>Ga0224508_10000738_pt1 | contig 31129 bp, 25 predicted proteins | sample SF_Jan12_sed_USG_4_FD_170157 | JGI IMG/M metagenome (GOLD analysis project Ga0224508, IMG submission 170157) | Sediment microbial communities from San Francisco Bay, California, United States - SF_Jan12_sed_USGS_21 | ecosystem: Environmental > Aquatic > Marine > Sediment | place: USA...
TTGGGAGCAGGGTGTCGGGGGTTCAAATCCCTCTACCCCGACCAATTGCAGAGGATTGAGGACAGAAGGCTGAATCAGAAGACAGAGAACTGAAGACAGAGGACTGTAAGGGCAGGCAAAGGGTCACATTGCTATTTCAGTCATCTGTATTCAGTATTCGGTCCTTTGACAAGCGCCCGTAGCTCAACCGGATAGAGCAACGGCCTTCTAAGCCGTAGGTTACAGGTTCGAGTCCTGTCGGGCGCGCCAGATTGCCCCGGTCGGGGCAGTTACAAGTTAAACAAATGGTGAGCGTAGCTCAGTTGGTAGAGCTCCGGATTGTGATTCCGGCGGTCGTGGGTTCGAGCCCCATCGCTCACCCCAGTTTTAGGGGTGACATTGTCTCTTCTAGATGCACAAGGGTCAGATAGGCTTGATCGACAATATCACCTGCTAACGGAAAGTGAATTAAAATAATTCTAGCACTTTGCGATCAAACCTATCCGTCACGAGTCGGATGTAGCTACGACTAATGCGTCTACACGCCCTGTCTAGCGGTCGAAAAGACCTGAATGGATAAACGACAACAGTCAGTTCTCACTGCCATTGCAGTGCTGTTGTTTTTGGTTCTGATATGGACTAATTCACCGAGCGGATTGAGACAATGGTTTTGGATCGTAGGGTTGTCCATTTCGTTTTTTGTGCTTGGTCATGTTCAGGCGAAATTATTTTGTTGTGACCCTAATCGCTTATATGTTCTTTGGGGTTCATCGGCATTAGTCGCGGCGATTGCTTCGTATTGTTTCGGTAACCTCGTCACCGCTCTAATGCTTGGTTGTTGCTTCTTTTTGCTTGCCTATCTCGTAGCCGGACATTCTTCAAACTCAGTTCGTCAATTTCGACAATATTGGTGGGTCATAAATGCAGCGATATCCATCCTGTTAATATTCTTAACACCGGATGTAAACCGAATTTCCCTGACGCTGAAAGACGTAGCCGTTCCGACACATTTTTCGTGGCAAAAAGAAGTTACTGACTCCCGTTCCAAACGGCTTTGTACGGTCAAGTATTTCGTCAATTTTTCCGTTGATAAAGAGACGTTCACATTATGTTCGCCAGGAATACGAACCGCCCGGGATGATATGTATATTCGTGTTGCGGTGAACCGGGAAAGCGGACTCAATATACTGTCTATTTCCTATAGCGCAGTCGTTGGCATTATTCCTTTCCAGTTTTTGCGATTGCGCAAGACCGATTTACACGTAATTGATGCTGCACTCCCGCACCAACGAGAACTGATCGATCACCGCCCGGTAAGAGTGTTGGTTCTACCGATAACAACCGAAGATCCTGTGTGGTTAAAGATTCCGTTCCCAGAAAAAGTCCGCCCGACTATAGTGATGTTCCTGGCGGTACTTTTTGCCTGGCAATTAGTGTGTTTTGGTTTTCTTAAGCTGTGTCCGTTGTATGGTCGGCCGACACTAGTTGTAGATTAGAAAAGCGTGAACTCAGCAGTGATCTCAAATTCATCAAAACCACTTTTGCCATGGTGGTTCTGGATTGTAATAGCGCATGTTTTTTTTATCGTTTATTTTTATATTTACCATATGGTTTCGGCGCCCTATTGGTTTTATGCGCGTCATCAATTGTTAGCGCTGTCACACGAGCGCAATTATGCGGCCTGGTGGTCGGGCATGTGTTTATTTATGGCGGCATTGCTGTTTTATCGTTTGGCGTCACAACAATCGATCAGTAACAAGGATCGTTTTATGTGGGCAACTCTGGCTATGATCATGGCGGGGTTGTCCCTTGATGAAATAGGGTCCCTGCATGAACGATTAAGTCAGATTGGCGGGTGGTGGATGCTGGCACCGTTTGCCCTGGTTGGAATTTCAATGACATTGTATACGTGTTGGCGCCTTGTGGTTGTTCCTCAGCACCGCGCGACAGCGTATCTGGTGCTTACGGGATTGAGTATTTTCGTAGGTGTTGCAGGACTCGAATTTATTGAGCACAACGTCTACATTCCAAGTTATTGGAGTCACGCCCGAGCGGTTGGCGAAGAGAGCGTCGAACTGGTGGGCATGTTTTTATTCATATTAGCCGGTTATCGACAATTGAGCTTGCAAATGAACGGCCCACGCATTTCGTTGCTTGAGAATATGCATATTAACTCATTGCAATTTGCAACTCATTTGCTGTTTCTTGGATTAGTTGTACAGGTCGCGCTTATGTTTTCAATGGTTATCGGTCCTGCAACAACGGGTAGAGGCTCACCATTAAGTTGGTTTCCATCTGCCGTGTTTCTTGCAGGGGCCGTAATGTGTCTGCATCAAGGCAACTGCCCCAACGAACTTGTTCGACGTTTATTTTGGTGGCTGGCCGGTTTGATATTTCTGCTCGCTTCAATGGGACAATTAGTCAATCACAGCAAATTCTTATCCTTACTTTCCGAATCATTTAAATCCAATTTGTACCGTGCGGAAATGGCAAATATCCTGTGGTTAGTTGCGCCCACCGTTGTTGTCACATTGCTTCTGACAGGCAAGCGCGGCCTCGGCTACATGGCGCTGATTGTATTGTCTTTCATCTTTTTCTATGCCGAAACACCACCTAGTAACGTCTATTATGTTATGAGTTCTATTGTGGCTGTTGCGTTGGTTAAATGTTTGAGTGAAGTTGTAGCAGTCGTAAATTCCGTAACCAATTAAACATGTATGCAGCATGTTTCGATTGAATCTGCTCACGTAACTCACCCTAAACCCTTGCATGAGATCATCCTATCCCTCAAACTTCTATTGTTAGTTAAGATTCTAAAAACGGGCCGTTAGCTCAGTTGGCAGAGCAGCTGACTCTTAATCAGGTGGTCGCAGGTTCGATCCCTGCACGCCCCACCAAATGCATTTTTCGTTTAGAAATCAATAGGTCATCGTTCCCTTTTCTGTTTTTCTCTTATGATCCTGCTTTACAAAAGGTCGTCGTTTAAATTTCGACTTGCTTACAAATCAATTAGTTAACTAGCTACTCGACTACCTGTCCAAAAATCAGGTGGTCGCATCGCTACATGGAAGTAGCTTATTAGAGCAATGCAGGAGCAGTTGCCGAGGATCGATCCCTGCACCTATCATAATTCTCAGGTCTGTTCCGTAGACTTGTAACTCTAGATAGACGTTCAGTCTAAAGCTAATGGGTGACAGCAATAGCTATCCTTCACTCAGTTGATTGTTTGTTCTTCATGTACGTCGTTAAAATAATTCGGACTAATGGGGTTTTGAATAAAGAGACCGTTCAGCTCATCAGGTTTAGATTTTCCCTGCGGGAGTCTATGTTTTGTTTCATGTCCACATTGTTACCCACTCGAACCTAAATTCGTTGAACCGAATTTATACATGCACTTACTTAATGCAGACGGCACCTTCAATTACGTCGAATCATTTTACGTTTTTAACTCAGGTTGTCCTTAAAAAACATGACCGTTCGCTCCCAAGCAAGCTTTGCCGCCGCTTCGTTGTATCTTGGTGTGGAGTTATTGTGAAAACCATGACGCGTACCTGGATAAAGATGACGTGTGAACGATTTGTCATTCGCTTTCAACGCTGATTCAAAGTCCGGCCACATGGCATTGATTCGCGGGTCATCTTCAGCCGACTGAACCATTAGTGGCGCTTCTATCTTTGATACGTCGTCACTGCTTGGAGCAGCACCATAAAAGGGCACTCCTGCCGCAAGATCGGCGCCCATTTTTACGGCGAGATAGTTTGTTGTACCACCGCCCCAACAGAAACCGACGGCACCGAGTTTTCCGCTGGAGAGCTCAAGCGACTTAACATACATAGCGCTGTTAAACATGTCTTGTTTCAACTTACTTTGATCAAGACTCTTTTGAAGAACCTTGCCATCATCGTCGTTGCCCGGATAGCCGCCAACAGGAGAGAGGCCGTCGGGAGCCAGCGCTAAAAAACCTTCGACAGCAAAGCGCCGAGCAACGTCTTCTATGTAAGGATTTAAACCGCGATTTTCGTGAATCACGATAACGGATGGAAACGGTCCTTCCGTAGTGGGTTGTACAAGATAACCTCGCATCTCTCCAGACGTTCCGCCCGGCGATTCGTAGTCTACGTAATTGGCCTTGATGCGCTCATCCGTAAAGGAAATCGTTTGTGCTTGAGCGTAGCGCGGCAACAAAGCTTGCGCCATGGCGAGACCTGAAACGCCAGCAATTGTGATTGCTGCAGCGCGATTCAGGAATTCACGTCGGTCCATATCGCCATGACAATACTCATCGTATAAATCGTATACCTGCTGATCAATGGTGATCTTTTTCATCATTCAACCTCTGGAAAACAAGCGTAAAACAGGAGTAGCTAATAGGTACAATCATATAGTAATTGGTAGCCGTCGCATTTTACACCTTTACTAAAGGTGTAGTGATCAAGTTATCTCAAGAAAATATTAGTGGTTTCGGGTCGTTCAGTCAGCCAACTTGAGGTATATCCCAAAATAGGGCGAGTTGGTCGTGTTCGCTGTACGTACGAACTTGTCATTCAGGATAGTCCCTACATAGTGGTGTATCGCATCAAGAATAACGAAGCGTAGATTCTTAATGTGTATCACACGTCTAGAAAATGGCCTGAATCATTTTATTAGTACCCGCTGTTTCAAGACCGCGAGTTGCTGAAGTAGTGTCAGATTCCCAAGTACCAACTCGTGGTGCGGACGAATTAAAGACGCAGTGTTCGGAACAGTATTCCTAACCATCTATACGTGGCAGCCAGAAAGTCTTTGCGTCCGCGATAGTAGATATTGGAATTAATCCCCTCTCGGCGACACAGCTCTGCAATGCTGTCTTCGCTGTGAAGACCTTCCAATACATTGCGAATAATCTCTTCAGAAGAATAGCGTTTACGGGTCGCTCGGCGAATATCACGAACTGTCTTCTCGGCACTGTCTTTGGGGTGGTTACTATTTGTCATCATCGTTCTCCTATTACAAGGTTACGATGAGCTAAAACACTTTCTTATTCAATCAAACATCAGAGTGCAACTTTCCATGACGGGGTGCACAATATCTTTAACATCACCCGAATTTCAGAAAGACACTCCGTCAGTTTCGCAACCAGGATTCGTTAGCAATTTAGTTCACAACTCGATATTTAGATTATTATCGAGCTTGAAAATTAATTAATAATTACTAATTTCAAACTAATCTTTCGCTCGCAATATTCGGGGAATATAACCCACTATTTGCGCTATTTGACCCAACGGTCAAAGCGGATTGAAACTTTAATGTTTTTGTTTTCTAATGGAGTACATATTGAAGAAATTTAGCGTACTCTATTACTCGATTCGTTCATTGCTCAACTGAGCACAAGAGAATAAATTAATCTGCTCCTTGTAAGTCGAGCGTACGAAATTTCATATCCAACATTCTTGAACAGAATAACTATCGATGAATAAAGGCAAGCGATTATTACTAAAACTCAGTTTACTGACCGGTGGGATTCCATGGTGGTTAACAGGGTGCGGGGGTGGCAGTACTTCATCTGGAGGAATTGCCGGAACGGGAATAACAAAGCTCCGTGGTAATGTCTTGTCTAATAGTGTAACAGGCAATGTCGGTGGAATCGCCGTTTCAGCTGCAGGCGAAAGTACGACAACAAACGCCGCTGGTGCTTTTAATTTACCTAACACTCCGTCCGGTTCTTTAAACGTTGTTTTCAATACGAGTGGTGTAAAGTCTTCAATCCGCGTAAACGCACCCAGCGGTGGTACGGTCGTACTTAAAAATGTAAGAATAAATGGAACAGTAGCAACGGCAGATGATGTAATAGAGACCCCAGCGCCCAGTGGTACATCAGGTACAGGTGGTACGTCAGGTAGCAGCGGGTCTAGTGGTTCTTCTGGTTCGTCCGGTAGTGGGGGATCGTCCGGTAGTGGGGGATCGTCCGGTAGTGGGGGATCGTCCGGTACAAGTGGTACGTCCGGCAGTGGGGGAACGTCGGGTTCGTCCGGGTCTGGCGGTTCTTCGGGTTCAAGCGGCTCATCCGGTTCCAGTGGAGATGATGACGATGATGACTAATACAGTTACTGTTTACAAAATGTAGATGCGCTCTGCACCGATTTGTTGTTCTAGAGATTCAACAAATCAGTTTGTACTTTTATTGATTGTCATAACAGTGCTAAGCCCGTGAATAACCATTTCCGGCGTGATTGATTTACTGCATTCAAATTCTCTACTCGTATCTTTGTGGCGAGGACACCAATTCCAATCACCTCGATCAAAATTATATCGCGTATCATTCCAACAACCTGTGCACGCGTCGGAATTGATAACTCTTACACAGTTCTGTGTGAATTCTGTATACGGTTCACTAAACCCTGCAATGACCACGACGGGTTTTCCAACGGCCCAGGCTAACCATGACAATCCTGAGCCTAACCCGATAAAAAATTCACAGTTCGATAACTGTTCGATTCGTTCAGTGATTGGTTTCCCCCCAGTCTGATTGTTTACGCGATCGAGGGTAGTGTCCTCTTTCTGAATGACCATCGTTTCTAAACCGTTTTGTTTTACATAATCAACAATGGTTTGCCACCCCTTCGGATAAAGCCAATGTTTGCACTTTGCCGTCGAAGCGGTGCCGATACAGACATAGGGTTGTTGTACAACCCTAGAAGCGTTTTTAACCGGCGTGAGAAAAGGGCGTTTCTCTATATAACGTATACCCAGAATATCAGTTGCGACCTGGCCTAAACGTAATGTTCGAGGGTCCGTCGGGTGATGCCATGGTGTATCGTCGAAATAATAACCAATGTTATATGTCGCGTAGCAGTTCTCTACTGTGCTTTCTGGGTCAATGAAGTGCAACTTTGGATAGGCAGACTCATCAAAGAGGCCCTCCCAAAACTGGGATACATAGATCCGGCTATCCGGGTGTTGTTCTGCAAATCGCTGAATTTGCGGTACCCATGCCAAAGTGTCACCCAGACTCTTAGAATCGATGTTTATCCGAACGGTTTTGTTCTTTAGATCAAACTTGTGCTCGAAAACTTTTTTTGAATTGTTTCTGAATACCTGTAGTTTCCAGTCGGCATAATATTTTTTATGTGCTCGCGTCCATTGATTCCCTTGAATCTCTGACTCGTGAATGATGGTGTTGCCGTCGAGCATTACTACCCGATGTAGATCAGCGTTTTCCATGATTTCAACGCAAGGGCCGTCGTTGAAATCGACTCGAATTTCGGGCGTTGATTTGAAGAAATCGAGCAAAGACACTAATTTTTCTTCTTGGATTTCCGCGGACGATATAGGCTTGTATCTTGACCGAGATCATCGCCTTCATCTTCAGTGTAGCAATAAGCCCCCAGTCTGAATCGATGGGTATTGTCTTCACGGTCTTGATCGGCTTGCGCAAGCGCTGCGGCTTTTGCATACACTGACTTGAGCATTTGCATGGCGCTGTCATCAGTGAACTGCTTTAAAGTCTCGATAGATTCTGTTGTTAACCCTTCTTGAAACGCACTTCTCTCAAAATAGGGCGTCTTGTCAGTCTGGAGATTATTGGTCGCCGCTGCCAGGTGGTCATGGACATGTTGCCCAAAGTAATCAATAAGCTCGTTGATATGTTTGTCAGGCTTATATGCATTTGACAGTAATTCCAGTTTTCCGCTTGCAGTGACCTTAACCATGCCTTTCTCGATGAGGTCATCAAGCAGGGTACGTGGTCGCACATCATTACTTGCAATGTTGGCGAGTTCATCGAAGTCTGCTGGGTCGCCCCCATCACTGATGCGATCAAGTCTGCGTGGGGCACCGCGTTTATCGAGGAAACGCGGGTTTGTGATCCATTCTGCTATCAGCTTTGTATTAGGGGACGCTTTCAATGTGGCAGGGTCACTGGGCAGTGGCTGTTGCCTCAATTCTTTTACATATCTCCTGGCCAGGCCTGTAAGCACACTCACTCGACTGTCACTAAGCGGTTTTTGATCTTTGCTGTATTCCTGCTCGACGAGATTTACATAAAGCGGGCGAATAATTTGGATAAGTCGAACATAAGTAAACCCTCTCGATACTAAATATCTGACAAGCGGACGCAGCAGGCGTGTTAAAGCCTGGATTAAGTGCTTGTCTTCCAGATTGGTCTCTTGGTTACCCATATGTCTGGCTATTTTAGTCGAGGATGAGATTACTGAATTTTGAAATATTTAGTAATTATATCTTGAAATGGAATAAAGTACCATTTATAGTTATTCCATCTGGAAATCGACTTCTGTTCATACTGCAGAGCGTTCTTTTAAAAGTTGGAGATTTTTGGACTGAATTAAACATTCACTAGCAAAGAGGAAATGTGATGAAGAACGAAATGATGAATAGACGAAAGTTGCTCGGGTTTTTGGGTATTTTAGGTATTGGTACATTGGTAGGCTGCGGCGGTGGAGGGTCTTCCTCAGGCACCGGCGGAACTAGCGGTTTGGGTGCGGCAGATACAACCGGGGCTGCTGGCTCGTCCGGAACTTCGGGTGGTAGTGGTACGTCGGGGACCTCTGGTGCGAGTTCTACATCAGGTACATCTGGATCTTCTGGAACCTCAGGCACGTCGGGAACATCTGGCTCTTCCGGAACCTCAGGTACATCCGGGTCAAGTGGCTCGTCTGGATCTAGCGGTTCATCTGGCAGCTCAGGTTCCGACGACGATGACGATGATGACGATGACGATTAGTCATATCGCAATGCCTTTTGCATATTGTTGATAGAGTGTGGCCGGTTGTAGAACGGTATTTGCAACCGGCCGAGAAAGCGCAAATTCCTAGTCAATGACTTCAAAAGAAATCTCCAGCGAAACTTTTGGTCTTCTGAAGTGGTTCGCTATTCTGAGTTTTGTTTCAATTACAATCATCAGCGCGGTCTCCGCTTACGCTCTCTATCGCTACGTAGCGGCACACCTGACCGAACGTGACGCCGTAGTAAGTATGGAATTTATTCAAAGCGTGTCGCAAATAAACTACCTTGCAGACCAAGGACAAACTCGTGAGTTCTTCGAGCACGTATCACGTATACCCGATGTGCTCAGAGCCACTATTTACGGTGCTGACGAATCTATCGTGTGGTCCAGTGATCCGGAACTCATTGGCAAACGCTTCGAAGACAATCCGGAACTAAAACGTGCGCTATCGGGTGAGCTTGTATTTCAACATGAAACACTCGGCGATCATGTCGACAATGACGAATATACTAAAAGTGAAAGAGTGTTTATGCCGCCAGAGAGTGAGGACTTCATTGAAAGCTATATTCCTGTCTGGGATAAATCCAAAACTCGTGTGATAGGTGCTGTCGAACTTTACAAATCACCCACCGCATTGTTTATGGCGCTGGCCGATGGTCGGCGTTTGGTAATTTTAATCTCGTTCATTGGAGGGTTATTGCTCTACGGGACACTCTTTTGGATTGTAAAACGAGGCAGTTCAATTATTAATAATCAACACAAGGCGCTGATTGAGTCGGATCGTTTGGCTACTATCGGCAGTCTGGCGGCCTCCGTTGCTCACAGTATTCGAAACCCGATCGCAAGTATCCGCAGTTCTGCTGAGCTTTCACTTGATGAGGTCACACCGGAAGTACGCGAGTCACTGCAAGATATCATTACGGAAACTGATCAGTTTGATTCTTGGATAAAAGAGCTGCTGACGTTTTCGCAGGGCTCAGCAGATACAAAATATAATGTATCCATACCGGAGATGTTGGGTGAAACAGCACAACATTATTCCGGTCAATTAAAGCAAAGTCGAATTGAAATGCGGATTAATGCCGACCAATATGATCGCGAAGTTATTGCTGAGCCACATCTACTCAGACAAGTGTTTAACAGTTTGTTTGCCAATTCAATAGAGGCTATGCCACACGGTGGCTTACTGACGGTTTCTTCTAGCACCTCGAATGGAATGGTAACCGTCGAGATTTCGGACACAGGCGTTGGCATATCAGAACAAGATCTTGGCGACGTTCTTTCGCCGTTAGTTAGTTACAAACCAAACGGACTGGGTTTAGGCTTGGCTTTGGCCAAACGTAGTATTGAGCAGTTCGGTGGAAAGCTGGAATTGAGCAGTACTTTCGGTTCAGGAACCACAGCAAAAATCACTTTACCTAGCGCGGCATAAACAATATGTCCTTTTCAATCTTGATCGTTGATGATGAAGCAACACTGGCGAAAAACATCGCTCGTAGTTTATCTAAGTCGGGATTTGTTGCAAAAATAGCGATCACTGCAGAAGAAGCACTCGATTGCTTGGACGAATTTGAGCCAGACATCGTTTTGTTAGATTTTCAACTTCCGGGCATGACAGGCCTGGAAGCGCTACAGCGGATCCAGGAAAGAAATTCGAATATAAAAATAATCATGATGACCGGGCATGGCGATGTGCAATTAGCGGTAGATGCAATGAAATCTGGCGCAAATGATTATGTTAGCAAACCCGTATCACTGGCAGAACTCAAGTTACTTATTGAAAGAACAATAGGGCAACGTCGATTAGAACGGGAACTTTCACATTATCGTGGCAAACAAGCTTTGGGCGATTGTTTGGGCCATGTCGTTGGCGATTCGGTAGCAATTCGTCAGATTCGTTCAGCAGTGCATCAATACCTGAATGCGGAAAATTCGATTACCTACGGATCACCACCTGCGGTTTTGATAACGGGAGAAACGGGTACTGGTAAAGAGCTTATAGCGCAAGCTTTTCACTACGATGGCAGAAGGGCAGAAAAACCTTTTATCGAGATTAATTGTGCTGCTATTCCCGAGCAGCTGATTGAAGCTGAATTATTTGGGTACGAACGTGGCGCGTTTACAGACGCAAAACAACGCAAGATAGGTCTGGCAGAAAGTGCACATGGTGGTACGTTGTTTCTAGATGAAATAGGCGATATGGATTTGGGTTTGCAATCCAAGCTGTTAACGATGTTGGAGGCGAAAAGAATACGTCGCGTAGGTGGCTTGAAGGATATCGATGTTGACGTAAGGGTGATTGCGGCAACTAATCAGAATCTGGGTCAGTTAGTCAGCGAAAAGAAATTTCGCGCTGATTTGCTTTACCGATTGAGCGTTATAAATGTAAACCTTCCGCCTTTGCGTGAGCGCAAACAAGACAGTGTTTTGCTGTCCCGTCACTTTCTTGCAGAGCAATGTTTACGGTATGGAAAACGTGATCTGGAGTTTGACGATGAAGCCATAGAAAAAATCAAACAGTACAGCTGGCCGGGCAATGTTCGTCAACTTCGCAATGTTATTGAACATGCAGTTATGCTGGCGAGTGGCAATACAGTTGATGTACAACATCTTCCATTGCCTGAAGTTGAACACGAATTTCAGTCGACAACGCTGGTTGTTGATGAAGTACCATCAAAATTGGAAGACGCGGAAATAAAGTTGATACAGACAGCTTTGAATCAAACAGCGGGTAACAAATCAAGTGCTGCAAAGGTGTTGGGTGTATCACGCGATACACTGAGATATCGCATGAAAAAATACCATCTTAATTTGTCTCATTCCATATAAAGTCTGTCATCTTCTACCAACGCTGCGATTAGCCAATTCGGCTAAAAATTGCATCAATGGTTGCGTGTTATGCAAGGTGCTAGTGCTAAGCATCACACTCCGTTTTTGTTGTTTTCCAAATCCTAGAAGTTTTCAAGATCGATAGTAGGCGATATGCCCCGGTGTGGCGCGGTATTTGCCGCAACTCAACATCAAATCTAAACGTCACGATTCTGGTATGTACTGAAATAATCTTGTTAGAACAACAATCTCTGTTCAATTAATGGTCAGTTTTTGAATTGGGCATATATCTTGCACTGGTTTTAGGAAACCAAAATTGAGTACTTGATTTCGAGAACTGATGACCGCTGCTAAAAGCATATTGGTATTAGAGGACGAACCTATCCTAGCGAAAAATATCGCGAAGTATTTAGTGAAGTACGGATATATCGTTAAAAAAGCAAGTTGTGTCTTGGATGCTACCGGCGAACTTCGTGATACACATGTAGACGCGCTCTTAGTTGATATCAATTTGCCCGATTGCAATGGGCTCGATTTTTTCGAACATATACGACAAGACTATGCGGGTTTGTGCGCAGTGGTTATGAGTGGACAAGATACGTTTGAACACCGGGCACGAGCTGCAGATTTAGGGATAAGCGCTTTCCTGTCTAAACCTTTTCCACTCCCTGAAATGCTGGATGCCGTTAATCGTCTTTTCGAACATGACGGCAACGATACACCACCGACTGTTCCGACACCCTCTGGTGGGCATACTGTATTGAAACCGACGCTCAAATTTGCAACACGTTCTGGCTATCCGCAGAAAACGTCGAACACGGGCGCATCGAATGGTAAGCGGATTTTGATGTATTCCCACGATACTTTTGGACTGGGCAACATCCGTCGTATGTTGACGATTGCTACAGAGTTGGTTGAATCAAGTGAAAACATTTCCGTATTGTTGCTATCTGGCTCGCCAATGGTGCATGCGTTTCGAATATCTCCACGCATAGACTACGTCAAGTTACCGTGTGTAAAACGAAATCTGAATGGTGACTACGCTGTCAGAAGTCTGGATCTGGATTATCAAGACACACTGCGTTTGCGCTCCAATCTTATTCTTAGTACCACTCTCGATTACCGTCCTGATGTCATTATTGTCGATAAGAAGCCTTTTGGACTAGATGATGAGTTGGTCACCACATTGCAAGCTCTAAAGCAGCGATCACGGTGTCCCAAACTCTTGTTGTTGCTGCGAGATATCTTAGATGCTCCAGAATCGACGATCCGTACCTGGCAGGAAAATGGCTATTACGAAGCGATAGAAAGATTCTATGACCGAATTCTGGTTGTGGGTTTGCGCGATGTGTTCGATGTATGCACGAAATATCATTTCCCGAACACAAGTGCCAATAAAGTTGAATTTTGCGGGTATCTCAATCGCGGTCGACCAAAAATTTCCCCAAATGTGATAAGAAATCGAGCCGGTCTATCCAGCGAGCCGTTGGTGTTTGCTACCGCTGGCGGCGGTGAAGATGGCTTTGAGCTCTTATCTTGTTATGCGGAAGGTTTGCTCAATATGCGTTCGGGGGAGGCGCCTAAAACTTTAATGATGTGCGGGCCCGAGATGGCCCTACTGCATTTTGAGAAATTGGAGGCACTTGCACATCGTTGCCCTACGTTAACACTCAAACATTTCACCGATGATGTGCTGAGTTACATGAACGCCGCCGATTTGGTGGTGTCTATGGGTGGCTACAACACGATCTGTGAAATTCTTACGTTGAATAAACCCGCGATTGTAGTGCCGCGCGTAAGGCCTGTTCAAGAACAGTGGTTGCGTGCAAAAAAATTAGCGTCAATGAATTTGCTGCATTTAATCCACCCTGATCAACTAACGCCCTCGGGCTTGATGCAAGTGACGCAAAATATGCTAACGGACCCCAGTCAACTTAAAAATAATGGTAAGCGTATTGACCTTGGTGGGTTATTGAAGATACGCAATATTGTCACGGAAGAACTCAACCAAGCAGCGACAAGGAATGTGGTGGCTGTTCAAAATACGGCGGAAGTTGCTCCCGCGAGATACGTAATAGACGGTTTGAATTGATAGTGCAAAAACTGTCAATACGTACCGTGTTGATCATTGTATTGTGTTGTGCACCCGTATCGGCAGCAACTACTGCAAAAGACAATTCGATTGCACGAAACCCAGTCGAGTCTATGTTGATTCCAAAACCACTGGTTATCGCTGCCACCAATAATGGCGCAGCTTCTTCATCCGATAGTGACGACAACAACACGTCTAGTCAGCCAGCTACGTCGCAAGAGCGAGCGAAAGAACTCGGCCGCGAATCCGGTGAGGAACGTCCTGATGAGCAGTTAATTATTCCTTTATTTGGGCAACCACTCACCATAGGGGGGGAAGTTGATATCGAAATAGACTCGCGAGCCGACTTCACCCTTGAGAGTGGACGGGCGGATGACCGTATCATTTTCAATCCGGATGCCGAGCTCGAGTTCCTATACCCCGCCCGAAGTGACTTGGTGTTGTTTGCCGAGTTGGAATTTGATTATGACAAGGATATACGGCGTGAGGATGACGACAAGCAATCTGATACCACCCTAAGTCGTGGCCAATCTTGGCTTTATGCGAGTAATCTTTTTGATAGTAATTTTGGTTTGCAGATCGGACGTCAGACGATTCGCGACAAACGCGAATGGTGGTGGGACGAGAAACTGGATTCTATTCGTTTGCACTTCGACAGCACATCTTACGAATTTGAGCTATCGCTGGCAGAGGAGTTGGGAGCCACTGCAACTGATGAAGAACTAGATCCTGAAAAGGAAGATATACGTCGATTGTTAGCGCGAGGGCGCTGGGATTGGGCTGAACGACAACAGTTGGAATTGTTTTTTCTACATCAGGATGACACTTCTTCTACTGCCACCTCGGGAGCTATTTTTGATCAGAACGACGAAGACGAAGTTGATGCGGATCTCACATGGCTGGGCATACGCGCAATGGGGAGGATAAAGAATAAATCGCTAGGACGTTTTTACTATTGGGCCGACTCAGCGATTGTGAACGGTGATGAATCGATCATCGACTTCGATGACGTAGATAACACACTCAGTGTCATAGACGACGTCGAATTGCGTGATGTGCGGGGCTGGGCACTAGACTTGGGCGCGACCTTACAAACTAAGTTCAAAAGCGAGCCTCGTGTAACGGTCGGGTATGGCATTACATCAAGCGATAATGACCTGGATGACGACGTTGATCGAACCTTTCGTCAGACGGGTCTACAGGGAAATGAAGATAAGTTTCGCAGCGTTGAACGAATTCCTTACTACGGTGCACTACTGGAACCGGAATTATCTAATCTGGAAATCTTTACCCTTGGGGTAGGATTTCCGCTGTTCAAAAACAGTTCAATTGATGTCGTTTACCATGATTATCGTCAAGTGGAAGCAGCGGATTTTCTGCGCGACAGCCGATTACGGGCAGACCCTGAGGGTAACAATACCGATATTGGTAAAGAATTAGACCTTGTCGTGTCGCTGGAAGAATGGGAACACTGGGAGGCACAAATCTCAGCTGGTGTGTTTGAGGCCGGTCGTGCGTTCGGAGACCTTAGCGGTGAGACAGCTAGTCGCATTGTCTTTAAATTGGAATACAACTTTTGATGGCTGACAAACCCATTTGGTTTTGCGTCACGGCGAAAAGTGGACTTGGTCACCTGCGACGTGTCACGAATATTGCGTCGATAATCAAGTTGAATGCGCCAGGAAGGCCACTCGCGTTGATGACCAATGCGCCAGTGGCTGGATTGACTACGCAAGAACGTGACTATTTTGGTGATCGCGAAGTAGTCCCTCGTGAACAAATGGGCGGTCGACTAAAAACGTTTCGCAACAGTCCTGTCGTTGTTGACACGGCGGTAGTACCTGGGTTGGCAGATGTTGATGCTCCACTATGTTTGATCCTGCGCGAAACAAAAACGGACAAGCTTACTCACTTTCGTCTGCAGAAAAACCGCCAATGGGATCTAGTCATTGTGCCCAACCCAGTAGAGCAATGGAGACCGGATGCCGCATTACTGCCGGCGCGTCGTGTTGAGAATGTTGGTTGGATTTTTCGAACTAATACCGCGAAGGATTATAGACAACTCACTGATGAAAGAAACAAACAACAATCAATGTCATCAATTCTGTTGGTTTCCGGGGGTGGAGGCACTATGGACACCGCTAACGAATACTGCAAGATCACCACCCGTTTGGTTGCGTCTGTTCGCCACCTCACCCAGACTGAATTCAGAGTAGTTCAAGTCGTTGGACCACGCGCCGATCCCAATGCCGTTATCACTGGTGTGGATGAGGTTGCTACACCTGGTGCTCGTTTGCCTGAATTGCTTGAGCAAGCAGATATTGTCGTTAGTACGGTGGGCTATAACTCAGTATTGGAGCTTGCCCAAATCGATGTGCCCACGTTGTTAATACCTATTAAGCGATCATACGACGATCAGTGCCTGCGTGCTCGACGCTGGGGTCCCTCCCTGGGTTTGGCGCATATCGATTTACAGCAGTCTACGCAATGGATCGCTCGTTTGATTGATAACCCACAGCGACGGCCACGAATAGATATTAATTCATCCGGCGCCAGTGTTGCCGCTGATTTGGTTGGAAACCTCGCGGCATGAACCGGGTTTCACATGTTGATGGTTTAGCCAGAAAAGCGTTGGGTGATCTTCCACTGGCAGTGGGCTATCGGATCGAAAAACTAAGTCACGAAGTAAACAATGCGGGCGTGCCCACTCCATTGTTAACGTTCCGACCCATGACACGCGAACTAATTGCGCCCTGGGTCAATGGTTATAACGGTCGTGAGCGGTTGCGGCGCATGATGAAAGGTAATCCAAACTTCACAAATGTTCCAACAACGTATTGGCTGTCACTACTTGAGCCCTTGGTACAACTCCATCGTAGTGACCTCAGAAATACTGCACTCGTGCAGCTTGACCCTTATCGCCGAGTTCGACCGAGGTTGAAAAGTAAAGGACCATGTGTTGGCCGTAAAACGCCCACTCGAGAGTTGGACTTGTATCAAACTTTAGAGAATGTCGGTGTGAATTTGACGTCGATCCACGACGCCAACAACTGGGTGCCCGTGCATGGAGACTTTCACGTCGGCCAAGTGATGTTCGGAACTGACAGTAATACACCGGTACTGCTTGATCTCGATGATCTGGCCTTAGGTATGCCGGAGAGTGATATTGGGAATTGTATTGCTCATTTAGTGACCGCCTTTGACGATGTGACCGAACAACTATTCGAAAATTTCAATCATTTAAAACTGCTGCTGCAACAGTGTTATACCGAGCTGTCATCCATCTATTTGTCATCCGAACTAATTAATTTTTACGGAGCCATTGCCTTGTTACGCAGAGAACTCAAGTTGGTTGAGCAGCATCGCAGCGTATCGATTGAATGCATGTTAGCTACGGCTGAGGTTTTAATTGAATCCTGTAAAGGGGAGGGATGAAACGATGACTCGTGTTGTACCTATGAAAGAACACAAACTGCTTAAAGTCGGTTACGTACTAAAACGATTTCCACGCTTTTCAGAGACCTTCATACTCAATGAGATTCTCGAGTTGGAACGGCAAGGGGTGGAAGTTCATATCTTCTCATTGATGCAACCACCGTTAGAGACGCGTCATCAACTACTCGACACGTTGCGGGCGTCAGTAATCTACTTGCCGCGTAGCAATAGCTTAAAGGGATTGAAAGTTACTTCGGGTCTGTCCGACGATGCACGAGTCGACATTGGGATTGAATGCTGTTTCGTTAATGGCGAGCTACCCTTTGCCGAATTCTTTCCCGAAAAGAGTTCAACAGAAGCGAGTCATTTGTGTTTTCAGGCTGCGACCCTCGCTATGTTGGTATCAGCGTATGGAATTCAGCATCTGCACGCGCATTTCGCGTCCAATGCAACTACCGTGGCGCTGCTAGCCGCTCGGCTCAGTCGAATCCCATTCTCATTCACGGCCCACGCGCGTGATATTTATCATACGTACACTAATCAATCCGTTGACGACGACGTGCGTCGTCGCAAGATCGATGAGGCACGATTTGTGGTTACCGTATCGGACTATAACCGAGAGCACCTGCAAAAGATTGCAGATCTGTGGGCGCGCAACCGAATTCGCAGGCTATACAACGGAGTCGATTTAGCCCATTTTAACTGCGAACCAACAAACCGACACTTCGGTTTATTTGTTGCCGTGGGCCGACTGGTAGAGAAGAAAGGCTTTCAGTACTTGATTGACGCATGTGAAATTCTTCATCAACGGAATCGAAAATTTCGCTGCGAGATTATCGGTGATGGCCCGCAACAAGCAGTTTTGGCGCAGCAGATATGCGATGCAGATCTCCAAAGGAACGTAAAGCTAACGGGGGCGAAGCCACAAGAACAATTAATTGATTATATGAAACAAGCCACCGCGGTTGTTTTGCCGTGTGTGGTGAGTAGTAGTGGTGACCGTGACGGTTTGCCGACGGTATTGCTTGAAGGCATGGCTACCGGGCTACCGGTTATTTCAACCCGTGTCGCCGGTGTGCCGGAAATAGTTGACCATGGGGAAACGGGGTTGTTGGTATCGCCGGAAAACTCGTTGGAGTTAGCCAATGCGATGGAGCGGGTGTTAGATGATCCGACACATTGCGACGTAATGGGTGAAGCGGCGCGACGCAAGTCAGAGCATTTGTTTGATCTTGGGAAAAATGTTGCAACCTTGGCTGGGTATTTCGCTCACTCGATTGTCGGAGGAAATTTCGACTCACAGGAAATGCATGATGAGAATCGCTTACGTCATCGCGGATAGAGGTATTCCCGTTTACGGCAACAAGGGCGCGTCCATTCACGTCCGCGAGATGGTCAATGCGTTTAACGCAGTGGGATGTCAGGTCACACTGATAGTGGCGCGTATTGGGTTACAAAACTCAGACCTTAACGCCGATATAGTTAAGGTGAAAACCGATTACGGAAATACCAATCTATACTTAGTCGAAGGAGACGAGAAGAGACGGGTTCGTGAACGACAGTCACTACAACGTTCAGATTCCATCAAGACGCGATTAATGGAACTACATCGTGAAACACCTTTTGACTTCATTTATGAACGGTATTGTTTGTTCAGCACGGCGGGTGTTAGGGCTGCCCACGCTTTAGGTATTCCCAGTATTGTGGAAGTCAATTCGCCGCTACTATTAGAACAGCAGCGTTACCGTAAATTGGAACTGTGCGATGAGGCGCAAGCCGTGGAGGCGGAAGTATTTGCCGATGCCGATGCAGTGGTGACGGTTTCAGAGGAGGTTTGTCACTATGTTGAATCAAAGGGCGCCAGAGTTGCTCGGACACATGTCATAGAAAATGGGGTCGATACAACACGATTCCACCCTAATGTCGAATTGCCACCAACGTCAGTTGAAAACGAACGCTTTACGCTGGGTTTTGTCGGTAGTCTGAAGCCGTGGCATGGTATCGACGTTTTGTTACAGGCATTTTGCGGTGTCGCTCGGGAAAACAAATATGCCCACTTACTCATTGCTGGAGATGGTCCATTACGACAATGGATTGATGGATTTGTAAACGGAGCAGGTATTGAAGAACGGGTGACCATGACTGGTTGGGTGCCCTATCACCAACTTCCGGGTTTGATTCAATCGATGTCGGTAGCACTGGCTCCTTATCCTGCTTTAGATCATTTCTATTTTTCCCCGTTGAAATTGTACGAATACATGGCGATGGGAAAACCCGTTATCGCCAGCGATATCGGACAAATTAAGCAGATCATCAACGACGAGGTCAATGGATTACTGGTTAAACCCGGTGATGTCTCGGCACTCGCCGGTCGTATCGCGTATTTAGCGTACGACTTAAGTTTGTGTCAGACGCTAGGTGCAAGAGCGCGGGAATCGATTTTGAGTAGAACCTGGATCAACAATGCGCAGCGAGTGCTTTCCATTATTTCTCCACGACTGAGAGCGGCCTGACACAGGACTGCCATGAAAAGTGTAACCACTACCGTGAACTTTCAGGCGAAATCCGATCGTAACCCGTTACGCTTAAGTGCTGTCGGTAGAATTTTGAAACACTTTTTGCCACACGTGAAACCACATCGTTTTACGTTGGTTATGGCAGGGTTATGTATGCTTGGTGTCACGTTCATGGAATTACTCAAACCGTGGCCGCTGAAATTTGTCTTCGACGTCGTCCTGGTTTCAGCGGAAAAAGCATCGGTAGTGCTCGAATCGCTCCCCGAATTCGTTCATGACACGAATACACTATTGGCCGCTATTGCATCGTCCATACTTATTATCGCCGTACTGAGTGGATTATTCGGATTTGGTCAAGCCATTCTCTTATCGGGCGTAGGGCAGAAAGTTGTTGCGGCCATCCGTAGCCAGGTTTATGCCCATCTTCAACGTCTATCTCATTCGTTTCATGAACATAGCGCTACAGGAGACTTACTGGCGCGTTTGACCGGTGACATTCGGATGCTGCGTGAACTATTAGTCACGTCCGCCATGTTTGTTGTTGATCGTTCGTTGGCCGTAGTTGCGATGACTGTCATTATGTTATGGATGGATTGGCAATTGACATTGGTTGCCCTAGCAGTCATGCCGGTTTTAGTGATGACCGTTACGAAGTTTGGTCGTGATATTAAGGGCGCGACACGACGACAGCGGCGTAAGGAAAGTCAAATTACCAATGTAATGGCGGAGAACCTGTCGTCGATAAGTATTGTTCAGGCGTTTGCCCGTGAAGCATACGAGGAAGGTCGATTTGCGCGACACAATGCAAAGAGTATGCAAGCGGGCTTGGTATCGACGCGGATTGAACAAAAAATGAATCGCCTGGTGCAAATCATACTTGCGCTGGGTACGGCGGGTGTCGTCTGGTTCGGTGTTACCCGTGTGCAGCATGGTGTGTTAACACCAGGCGATCTTTTAGTGTTTACTGCCTATTTGACCGGCCTGTACAAGCCTATTCGTAAACTCGCGTCGCTCACTAGCCGCATGGCGAAAGCGACAGTTTGTGGCGAGCGAGTTGTGTCCATTCTAGAAACGGAATCCGATATTACGGACTCTGTCGACGCATACCCAGCACCTCGCTTCCGCGGTGAAATTGATTTCCAAAACGTCACGTTTTCATACCCGGTGAAATCTGCGGTAATAAACCAAGCGCAATTTCATGTCGAGTCAGGCGAAACCATCGCGTTATGGGGAGAAAGTGGTGCAGGCAAATCCACCATCGCTAATTTATTGCTGCGATTCTACGACCCTGATTCGGGTGGAATATTCATCGATGGCGTAGACATACGACGCTATACATTAGAATCCTTACGCAATCAAATAGCCGTGGTGTTGCAAGAGTCTGTGTTGTTTAACACGTCCATACGACACAACATCGGTTACGGCAAGTTGGACGCTGATGAGGACGAAATCATATCCGTGGCTCGAGCAGCGAACGCGCACGAATTTATCGAACAACTGCCCGATGGATACGATACGGTGGTGAGTGAGCGTGGTGCGAGTCTTTCTGGTGGTCAACGACAACGAATCGCGATTGCACGCGCAATGATCAGAAAGGCGCCAATTGTCATCTTGGATGAGCCTACCGCTGGCCTGGATATCAACAACAAGACTGAAGTCGAAGCCGCGCTAAATCGACTGGTGAGAAATGTAACCTGCCTCAAAATTACTCATGATCCTATAACGGCTGCTAGCGCAGATCGAATTCTGAAAATCGAATATGGCGAGATCATTGATATAACTAAGGACTTCAATGAACCATCGCAACGCTTGCCGGTGATAGCGTACTCCAGGTAGCGTTGATTACACATTTAACTAAATAAGAATGACATCGCCCCAACTAAAGTTAAAGGAAACAGCTACTGACGAATATCAGGCATTGTTACACACGGTAATGTCTTCGAGGCTTATGCGCAAAGAATTGAATGCAAATTGGTCGTACGTGCAAAATCGTAGTCTTGAGGTGACGGATTGCCAGCTTGTTCGAATTTATCCGCGTACCAACGGGGAGACCGTATTTGAATTCGAACTTTGCCTTTGCGGTCAACAAGCCGTGCATCATCAAACCATATTTGCCGAATGGGTAGGGAGCAATGTCGTAAACCGTTGTCAAGAAACCATTGTTAGTCTGCGCAAACCGCGTAGGCGACAATTACATCGGGAAGATTCTGATCTCATCACGTGTCTTCCAAATATGGGGTTACTAATACGGTTTCCCGGTTTAGATGAACGTATTGATGGACTCAAACTTGTTCGTAAGCCGATGTTGATTTCGCAGATTTTAAGGACTCTGAAAAATCGAAATGGTAATGCACGACATACTCGTGTCGATGTGGAACTTCTTGGGCATAGATTGGGTAAGCGGTGTATCGTCCGGGTTAAGGCGGAGGGTGACACCAAATTATCAACGAGGAGTTCCGATAATGCGTTTATCTTAAAACTGTATAAGATGCGAACTGAGCGTGGACGAGATGTCTACGACTGTATGAAACAATTATCGATGAGCGGATTCGGTCTTGAGTCTTCGATTCGCATCCCTAAACTAATGATTTACTTGAGCGAATGGAACGCAATAGTCATGGAGGACGTAGGGGGTGTTTCTTTGCCAGATTTATCAGGCGATCGATTGGTCGATGGATTAGCGCGTGCGGGACAGGCTTTACGCAAACTTCACAATACACAGATCGGTGTCGAACATCACCATACAGTTGATGCCGAAATCGATTTGTTGAAGGAAAAAGCCGATTTGGTTAGTACGTTGTTACCTGAAATGGCGGGTGCGGTGGAAAAGGCGTTGAAAAATGTAGTGCGAGGTCTCAATCAATGTCGTCAATATACACCTGCTTTGGTGCACCGCGACTTTTACGAAAAACAAATTCTGATTGATGGTGATAAAACAATCCTATTGGATTTCGATACTTTGTGCATGGCAGATCCAGCGCTCGACGTTGGGAACTTTATCGCCCATCTTGAGCTAAATCGACTACAAGGGATATTAAATTTAGAAAACTCGATAGCTATTTTTAGCGATGCGTACGATGGTTGCCAGAGTAACGAGTTTCGAAGACGCGTCGAGATTTATACACGATCTGCGGCACTTCGATTGACGTGTCTCTACGCATTTTGGCCACGTTGGCGTCATGCGTGCAATCCTTTACTGGAAGTGGCGAATGCCTGTTGAAAACCTGACTGCTGATTCTATGTCAGAGCAATTCGATATCGCACGGGATGCGAAAAAAATGCTCCGTGTTTTTCAGGAATCGCTACAGTCGAGTGGCGACAAGTGTTTCCAAATTGAGTGCTGCCGGGTCTTGCGCTTCCGTTACCGGGAAGGACAACGTTCGATCTTGCTTTATGAACTTCGCTTACGTGACGCACATACCAATGAAGCGCGTAGTCAATGGATAACAGGTGTCTTATACGCCGACTACAAACGCGCCAAACAGTTGTATTGGCGAGTAAAAAAATCATCGGTGTTGCTTGAGATTCCGGATGCGTGGCAGACAATTGAACCCGTGTGTTATATCCCACAATTGCGGATGCTGGTGCAGGTTTTTCCACTAGATCGTTATCTTGATACGTTACCGCGAGTCCTGAATCAACCCACACCTGAACTCGAGACCTTACTACTGACCGAATTTGGTCCTGGAAACTGGCGAGTGCAGCGTTGGGAGGTTGAACCTACCCGCTACCGGCCTTTTTTGGGGGTCACACTACGTTGCAGTCTCGTGGCGGAAAATATTAACAGCGGCGAACTGTGCACAAAACATTTTTATATAAAGTTGTATCGCGATGATAGTGGTCAGCAAACTTATCAGTTACTACGACGCTTACACGCAACTACCGTACAGCGACAATATTCGTTTAATACCGCTCGACCTGTTGGTTACATCTCAACATTGCGCGCGCTGGTACTTGCAGAAGCACAGGGCCAGTCTTTAGAACAAATACTCATCCATGGTAAGGGTATTACGAAGGCAATGAAAAAAACCGCTCGAGCAATGGTTGCTTTACACCAAAGTGACTTGCTGGATGGTCAGCCGCGTACACGAGAATTGGCACTTGGCAGAGCAAAGCGCGCAGGCTCGTTTATTCGATGGGCATACCCGTCCCAAGGTCAGCAAGTGTATAAAATCCTTGAGGCGCTAAAAGAAAGACTTGAAGTGGTGGATGCGTGTCCTATCCATCTCGATTTCAAAGCCGATCACATTTTCATAGATGGTGATCAGACGACGTTTATCGATCTTGACTCCTTCGGGGTCGGTGATCCGGTTTTTGACCCCGCAACCTTACTCGTACGATTGGCTGCGATGCAAAACCTACTGCCAATTTCACCGTCAACGATTGACAAAGCAACGCAGGTATTCGTTGACGAGTACTTTCATCGTGTGCCTGACTCCTGGCGTTCGCGACTACCTGTCAACATTGTCTTGGCCTCATTGAAAGTCGCGCTCTACTACGTTCAACACCAAGAACCGAACTGGCAAAGTCGAGTGAGCACGTTACTGAATCAAGCGACAAAGCTGCTCACGACCGACGAATTTTCATACTTTGATGGGCTACAGCGAATCACACCAGAGAGCGTTCAGTGTGCTCGCAGGAAGGCCATACACGGATAAAATTTTAACGACAGGGGTGAATCTCCATTAAAGCCTATAAGACTGCCATTGCCGAATTTTGACCAAGGGTGATCAGCGGCGAATAACCGCCCCGACACCAGTGTCATCGTCGATATCGGCAACAGCATAGATAAAGTTTCGCACGTGTTCGATTGTTCGAATTCAAAATAACAAATCGAACTTGCGTCACAAACTTAGCTTGATTAACGCAGTGGGTTAAACAACAAAAAATGGGTTATATAAAGAGTAAATTGAGTAAATAACCCATAGTAAAACCTCGCGCGGCGGTGATAGGGAGGTAAAACCACAAATAAAACCTAGCTATCAGTCTTCTGGTACAACTCTTGCTAACTGTGACTAAGGTCACACATTAATTTTGGAGTTGACTGTCATCAATTGATGCGGATCAACGACAAATTATCGATGTGTTAATGAATAAGAAAAGGGGACTGATCAATGTTAGAACAAGATAACCTGACGACGGGTGGCATATACAAAAACATCGACAAAGAGTCGTGGTTAAATAATTTTAACGGGCTGCATGCACTGAACGATTCCGTGTGGCAGGATGCTTGTACGCGAATGCGTTTTACCTGTATCCCATCGAATACAATAATCGCCAGTGAAGGAAGTCGATTAGAAAGCTATTTATTGCTAATGGAGGGTAAAGCGCGTTTTCAAAAGTTATCGCCAAACGGACGTCAAATCACGGTGCTGCGGGTTAACGGTGGCCAAAGTTGCGCACTGGCTACGGCGTGTTTGTTGTCGAATAGCCCCCTACCAGCTAGTGCAATTACGGATTCAGATAGTTGGGGTGGGGTGATTAGCAAAGCTGACTTTTTGCTGTGTCTGCAGCAGTCTCCTAATTTTCGTCAATTCCTGTTTTCAAATTTTGCCAACCAACTCCATGATGTAATGTGTTTAATTGAGCAATTGGCGTTTGAACCATTGGATGTTCGTATTGCTAAATACTTACTAGAGAATGACGACGAACAATCGATTGTGAAAAAAAGCCATCAGGACATCGCTGACGAGTTGGGCACAGTACGTGAAGTGGTAACCAGGGAAATACGAACCCTAAAGAATCGCGGTTGGCTTACAGTGGGTCGTGGTTATGTCACCCTGTGCAATCGCATGGCGCTTATGGATTTAGCCGATAGCAAGTTGGCACCATCCATCACAGGAAAGCATCACTGATATTTCTTGTATGTATCGTTTAATTGCGAAACTGTCCGGCGTGTGACGATGAAAAGAATGCACTCCCCTAAAACTTAATTTAGCCCATGCCGACAAAATCTATACGTTCGCTGAATTCGACAACGCTTGTCTGACACGCGGAATCAAACCCGTTACGAACGGTTTTTCCATCACATCAAATGCACCGACTCGTATCGCCTGTACGGCGTCACCGATATTCGAACTGTTGTCGAGCAGTATGATCGGTGTTGGTAACTGTGCTGAACGTACTTGATGAACGATGTCAGCACCGTTCATTTCACCAGAATCAAACCCAACTATGGTGCAGCAGAGTGTGTCAGGATTTTTCCCTGGTAACAATTCTCTTAGTGAACTAAAGCATCGTACATCCGAGGTGACGGCCTGACATAGCGCAGACAGTCCACTACGGACTACCGAATCCGGTTCTACAATATGTATGGTCGCGTTCATCGGTTAGTCCAGTATATGTATTTGGGCTGATTGTGACCTTCTACAATTCATACTTGGGGTCTTGTCTATAAAGCGATGAGGTAGATCACTGTGAATGCATGAGACTCAAACGAAGCGCGGTGCTCGGACGGAAAGATCATGGTGTTGATGGAGTCTGTTAAGACAACGCCGGTCGCACGATTTGCCGCCATCGGACCGCGCCGGGCAGTCGATAATGCAGTGTTTTCTTCTGAGAAACTTCCCTCTGACATCGAAAGTGACTTCGACCAGTCGTTCTTTAGTGGAACACCAAAACGTCTCTTTTACATCGCGTTGTGATTTTAAAAAATCTAGGTTTAACATTGTTTATTCTCCACGTCATTAGTCCGGGTGACTTTCGTATTACCTGGCAATTGTGAGTCCAAAATAAATATCGGGGGATGACCTAGATCAACTTTTTTCATATGTATAAATAGAAATAGATTAGTGCAATTTAATAAGTGAATAGATAAATGTGACTATGGTCACATAAATTATGAATTGGCTAGGAAATTAAGCTTGTTCAACCGCATTGAGTTGATCGCTACAAGCACCCGTGATATTCGCTGACATACGGCATCAGGTATTTTCATCAATACTATTGTTGCTGCAATGGAGACTTTTCATGTTATACGGTTAGACAGTATTAATTGTGGTTTCATTTGCTGGACACCTCATTTAGGTTGGTTTATACACGTAGAACGATTATTCACTTTTAATTCATGTTTTGAATTTGATTCTCTTATTTGACAAAAACGTTGGACGTCTTATTAGCGGTATATTCGCACTGATGATCTCTGGCTGTGTTCTCACACCATCACCCACGCATCCGTTGAATGACAAAATTGTGCGTGTTGCTGATCAAATCGAACTAAGTAAGACCGACATTTATGAGTCGATTGCTTCGGCGGATGTGGTGTATCTCGGGGAGATTCACGACAATCCATGGCATCACGAGCTGCAATTCGATGTCGTGCGCCATTTGACTGAGGCAGGTGCACAACCCGCTATTGGCTTCGAATTTTTCAATACCGGTCAAACGAGTGACCTCATGTCTTTCACTGCGTCTCTCACACATACGAACAAATCTAATAAATCTTTGGCCAAGGCCGAGAAACGTTTGCGTCGGCAATTGGGATGGGGAAAACAACGCGATGATGAATGGGCGGCTTATTTTCCTATTATCGATTATGCGAAGCAGAACAGTCTCGCGGTATTTGGTACCGATCTGCCCACGGGAATCCGGCGCCGTATAACACGAATGGGAATATCCGAGCTGTCACCGGTGGAGCGAAGATTGATTGTCGATACCGGGTTTCAAAACGACGAATATCGCACGCTTATGCAAAAAAGATTTGTTGAGAGTCATTGTGGTTGGAACGATCCGGAGTTGCTCGACAATTTGTATCAAACATGGCTTGCACGTAATGATTCCATGGCCACGGCCATAACTGACATGCTGGCATTCACTACTGATAGACCTATTGTGATGATAGTCGGTGCCGGACACACGACGGATAACATGGGTGTTGTTGAACGTGTGGCGGCCTTGACGCCGTCAGCGCGTCAGGTAAACATTGGTTTTAAACCGGTCCAGGATTCATCGAAAGCTTTAACGGATTACCTTCAAAGCAAGGAAGTAGAAGGTTCTGTTTTTTCTCCCAACCATGAGTACTTTTGGTTTACGCCTGCACTAGAGCGCGAGGATCCTTGTGCTAAGTTCAAACATCAGCTCAAACAACCGCCGACAGTACAAGGCGAGTAAGGTTTTTTCGAACGCGTTTTCCTAGTTGAGTTTATCGACCGCAATACTACGTAATCTGTCGTGATTCAATAGTGTGATTTTGCCGCGACCGAGTGCGACGGCGCCGTCGTTTTCAAATTCACTGAGTGTGCGGCTGATGACTTCGCGAACAGAACCCAGTTCCTGTGCGATTTGTTGATGGGTGATAGTTACCACCGGGTCTTGTTCGCTTGAAAATTCGGAGTGGTTGAGCAAATGGGTTGCTAGGCGTTGATCCAGACGACGAAAAGCGAATCCTTCCATTGATCGCATGATATCGCTCAAACGATTAGCGAGTACTTCCATAACATGTTGTCTTATGTTGTCATGGTTTCTAAGCCAAGTCTGAAAGATTCCAGTTGGAATGGCCACACCACGTAATATTTCGTCGATATAAGTGGTCCCAGGCAATTGCGCTTCAAACAATGCACACAGTAAATGTAGTGCGCAGCAGCCACCAGGCTGTACATGATATAAAGTAATTTCCCTACCTTTGTCGCCGGCCAATCCAACCCGCATGGTGCCATCGCCGATCAGGATAACTTGATGACAAAATTCCCCTGAATCATAAAAGTAGCGACCGGGTTTCAAACGTATAGAGAGCGCATGACTGGCAATATCGTCTTGCATCGGTTGCGGTGCGTTACGGTAAAAATCGTATATGTTGAGCGTTTTATGTATGGTTGAGTCCGGGTTGACGTTCATTCAGTTCTCCACCATCGATGTTTACCTCGCGCAGTGATCGGCAATTTTTCCCCAGCAATCTGCTTAAGATCACCGCATATACATGTGCTTAACCATCCCTCAGATGACAGGTCGAAGTCAGTAACTTTAGTCACATGACTCATAGCCCGGGTCAGTTTGTTGGCAAATCGGCGGTAACGGATCTTATGTAACCTAACTCACAGACATTTGGTCGCTAAAACCATTAATTTGAATAGGGGAAAAGAAAATCTGGTGGGAATGCGATCGTGAAAACTATGAGTATTGTACTTATTCGACTAAGAAGGACGACCAAGAGCTTTGTCATCGGCTTGTTCTTGTCTAGTGCGTGTGTAGGGGCGGTACAAGCACAAATGCTCGGTCTGGAGAAAACAGCCGATCCGTTAACTTATGACGAGCGTGGTGATTTTATTATTTATCACTACATCGTTACTAATAACGGTGCTGCGTCTGTTGCGGGTCCGATTGCCATCAGTGATGATAAAACCACTGTCAGTTGTCCCGATCTAAGCACAAGCGGCAACGGCGATGGTGAATTGCAACCCGGTGACTCCTTGGTCTGTACCGCTACCTATTTCACGACACTGGCCGACGTTGATAACGGATCGCTCACTAATAGTGCTCAGGCCAGTGCCAGTGGAGAATTGTCCAATCAGGCGAGTGTCACCACTCTCGCATGCCGTGGCGAAGCGTCACCACTCCCCACAGCACCGACGGTTGAATTTTTGCGTAGCTATCGGGCGTTTTTTAATGCGCCAACACGACTAGCGGTAGATTCCGACAATAAGGTTTATATCACTGACCCGGTCAACGGTCGGTTAGTCGTCCGACATACGGACGGCAGGATCGCATTTGAGTTAAACGAGTTGGAATACCCGGTCAGTGTTGCTGCGGACGGCTTTGGCAATGTGTATGTGGGTGAAGGGAAAAGCGGGCGGGTAGACGTGTTTGCATCGGACGGAAGTTTCAGTCATTCGCTGGGCCAGGGAAATACCGAATTTCAAATGCCAGCGGATATTGCGATTAATCCGTTGGACAACGATATCTATGTGACGGACAGCGATGCCGGGATCGTCAAACACTATGCCAGCAACGGTTCACTGTTACAGACCTTTGGTAGTGAGATCGGCATGAAGGTACCAACAGGTATCGCCGTCAATTCGGTGAAAAATGAAGTGTTGGTGGTGGATCAAAGGACTTCGCGTATTCATGTGTTCAATACCGAAGGTGATTTTCAGTTCTGTATAGGCAGCAAAGTACTGACCGGTGGATTTTTCTGCGACGGTTTCTTGTGTGGCAAAGACCGCCAATTCGATCAAGGTATATGGGTAGACAATCAAGAACGGATATTTATTGCTGATACGTTCGAAGGTGCGGTCTATGTTATGGGGCGCGACGGTGTAGTCGTCTCGCGTATCAGTGCCTTCGGTCAGCATGGTGGTCAATTGCGTACACCAACTGATTTGGTCGTTGACGGATTTGGGCGTCTGTATGTGGCAGCGGCTAATAACGCACGTGTCGAGATGTTCGGTTTAGATATCTATAGCGACCCTGAAACATTCGTACCGGGTAAGTTGGAAATTGAAACCGATCCTTTGGATCGTGACGCCAATTCTGATGTCGTGGGCTTTATGGAGTTACCGGGACAGCGATTGAACGAAATCATTCCAAGCAGCATTCTTGCGAACGGTATTGCGACTCCGAAATCAACTTTGCTGGGTGATTTCGATAACGACACAATTCCAGATTTGCGCCTCACCTTTGGTCCGGAACTTGGAATGACGCTACCGACCGGTAGCGCAACGGTGACCGTTACTGGTCAGGTTAATGAATTTGGTTTTGAATTGAGTGACGATGTGCAGGTTGCTTCCGGGGATTTAGACGCAGACAGTGATGGAGTGCCCGATGTTAGCGATCTGTGCCCGACAACAATTCCCGGAGACATTGTCGCCCCGGATGGCTGCAGCATCGATCAAAACTGCCCCTGCACAGGACCAGCATTAGGCCACAGTTGGATTACTCACGGAGAATACGTTAGCTGTGTCACTCATGCCGCAAAATCACTGTTTGATCTCGGCCTGATTAGCGGGCGGCAAAGAGGCCAAACGGCTAGTACGGCTGCGGCTTCGGATTGTGGAGGGGTCGAGTAATGCTTGCTAGGTTAATGTCCAGCTTGTCACGAATGAAGATCATCAAGTTGTTTAAGGTTTTGCCGCTACTAGGTATCGTGATTTTCCCGCAAGCCGCTCAGGCCTTGGATCCACCCCATGATCTCCCGAGTAATTCCATCGAGTGTCTCACCTGCCATATTCCACACGGTGCACCCGGTGGCAGTTTGACCAAGGTGGACGGAAACCCCAATCTTTGTATGTCTTGTCATAATCCCGGTGGTATGGCAGCCGCTGTACCGTTTAGTGATGTCGATCAAGCCATTCCCGGGATGGTTGGCACGTCGCACCGTTGGGATTCAGGACCCTCAGGATATGTAGTGGCGGCGGCCACCAATGCTTCGTTGGGTGATATCCGCTCCGGCGGTGTGTTTGCCGGACGTGTGGAAAAAACTTATATCATCACCATGTCCATCGGTGGTGATGTTGGACTGGCGGCTTTCGATTGGGTCGACAACGACGGCAACAGTGCCACCGGGGTGGCGAGTGCGGATAAAGTGCCCTTTGTCGATGGATTAATATTGAATTTTAATGACGA
>Ga0224508_10000739_pt1 | contig 31070 bp, 32 predicted proteins | sample SF_Jan12_sed_USG_4_FD_170157 | JGI IMG/M metagenome (GOLD analysis project Ga0224508, IMG submission 170157) | Sediment microbial communities from San Francisco Bay, California, United States - SF_Jan12_sed_USGS_21 | ecosystem: Environmental > Aquatic > Marine > Sediment | place: USA...
GCCCAGCGGGATCATCGACCGGTCGAGGGCGACGTCCTTGTCGGCCAGTAGCCGCAGGTAGCGGAGCATCTCGGTTTCACTGTGATACCGGTGAAACACCGGATGGGTGAGGAACTGGCTGGTACGTAACAGCCCGCTGGGAATGGCGGACTCCACCGCGTTGTCGAGAGCCTCGACCGAGCTTTCGGCGCCGAAGGCCCGCCACAGCGTCTTGATGTCGGCGGCGGTGGTGGTCTCGTCGACGGACACGGCGACGGTGTCGGCGTCCACCAGTCGGATATTGATTCCCCCGACCAGGGCCGCTGCCTGGACTTTGGCGGCCGCACCGGGTACCGACACGGTGAGAGTGTCAAAGAACTCGGGATCGGCAATCTCGATTTCACTCTCGTCCAAGCCCGCCGCCAGGATCCCGGTCAGGCGATGCACTCGCTCGGCGATGGTCCGCAAGCCGTCTGGCCCGTGATAGGCGGCATACAGGCCGGCCATGACCGCCAGTAGCACCTGGGCGGTGCAGATGTTGGAGGTGGCCTTCTGGCGGCGAATGTGTTGCTCACGAGTCTGGAGTGCCAGGCGATAGGCGGTATGCCCGGCATCGTCGACGGTCACACCCACCAGTCGTCCCGGCAGGGCGCGGGTGAACTCCTCCCGCACGGCCATGAACCCGGCATGGGGCCCGCCGAAGCCGAGTGGTACGCCGAAGCGCTGCGAAGACCCGATGACCACATCAGCTCCCCATTCACCCGGTGGCTTCAGCAGCACCAGGGCCAGCAGGTCGGAGGCCACGGCCACGAGAGCTTCCTGGGCGTGGAGGGCTTCGGTCACGGCCGCCAGGTCGCGTACCTGGCCGCTCGAGCCCGGGTAATGGAGGAGGGCGGCGAACACCGGCTGGGCGGCCGCCGCCTCGGCCGGACCGACCAGCAGTTCGATTCCCAATGGCTCGGCCCGGGTCTCCAGGACGGCCAGCGTCTGGGGGTGGGTGTCCTCGTCCACAAAGAAGACGTCGGAGTCGGTCTTGGTGAGGCGGTGGCACATCGCCATCGCCTCAGCCGCCGCTGTTCCCTCATCGAGGAGCGAGGCGTTGGCCAGGTCGAGCCCGGTCAGATCGCTCACCATGGTCTGGAAGTTGAGCAGGGCCTCCAGGCGTCCCTGCGAGATCTCCGGCTGATACGGGGTGTAGGCGGTGTACCAGGCCGGGTTCTCGAGCACGTTGCGTTGGATGACGGGCGGGACGATGGTGTCGTAGTAGCCCATCCCGATCATTGAGTTGACCACCGTGTTCTTGTCGGCGATCTCCCGTAGCCGGGCGATGGCCTCGACCTCGGTCAGTTCGGCCGGAAGGTCAAGAGTTTCGTCCCAGCGGATCGACTTGGGGACGGCCTTGTCGACGAGGTCGGCCAGCGAATCGATACCGAGCTCGTCGAGCATGGCCTGTTGCTCGTCACGGCCCGGCCCGATATGACGGCGTACGAAGTCTTTCCGTTGCTCGAGATCGTGCAAGGAACGGCGCATGAGTTCTCTCCTCTGGACGCGTGTCGTTTTCCCGACCGCTCCCCCTCTGTCGTCCAACCTGAGAGATTCACCTGCCAACTCATCGGCGGGCTTACACCTTCGGTGAGGCCTGCTGGCCTACTTTCCAGAGTTGCCTGCCTCATGCGGTCCGTTTGCCTGAGAGGTTCCGGGGGATTGCTCCTTCGGCGCCCGGGTGGCCGGGACTCTCCCGCATGGGGTATTCAGCTGACACAGTCGACGGTCCGACAGTGCCGTGGGAATCGTAGCTCGCCCGCGTATTCTGTGACGTAATGGTTGAAGCAAGTTGGAACTTCGAGCTCAAGGTGAGCGATGCCGCCGCCGCCCTGGTGCGACGCAAAGGCGGAACGGTGGCCCTCGACTTCATTCCGCCAATCAGTTGAGGGGGTAACCCCGAGGTGTCGGTCGACACCCACCTGAAAGGCAAGAACGTCAAGGACCGCTACCGCAGCTACGCCAACGAAGGGGCGCAAGTTCTGGTGGCCCACTCACTCATGGGCTGGGCCTACGGCGTCCAATTGGAAACCAAGCGCGGCCTATTCGGAAAACGCATCAAGGCCAGAGTCGATCACAAGCATCGGCCAACCTGACGGCACTAACCCGCGGCCCGGTCGGGCCGGCTTGGGAGCCACCAGGTCCCAGCTTTCACCTCGGGAGCAATGCCGATTCGGACCGCTCGATATGTGGAGTCACACCCGCACATGACCGGGATTTCTTAGCGGGGTTAGTTAGGCCGCGGGTTCTAGGGTGGACTAGGCAGCGCGGGGGGTAGTCTGCGTCATGAGGCTTCAGGCACGGTTGGTGCCGCAATCCGAGGGGCGATTCACGCGATCTTGCGCGATGGTGGTGAGTTTGCTCATCGCCTGCGGCCTTGTTGTCTCCTGTTCAAGCGAGGGGCCGGCCGAGGGTGAGGTCGTGCTGTACACATCGATGCCCGACGACGTAGTCGATCGGCTCGAGGGTGTGATCGAACGTCGGTTTCCGGATCTCGACGGCAACCTCTGGATCACCATGGGCAGCGGTATCTCCCTGACGGTGGTGCGCGGCCGCACCGCCGATATTCAGGAACTCATCGCCAGTGAAGTCAACAATGGCGGCATCCGGGCCGACTTGATTTGGCTGGCCGAGCCATCGCCCTACGAGACCTATAAGAACATGGGACTGCTCGCACCCTACGAACCCCCTTTGGAGGCGCCGATCCTCCCCAGCCATATCGACGCAGATGGCTTCTACGTGGCAGGTCGGATCATCAGTATGGTGATCGCCTGGAACACCTCTCTGTGGCCGGAGGGGCTTGCCGACTGGCCAGACCTCCAGAATGTGGAGCTGAACGCATTCCCGGCACCCGAGTCGGGCGCCGCTCGAGCCACGATCAAGGCTCTCACTGACAAGTACGGTCGAGAGTTCTTTACGACACTCGCCAGCGTGGGAGGGGTCTCCGTTCGGAGCAACGGGGCTGCCCGAGACGGAGTGGCGGAGGGGACATTCGAGGCGGTTGCCGTGCTCGACTACATGGCACGCGATGCGAAAGCAGCCGGATCGGCCATCGATTTCGTGTATCCGGCAGGTGGAACGGTATCAATCCCGAGTCCGATCGCGATAACCACGGATGCGCCTAACCCGGCCGCGGCGAGAGCAGTCATCGATTTCATTTTGTCCCAGCCCGGCCAGAAGATCCTGGTGGAGATAGGCAACTTCTACCCCGTCCGAAGCGACGTCGCTCCACCCGTGGGAGCGCCGCCTCTCGATGCGATCACCGCGCTCGACGTTGACTGGAAAGAGCTCGCTGGGGAGATCGATGCGATCAGCACCCTGTGGGAAAGCCTTTACGGAACATCCGTCGGTTCCGGATAGGCGACGGGTGCGGTGAGAGCCCGCCTCCACTAGTGCCCAGGACGAGACACGAGCCGTCGGGGTGACTTCGCCCGTCCGAGTCTCACAGGCTTTTTGGCTCCGAGCCTCATGACTTTCGACCCTGTAAGTCCGACCGCGGTCGACGGTACGCTCGGCTCATGGCTATCTCTCCTGGTGGGGTCGTCGACACTCCCGGCGATACTTCTGTCGACACGTCCGGCGACGCTTCCGGCGACACCTCTGGCCGCTCTTCCGGCAACGCGGTGCTCGAGTGCCACGGGTTGATCAAGCGGTTCGGCGAGCACACCGCGGTCGACAACGTGAGCTTCTCGATCGCTCCGGGTGAGACGTATGGACTGCTCGGTCCCAACGGGGCGGGCAAGACCACGACCATCTCGATGTTGTGCGGCTTGTTGCGCCGTGATGGTGGCACCGTACGGGTACTCGATCGCGACCTGGACGATGAACCGAGATTCGTGCAGGGTGCGATCGGCTACGTGCCGCAGAACCTGGCCATCTACCCGGATCTGTCCCCAGTGGAAAACTTGCGGTTCTTCGGACGGCTTCACGGCCTGCGTGGCGACGCACTGGTGGCGCGGATCGACGATGTGTTGGCCACGATCGGACTGACCGACCGGGCCGATGATCGAGCCGAGGACTTCTCCGGGGGTATGAAGCGGCGCCTCAACATCGGGATCGGGCTGCTTCACGAACCGAGCCTGTTGATCCTCGACGAGCCGACCGTGGGCGTCGACCCGCAGAGCCGCGACGCCATCTTGGCCAGCGTGGGTCAACTCGGCGCGAGTGGGATCGCGGTGCTCTACACCACCCACTACATGGAGGAGGCCGAACGTCTCTGCGACCGTGTCGGCATCGTGGACCACGGCCGATTGGTCGCTGAAGGCACTCGACGCGAGCTTGTCGCTCTCGTCGGCGAGCACGATCGTGTCCGGCTGAGCCTCGACAACGACCATCAGGCGGCGGCGGATCGGCTACAGACGTTGCCCGGCGTCCACAGCATTGCCGCCACCGATCACACTCTCGAACTGGGCCTGTCGGAAGCCCACCGGGCTCTCCCGTCGATCCTGTCCGCCGCCAACGAGGCGGGAGCTCGAGTGCTCTCTGTCGAGGTAGTGGAGCCGGACCTGGAGAGTGTCTTCATGCACCTCACCGGTCGGGCCCTGCGCAACTGACAGCCCACCATCACCGGTAGTTGTGGGGTTGTCAGCCGACGATGGCACGCCGCAGCGACATCGATGCGGCGCCCAGGAGCGAGATCCCGAACAAGACCAGGACCGCCAGCTCCAGGCCGATTTGCCCGACACCGCCACCTCGCTGGACCACCTCCGTGAACGCGTCGACAGCCCAGGCGTGGGGTGTGATGTGGGCCACCGAGCGAAGCCAGTTCGGGAATATCTCGAACGGGACCATGCAACCGCCGAGTGCGGCGAAGGCGAGGCCGAGCGCCATGCCGATCGCCCCCGTCTGGTTCTCGTTGCTCACCAACGCACCAACGAACATCGCGGCGGCGGTCGCCACCAACGCGAACACCAGGACTATCGCGGCGGTGGCGGGCCACGATCCCCAGTCGAGGCCGAACATCAGCGCGGTCGCTCCGACAATGAATGCGCCCTGTATAACGGCGACGGCGAACCGGCCGAGGCCCTCACCGGCGATGACCTCGGCAGTCGTCGCCGGCGTGGCCAACATCCGCTGAGTGACACCGAGCTGCCGGGAACGGATCAGCGCAGAGGCGGCGACCATGCCCATCAAGAACATGAACAGGACCAGCTCCTGTGCGGCGACAAAGCCGACCGCGTCAGACTTGACGTATCCGTCCCCGTCGGCGTCGAACGTGACGACCTCGACCGCCGTGATGTCCTCGGTGAGTGCGGCTACCCGTTCCGACGCCTGAGGGGGCGGAAGGCCCGTTTGCTCTGCGACCACGCGACCAGCTCGAATTACCGTGTTCTGGTCGGCCACGACCGATCGCACCAAACTCTGCATCTCGAACCCGCCGCTGGTCGGGATCACCCGGTACTCGAGCTCGGCCGTGCCTCCCGAGGCGATCGTGTCGTCGTACCCGGCGGGAACGACGACCAGGGCAGTGATGTCCTCACGCTCCAGTTCATCCGTTGCAGCGCCAAGACCTTCGAACAGCTCAACTCGGACGCCGTCGACCTCCTCGAGGCCCTCGATCAGCTGTTGTGCTCCGGATGTGACCCCACCCTCGACATGGACCCCGATGCGTGGCTCGTCGTCGCCCAGGGTCACACCGAGCACAAGGATCAAGGCCAGCGGCAGCACAAACACGAAGAACAGATTCGCCCGCTCACGGAACAGCCGTCGCAGGTTGTTGGCGGCGATGACCAGGACGCTCATGAGCGCACCAACCGGCGCCCCGTCGTGGCCAGACCGATGCCGCCGACCACCGCGGTGAACCCGACGAGCACTGCCAGCGCCAAGCCGAGATCACCGACTTCGGCACCGAACGACACATCTCGGAATGCATCCAGCAACCAGCGGTGCGGCGACAGGAAGCTCACGGTCGAGAGCAACCCGTCTGCTCGACTCACCGGAAAGAACGTCCCGCCGAGCAGGCCGAGGACCAATGCTGCGGCCGTGCCGAACGCCACTGCCTGCTCAGCGGACCGGGCCACCGCCGCGACGAGCACAGCCACGGCGATCGCCACCATGACGCCGACCACGATCAGCACCCCGACGGCAACGGGGTCGCCCCACTTGGCGCCGCCGAACAGGGTGGTCGCCGCCACCAGCACGACCATCGACAGCACACCGACGAACAGCGACGACATCATCTTGCCGACCAGCACCGCCCACCTGGCGATCGGGGCCATCAGGATGCGATCGAGGGTGCCGCCCTCTTGCTCCTCAACCAGACTCAGCACCCCGAACTGCACAGTGAAGAACAAGAAGAACACCGAAAGCGACACCGCGTAGTAGGTCGACATGTCCTGCCCGCGACCCTCGCTCTCGATCGAGACGAGATCGATCGGCACCGGCTCGGCTAGCGCTGCCGATGTCAGCTCGGCGATTCGATCCGGCTCCCCGGCGCTGCCGTCGATGGTCAACACCGACGTCGTCGCCAGCGAGACGTAGTGGAGGTCGGCTGCGAAGCTGTCGGCGATCGCCCCAGCCACATCCGTTGCTAGCGGTGATCCGGGGTCGCCGACCACGGTGATCGTCGACGGTTGGCCGGACTGGACCGCCTCGCTGAATCCGGCACCGATGTGGAATCCTGCCGCCACCTCGCCGTCGTCCACCAGATGTTCCAGCTCGGCACGGTTGAGAGCGGCGGTCACTTCGACGACCCGATCTTCCTCGAGAGTGGCGAGCGCAGCGAAGAAGCCGTCGGCCACCGGCCCGTTGTCCTCGACGGCCACGCCCAGCTGGAACGGGGCCGGGTCGTCGGCCCCTCCGAGTGTTCCGCCCAGGATGAGCGCCAACGCCAGCGGCCCCACCACGCCCATGATGAACGCCGACCGATCGCGGCTTCGCTGGGCAACGTCTTTGGCCGCAACGGCGAGGATCGCACTCCAGGAAGCCATGTGCCTCATGGTCCTCCGCGACCAATCGCGCCGGTAGGGCATGATGTCCCCGGTCGTTGGTACGTTGGCCCCTTCCCGTCGCGACCCACCCGCAGGTGTGCGTTATGAGCAGCGCTTTGAGCGATATGCGCTCTAGGCAAACGACCGAGCAGAGACCGGTGCAACCTGGCGCGTCGCCACTTGAGCCTCCTAGGTGCCCAAGGTCCGCAGCCAAGCATCGAAGTCTTCAGCTGCGTGCGGCCCTTTCGATTTGAACTCGCCTGTGACCTTGGCGCCCCGTGCCGCGAGCGGAGTCGCCATCTTCTCCAGCGTCTTGCCGATGGCCAGGTCGTACGTAGTGAATACGGCAGCCGGCTTGCCATCGAGGGGCCCGAGACGCTCGATGAAATCGATGGTTGCCGGGGTTGGGTGCTGGCGGATGACGAAGAGTCCTTTGGTCCAGCTCCCGACACAGACAGCATCGGCTGTCGTCACCTGCGCAGGGTCGGCATCGTGGATCGATTCCACGCTGCATTCGTGGCCGGCGGCTCGGGCTGCCTCACCCATCTGTTCAGCAGCCGCCTTGGTCTTCCCAGTCGAACTGTCATAAACGATTGCCATCCTCACTATCTGACTCCTCGCTGCTTGGTTCGATGTCCGCGGGTCCACGACCGGAGACACCCCCTACCTCTACCCCAAAACCGCGACCGACGCTAGGGGCAAAAAGGCCTCAACGACCTGACGAGGTGCCATGACAGACGCTCCGTTTCAGAGTCAAAGGCCCACAGAGTTGCCTCTGTGACGTAATGGTTGAAGCAAGTTGGGACTTCGAGCTCAAAGTGAGCGACGGCGCGGCCGCCCTGGTGCGACGCAACGGCGGAACCGTGGACTTCGTTCCGCCTATCAGTTGAGGGGGTATAACCCCGAAACGGTTCAAAGCCCGCGTCGATCACAAACACCGCCCGACTTGACGACACTGATCCCACCGCCGGTCCGGTGGTTCGCGTGGGAGGGGCGGCTACTCAAGGTTTCTCCGGATGAGCCGAAGCTCTAGGTGTCCTGACCACGCTAGGTGGTCAGACTGAGTTGAGGAGTTATCGATGGTTGTCCCCCGTAAATGGAAGCTGGTAGCCGGCGCAATGTCAGCAACGGTGGCTCTCGGAGCCTCCGCGGCGATAGCTGAAGAAGGCAGTCCGAGGGACGAAAGCGACAAGCCATTGCTGACAGAGAAGATCGACATCAGCCAGCTGCCGCACGCTGCCGACCTTGGGGATGTAGTTCTGCTTCAGGTCGAGCCGGACGACGCAGCCGAATCTCCACTTGATCAAGTCTCGGGCGCAGACGAGAGCGTCGATTCCGAAAGTCTTGATTCCGAGAGTCTTGATTCCGAAAGTGTCGAATCCGAAAGCTTTGAATCCGAAAGTGTCGAATCCGAAAGCTTTGAATCCGAGAGTGTCGAATCCGAGAGTGTTCCGTCTGAGGACAGCGTAAGCAACGACTAACGCTGAGCCCAGCGACCGTCGATAATCGGCAGGTGACGATTCCGACCGCGCTCCCTCCTCCAGATCCGGCACTGCCAGAACTGCACACCCTCCTCGGGCCGCAAGCCTTCGACATTATCGAGTCGGCGTTGGAAAGTCGGATCCAAGGAGCGATCCCTTCCTATGTCAGGTATCAGCCGGGTCGATCGCTCACTGTTTCCTATCGGGTGCGGCCCATGGATTCGACGACGCCCGTGTCGATGGCGGCTTATACCGGGCCGAGCCGCATCGAGGGAGGTGCGGTTGTCGAGTCAGGTTCAGCACGAATTTCGGTCTGGGGGTTTCCCGACGATCCGGCCCTACCCGGCTTGCCACACAGCTTTCGTCAGCCGCTCGTTGGGCAATTGTTGGGGGAAGTCGGCGTGCTCGACACAGTCCGTACAATCCGCACAACGTCCTATCGCCCTCGCCGCCGGGCGGTGGTTGAGGTGCAAACGGCAGGGCACCGCTTGTTCATCAAGGTGGTCAAGCCCAACCAAGTGCAGGCGCTCCAGGATGCTCACAAGGTAGTGGCCGAGCACACCCGCGTTCCTCACAGTCTCGGCTTCTCTCCTGAGCTCGGTATTGCCGTTCTCGAACCGATCGCCGGGACCACCCTCCGCAATGCAATCGAAATCGGGGAAACCCACCTGCCGGGGCCAGAACACATGCGAGCCCTGCTCGACACACTGCCGCGTATGCCAACCCCTCGTCCTGGCTTGGTGGACCGCTTTCGTGCCCACAGCCGATTCCTGGAGGCCGTCATCCCCGATGAAGCTGCCCGGCTTGAGAGACTTGGGGTCGCGATGGAACCAGAAGCCGCTGAATCCTTGGTGCCGGCCCACAACGACTTCCATTCGTCCCAGCTCATGGTCGCCGACGGGGCTATCACCGGCCTAATCGACATCGACACGGTCGGTCTGGGCTTCCGAGCCGACGACTACGCGATGTTGCTCGCCCACCTCCACTCACTGGCGCTGACTAGCAGGAACGGATCACGCTTCGCAGAGTACGGCAAAACCCTCTTGCCAGAGTTCGAGCGCGAAGTCGGTCGGGATCGCCTGCGCCAGAGGGTTGCAGCCGCAATGGTGGGTTTCGCAACCGGCCCGTTCCGTTCACAAAGGCCCGATTGGCCAACAGCTACTTCGAGCCGACTGGCAGCCGCAGAGGATTGGTTAATCCTGTGAGCCTGGTCGACGATCGAACCGGGCCTCTCTCGCGCGAAGGATCTGGGGCGCGGTCGGCGGTCGGCTGGGTGCGGGAAGCAAGGAGTTGCGAAGCAACTCCCAAGGAACGCGAAGCGCTCCCTACGGCTCGATGAAGATGCATTCGCCGGGGCATTCCTCGGCGGCTTCGATCGTTGTGTCCTCCATGCCTTCGGGCACGCGAGCGAGACCGCTGGCGCCTTCCGGGCCGTGACCCTCGCCTTCGGCTCCGTCGAAGATGGTGGTAGTGCCGAAGTGCTTGGCCTCCTCTTTGACGATCCACAAGCCATCATCGCGGCCCTGGAATACGTCGGGGGCAATCTCTTCGCATAGCCCGTCTCCGGTGCAGAGGTCCTGATCGATCCAAACCTTCATCAAACAATCCTTTCCGAGTCGTCATAATAGGACGACAGGGTCCCGTATCTCGGAGTTTTCGGTAGTCCCGGCCTAGTCCTTGAGCGCCAGGCGGATTCGGCGGAATCCTTTGCCCTTCGACTCTACTTTGACGATCTCGACCGATCCGACTTCGTCCGTGCGATGCACATGGGTCCCGCCGTCGGCCTGGCGGTCAAGTCCGACGATGTCGATGACCCGCACCTCGGTGAGGTCGGGCGGAAGAAGGCTCACCTTTGTGCGAATAAGGCTGGGATCGGCATCAGCTTCGTCGCGCGGCAGAAATCCCACTTCGACCGCCAGGGCGCTGGCCAGGTGGGCATTGAGCTCCTCCTCCATCGGGAATCGGTGCTCGGCGTCCCAATCGGGAAGGTCGAAGTCGAGCCGGCCCTCCCCCGGGCTCATGTTGCCTCCGGTCACCGGGCTCTGGAAGCGTTCCCACACCACGCCGCACAAGGCGTGCATAGCCGTGTGGGTTCGCATCAACTGATAGCGATGATCCCAGTCGATCTCACCTCGCACGCCGGTACCGGCGCTCGGCAGGTCGGTCTCCACCCAGTGCCACACTCCGGCCGAGTCACTGGTGACCCTGACGACATCGAGCCGATCGTCACCCACCCACAAGGCGCCCCGGTCGTGGGGTTGGCCGCCTCCTCCGGGATAGAACACAGTCTGGTCGAGAAGAATCCGCTGGTCGGCTCGGTCAATGTCGAGAACGGTCGCCGTCATGTCGCGGGCATAGGCGTCGGTGCTGTAGATCTTCTCAGACATGGCGCCACGATAGTGGCGGAGCAAAAGTCAACAGTCAGGACTACTCGAAGTCTTCTAGCTGTCCACTATGAACTGTGACCCCTGCCAACAGTCAGAACCACTCGAAGTCCTCTGGGCCCCGGGGTCAGCGGGCCGGAGTCACCGGGACCGAGGGTGGGGATTGGTCGCCGAGGGCTCTTCGAGTGGCCTTCTGGTCAAGATTGGCGGCGACGGCGGATTCCAAGTAGCGCGCCCTCCGCTCATAGGCAGCGACCGCCCGCTGGCTCTTGTCGAAGTTCTCGCGCAGCGAGATGATCTCCTGATCGCGAGATTCGAGGCGGGCCGCGAACATCTCCCGAGTCGCATTTACCTCTTTGCGAGCGTCGCGTCGCACCCACCACAAACCGAACAGATACCCGACGAGTGCGCCGATTGCCGCTTGCCACATCTCCCATACTCCTGTGTTGCCCTGATCATTATGACCCATTTGAGAGCGCGAAAGTTCTGGTTATCCAATTTCCTCGCAAACGGTCTGGATTGAGAGGAGTAGGTTTGCGAAATGGAGGTTCGAATCGCTCGCCACCCGGATCTCATCGAGATCGGCCGTCTGGCACACGAGGTCTGGTGGGAGGCCTACGCCGGACTGGTGACCTCCGAAACTATCAATAGTTCCCTCGACGCTAACTACTCGCCGTCGGTCCTGGCCGAGCGTCTCCTCAAGCATTATTGCTTCATGGCAGTCGACAACGGAGAGACGGTCGGCTTTGCCGAAGGCACCCCCGCCGAAGACCGGTTGATCCTCGAAACCCTGTACTGCCGAGAACCCGGTAACCACGAAGTCGGCCGGCAACTCATCTCCCGCACACATGCGCTCGCCCCGGAGCTTCCGATGTGCTCGGATGTCGTGCTTGGGCACCTGACCGCCGAATCGTTCTTCGAAACCATCGGGTTTGCTCCCGGTGAGATCATCGAGGACGACCTGCGGGGTGAGCACATCGTCAGGCGACGCTGGTGGCTGCCGGCCCTGGCCCCCCGGGTAGCCTTACCTTCTCATGAGCAGCCGGTTCCGTAACTACCCCAAGGCGCTTCTTCACGACCATCTTGATGGAGGCCTGCGGGTGGACACTATTCTCGAGCTGGCCGATGCCGCCGGCTACGACGGACTCCCGTTCTCCGACCCCACTGAGTTAGCGGCCTGGTTCCACCAAGGCGAGTCGGGCTCGCTCGACGCCTACTTGCAGGCGTTCACCCACACCGTGGCAGTGATGCAATCCGCGGCCGCCCTCGAACGCGTGGCCTACGAATCCGTCATGGATCTGGCCGCAGACGGAGTCCGTTACGCTGAGCTGCGCTTCGCCCCCAGCCTGCATACCGCCGGAGGCCTCGAGCCGACCGAGGTGGTAGCAGCGGTAGCCGGCGGGATCCGGTCCGGGGAAAAGGAGAGCGGGTGCATCACCCGCATCATCGTCACCGCCATGCGAGACGCCAACGACTCAGAAGACGTCGCCAAACTGGCCATCGCCAGTCGAGACCTGGGGGTGGTCGGGTTCGACGTAGCCGGGCCGGAGGCGGGGTTCCCGAACGCCAACTACCGATCGGCATGTCGGCAGGCCGACGAGGCCAATGTGCCCATCACCATCCACGCCGGCGAAGGCGACGGGGTTGGCCAGATCTCCCAGGCGATCCACCATTGTCGCGCCAGGAGGATCGGCCATGGAGTTCGGATCATCGAGGACACCACCGTCGAGAATGGCGACGTCACCGACCTCGGCGAGCTGGCCGGGTACGTTCGGGACCTGCACGTGACGCTGGAAGTGAGTGTGCTGTCGAATCTCCACACGGGCATCTACCCAGACGCCGCTGCTCACCCGGTCGGGGCGCTACATCGGGCAGGCTTCGCCGTGACGCTCAACACCGACAACCGCTTAATGTCGGGCACGTCGATGAGCCGTGAGTTCGCGCTGGCGGCCGACCATCACGGGTTCGGGCCCGAGGACTTCCATCGAGTCACCCGGGCGGCGCTCGACGCCGGATTCGCAGAATGGCCGGTTCGTCAGCTCCTGCTGGCCGACGTCAACGATCAATACCGCAGCGAATTCGGCAGCTCGCTCTAAGCCCTCTCGCCTCTGGCGAGCTGGGCGTCGATCCAATCGGCAATGTCGCCAACCACCTCGGGGCCTTCCGGCTCATTGTGGACCTCGTGACGGAGATTGGGATACAGCGTGCGATCGACGCCGAGCACCTCTCCCAAGCCGTGCGAGGAGGTAGCAGGGACGATCTCGTCGCTACCGCCGGCAATCACCATGGTCCGAATCGACAGAGAATCCATACGCGCGCCCACCCGCTTCTGGGCCGCCAGCGTCTCGGCTCCAAACTTGGCGGTCGCCTTGGTCTCGACCAATGGGTCATCGAAATAGGCCTTGCCGACCGCCTCATCGCGCGACAGCTGGTGGCCCTCCAGGTCGAGGGGTAGCGAGGCTTTCGGCACCACTTTGGCCAATATCGGCGCCAGGACTTGCTTCCACTTGGCGATCGAGGCGGCCACCGCCGGAGCGGACAGTACCAGCAGATCGGGAAGCACCTCAGAGCGACTCAGGCAGTAGTCGAGGGCAACCAGGCCGCCGAACGAGTGCCCATACATCACCAGCGGCGCCGCTACTTCGAACTTGAGGGCGGACAATCGGTCCTCGACGTCGTCGAGGTAGATGTCCCAGGCGTCGATGTGAACCCGGTCGCCCTGCGACTCCCCGTGTCCGCGCTGGTCGAACGCCTGGACGGCGAATCCCCGGCCGGCCAGCTGCTCCCCTACGTGCTCGTAGCGGCCCGAGTGCTCGGCCAGTCCGTGAATGATGAGGATGCCCGCTCTTGGCTTCCCGGACGGCATCCATTCGCGGGTAGCAAGCTGGACTCCCGTACGCGAGGTTTCGCGTCTCGCTTCACTCATAGCGCTCCTTCTTGGGCTGCGTACCATGCCGCCCCCACGACGCCGGCACGGTTCTCGAGTTCCGCCGCAATGATACGCGCCGAGCTCTTGAGGTAGGGGAAGAAATCGGCTGATTGCCTGCTGACTCCACCACCGATGATGAATACGTCCGGCGAGAACAGGAATTCGAGATGGGCCAGGTATTTGGTAACCCGGGCCGCCCACGCCTTCCACGACAGCTTTTCGTCCTCACGGGCCTTGGCGCTGGCCCAGTGCTCGGCATCGTCCCCCTGCAGTTGTAAGTGGCCCAGTTCGCTGTTGGGAAGCAGCTGCCCGTCGACAAAGATGGCACTCCCGATGCCCGTGCCGAAGGTGAGCAGGATGGCCACCCCGTCGGTGGCGTACTCAGCCGCCGTGCCGTAGTGGAGCTCGGCCAAGCCGGCGGCGTCCGCATCGTTCAGCACCCGTACCGGCCTACTGAGCGCTTTGCTGAACCGCTTCTCGGCGTTCTCACCCACCCACGACTTGTCGATATTGGCGGCCGAGTGCACAAACCCTCTGCGGACGATGGTGGGAATGGCCACCCCCACCTGGCCCTTCCACGAGAAGTGATCGACCAGCTCACTCACCACTCCGGCCACTGCCTTGGGCGTGGCCGGCTTCGGAGTCTTGATCCGGTGGCGCTCTGTAATCAGCTCACCGATCCGCAGGTCAACAATGCCGCCTTTGATGCCGGAGCCGCCGACATCCACCCCCATCACTTTGACGGCAGCCTTCTTCTTGGCCATCAGGTCTTCTTGATGAACGGGGTGGACGACAGGGTGACGGTCTCCCACTCGCCGCGTATTTCGATCTCCAAAGGCGGATCAGGGTCGCCGTCGAGCTGCGAGTAGCGGTGAAAAACAGGTGAAGGCGACACGAATCCGAGGCCAATGCCCCGCTCGAGCACCGGGCTCAAGTTGCCGCTGGTGACCTCACCAACACTCTCTCCAGCCCGCAGGCGATAGCCGTGGCGGGGGATGCGATTGCTCTTCATCTCGAATGCCACTTGGCTCTTTGCCACACCCTTCTTGAATTGGGAGCGAAGGGCCTTCTTGCCTACGAAGTCGTGGTCCCAGTCGACCACCCATGCCAGGTCGGCCTCCAAGGGAGAGGTCTCTTCATCCAGGTCTTGCCCCCACAATGGATAACCCATCTCGAGTCGCAGCAGGTCGCGGGCACCCAGCCCGGTCGGGATGCCACCGGCTTCCAGTAGCGCTCGCATCAGAGGTTCAGCCTGCTCGTTGGGAACCATCAGCTCGCCCCCCAGCTCCCCGGTGTAGCCGGTGCCGGCGACGGGGAACTCGACACCGTCGAACTCGGCAGTGTCCACCCGGAATCGCCCGGGGCGCCACCCGGTGACTCGCTCCAGCAGATCGGGAGCCTTGGGTCCTTGCACCGCCAGGAGCGCCGTCCGCTCCCGGTTGGGGACGATGGAGATGCCCTTGGAGGCTGCGGACTCCAGCGCAGAGGCGACGTCATCGATGTTGACGCCATTTGGCATGACGACGTAATCCTCGTCGGCTAGTCGCCAAACGATGATGTCGTCAACGACGCCGGCTGAGTTGTTCAGGAGCATTGTGTACTGGGCCCGCCCGGCGGAGATGTTGGTGATGTCGTTGCAGAACAGATTGCGCAACAAGTCGGTTGAGCCGGAACCGGTTACCCGGACCCGGCCCAGGTGGGAGACGTCGAACACCCCGACTGATTCCCGCACGGCGTTGTGCTCGTCGAGAACACTTTCGTATTGGACCGGCATCGACCAGCCACCGAAGTCGACGAATCGTGCGCCCAGTTCCCTGTGGAGGGTGTCGAGCGGGGAGTTCGGCATGGCGCGATGTTATCCGACGTCGCGCCGGGACCCTAGGTCGGTCACCTGCGGCGGGCCGGGCATCCGGCTGGGAGCGGGAAGCTCGCCGTTGGCGTCCTCCAGCCCGTATTTGAGGAGCAGATGGAGGTAGTCCCGCTGGTAGAAAACCTTGCACTTGACGTCCGGATGGACCTCGCGCAGTCGTCTCACCTTGCGGTTCTTCTTGGTGACCAGCCGCTGGTTCATGGTGGTGATCTCGATGTAGACGCCTTCGCCAGGAAGGTAGAAGTCGGGGGTGAAGTATTTCACCGGCTGGTCGCCGTCGTCAAATTCAATGGGAAAGGCGGTCGGCTCGTACTCCCAATCGATCCCGTAGAAATCCAACAAGCGCGCGAACTGACGTTCGCTGTGGTGGGCAAATTCTTCGGTCTCCGAGGAAGGAACGGCTTCCGAGTCTCGGTTAGTGGTCAGGTGGCCTCCGCGGTCTTCGCGGGCCCGGCGCCCGCGTCTGCTTCCTCTTCTAACTCGGGGAAGAGTTCGTGAAGCTGTCCTTCCAGTTCATCCTGGACCGGACCGACCGCAATCCCGAACACACCCTGGCCGCGACGGAACACGTCGACGACCTCGGACGGGTTGTGGGCTGCGTAGATAGTGCTCCCGTCGGACAGCAGCGTGACGTCGGCCAACGGGCTTTCGGTCTGCATCTGTTCGGCGAGAATGTCGATCGCCTGGCGAATCTTCTTCAGACTCATGCCCGCGTCGAGGAGTCGCTTGACCACCTTGAGCTGCACGATGTCGGTGAAGGAGTAACGCCGCTGGCTACCCGATCCCTGTGCGGATTGGATGGAAGGAGTAATGAGGCCGGTTCGTGCCCAATAGTCGAGCTGGCGATAGGTGATATCCACCAGCTTGCACACCTGGGGTGCGCGGTATCCGTTGTTGGACATGGGGCCTCCTTCGCCGTGTATGTTACACGGGCGTAATTCCAAACGTGGAATCTACTAACCCGTCGCGAAGTTGTCAACAGCCCCTGTGGATAACTCCTATCCGGTCCCGACGAGGGTTCGCAGACGGCTCAGCTGGTCGTCGGTGCCGATGGCAACCACCCGCACCCCATCGGCGAACTCCAGCCCCGGGTCGGGGTTGACGATGAGCCCACCACCCGGGTCTTCTACGGCGAACACCATTGCACCCGACCGCCCTCGGATCTCAGAGTCACGCAGGGTCACGCCATGCAGCGGAGACGTCGCATCGATGAGGAACTCCTCCACCTTGAACTCGACCGTTCGTCCCCCGTGGACCAAATCGACAAAGTCCGCCAGCTCACGGTGAAGCACGAGCGATGCCAGTCGATGTCCGCCAACTTTGGGCGGTGCTACCACCCGGTCGGCCCCCGCGAGGACCAACTTCTCTTCCGCCTCGCCTTCGTTGGAGCGGGCCGTGATAAGCAGGTCACTCCGTTCGTTCCTGGCCGTAAGCACAATGACGAGGTTGTCCGAGTCCTTCGCGACTGATGCGACGAGACCGGCTGCCCGGCTCAGACCGGCCCGCTCGAGCGTCTCACGACGGGTGGCGTCACCGCCGACGACTAATGCCCCGGCCTGTGTCGCCGCCTCCACTCGATCGGGATCGTTGTCGATGACCACCACCGGCTTCTTGGCCTCAACGATGTGGCCCCAGGCATTCCTGCCTACCCGGCCGAAGCCAGCCACGATGTAGTGCTCCCGGAGTCTGCTGATCTCCCGGTCCAAGGCCTTCCTCCGTCTATTCGGCTGATTGGCAAAGAAGATCTCTACCGCTCCAACTGCAGTGTAAAGAACCAGGCCCAGACCGAGCACGACCAGGACGATGCTGAGAGCTCGACCACCGGTTCCGAGCGGGAATATCTCGCCGAAACCTACCGTCGATACGGTGATGATCGTCATGTAGAGGGCGTCGAAATACGACACATCCTCGATGATCACGTACCCGATCATGCCAGCCACCGTGAGCAGGAGGAGCAGGAAGCCGGTGACGAGGAATCGCTGCTCAGCGGTCATGAGCCGCCGGTGAAGTCCTCTGGCCGAACCGAATCGAGGAATTCCCGAAACCGCTCGACCTCGGCCTCTTCGTCTTCGTCATCCTTGATCTCCACTCCGGCTTCCTCCAGGACTTCGGGAGTCGCATACAGCTGAGCCTCGGTGCGGGCTGCCAGAGCGATCGCGTCGGATGGGCGGGAGGAAATCACCACTTCGCTCCCGTTGGATAGAACGACGAGATCGGCGTAGTAGATGCCTTCTCGCAGATCATTCACCACTACCCGCTCAATAGAGGCACCCAGCGCCCCGGTCACATCTCGCAGTAGATCGTGGGTGAGCGGCCGCTGGGGCTCCACGCCTTCGAGCGCGAAGGCAATGGCGGTGGCCTCCGTCGCTCCGATCCAGATGGGCAAGTACCGGACTCCCCCGGCTTCCCGCAACAGGACAATCGGCTGGTTGGTCGGAAGCTCGATCCGCACGCCGACCAGTTCCATCGGGATCCCGTAGCTCACAGGCCCACCCTATCACTGGCCACGACTGCTCTCTGGAGCACGTCGGGGTCGGCGGCGAAGGCCGCGAAGTCCTGCACCGCCCACAGCGACGGGAGGTTCCGGTAGCGGTTCTCGTGATCGAGCCCATACCCGAGCAGGAACTCCTCGCCGACTTCAAAGCCCCGATACTCCACCGGCACATCGACGATGCGCCGCGGGGCCTTGTCCAGCAGCGTGACCGTCTTGAACGACGCCACCCGGCGCGCTTCGAACAACTCGCGGAGAAAAGACAGGGTGAGGCCGGTGTCGACGAGGTCCTCCACCAGCAGGACGTCCCGCCCCTGCAAGGAGATACTGGTGTCCATAGCAATGCCGACCCGTCCCCCTTCGCCGAACCGGCTCACCGACAGGAATTCGACTTCGTGGTCGAACTCCAGATACCGGACCAAATCGGCCAGGAAGAGCAGCGCAGCATTGAGGACGCCGACAACCACGGGTGTCTTGCCCTGGTAGTCGGCAGAGATCTCGGCCCCGAGTTCGGCCACCCGGGTGGTCACCGCCTCGGCGCTCACTACCTCGGTGACGATCGGGCTCACTCCCACGGTGCCGAGCTCCTCAAGGCCAGGCCGCGCAGGTGGACCACCCGTGCCAGCGTGTCGGAGGCCAGCGACTGGCGTAGCTCGGCGGCGTGGTGACGATCTTCCATTAGGGGCACAAGCCTACGCTCGGCCGGGCCAAACACCGCAAAGCCGTGCTCGAGCAACCGGGCAGCAGCCCGAGAGGCATCCTCAGAACCCATCACCACTGCGTAGATGCGGCGGTCGCCCCGCTCGGCCACTGCCACCAGCACCTCGCGGGCTTTGGTCGTCCATCCGGTCTTGAGTCCGATGGCGCCCTCGAACTCCCCCAGCAACTCGTTGGTCGACTCCCAGCGAGTGGCGGCACCGTCTCCGTTCACCAGGGTGGCCGCGGTACGGGTTGCCATCCGGGCCAGGACCGGGGATTCCATCACCTGGCGAGCCAGCACCAGCAGGTCGTGAGCAGTCGTGTGATGGCCAGAGGCGTCCAGGCCGTGCGGGTTGGCGAACGATGTGTCGGCCATACCCAGCTCAGCAGCTCGCCGGTTCATGAGCGAAACAAAGGAGCCGACGTCCCCACCGACGTGCTCGGCCAGGGCCACGGCGGCGTCGTTGGCCGACACCACCAGCAGGGCTTCCAAGAGCTCCTCCACCACCCACTCATCACCCTGGCGAAGCCAAATCTGCTTATGGCCCGTGGCTTCGGCCCGGCGGGAAATGGTCACCGAGTCGGCCAGGTTGGCGTTCTCGACCACCAGCAGGGCCGTCATGAGTTTGGTGGTCGAAGCCATGGGCGCCCGCCGGTCCGGGTGGCGGGATGCCACCTCGTAGCCGTAGGCGTCGTCGAATACCACCCAGGACTCGGCGGAGACCGAGGGGACAGAAGGGGCCGCCACCGCCGGCGGGACGCGAGCCAGCGCCGGGGGGAAGGCCAGCGCCAGAATCAATAGAACGGTCAATTACTCCTCGAGGTACCCCGCCAGAGTGGAGCGGAGGATGGCTTGCTGCAGCTCGCCGGTGGCCTGGGCACAATCGGCCAGGACTTCGGCGGCGCGGCGGCGAGTGTCGGGATTGCCGTGACGCAGGAGGGGCACAGTCAGTTGGTGAAGGAGCTCACTCGACCGCTCGGCCCCCAGGCGCAGAGTCCGGAGGTGACGGGCTTCAAGGCCGTTGCGAAGGAGCCGGGCAGCAGATTGGGCGACCGTCAGGTCGTCGCTTCCGAAAACCTCGTCGCCGCCGATCCCGGAAGCGGGCTGGATGACGCTGTTCTCGATGAGTAGCTCCAGGTCGGCGGCCGCCAGACCGGCAGCCCGGCTGAGTTCCTCGCGGCTCATTTCGGTCGGGGTTGTCGCGAAGTAGGTGTCGGGTGGCGGCCCGCTGGGAGCGTCCGCCAGCACCTCTCCCCGTTCCCAGGCGTTGAGCTTGGACTTGATGACCTTGAGCGGCAGGAAGTGGTCGCGCTGTTGCTGGAGGATGTAGCGGATGCGGCTGACGTCATCTGAGGTGAACTCCCGGTAGCCCGACTTGCTGCGGCGCGGCTTGACCATGCCCTTGGTCTCGAGGAAGCGCACCTTGGACACACTGACCTCCGGGAACTCCCCCCGCAGGTTGGTGATGACTTCGCCGATGGTCCTGACCCGGCCGTCAGCCATCCCCGTGCACCAAAATCAAATGGTATTTGCCGACGATGATTTCGTCGCCGGCCGACAAAGCGGATTCGTCGAGACGCTCGCCGTTGATGTAGATGCCATTGGTGGAGCCGGCATCCTTGATCTGGGCCGATCCGTCCGGCGGAATCGTCAACTCAGCGTGACGCCGCGACACCGTGACATCGTCAAGAAAGATGTCCTGGTCGGGTCCCCGGCCAAGGGTGGTTGTACCCGGAGCCAGCAGCCACGTCAGGCCGGCGCGTGGACCGCGGTCGACCACGAGGGCGTAGCCGGCTACGCCTTCGACATCGGCCGGCTGGCTGAGTGCCGGCTCGTGCTCGGGGTCGACAGGCACAAAGGTGACTGTCGGGTGCTGCTCTTCGGCGGGGCCCGGCCCTTCTGCGTCCATAGCCCCATCGTAGTTAGTCCCTACGACGTAGATGGGCTTAGTGCGGGCTATTCGGTCAGGGCGGTGTAGGCGGCGGCGTCGATGAGGGCACCGCGGTCGGCGTCGGCAGAGGGCGTCATGATGAAGAACCAGCCGGCGCCATAGGGATCGGCGTTCACCAGGTCCGGGCTGTCACCCAGAGCCTCGTTGGTGTCGGTGATAGTCCCGGCAATCGGCATGTAGATCTCCGAGACCGATTTCGTCGACTCGACTTCGGCCACCACTGCGCCCGCCTCGGCTTCCTTGGGGGTGTCCGGCAGGTCGATGTAGACGACATCGCCGAGCGCGTCCTGGGCGAAGTCGGTGATACCTATCTTGAGGCGACCATCGTCCAGCTCCTGTACCCACTCGTGCTCGGCGGTGTAGGCAAGTTCCTCGGGTGTGTTCATGTGGGGCTCCTGTCGTCCTCTCCCGCCAATTTAGCCCTGATATCGTGGCCGTAGTCAATGAGCACCCAGTAGTAGAGGGCCAGCCCGATCGTGCCAAGGATGAAGGCTGAGACCTCCAGCCACCTCCAGTCCCAGCCCTCTGCCCAATAGAACCAGGTAACCGCGCTGTACACGGCGAAGGTGGCCAGCTTGCCCAGGTACCGGACCTCGACGGTGCGCTGGCCCTTGCTGAACATGTAGATGGCGGCAATCCCGACCAGGCTCTCGCGCACGATGAGCAAGGCCGCGAACCAGGGGGCAAGCACGCCGGCCACCCAGCCGAAGACCACGGCCACGAACACCGCAATCCGGTCGGCCAGCGGATCGAGGACCTTGCCAAGCTCCGACACCTGATCAAGCTTGCGAGCCAGATAGCCGTCAACCCAATCGCTCCAGGCGATGAAGAAGAACAGCGTGCCGGCCCCGGCCGGGTCGTCTTTCCCGAACAGCAACCACAGAAATACCGGGATCAAACCGAGCCGAATGAGCGAAATCAGGTTGGGAATGGTGAACACGGGCTGAGCGTAGCCATACGACGGCGCCGACATTTCCCCTTCCCAGACAGCCCAGGCCAGGTATTCTCACCCTGGCAACCTTCCCCGGAGCCACCATGCGCGGCGACATCATCCTCGTCGAAGACCATCATCGAGCTGCAGCTGCCCGCATCGTCGAGCACATAGCCGCGGCTGTCGCCGCCAAATCCGGCCGCTACACGATCACCGTGGCGGGCGAATCGGGCAGCGGAAAGTCCGAGACTGCTCAGGCGATTGCCGATGCGTTCGCCGAACAGGGTGTCGTCAGCGCCATCTATCAGCAGGACGACTACTTTGTTCACCCTCCCAAAACCAACGATCGGACGCGTCGCGAGGACATCAGCTGGGTGGGGTCGGGAGAAGTCCATCTCGATCTGCTCGACGCCCATCTTCAGGCCGCCCTCGACGGCGCCGATGACGTGGTGAAACCGCTCGTTATCTACGAGGAGGACCGCATCGACACCGAGACGATGGACCTGCGCGACGCCACGGTGGTGATCGCCGAAGGGACCTACACCAGCCTGCTCGAACACGTCGACACACGGGTATTCATCGCCCGCAACCGCCTCGACACCAGAGAGCACCGGCGCAAGCGCGGCCGCGAGGATTTCGACCCGTTCATCGAGGAGGTGCTCACCATCGAGCACGACATCATCTCCAAGCACCGGGATCTCGCCGACGTGGTGATCACTCGCGAGTACGACGTCGAGTTCGCAGAGAGTTGATCGCGTGACCTTCCCCGTCCCCCGCGTATACCGAGGCTTCCACGACGCCTGGGAGCAGAACGAAGCCGACTATGTGTCGGCCTACGCCGCCGGCAAGACCTCCTTCCTCCCCAATCTGCTCCCCGAGACCGCACTCGATCTGCCCGCCGACAGCGTCTTCACCATTCTGAAAGGCCGACTCGGCGATCGGGTTGATGCCGCCCTCGCCCGCGAGCACACCGACCCCGACGTCCCGGCCGCCGAACTCCCGCCGGAGATCGCTTCACCGGTGGCCGGCTGGCCCGATGGCCGCTGGCTACAGACGAGCAACATGGTCGGTATCAACGTGCGGACCGTTCAGACATTCTGGAGGGTCGTCAAGTACTTGTTGACGGTGCCGGGGTCCATCGACTCAGTGCATCTGCTGCCCATTTGGGAGCCGGGTGTGGTCGACAGCCTGTACGGGATGGCCTCCTGGCGACTCAACAGCGAGTTCTACGACGCCGATCTGGCGGCGGCCGTTCCCCACCTCGATTCGGCCGAGGCCCAGTTGCGGGCCGTTGTTAACTTGATCCACGCCACTGGCCGGACCGTTGGCATGGACGTCATCCCCCATACCGACCGCTATTCGGAGATGTCGCTCGCTCAGCCCCGCTTCTTCGAGTGGCTGCAGCGCCAGGACGTCCGCATCGTCGATCACTCCGACCGATTGCACGAGGAGGTCGAGCACGAGATCCTCCGCTGGCTCGACGAAGTCGGTCCGTCCACCCTCGGGCTTTCGTACCCCACCGACCCTGCCGAGTTCTTTGGCGATGACTACCCCGAGGCCGAGCGCCTCCTCACATTGTTTGGTTCGCCAAACGACCGCATCGGGCGCCACACCCGCCGGGCCGCCCTCGTTGCCCACCTGGCGTCCTACGGGTACGAACCGGTGCCCGCCACCATGGGAACGCCCTTTCGGAAGCTGGATGTCGATACCCGCAACCGGGGAATCGCCATCGACTCAGACGGGAACACCTGGCGGGACTACGTGCTTGCCACACCCAACGCCTTCTCCCGCGTCTTCAATCCGCTGTCTCGTTACAAGCTGTATGGACGCAAGGACAACAACCGGCATTGGGAGATCGACTTCGATCGGCCCCGGCCGGAAGTGTTCGGGTATGTGGCCGACCACTACGCCGAGGTGCAGGCTCGCTTCGGGTTCGATTTCATGCGCGGCGACATGTCACACGTGCAGATGCGACAAACGGGGGTGCCCGGCTACCTCGACGAGTTCTACGACCTCCTCGGAAACGTCAAGAACCAAATCCGTGAGCGGAACGGAGTTCCCCACTTCGGCTACTTCGCCGAGACGTTCCTCCCTCCCCGCGATGTGTTCGGGTTCGGCGAGGAGCTCGACCACCTGGAGGCCTCCGATGCGGAGGTGACTCAGGGCGACCTGCAATCCAACGCACTCGGCAGTCCCGAGTTCATGGTGCAGTTTCGCCAGTATCTCGACATCGCTGCCACCCGCGCCTGTGTGCCGGCGTTCACCGTGATGACTCCGGACAAGGACGATCCGCGCTTCGACGAGCTCTACCAGCGGGGCAATGTGGTCCGGGCCTTCGTCGGGTTGTTCCTCACCGACCTGCCCTCCTACGTGGCGCTCGGCCACGAGATCCGGGATGTCCACCTCACCCCGTGGCCAAACGAGCACTACACGAAGCTTTTCGTGTTCCACGAGCAAGGCGACGACAACATCTTCCCCTCCAAGGCCCGCCGCGGCCTCAGCTACCTCTGGGGCAAGAACGGTTCCCTATTCGGTGCGATGACCAAGTTCCGGCTGTATGCGGACAACATCTATGCGACGATCAAAGCCCGACCCATCCGCTGGCTCCTGCCTCCCGATCCCCGCGCCTACCGCACCGAGATTGCCTGGACGCAGTGGGCGAACCCCGACTACGTGTTCGTCGCCAACCTCAACACCGATGAGCGGGTTGGCAACTTCGCCATCCCGGCCATCCCCGACATCGAGCCGGGGGCCAGGCTCCACATGGAGTTCTCGACTTCCTCAGATGTCTCCGAGGCCAACCGCCACCCCGCCTGGAACGGCAAGCACTTCCGCATTGAAAGCCTCGAACCCGAGGAAGCCCGCGTCTACCGCATCGAGCGGGCGGAGTAGCTCCGGTCCTGCTGCGGGTTCGATCGAGTCGTCTCTCCCCCCGGAGGGGGGAGGGCAACCCGCTGGGTTGCTTCGGGGTAGCCGGGAGGGGGGCGCCCCCTCCGACCCTACGGGCCACCTCCTCCGGGGGAGGAAACTTCCCCGCATAACGTAAGCAGCCCGGGACCGAAGTCCCGGGCTGCCGTTTTCGAGACGACGCCCTTAACGGACTTCGTAGGCATTCACCAGGTGCCACGGCGTCTTGCTGCCTGGCCGGACCAGGACCAAGGCGGCAGCGCCGATGAGCAGGAGAACGAATCCGGCGATGCCGAAGTCGGCCGTCTCGAAACCGGTGCTCGGGAGCGCTTGCGCGAACCCGAAATCGGCGATGAGCGACGTCTGTCCGTCACCCAACACAATTGCGTACATTCCAACCGTCGTGAGGGCCGTGCTCTCCGGGGCACTAGCGGTGAGAACGCTCACCTCGTAGGTGCCGGGAGTGAGCGCCGCAAACAAGTACTGGCCGCTGGCGCCGGTAACTGTGGTTTGCGTCGTCCCGTTCAGAGTGTCGAACAGGGAAACAGTGACCCCTGGCAGGATGTCCTCGCCGGAGTCGAAGAGCCCGTTGAGGTTGACGTCCATCCACACCTGATCGCCGATGGCGGCTGTGGCCAGCACCTGCGTCTCTGGGGTGAGCCCGAAGTCGGCGTCGACGAAGTCCTCACCGAGGGCGAGTGCAACGGCGAAGGCCGGCACGGTTGACAGCGTTGTGTCGGCAGGGGCGGTGCTCAGGTCGATAGTCACGTCGTAGTTCCCGGCCGACAGGTTGTCAAACAGGTAGTAGCCGTCGGCGTCGGTGGTCACTTCCACCGTTCCTGTGCCGCCCGGCACGGTGAGCAGGACTCGCACTCCGGCCAGTCCAGACTCAGTGTCGTCCATCCAGCCGTTGCCGTTGATGTCGAACCACACCATGTTGCCGATCGAGCCGAGCACCGGCTCGACGATCTCGGGAGCGAAGCCGAAGTCGGCGTCGGGATAGTCCTCGCCAACACCAAGCGTCACCGAGACGGTGGCGGGGGTGGTGATGGTGGTGCCAGCCGGCCCGGCCCCAACCGTCACGGCGTAGGCGCCGGCGGGAAGGTCGGTGAAGCTGTACATGCCGTTGGCATCGGTGGTAGTGGTCGCCACAACCGGGCCACCCATGGCGACGGTGATGCCGGGGATGCCGGCTTCGTCGCCATCGAGGATGCCGTTGCCATCACTATCGAACCAAACGGTGTCGCCGATCGACCCGAGCTCGACGGGCACCGGAGTGAATCCGGCACAAGCCGCCACGATCGAGTTGACGTTGTTTCCAATGGCGGCATGAACCACCCGCATGGTGACGGCCGTGCCGGTCACCGTGGCCGATGAGTTGAACGTCAGGTAGTCCTGGTTGTCGGGAAGGTCGGGGCTCATACCGCTCTGGTAGACAACCGCGCCTGTGGCGTCGAGCAACTGGAGTGACCACTGTTCGTTGAGCTGATCGCTCTGGTCGACCGCCTTGTTCGAGTGCTCGTCGTAGGAAACCATCGCCAGGGTGTAATCACCGGCCGGGATGGGTGTGGCGAGTGCCACGGTCGCTTCGCTGGGGCTGAAACCCGGATTCGGGTTCAGCAGCAGCTGTTCGGCGCTGACTTTGAAGTCGCGATTGCATGCAGTGGCATCTGCCATTGCTGCCGGGACGGCGAGCAAGCCAGCGATGGCAATGATAAGGACGAGCAGACCGTATCTGCCCCTCGCGAGGATCTTCATTTCGTTCTCCGTGTTAGCCAGTCCGCGAATTCGCGAACCCATTCACCGTATAACACTCTCTGTGGTTGTCAACCACTCCATGCGGCCACCCCACCTCCGATCCATCCACTCGACACTGACGGTGGGTTTTCGCGAGAATGGAGGACATCGGCTCGGAGCTTCCCCATGATCGAAAACCCAGGCGACGTGATGAATGTCGTCTTCTTCGTTGGCACCGCCCTGTTCTTGCTCGCCGCCGCGGTGTCGGCGCTGACGAAACGGTGGAAGATAAAGGCCATCACCCAGCGCCGAGAGCGGGCGCACGAAGCGTTGCGGGCCCGCACCGTTCCGGTCGGAGATGGTGGGAACACGGCCGAGGAGTTCGCCGCCGTCGATCGACGGATCGAGGCCGTGCTTGCCGAGCTGAGCCACTTCAAGGCCTCCCAGCGGTCCGGCGGCGTCAGCGGCTAGAGAACGCCCGAGGATTGGAGGGCCGACATCCACCGACCGGCGATCACCTGGTCGCCCGTGTCGGTCGGGTGGACGTCGTCTCGCAGGTCGGAAAGGCTGAAGCCGTTTTCCATGTCGACGACGACCACCGTCGACTGACCGGTCGAAAGGCTGCCGAACGACCCGATGGCTTCGTTGAGGGCCGGCAAGTCACTGGTGCACTTGCTTCCGAACTGCGGGTTGCCCCCGGCCGGGTTACAAGGAATGATCTGGGCCACCATAATGGTGATGTCTGGATTAACCCCCTGGATCCCCTGGATCAGCAACTGCAACTCTGATGCGGTGCCAGCCGCTCCCTGGCCTTGCAGGATGTCGTTGGTTCCGAGGTGGATGAGGGCCACGTCAGGCTGGCGGGCCTGGACACTGTTGATCACATCGCCGGACACCTCATCGACCCGCTTGCCCCACCGGCCCTCGTGGTCCTGGTCGAATGCGCAGCTGTACGACCCTCCCCCATTGGGGCCCGACAGACCGCCGACAAAATCGAACGAGGCGCCGACGCCGTCGAGGCGGTTGTCAAGGTCGCACCGGTAGGTCTTCCACCCGGTCGCGCCCTGGGTGATGGAGTCGCCAATCGGCATGATGGTCAACGGCCCCCCCGTTGGGAGCGTGGTGGTCGTGGTGGTGGTGGTGGTCGTACTAGTGGTGGTTGTGGTGACCTCCGACCCGAGCGAGAACTCCCCGGCCACCGGCAGCCATCCGCCCGAACCCAAAGGGAACTCGGCGTCGGCGACGCCGAGGCTGTTGGTGTTGCGGAGGTAGAAGCGTGAGGCCGACGGCCGGAACAGCCCAACCGTTTCGGTTTGATTCAGGTTCCAGTCGCCGGCCACCATCCGGTCCCCCGGGTTTCCGTAGAAGAACTGATCGGCGGTGGCGGCCACGGATCCATCCGGGATGACCGTCATGTAGTAGACGATCCCGGTGGACTCCCGGTGGAGGCCGATGTCGGTGGTGCCGTTTCCATCAAAGTCGCCGGTAAACGGCTTGTCGCCCGGCACCCCGAAGAAGAACACCTTCTCTGCCACGCCGGTGGCCAGCTGATTCGACAAATACACGGTGCCGTTGCGGTAGATGGCGAGGGTGTCGCAGCCGTTGTTGTTCCAGTCGCCAGCGATGGGTATGTCACCGGCCAGTCCATAGAAGAACTGCCTGTCGGCGAATCCGAAGTCGTTGGTGTCACGGACGTACACGAAGCCGGTCGAGGCCCGGTACATGCCGACCGTGTCTTCCCCGTCACAGTTCCAATCCCCCATGAGGGGAGTGTCCCCCGGCTCCCCATAGAAGAACGAGGCCGTGTCGCCATCGGCGTCACGGAGCAGCCAGGATCCGGTGCCAGGATCAAACAGCCCAACCCCGGCTTGCGAAGTCGAGATTCGGGCGTCGGCGGAAGGTGAGCCAAGCGTCAGCCAGGCGATGCCACCGCCGAGCAGCACCAGCAGGTATACAGCCACCAGCAATCGTCGTCGAGTCATGTGTCCTCAGGTTCAGCGCGGTCCCGAGCGGGATTTCCTAGTCGGGCTGACTGGATTTGAACCAGCGACCTCTTGACCCCCAGTCAAGTGCGCTACCAAACTGCGCCACAGCCCGTCGCCGAGCGGGCAACCGCCGGCTGGAGGCGAGTGTAGCGGCGGACTCCGCCTGCTCGAAGGCCCACGGCCCACCCCAGTGACTACCAGGAATAGCCACCGGACCCTATACGAGTTTCGCGAATTCGCCTACTCTTAGTGGGACTGGCTAACACTGATCGAGAGGGCGGGTACATGCGTAGAGGGGTCTTTTTGCTGATCGGGGCTTTGACCCTTGTCCTCGGCACTTCCGCGACGGCGCCGGCGGCCGATGCTGTTTCGCACCTCCTCATGTTCGACGATGACGCCGGACGCTGGTTCATGACCAACGCCGACGGTTCAGTCAACAACTTCTACTTTGGCACTCCCGGCGACACTCCCCTCCTCGGCGACTGGGATTGCGACGGCGAGGACACGGTCGGGGCCTACCGGCCAACGACCGGTTTCGTGTACGTCCGCAATTCGAACACCCAGGGCATCGCCGACAATGAGTTCTTCTTCGGAGACGCCGGCGACATCCCGCTGGCCGGCGACTGGGACGGCGACGGGTGCGACACGGTCTCGATATACCGCAACGGCGAAGTGTTCGTCAACAATGCACTCCAGACGGCCAATGCCGCATACTCGTTCTTCTTCGGCGTCCCCGGCGATACCCCCTTTGCCGGCGACTTCGACGGCGACGGCATCGACGAGATCGGGCTGCATCGGGCAACGACGGGCTTCGTCTACCTGCGCAATACTCTCGACACCGGCATCGCCGACCACGAGTTCTTCTACGGCATTCCGGGCGACACCATCCTGGCCGGCGACTGGAACGAGGACGGCCTGGACACGGTGGGCATTTACCGCCCGGCCGACCAGCGGTTCTACCTCTCCAACCTCAACGAGACCGGGCCGGCCGACACTGAGGTCGACTTTGCCTCCGACGGGTGGGTGGCAGCCGGCCGGGCCGCACCGGGCATCATCTTCGATGTTGCCATCGTTCCCGGCCAGAGCATCCAGGCGGCCGTCGACGCCAATCCCAACGGCACCACCTTTCTCATTCGCACCGGCCTCCACCGCAACCAGTCCATTCGCCCCAAGGAGGGCCAGGTCTTCGTCGGCGAGCCGGGAGCCATTTTGACCGGAGCCGAGGACATCACCGGCTTCGCTCCCGACGGCAGCTGGTGGAGTGTGGGTGGCCAGACCCGCAACGAACGGATCTCTGGCCACTGCGAGGAGGGTTTCCCCCGCTGCAATCACACAAACGACCTGTTCGTCGACGATGTCACCTTCCGCCACGTCGGGAGTATCAACGACCTGGGCCCCGGCAAGTGGTTCTTCGACTACGGGGCCGATCGCATCTACCTGGGTGAGGATCCGGCCGGCCGTAGGGTGGAAATGAGCGTCACCGAGCGGGGCTTCTGGGGCGACGCTGACAACGTCAGGATCTTCGATCTCATTGTCGAGAAGTACGCCGTCCGGGCCCAGGTGGCGGCCGTCGACTCCCGCAACGGTGTAGGCAATGGCCTAGCCAGCGGCTGGATCGTCGACGGAGTTGAGACCCGCCTCAACCACGGCGTTGGCATCAACGTCACCAACGGCGGTATCGCTCGCAACAACTACTCGCACCACAACGGCCAGCTCGGCATCTCCGCCCAGGGCAACACGGCCTTCATCGAGAACAATGAGATCTCCTACAACAACACGGCCGGGTTCTGGCTGGACTGGGAGGCCGGGGGCACCAAGTTTGCGGTTATCGACGATGTCGAAGTGCGTGACAACTACGTCCACCACAACTACGGCATGGGCCTGTGGGTGGACATCCATAGCCGCAACTCCCTCATCGAGAACAACCGCAGCGAGTACAACTACCGCAGCGGCATCTCGGTTGAGAAGAGCTACGGAACCACCATCCGCTACAACCACCTCGAGGGCAACGGCCTCGACGACCCGCGCGGCGTCATGTGGATGTGGAGCGCCGGGATCCTGGTGTATGTGACAACCGACGCCGAGGTCTACGGCAACACCGTGGTCAACAACGCCAACGGCATTGCCGCCGTTCAGCAGAACCGAGGCAGCGGGCCTGATGGCGAGAATATCGTTGTGAACCTCCACGTCTACGACAACGACATCACCATGGAACGGGGCTACACCGGAGCGGTCAAGGACTGGGGTGACGACGCGATGTTTAATAGCCGCAACAACCGCTTCGAGAACAACACCTATCACGGCCGGGTCGACGACCACCAGTTCCGCTGGCGCAACGTCTACTTCAACTTCGCCGGCTGGCAAGCCCAGGGCCACGACACCACCGGGGCCATCTTCCCGCTCTAGGCGAAGCGGTTTGAGCCCAGGTTTCCTGGCCCCGCCCCAGCCTCAACCACCTATAGTGGCGGTGGGTACACGCAAAGGGTAGGGGTTTAAGTGCGGAACGTCGACAGCCATTACGGACACGCGGAACTTGTGAATCGCCGCGCCCGCATTGGAGTGGTTCTCATTCCCGTCGTTGCAGTCCTGGGGCTGCTGAGCTTCGACGCATTCGGGGACGAGGGCACCACAGAACCGACAGTGCTTGCCGCCCTAGTTGACGGGTCAACCTCGACAACTGCGGAGGCTGCGGTGGCCGCCGGCTCCGACGGGGTCGGAAACCGCCCTGCTACCGGGACAACCATCCCTCAGCAG
>Ga0224508_10000740_pt1 | contig 30944 bp, 24 predicted proteins | sample SF_Jan12_sed_USG_4_FD_170157 | JGI IMG/M metagenome (GOLD analysis project Ga0224508, IMG submission 170157) | Sediment microbial communities from San Francisco Bay, California, United States - SF_Jan12_sed_USGS_21 | ecosystem: Environmental > Aquatic > Marine > Sediment | place: USA...
CTCCGGGAAGTTCCCGCCGTTCCCTACCGGGACCCGAACAACTACGTGCACGTCGCCGAACGCACGGCCGCCGAGCTCACCGAGACAGAACCCCACGGCGTCCTCTACGCCAATCAGTGGGACAACACGGCAAACCGCGAGGGCCATTTTTCGAGCACGGGCCCAGAGATATGGCAACAGACCGACGGCAAGGTCGACGGCTTCATCTGCGCAGTGGGGACCGGCGGAACGCTGGCCGGTGTTAGCGAGTATTTGAAGCAACAGAACCCGGGCATCGTCACGGCTGCCGCCGACCCCATGGGCGCGGCCATATTCAGTTGGATAAAGACCGGCGAGCTCGCCTCTGAGGGCAGCTCGATCACCGAAGGCATCGGCCAGGGAAGGGTCACGGGGAATCTCGAAGGCGCGAAGATTGACGATGCGTTTCGTATCCCTGATGAGGAAATGATACCCATCTGCTTCGATCTGCTGCAGGAAGAGGGTCTGCTGATGGGAGGCTCGAGCGGCGTCAACGTCGCCGGCGCGATTCGTCTCGCGGGAGAGCTCGGTCCGGGAAAGATCATCGTCACCGTACTCTGCGATTCCGGGTCCCGATATCAATCCAAGCTCTACAACCCGGAGTTCCTCGCCTCGAAGGGCCTGCCGTCACCGCCCTGGCTGACCGGGTAACGCGCGCCGAGCATCTCTTCTCCTCGTTAGTGACGCAGCCGCGCGACTGCCGGCGCGGCCTCGCGTATGCTGCCCGCGCTGTTCACGGAAGATTCAGCTTCAGGCCGGGAAAATGACTCCCATGCGATTCGACACCTCTTCAGAATGGCCCTTGGGACGCCTCTTGAAACTCTCTTTGCGACACCTGGCGCTTGCGGCCGTCATAGGCCTCGCAGGCTGCGCCTCTTCGGACCCCGTTCGCCAGCCGCCCGCCGCTCGACCCCAACCGAGGCTCGAGGTGACGGCACGAGCGGACGTCCCGCACGGCGAACTCGCGGCGCGGCTGGCAAGACAAATGGTAGGTAAGCCCTATCGCTACGGCGGCAGCAGTCCGGAAACGGGCTTCGACTGCAGCGGCCTCGTGTTCTACAGCTACACTCAGTCCGGAGCCGAAGTGCCCAGGACTTCACTGGATCAGTTCAGGGCTGCCCGCAAGATTTCGCTCGCGGATGCGCAACCCGGCGACGTCGTTTTCTTTCAGGATCAGGAAAAGCTGTCTCATGTCGGGATGTATGTCGGTAACGGACAGTTCGTCCACGCGCCTTCATCCGGGAAACGGGTGTCGCTCGCCCACATCGACCTACCTTACTACCGGGAGCATCTGGTCGCCGTGGGGCGCCTGACCCGAAACTGAGTCGAACCAACCCCGAAGCTAAGGCTCTGACTCGCGGGAAATGAGTTCCCGAACGCTCGACGTGATCATCTCGCACTCCGGCGCGGAGCGCGCAAGCCTCGCCTGACGCAGGGGCGCCAGGACACGCGCATCCCTGCGCGCCGTCGCAAGCTCGTTCAATCCCGCACACGCGGCCAGCAGCGCATCCTCGGCGCTGACCAGTTCCTCGTAACGCTCTCCTTCCGCCCCATCCTGAGCATCCAGCAACTCGGTGGCCCAGTGGTTCTGCTCACGAAAGACGCGCTCCACATAATCCTGAAATCTCGAAGACTTCATGCTCAGCCGCTCGCCGTCCGTGGTGGTTACGGTCACACAGCCGGTCAGGGTCGCGGCGACCGCCAGTTCACAGAGATAGCGCCTCACGGTGTGTTTCATCCTGGTAACGAGCCTTCCGAGCAATCCTGGGAGATCCCTGAGCACCACGCAAGGGCAACCGGGGAACATTGCTATGGCTCTTACCGGGAGGCGATAATGCGCGCCCCAAGAGCGACACCCAGCCCTATGGCCGTTACCGCTTCTGAAACAGTCGCCCCCGAGCAGCTGCTCGACGACGCCATCGCAGGCGCCACCGACTGGCTGGACCGGAACCAGAACGACGATGCCTTCTGGGTCGGCATGCTGGAGTCCAACTACTGCATCGAGGCAGAGTGGCTGCTGGCCATGCACGTACTCGGCTATGAGCATCCGCGCAGCGCTCAGCTCGTCCAGACACTGTTGAACGGACAGAGAGCGGACGGTTCCTGGGAAAGCTACTACGACGCACCCAGCGGGGATATCAATAGCACGGTCGAGTGTTACGCGGCCCTTCGGGCGAGCGGCATGGGCCCGGACGAGGCAGCGTTGGTCAGGGCCCGAGAATGGATCTTCGACCACGGCGGCCTCTCGGACATCAGGGTCTTTACCCGGTATTGGTTGGCGCTGATCGGCGAATGGCCGTGGCAGCGTACACCCAATCTGCCACCCGAGGTCATCGCAAACCCCAGGTGGTTTCCTTTCAACATCTACAACTTCTCCAGCTGGGCCCGAGCGACATTGCTGCCGCTATCCGTGCTCTCGGCGCGCAGGACCGTCAAGCCTCTGGCACCGGACCAGCGTCTGGATGAGCTGTTTCCCGAGGGTCGCGACAGAGCCGACTATCGTCTGCCTCGGCGTGGCGGGCTCTTTTCCTGGAACCGGGTGTTTCTCCTCACGGACCGCATCACACATATATATCAGAGCCTCGGGATCACACCGTGGCGCGAGACGGCGATCAAGGAATGCCTGGAGTGGATCATCAAGCGCCAGGATGCCGACGGTGCGTGGGGCGGGATTCAACCCCCCTGGATCTACAGCCTCATGGCGCTCAATGTCGAGGGCTATGCACTGGATCACCCGGTGGTGGCCAAGGGCCTGGCCGCGCTCGACACGCACTGGTCATACGAGCGCGACGGTACCCTCCATATCCAGGCCAGCGAGTCGCCCGTCTGGGACACGCTGCTCGCGCTGATGGCGCTGCAGGACTGTGGTCGCGATTTCACCCCCAGGATGGAGGCGGCCGTCGACTGGGTGCTCGACAGCCAGGTCACGGACGTCGTGGGTGACTGGGGAGTGAAGGTCAAGGGAGTCGAACCCGGAGGCTGGCCATTCGAGCGCGCCAACGTCCATTACCCCGATGTGGATGACGCGGCCGTGGCGCTCATCGTGTTGGCACGACTTCCGGAGCCGTATCGTTCGACTGAACGCGTGCGCAGGTCGATCGATCGCGGGCTGCGGTGGACTCTGGCTATGCAGTCGAGCAACGGCGGCTGGGCCGCGTTCGATAAGGACAATAACAAACTCATTATCACCAAGATCCCGTTCTGTGATTTTGGCGAAGCCCTGGACCCACCCTCGGCGGACGTCACCGCTCACATGCTGGAAGCACTCGGACTGCTCGGCTTCGGGAAAGACCACCCCGCCGTTGCGCGAGGCTATCATTTCCTGCTCAAGGAGCAGGAAGACGACGGCAGCTGGTTCGGCCGCTGGGGCGTGAATCACATCTACGGCACCGCCGCCGTCTTACCGGCCCTCGCGGCTCTGGGTGAGGATATGTCTGCGGCCCATGTGACACGTGCAGCTCGATGGATCGTCGACCACCAGAATCCCAACGGAGGCTGGGGCGAAACCTGTGCGTCGTATATGGATGAAGGGCTGAGGGGCCTGGGGCCGAGCACCGCATCCCAGACCGCCTGGGCGCTCATGGCGCTGACGGCCGTCGGCAGCGGAGACCTCGATGCTGCCATCTCCGGCGGGCTGCGTTTCCTTCTCGATACCCAGACTGAGGCAGGTACCTGGGACGAGCCCTATTACACGGGCACGGGTTTCCCGGGTTACGGTTTCGGCGCACGGATTGATCTTCGCGACGAGCAAACGAAAAAGCGCATCGTGCAGGGCACGGAGCTTCAGCGCGGTTTCATGATCAACTACAACCTGTACCGCCACTACTTCCCGTTGATGGCGATGGGCCGCGCGCGCGACTACCTCCGGGACCGTTTGGTCGTCTCCGGAGTCTGCCCCCGCACGCTAGAAGTACCAGGCGAACTGCACGAAGATGCCTGGACCACTCGAGAGTCGGACCCCTGGCGTACCTGAGTCGATACCGCCGTATTCGGTGCCGGACGCGCCGATCGGAATATTGAGGGCGCCCAGCAACAGCATGCTTTCTCTGAGATCGGTACGGGTCGTGATCTGCACGAGCGCGCTGGTATCTTCGAGGTTCACGAATACATTCGGCGTGATGAGAAACAGGGGCGTGACCTCGATCAGCGCGCTCAGCCCGAGGTAGTGGCGCCCGAGATTGAAGACCTCTCCCCGTGCGAATCGCGCCAACAAGTCAGGACTCGAGGCGAGATCGGCGGGGCTGTAACGACCATCCCGCTGACCGAACCCGTTGAAGTAATACTCGACGACGGCGCTGACATTCTTGCCCGCCCACGAAAAAGAGTGACTGAGACTGGTGACTGCTGATACGACGCTGCCCTCATCGTCCGTGGCAGTCACGGTGAGATCTCCGCGCCAGAGCGCCCCGCCGACGCTGCGATTCCCCCCGAAACCGAGCAGCGTTTCACCGAAGTGGCGCGCCATGACGAGATCGTATTCTCCGGCCCCGAGAAATCCATGATATTTCGCGGCGAAGGAACTCTGTTTCGTCTCCACGTCCCCCGTCAGCGTATCGCGACGAAAAACGACTACGACCTGAAGATCGTCGCCGCTGTCACGCAGATACTGCCCGTACAGCATGTCGTCACCCGACTTGTACTCTTTATCTATGGCAGTGGGATCGAACGGATTGAAAATATCCATCACGGTATTGAAGATGAGTCCGTTGCCCCAGGTCACCGCCTGACGGCCGAAACGAAGTACGCCATTGTTCCCCGTATAGCCCGCGGAGAATCTGTCGAGCCGCAGCAAAGCCGCCCGTTTGCCCTCATCCGTGATGATGTGGGTGAGGTCGAACAACCGTCGATCGTCGCTCGGCAGGCGCGGAAACAGCGTCTGGAGCTGATCATCGAAACCGCGCGTGAACTCGATACTGTCCCCGTAGAACGCCCCGAGCTGCGCGTCCGCCTGCAGGTCCCAGTTTTCTTCACCCCAGCTTAGATTCAACCGTGCGTCGAAGCCGAAATCGTCGCCACTGGAGCCCGCCAGATCGCGAAAAAGGCTGTCATCGGGAAAGGTGGTGGTAATCACCCGGTACTTGGTATGCCCGTTGATATCAAACGCCGGTGTTTGGGCTCGACTGACCGCGCAACTCAACACGGTCAGGGCCCAGATTGCCCGCGGCGAGCGCATGACGCCGTTAAGCGGCTTCCTGCTCAATGTCCTCGACGAGCTTTCCGTCCCGCATTCGAATGAGGCGCCTGGCATACCCCATCACCATCTGGTCATGGGTCGCAATGACGAACGTCGTACCATGATGTTGATTGAGTTCGACGAACAATTCCATCAGATGACTCGCCGTGTTCGAGTCGAGATTCGCGGTCGGCTCGTCGGCGAGCACAATGGCGGGATTCGACACGATGGCCCGGGCAACGGCAACCCGCTGCTGCTGGCCGCCCGACATTTTCGCCGGCCGCCGGTCCTCCAATCCGTCGAGCCCGACCTCACTGAGAATTTCCAGTGATCGCTTTCTTCGCTCGGCGGTGGGCACGCCCTGGACCTGCATGACGAACTCGACGTTCTCCCGCGCCGTGAGCACCGGAATCAGGTTGTAGGCCTGGAAGACGAATCCGATCTGATGGAGGCGCATATGCGCCAGCTGACCTTTGGATAAGGTGTCGATTCTCTCGCCCGCAACCCAGACCTCTCCGCTGTCCGGCCGATCCAGCCCGCCCATGACGTTCAGCAATGTCGTCTTGCCGCCGCCGGACGGCGATCGCAGACAGACGAAACCGCCCTCCTCCACCTCGAGACTCACTCCATCGAGGCCGACGACATCCTCATCGCCCTGCTTGTAGACCCTGCGCACATTGACACATCGCACTGCATGCATGATTCAGGCCTTTGTGATGGCTTCCACCGGGTGATAACGCGACGCGCGCACGGCCGGGGAGAGACTGGCCAAGAAACCGAGCACGAGGACGACAACCGTCGCCAGCGCCATGTCGCCGGCCCGCAACGAGGGCGTCAGAACGTTGCCGACCCCCATCATCTCCATCCCGTCACTCACCACTGAAATATCGATTCCACCCTTGAGCGGCTGGATGCTCACCCAGGCGAGAACGTTGCCGAAAAAAAGACCGATGCCGAGCAGCATCAGCGACTCCGCGACGATCTGTCCCAGAATGACGCCGGGCTTCATCCCGAGCGCCATCATCAGCCCGATCTCTCGAACACGCTCGAATACGGCCATCACCAGCGTATTGACGAGGCCGAAGGACAGGGCCAGAAAGATCACCACAATCCACACCAATACGAATCCATCCATCATGCCGAGCATGCCGCTGAGATAGCGGTCCAACTCGTTCCAGGGCAGGACCTCCGCCCGATCGCCGGCAGCGGCGTCGATGCGTTGATACAGCCGCTCCACTGCCCGGTAATCAAGGCCCAGCACCGCTATCTCGGAAACCTGATCACCGATACCCAGCATGGCCTGCAATGTGTCGCGTCCCGCGAATGCGTAGGCCTCCTCGGTGGACGCGACCTGAGCCTCGTAGACGCCGATGATCCGAAATCCCCTGTCCGCTATCTCGTTATCCGGATCCTGGGTCATGACGACTACGCGCTTGCCGACCTCGGTCTCGAGCCGCTCGACCAGCCGCCTTCCGAGTATCAAACCCGGATCCTCGGGGCCCTCCAGGAATCGGCCTTCGGCCATGTCGTCGGCGACAAACGAAATCGCCGCCTCGGCCGCCGGGTCGATACCGACGAGCGTTACACCACGGGAGCTCCGTTCGCTCATGACCACGGCCGGCACACGCACCCGGCTGCTCCACGCGACGACATCCGGGCGATCCAGCGCGGCGATGAGATCCTCGTCGGGGCTTGGCAGCAGGTTGTTGACCGTAGGGTCATCTCGAAAATTCGGATGGTGGATCTGGACATGACCGGGCAGGGATCGAATGCCGTCGAGGAGCATATCGTCCACCATGCCGCGCATCAGCGCGATCATGAAGATCATGGCCCACACGCCGACCACGACGGCCGCCAGCATGATGGTTGTCCGGCGGAAATTTCGCCACAGATTGCGCCACGCCAGTCTCAAGACTATTGCCGCCGTGCCCATCAGGCGACCCGCATCGCCTGGACCGGCTGCAGCCAGTGCAGGCGGGCGGCCGGATAAACCGCCGCTACGAGGCTCGCAACGAAGACAATCACCGGCCCGACGAGGAGTGAGATCGCGTTCAGGTCGGGAAAAATACGATCCGGCAGATTGAACTGAACGGCCATTTCGTCCAACCCCGGATAAGTGAAGCCGTTGACGGCAAACCAGGCGGTCACGAGGCCGCCCAGGAATATACCGAGGCCCAGGCCCAGCAGGCCGAGCATCGTCGTCTCCAGTATCACCAGCCAACCCAGCCGCCCCGGCGTCAGCCCGAGAGACATGACGATGCCGAACTCCCGGGTCCGCTCGAGCACGGACATCAACTGCGTGTTCAGCACACTGAATGCCACCAGAATTACCAGCACACCGTACATGAACCAGGCGCTCGCGAGATCCGCCTGAATCGCCTGCTGCAGGCCCGGCAAGAGGTCATCCCAGTGATACACGATCAGGTCTTGTGCCTCGGGCAACAGTGCTTGCGCCTGCTGCTGGACCGTGGTCACGGCGAACAGGTCAGGTGCGTTGATCACGACGTTGTGCCCTGCGCCCTCCATCGCGAAGGTGTCTTGAAAGAACTCGAGCGGCATCTCCGCGAACGAGCGATCCAACGCCACCATGCCACTGTCGAAGATACCCACGATGCTGACGATCGCCGCGGCGAACGAACCGTCGCGGCCGCTGCCCAACAGCGTGAGCTCATCCCCGAGCTGCACCTTCAGGTTACCTGCCAGCACCGTGCCAATCACGACCTCCGGCGCGGCCGCGTCGTCAAGGTACCGCCCCTCTTTGACCAGCCCCGGCAGCGTCGAGACCAGAGGCTCGAACTCGGGCTCGACACCGATCACCTGGACCCCATAGGTCCGGTCTTCACTCGACACCAGCGCGAAGGCCGCGCCCCTTGCCGCAACGCTAGTCAGGCCCAACCCCCGACGGATGTCGGCCGCGAAACCACGGATCGCGGGAACGACCTGACGGATCTGCTGATCGTCCTTGTAGCCCTCATACTGAACCTGCAGATGTCCGGTCAACGGCGCCAGGGTGTTGTCGATCATCATCCGGTACGATCCCAGTTGAATCGAGATCAGGAAGACCAGAAGAATATTGGAAAACACCATTGCGCCGGTCGTCAGCCAGGTACGCCTGGGTTGACGCCAGATATTACGCCAGGCGAGGCGTAGCGTAATGCTCATTCTCTGGGGTTACGAAGATTAGACAGGGTGAAGAGACTGTCACGCAACTCAATGTCGAACTCCATTTCCTCGACATAGATCTCGGTCCATTCGTCCTGCGTCTCGGTCTTGGCCATCCGCTGACGGGTCGCGACCGTGCGCCCACCCCGTTCATCTATCTCGAGCGACAATAGAGACTTGACCAGCGTGTTGTCCTGGTCGTAGAAGGAATGCTCGAGCACGATGTTGTCGTCACGGATTCGCAGCACTTCTCGACCCCAGACGACGGCGGCGTCCTCCCTGGGGATCGACTCGATCACATAAACCTCATGCCCGTTCTGCTGCACGGTCTCCAGCAGCGTGTGCTCATACTCGTCGATGATGTCATCCCCCCGGGTGACGTCGTTGTTGGAAAAATCAGAGCCCATCCAGCTCTGGTTCATCATGGAGGACGGCATCTTGATGACTCGATTTACCTTTGGCGAGAAGCTCCACATGTTGTTATCGATCGTGAGCGTGGCGTTACCGGCGTCCCTCTGCGGCTCCGTGACTCGCACCAGCGAATCCTTCTCGCCACGTGTCCAGCTGCGCATCGACATGGCCCGCTCCCAGTCCGGGCGATGAATCGTCATGGTAAATACGCCGCGCGATGAGGTGCCCCGCCAATGCTCGACGGCTGCGCTTATGATGTCCCGGGCGTCTTCTTGGGCGGACCCGTCCGCTGGCGAGAGAACCAAAAGCGTGAGCAGAGCCGCCAGAGACACGCGACGCATGATCGGCATCACCCCCAGGGCGTCCCGATGGGCACCCCGATGAGGCGCAGATGGGCGCCGCCGATGAAAACGGCGTAGATGACGAGGCCCGCTGTCAGGAGGATCAGATCGTTCCATTTCGATGGCGGCGCTCCCGGAAGCTCACGCTGCTCGCGCCCTTTCATGGAGACCCGATCCATACCCGCCCACGCAATGAACGACCCGAATAAGACGACGTCTGCGAACGCGCCGTTCGAAAGCAGATGGGACAACGCCCAGAGCTTGGTGGCCAGCAGCATCGGGTGGCGTGCCACTGTCTTGATTCGACCCGGAAAATAGGGCGCCAGGAACAGCACAAAGACCGGGAGCATCAGGATCAGGGTCAGGTTCCGTAGCCAGCCAGGCGGTACGTAGAGGATTACGGGGTCCTGCCGGGCCAGTCCGTAGCCGTAGACAATGAGCACGAATCCCGCGACGGCGACGAGGGAGTACAGACCCTGCCACGGACCCTTCCCGATCCGCGCCACAACACCGTCCCGCCATTCGACACTGACGATAGAGGCCGAATGCACGCCGAGAAACAGCACCAGACCAATGATCAGGATCCTCATGCTCTACTCTCCCAAGCGCCGACTGACAGCCGTGCCTCCACGGTCAATGCGTCATGGACCAGATAACAAAATTGATGCCCAGACGGAACGCGTCCGCCGCGGGCTCCAACGGTGAGTAGGCTTGATCGTACCAATCCCAGAAGTTGGCCAGGTCGTTATTGTGACCCGCCGCTATGGCCACCTCACCGTCATCGTTCAACATGCCGAAGTAGGTGATATTGCCACCCGGCACGTAGTGGGACATCCCATTCAGATCCTGCAGAGGGAAGACGATTTCGAACAGGCGGTGCTCCGGCCCCAGCTGGAAGAAAGGGCGGTCCGGGAAGGCCCGCTGCACCTGTGTTCGCATGGTGTCCAGCTGCCAGGGTCCGTCGAAGTCATCCATCAGCAAGAACCCACCCCGATCGATGAACTCTCTGAGGTTCTCGACTTCCTGCGCCGTCAGCTCCATCTCGCCCGGTTCGGACACATAGGCAAACGGGTACTCGAAGACCTCGTCGCTACCGAGCTCGACGATACGGTAGGAAGGCACTTCGACATCTATGCGGGTCGACTGGTGAATAAATCCGTTGAAGTTCTCGTCCGAGGACGGGTAGTTGTGAGACCAGCCGAAATGCCCGATGGCGCCGTTCGTCCCGAAGTGCCATCGGGCGACAATGAGTTCCGTCGCAGGGGGATCATTCTGCTCGATCCGATAACGACTGCCCCACTGAGCGAGGGCAACCGTCGTTACCAGCATGGCGATGAGAGACAATGCGATCGTGAAGGTTGTGGAGCGGACCATGAGTTCGTGTTTGGCGATGGCACAATGCGTCGAAAGGATAGCACGACGGACCGGTGGACCCGACCCTGGGACGCCGGCGCGAACACACAGAATCTTCGGGGGCGGCCATTGAATTTGAAAGCAAGAAACGGGTAGCCATCGCAAGCGAACCGGCGGATCATTCACCCATGGAAACGAGGATAGAGCGCGATGCCACCCACGCTGCCTCGGATCGGCGCTGGCAGGCCATCATGCGCCGGGACGCCGGCCAGGGAGAAGATTTTGTGTTCGCGGTCAAGACGACGGGGATCTACTGTCGCCCCACATGCCCATCCCGACGACCGAAGCGGGCCAATGTGACCTTTTACGAGACCGCGGCGCAGGCGAAGGCGGCGGGCTTCCGCGCATGTCAACGCTGCCGCCCGGACGGGCCCGGCATGGATGAGCGACGCCTGAGCATGGTGCGAGAAGCGTGTCGGATCATCGATGCAGCGCAAGAGCCCCCCCGACTCGAGGACCTCGCGAGCGCACTGGGCCTCAGCGCCTCTCATCTTCACCGGCAATTCAAGAGCACGCTCGGCGTGACCCCCAGGCAGTACGCCGCCGGCAAGCGGGTCGAACGACTGCAAACCGAGCTCGCCGCAGGCCGACCCGTCGCGGAGGCCACCTACGAGTCGGGCTTCGGTTCCGGGAGTCGTCTCTACGCCAGCTCCAAGTCATCACTCGGAATGTCTCCGTCCGAATACAGGGCCGGCGGGCGGAACCAATCTATCCGTTACACCCTGGCGAAGTCCGAGCTCGGCTGGCTGCTGGTCGGCGCGACGGAGCAGGGGATCTGCTACATCGCGCTGGGAGACGACCGCAAGGCGCTGCTCGGGACGCTCCAGACGCGATTTCCCGCCGCCGGAATCAGCCGGGACGATGACGGCTTGAAGGATTGGGTCGCGGCGATCGTCGAGTTTTCTCGGACGCCGACGCGGGGACTGAAGCTACCCCTCGACGTTCGAGGCACGGCGTTTCAACGCCGTGTCTGGCGGGCGTTACAGGCAATTCCTCCCGGCGAAACAAGGAGCTACCAAGACGTGGCCGAAGCGATCGGCGAGCCCCGGACGCATCGGGCCGTGGCAAACGCGTGTGGCGCCAACCCGCTCGCCCTGCTGATACCGTGCCATCGGGTCCTGCGCAAAGACGGTCAGCTGGGCGGTTATCGCTGGGGTACTGACCGCAAACGTCTCCTCCTCGAGCGTGAGGGGCGAGGCTGACCTCTAGGGTCTTTGGCGGGCGTTCGACCCCCGTCGGCGGCGCCCTGCAGCTGATCCTGATACGCTCAGCCCGCTTCCCGGTGGCGGAGAGGACCTGCGGACGATACCGATAGCGGCCCGGCAGCGGCTGATTTCGCGCTCGATCCTAGCCGAACACCCTGGAGAAAGCCTGCTCCAGATCATCGATGAGATCGTCTGGATGTTCGAGCCCGATCGAGAACCGGACGGTGCTGTCGCTGATTCCCGCCAGCGCGAGTTCCTCTGCGTTCAGATCCTGGGCAAAGTAGAGCTTAACGGGCGCCACCAGAGATTCCGTAGATCCAATACTGGATGTCGTGGTGAACAGCTCGAGCGCGTCGATGAAGCTGCGTGTCTCCTGCTTGCCCGCTCTGAGGTCGAAACTCAGAACGGCCCCGAAACCGTCCATCTGCTCAGCGGCCAGGACATGACCTGGATCGTCCGCGAGCCCCGGGTAAAACACCCGTTCGACCCGCGGGTGCGCATGCAGGAACTGCGCGATCCTCAACGCGGTTTCCGAGTGGCGCCGATGACGCAGATAGTACGTTCTCAAGCCTCTTAGGATTAGATAGGCCGCGCCTGGATCCAGGGTCGCGCCCATGTTGATCGACCACGGCTTGAGCTGCTTGATACGCTCCTCCTCGGCAATGACGATCCCTCCCATGACATCTCCATGACCGCTCGCGTACTTGGTCAAGCTATGGACGTAGAAATCAATCTCGAACTGTCCGTGGTTATGCAGACCGCCGAACGTGTTGTCCAATATGGTGGTCACGCCGTGCTGTCGTGCCAGGGTGACGATCGCACCGATATCTGGAGTCTGCAGCATGGGATTGGTCGGCGCCTCGAAGATGAGTAGCTTGGTGTCATCCGCCGCGAAGACCGCCGCGATGCCGGCCAGGTCGTGAACGCTGAGCATGGAGCAGTTGATCCCGAACCGGGAAAGCCGCTGTCTTGTCATGACGCGGATCGGCCTGTAAGACTCGACGAAACAGACCACGCGATCGCCCGCACTGAGATTCCCGAGCGCCGCAAGCCAGACGGCGGCCATTCCGGTCGCAACACATATCGCGTCATCCCTGCCCTGGAGCTCAGAGCCGAGGAGCTCCAGCTGTCTGGTGGTCGGATTCGAATCACGGGTGTAGTCGAAACCCTCCCGGCGGGCCTCTGGCGTGGAGGCAGCTTCGATGCTCGGGAAAGAGAATTTCACCGAGCGGTAGACCGGGTCCACCAGAGACTCGTTTCCCTCCGGCATCGTTACCCTGGGCTGGTGCGTGACGCGGGTTTCTTTCTTCATTCGCTGCTGTCCTCGAGTATCTCGATGGTATCGCCGACGCTCACCTTTCCCAGGTGGCGAGGAACGAGATTCTGACCGAACATTACACCCTCCGGACCGCGGCGAAACCTCTTCAGCGTATGGATGGGCTCACCATTGGGGTCCTTCTCGCCGGTGTCCGGGTCGATCGTCGTCACGACACAGCGGGTACAGGCCCAACCCACGTCGAACGTCGCGGCCCCCGCACGGATCCTCCGCCAGCGGTCTTCAGCAAAAGCCGCATCCGCCGTCACCACCAGGTTGGGTCGGAATCGAATCATCTCCAACGGCTTCTCCAGGCGCTGGTTGAGCGCAGCAAGTGAGGCTTCGGAGGTCAGGAGCACCGCCGCGCCGTCGGCGAGGCTGACCTGGTCACCCGACCTGCCGCGGCCGCTCTTGATCGGTCTGACATGCTGTTCACTCATTTGCACCAGCTGACACGATAGCCGGAGCGTGTCTGTGAACCATTCGTTGACGCGAGGCTCGGCGACGCCGAGCGCGAGGCGATCTTTCCAGATACTGACGGGCTGGTCCGCGCCGGTGACCAGCTGCTCGGGCAGCTCCAGCGTCTTCTTTCCCTCTGCATCGACGGCCCAGCCACGAGCGCTCCTGCGAACCCGAATCAGCGCCATCTCCGGGTGCTCCCGCTGAGTCAGAAACCGACCGTGCTCGTCCACCAGCATGAGCCTTCGGTCCCAGGCGAAGCCCCGCGGCTCCAACCTGGCACTGTCCACCGAAATCCCCGCGCAGGACTTGATCGGATACAGCCTGATCTCGGTGATGCGCGGCATCGCGCAACGCACTCAGGCTCGCACGCGTCCGAGCGCCTGGTCGAGATCCGCGAGGAGATCTTCGACGTCCTCAAGCCCCACGGACAGGCGAACCAGACCGTCCGGAATGCCGACCCGCCTTCTCTCTGCCGCTTCCACGTCCGCATGGGTCATGGTCGCCGGGTGGGTGATGAGCGACTCCACCGAGCCCAGATTCTCCGCCAATGCGCAAAGCTCGACAGAATCCATCAACTGCTTGCCGGCGGCAACACCGCCCTTGACCTCGAACCACAGCATGCCGCCGAAGCCGTCGGACTGCCTCTTCGCGAGCTCATGCTGCTCGAAGGATGGGAGCCCCGGATAGGCGACCGTCTCGACCTTTGAATGATTCTCGAGAAACTCGGCAATCACCTGAGCGTTCGCCGACTGGCGCTCCAGTCGCACCGACAGGGTCTTCACGCCTTGAAGCGTCAACCACGCCACCCACGGCGACATGATGACGCCACTGGCATTCTGAATAAACCGCACGGATTCATCCAGCGCCTCATCCTTTGTGATGACTGCGCCGCCTACCGTCGCGTTGTGGCCATCGAAATATTTGGTCGTACTGTGGATGGAGATGTCAGCGCCAAGCTCGAGCGGTCGCTGGTAATAGGGCGTAAGGAACGTATTGTCCACCGCATGGGGTATCCCACTGGCCCGCGCGATATCCGAGACTGCCGCGATATCGGTGAGCTTCAGCGTCGGGTTCGCCGGGGTTTCCGTGAGAATCAGCCGAGTATTGTCCTTTACCGCCGCCTGCACGTCTTTCGGATCGGCTGAGTTCGCAAACGTGAACTCGACCCCGAAGCGCTGGTAGACCTTGGTGCACAGACGGTAGGTCCCGCCGTACGCCACGTCGGAGACGACGGCATGATCGCCAGCGCTGAGGCAAGCCTGCAGCACCGCCTGGATCGCCGCCATGCCCGTCGAATAACACGTACAGTCGTAGCCATTCTCCAGCACGGCCAACTTCTCCTCCAGCGCCCGAACGGTTGGATTAGCGCTGCGCGAGTAGGAGTAGCCCTTGGAGAGGTACTCGTCCACCGACTCCTGAACGAAAGTCGTCGACTGGTAGATGGGCGTGAGAATCGACCCTGTCTCTGGATCCGGCTTCACGCCCGCGTGAATTAGTTTTGTCGTGAAGCCCATGGGGAACCTCCCCCGGATCCGTAGGCGGCGGATGATACCGGAAACGGTCCCGGCGGGCATGGCGCCCGGGGCGACGACGGGCGCGCTAAACTGTCTTTTGCCCGCACCGGAGAGAAATCATGCTGCTGGAAGGATCCTGTCATTGTGGTGCCGTTCGTTTTTCGGTCAGCTCCGCGCACCCTTATCCATTCAACCTCTGTTACTGCTCTATCTGCCGCAAGACCGCCGGCAGCGGAGGCTACGCCATCAATCTGAGCGCTGACTACGAGACCCTGGCGGTGGAGGGACAAGACAACATCACCGTTTACCGGGCCAAGGTACACGATGATGCGACCGGCGAGATTTTTCAGAGCCGCTGCGAACGAAGCTTCTGTGGTCAATGCGGCAGCGCCTTGTGGGTGTGGTCATCGGAGTGGCCCGAGCTCCTCCATCCTTTCGCGTCCGCGCTCGACACGCCGCTGCCCAAGCCGCTGGAGCGTACTCACCTCATGGCGGCCTCCAAAGCGCCCTGGGTGGAGGTACGCACCGATCCCCGGGACAAGACGTTCGATGGATACCCTGACGAGTCCATCGCCCAATGGCATCAGCGGTTGGGCGTCGAAGACCGGGACTGACCGAAGGAACGGTCACCCGGTAGCCCCTTCCGAACTGCCTTGTGACACAGAGACGTGTCATGGCGCAGATGGCGGGCGCAGTGGTTTACGCTTCACTTCGTCGAACGCACGACGCTCGCAGTTCGCTAAGGGGGAGTACGCTTCGGTCGGCGTAAACCATCCCGCCCGCCGGTAATGCTCGCTGGGACGGCTCGGCCGCAATGACGTCGAGGCCCGCTGGGCATAGACCTTGGCAGGAGCATTGCGCAGCGCGCGTGCCAGGGCCTATGCCCAGCGGGCCAGTTCGGAAACGGTCGCAGTGACCGGCGTTTACGAGGTCATCGGCACGGTCGCGCGGCTCCGCTGGAAGGAATGGATGGCCGTGGCCAGTATCACGACACCACCACCCAGGACCGCGAGGGCGCCGGGATTCTCTGCCAGCGCGAGCCATGCCCAGACCGGTGAGAAAACGGGTTCCACCAGCAACAACAATGAGGACTCCAGCGCCGGTACGTGTCGCATACCGTCCGTGATCAACACATAGGCCAGACCAATCTGGAATACCCCGAGATAGAGGACAATCAACCAATCGGTACCCGTTGCGTGCTCGACAGGAAAAGCGAAGGAAACCGCCACGGCGCTCGCAACGAAACACCCGGTGACGACCGCCGCTTCCGGCTGCTCGTCATGCGTTCGGGAGCGGATCGCCAGCCAGCGCAGACCGAGGACCGTGAGGGCCCAGCTGAACCCGGAACACATGGCAAGCAGGTTGCCGAGCTCCGGATCGGCTGCTGTCACGAGCGGCTGGCGAATGGAACCAAAAATCAGGCCGAGCCCCACAACGAGCGCCGCCATGAATGCAAAGTCCTGGCGACGAATTCGCTCACCCAGAAGAAGCGGACTCAGCACGAGGATGTAAAAGGGCGCCGTGTCCTGGAGGAAGATAGCGTTCGCTGCGGTCGTGAGCTTGTTGGCAAGCGTGAAGAGAGTAAAAGTCGCCGCATAGGGAACCGCCACGACCAGAGACCGCCAGGACCATCCGCGGCGCGCCCTGGGTATGAGGACGAGAACGGCGACTCCCGCGACGAGGCTGCGAAAACACGACAGCTGCCAGCCGCTCAGGGTCGCGGTCTTTATGGCAACGCCACCCGTCGAAAATAGCAGAGCACCGATGAGGAGATTGAGTCGGGCTTTGAGCAAACGCGTGTTCCGGAGACAATCCTGCGCCCCTTATTAACACAGGGCTCCCCAGGCTCAAACCCGCAGCAGAACGCGATCAGTCCCTACAGTCGACTCTTATCGGCGCACGCAAGGTGAGGAAAGGCGCGATGATGTTGGAACCGCCCTGACTCCCGAACTCAGAGGCCGTCGGCGACGCAAAATGGAACAGCCCGGCAACCATGAGATCCGTCGCCGTGTCGATCTTCGATCCCCACGCATCACGGGCATCGCACAGATCATAGGCTCGATACAGATCGTCCTCGTGCGCGGAGAACCGGCCCTCGATGGACTCGCTGCAGGCGGCCGTCCCGTCGATGGTGGACAATCCCCCTTCGGGCCCCGTGGGCTTATAGAGGTAGCGATCCCGCTGCAGGCATATGCCACCAGAGGTTCCGTACTCGGGTATGTTGAACTCCACCTCGTACCTTGCTTCACCCTTCAACCGGCCTTCCCCGCGACGGTCCTCGTAGACGGTGGCAGTGACTCGTGAGCGTAACGAGACCTCGTACGTTCCGGGTGGCGCTGCGCGAGGTTCAGCGAACGCGCCTTCGAAGGCCAACCCGGCACGACAGCCCAGGACCTTGCCATCTCTCAACAGCGTTCGGCAGTGCTGATACTCGTGTACGGTCTCGCAAAGCAGTATCCCAGGCTCCCACTGGTGACAACCAGGCACCAGCAGCTGGACCTCGACGGGCATGACAGTGGGAGCGACGCCCGTGCGATCCGGCGTAATCACCGTCGCGCGTGTCGCCGCCCCGAGATTGGGCAGGCGAAAGCTCCGCCCCTCCCTCCCACAGGTGATGTCGGCGAATCCGTCGCACTGATTATCCTGACAGACATCGTCGTTATCCAGCCGCATCGTCGGCTGGCTGTCGCCGATATCCCGATCGATGGCCCAGTCGCTCGCGTATTGATACCCCTGCTCGCGACACCACTGAGTCGCCACGCGTTCACCACAGACCTGACCGAAAGCCTGGCAGTAGTCCAGACGATAGCCCTGGTGCATGGGATTAGGGTAAGTCCTGACCTCAGCCTGGCTCTCGGGTAAGAAACCCAGAGCCAACCCTGCCAGCAGTAGCAATGACAATGTGTTGGGGCCTTGCATGCCTTTAATGTTGACTGAGCCACCAGGAACGTTAGCGGATCCGGGCCGAGAACGCGCAGACTACGGTCACATTATTCGGCCTGCAGGCCGCATGGCCACTGAAGAATCGGCTTACGGCAGGGACCCGATGAAGCGCACGATCGCGGCTGCCGCCGCGTCCCGATTTCCCGCACGCGTGTGGCCGGATCTTTTTCGAGGGACCAGGTCATGATCCCCGTCGGGAAGCCACTCGATTCGGATGTTCGAGGATAGGCAATAGCCTTTGACATCCTCGGCACTGCCGAGAGGATCCCGTACACCCTGGCAGATGAGCGTGGGTGTCGCGAGCTCTTCGAGATGAGCCGTGCGTAACTTCTCAGGCTGACCCCGCGGATGGAACGGATAACCCAGGCACACCAGTCCGGCGATCGGCGCTCGGTCGGCAATCATGCTCGCCACACGCCCGCCCATGGATTTGCCGCCGATGACCAAGCGCTCTGGCTCGCTGGCCAGCGCGGCGATCGCGTCAAGGTAGGCCCTCTGAAGGTCGGGCATCCGGTCCGGGGGACGTCGCCTGCCCGTCTGCATCCTTTGCTCCATGTAAGGGAAATCGAACAGCGCGATGCGTAATCCGATCTCGCCTCCGAGTCCGAGCAGGCGCGTTGAAAGCTCCGTGAAGAAATCCGATGTTGTTCCGGCGCCCGCGCCATGGGCCAGCAGCAGCGTCCAACGCGCGTCTGAAGGCCCCTCCAGCCGGGGAGAGACGCTCAAGGCAGAACCCTCGTCCCGCGCCCCCACAGGGTTCCCGGACCCTTGCTCGCTCTCATCATTTGCTCTTGACGGACGCCTTTGTTAGAAGTCTGAGTCCGGGGGACAGGGGATCCGAGAGTGAGTCTGAGAATCATTAGCATTGCCGCCATCGTCATTGGCTTCATCATAGAGATCGTCTATGCCGGCGCACAGGTGGGGAATGGGATCGCGGCCGTTGGCATCATCGTGTTCGTCTACGACTATTTTCAGAAGCGCCAGGGACCCAAGTTCTGAATGTCCCTCCCCCTCGGGCCTGACCCGTGGGAGGTGCCCACGCCGCCATTACGCCGCCGCGGGGTACTTGACTCTGAACAGTAAGGTGTAGAGGACCGGTACCACACCCAGCGTGAGAACGGTCGCGAATGCCAGGCCGAAAATAATGGCGATAGCCATTGGCTCCCACATCGGCCCGCCGCCCAACCACAGTGGCAACAGACCGCCAATCGTGGTCGCCGTCGTCAGCAGGATCGGTCTGATCCGTTGTTGTGCCGCTTCTAGAACGGCAGTGCCGGGGTCGAGGCCGTTGTGCTCCTGCTCGATACGGATGCGATCCAGGAGCACGATTGCATTGTTGATCACGATCCCCGCGAGCGAGATGACGCCGAGGAGCGTCATGAATCCGAAGTAGGATCGCGCAACCAATAAGCCGAACACGACGCCGATGAGCGCAAGCGGTATGGTCAGCAAGATAATGAGCGGCCGGCGGAAACTGTTGAACTGGGCCACCAGCAGCAGGAGGATGATCATGAACCCGACAGGCATCTTCGCCGAGATGGATGCGTTGGCCTCGCCGGAGCTCTCGGCCTCGCCACCGAACTCCCAGAAATAGCCGAACGGCCAGGTATCGTCCCGCTCGTTCAGCCACGGGCCTATGACCTCATTCACCTCCGCCGCCGTGACGCCTGGATCGAGCAGCGAAGACACAGTGACCGTCTTCAATCGGTCACGGCGGGTGATCTCGCCGGGCTGCCACACGATTTCCGGAACCGCAACCTGACTCAACGGAACCGAGGCACCTGTCGCCTGGGAGTACACGCTGATGCCCGCGAAGTCGCTCGGATCGATGATGCGGCGACAGTCCTCAACCTCGAACCTTCCCGGTGGACAGTCCAGGTCGGCCTGGGAGCGCATGACCACAGGAATGAGTTGATCGTCCTCGCGATACTCCGTCGCTTCGAGCCCGGTCAGATAGGTCTGCATCGAAATCGCGATGTCCTGGTGACTGACGCCGGCGAGCCGCGCTCGGGTCTCGTCGATCTCCAGGACCAGCTTCTTGGAACGGGTCCCCCAATTGTCGGTGACCTGTCTCGCACCCGGGGTCTCACGGAGTTGCTCCATGACCCGGTCGACGATCGCGAACAACGTCGCTTCGTCGCGCCCGGACAGCCGGATCTCGACCGGACTCGTCACCGGAGGCCCGAGAGGAAGCGGGCGGACATCGGCGTTGGCATCGGGGAAGGCCCCCAGGGCAAAACGCTCGATGCGCGATATCAACCCCGGAATGATGTCGCGGCTGGTCGTGTTCACCAATAGCATGCCGTACGCGGGATTCGGTGGCTCAGGGTTGTAGGACAGGAGGAACTTTGGCGCACCCTCTCCGACAAAGACTCCCCAGTTGATGATGCCGGCGCCCTCGTTCTCGTGGGCGAGGAGATTCTCGGCCATGAACGCCTCGATCCCGGCGGCGATCTCGTTGGTGCGCTCAATGGGTGAGCCGGCGGGCAGGTCGATCTCGATCGTGAAGCTGGGACGGTCGTTGGGCGGAAAAAAGATTTTCGGCACATAGCCGAAGCCGAGCATCGCAACGACGAATACCGCGCCGACACCAGCAAGCGTCTGCCACGGGCGATTGACGAGATAGAACAGCATGGAACGATAGCGACGATGGAAAGGCGTCGCGTAGCTTCCCTCGCCCGTGACCGCCTTGACCTTGAGGAACAGCACGCTGAGCGTGGGAATCAGTGTCAGGGCCATGACCCACGAGCACAGGAGCGTGATGGTGACGACCTTGAAGAGCGGCGCCGTGTACTCGCCCGTATTGGACTCGGCGAGAAAAATGGGCAGGAACGCCGCCGCCGTCGTCAACGACGATATCAGGAGCGGCATACGCAACTCCTTCGCCGCGTCGACCGCGGCATTCTTGGCCGGCTTCCCCCCCTGCATCTGAACCATGATGGACTCGGACATCACGATGGCGTTATCTACCAACATCCCCAGCGCAATGATGAGGGAGGCAAGCGACATCTGGTCCAGTCCGATATTGAAGACGGACATCACCAGCAGCGCGGAGACGATCGTCGTGGGTATGAGGCTGGCGACGACCAGGCCCGTGCGTAGACCGAGAAACACCAGCATGACGAGCGCGACGATCACGACCGCCTGGAAAAGATTCCCGACGAAGTCCCGGATCTTCCTTTCCACGGCGTCAGCTTGAAATTGAACCACGTCGAACTCGATCCCGACCGGATAGACCTGCTGCGCCCGGTCGATGACCTCCCGGATCGCGGCACCAAGATCCAGAATGTTGCCGCCTTCGCGCAGCGAAACCGCCAGCCCCAGGGCACGTTCGCCGTTGTTGCGCACGATCGAAGCCGGCGGGTCGATGTAGGCACGCCGGATCTCCACGAGATCCTCGAGACGTATCAGGTCCGTTCGGCCGGGAAGGTTTATGAAGGTCCGGGCAACCTCTTCGATGGATTGAAAGCTGCCCGTCGGCTCCAATGCGATCCTCTCGTACGCGGTGGAAATGTCGCCCCCGGGCAAGATGATGTTTCGCGACTGAAGAATCTGCTGCAGCTGGAGCGGCGAGATTCCAAACTCCGCGAGGCGGGCGTTATCGTACTCGACGAAGATCCGCTCCTCCTGCTCTCCGGCTATCTCGACCTTCGCGGCCTCCGGGATGAACAGGAGCTCGTTGCGGACCTCATCGGCAATGTCCCTGAGCTCGCGGTAGTCGAATCCGTCCCCCGTGATGGCGATCAGCGAGCCGAACACGTCACCGAACTCGTCGTTGACGACAGGGCCGATGACGTTCTCGGGCAACACACCCCGCGCACGCTCGATCTTCCGTCTGAGGTTGTCCCAGATCGGACGCATGTTCGTGTATTCCTCGAGGATGTTCACGTAGATGATCGAAACACCCGTCTTGGACGTGCTGGAAACAAAGTCGAGCTCGGGAATCTCCTGGATCACCTCCTCCAGCTTGTCCGTTACCAGAAGCTCCACGCGCTCGGGGCTCGCGCCCGGGAAGAACGTCTGCACGAGCGCAACACGAATGATGAATCCCGGGTCCTCGTCGCGTGGCATGTCGCGATAGGCCGCGAGGCCGGAGAACAGGACCACGAGGAGCAACGCGAGGAAAATGCGATTCTTCTCGATCGCGAATCGGGTGATATCCATGTTCACTGCTCGGCTGATGCCTCCAGGTCATCCGCGAGGAGCGTCACCTCCTGGCCGTCGGCGAGCCGCCGGACACCGGCGGTAGCGATCAGCTCGCCTTCACTCAGGCCTGACACGATCGTGATCCCGTCCTGGGTCGGATCGCCAATGGTGACGCCGCGGCGAACCGCGAAGAACGTATTCGCATCACCCGGCTCCAGCACGAAAACGAACCGCTGCCCATCACGGTCCTCGCCCACGGAGACGAAGGGCACGATCAGAGCGCCCTCCGGGCCTGCGGTCCGGAGCCTGAACTCGACGTTGGCCGCCATGCCCGAGCGAATGGTCGCACAGCGCTCCTGCAGGGCGACCGACACCGGGTACGTGGTGCCCGTGCCCCCGGTGGCAACACCCACCTCGCGAACGACCCCGGTCGCGGGATCGCTTCCCAGCGCGTTGATGGTCACGGCCACCGTCGTGCCCTCGACGATGCGCCCGATATCCACCGCGGGCACGCTGACCAGCACCTCCCCGCATTGTCCGCAGTTCACCCGAACGATGGGCTGCCCGGCCGTGACGTTCTGGTTCTGCTCGACGAACACCTGGGCCACCGCACACTGCTCGGGCGCGGACAGCCGGGTGTAGGAGAGCTGCAGTCGCGCGGCCTCGAGTTGCTGGGTGGAGGCACTCACCTGCGCCCGGGCCGATTCGTCCGCGGCACGGGCAGCGTCGAGCTGGCTGCGAGAGGCGTTGCGGTTCTCGTAAAGGTCGCGGGTACGCTCGTAACTCGCCTGGGCGTTTCTTAGCTCCGCCTGCGCCCTGGCCAGTCCAGCTTCGGCTTCCTGGACTCTGACCTCGTAGTCCGTCGGATCGAGCTCGCCCACGAGCGCGCCGCTGAGCAGGGAGTCGCCGACATTCACCGGCCGAAACAGTAACGTGCCCGGTACCCTGAAGCTCAGGTCCGCCTCGCGCTCCGCCCGCACGGTGCCGGAGTAGCTTCGGTCCTCCAGGGCGCCTGCGGCGGTCACCCGCGCATACCGAACCGGGCGAACGATCGGCTCCTCCGTGACGGGCTCGGGCCCGCAGCCGAGCAGTGTGCCCAGACACAGGGCGGCCGTCAGCGAGGAGCCGTAACGCCCTGCGCTTCGTAGTAGGCTTCTATTTCTTGATACCACGCGTCGACCCTCCCGGGTTCCAGCAGCACTGAAAAATCCGATGTGGAGCGGAAGATGTCCACCGCATCCAGGAGAAAAGCGTATTCGGCGTCCGCGGTCCTCAGCTCGGCCGACAGTGCGGCGAGCTGAGCGTCGATCAGGTCGGTGACCGACACGACGCCCTGAGAATACGCATCCGTGACCAGCGCGAGGTTCTCCTGCGCCGCAAGAGCTGCTTTCTGTGACAGCTCGAGCGCCGGCTGAGAAGCAGAGGCCCGGTGAAGCGCGAACCGGGTTCGCGCCTCGATCTGCTCCTCGAGCGCCGAGCGCTGGCTCTGTAAGCGGCGTAGCCCGAAGCGATCCTGATTGAGCCGTGACCGCAAGGCGCCGCTCGTAAACAGCGGCCAGTTGGCAGTCAACCCAAGACTCCAGGTCTCGTCGTCCAGACCCAGACCGGCGATATTCGAGCCGGCGCCTCCGCGACTGAGATTGCTCCCCGCGGTGCCGACGAGGGCCAGCTCCGGGACGTAATACTTGCGCCGCGACGAGAGGACCTGACGTCCCTGGGCCCCGATCACCTGATCCAGGGACATGAGTTCCGGCGCCTCCTGCACCGCTTTGCCCACGAAATAGGTCTGGAGGACTTCCCAGACCGCTTGATTAGCGATGAATACCTCGAACCGTTCATCCTGGAACAAAGCCATGGACTGGGCAATACCGTCTTCCGGGACGGCGAAGTTCTGGGACTGCGGACGATTCAGGACTCGATTGAAATCGGTCAGTGCGCCGCGGCGACTCGCATCCGCGAAGACCAGGTTCTGCAGATCCGTCGCCAGCTGGCTCTCCCAGCGCAGGACATCCCCTCGCCCCGAGATACCGATGTTTTCTCTGAGGATGGCCAGGTCCAGATTCGTCCGGGTCACATCCCGATTCTCCTCCTGCACCCGAAGCAGCGCGCGAGCCCTCAAGACCTCGAGATACGCGCGCGCGGCGGCCTGCAATGTATCCAGCACGAAGACGCGGTACTCATGATCCGCGGAATTCGCCAGGTATTCGGTCACCCGGAGATTCGAACGATCGTCATCGGAATAGATCACCTGGCTCCCGGTGACCTGGGCGTCCACGGTCCGTTCGGCCTGGAAAAGCGGATTCGCCCGGTCCTCGTCGATCTTCGCGCCTTGCACACCAAACCCGAACTGGGGCAACAACGCGGATTTCGCCAGGCCCACGTTTTCCCTCGCGATCAGCGGATCCACCTCGGCGACCTTTAGCTCCAGATTCGCCTCCAGAGCTTCGATCATGGCTTCGGCCAATGTCAGTGGCTCGCCCGGATCCAACTCATCGAGAAAGAGCTCTTCGGCGTCGAGGGTCAGCACGAAACGCGGCGAGTACACGATCGCCTGTGCCGTTGCCATGTTGATTGCCAGCCGGCGCGACTCCGGGAAGTCCACCCTGATATCGGCGGGGTCTTCTCCGAGTAGGATGCGTTGCACGTTGAGCGCCAGCCGCCGAGTGTAGCGAACGTCGTCCTCCTCCCTGCCCCCCGTGGCCATCAGGATTCCGTACTCGAGCTCGCTGCGACCGAGGAGAGAAAAGCTCGGCAGCCGGCGCTCGATCAAGCCATCGGCCAAGCGGATCATGGCGGCTTCATCGAGTCCCAGTAACGGCGTCACATAGACGGCGTCCGCATCCTCGGGCAATGACGCCAGCGCCTGTTCCTCGGAATCCGTCACCGGTATCCCCGTGATGCGAATGCCGAGCAGCGCCTCGAGCTGAGCGACCTTGCCCTGCGTGAGCTCCGGTATGGACTCGAGCGTCAGCTGATCGACGAATACGGCAAGGTGCTCGAATCCCACCGCATCCTGGAAGGTCAGCAGATCGTTGTCGATACTGGTGAAGTTCGACAGGTAAACGAAGTTCGTCTTGCCGCTGCCGCCGGTCTCGGGATCGATCGGAAACTCCTGAAGCTCGGCGTCGCCGGTCACGGTCGCGATCACGGGCTTCGGCAGATCCATCCGGGCCACTTCGTTGGAGGAGACCGCCCCGAGTGTGATGAGAAGATCGACTTCCGGATCATCGAGCTGGCGGCGCAGCGCCTCCCGCACGCCGTCCAGAGTCCGGCCCCCGTCGAGCCGTTTGTCCTCCGGCAGGACGACCTCGAACTCGTCCCCGGCCAGGCTCTGGATCTCCTGCTCCAGGGCGGCGAGGGGAACGCGGCTGCGCGCCTCGGGGCCGTCGGTCACCAGCCCGATAACCGTCTGAGCACCAACCCCGGCGGCGTATAACGCGAACACCCAACCGATTGCTGCTCCAAGCATTGACCGATGCATACTGGTTCTACTCCTCATGTGAGCCTTTCGGCTCCTTCTTATTTCACTCATTCCGGATGTGAGCGCGGTGGATGTGCTCAATAGGATGAGTGGGTTGACCTCAGCTCGATTCGGTGGTTTCCGGCATCAACTGATAAGCTTGTTGTTACGTTGCGCTGGCGGAGGCGACGACCGGCCAGCGGCACGAACAGCGTAACAACAAACATGCAGCCGAGAAACCACTCAATGCTCGACGCTCGACCCGCCATCGTCGTTCTCAGCCTCGCGCTCAGTGCGTGCGCACCGGAGTCGACTCCAGTCGAGCGACCGGCGCCATCTGAACAGTTGGCCGGTCAAGCTGAGTATGTCGGGGGCCAGCAATGTGCCGCATGCCATCCGGCCGAGGCGGAGCTCTGGCTGGGGTCGCATCACGATCTTGCCATGCAGGCGGCCAGTCCCGATTCCGTTCTGGGTGATTTCTCAGGTGCGCAGTTCGATTACAACGGCATTACGAGCGCCTTCTTCGTCCGCGAAGGTGCTTACTGGATTCGGACAGACGGACCCGACGGGCGGCTGGCTGAGTATCAGATCACTCATACCTTCGGTGTCGATCCGCTCCAGCAATATCTGGTGCAGCTTCCCGGCGGGCGCTACCAAGCGCTGAGCACAGCCTGGGACTCCCGCCCCGAGGAACAGGGAGGGCAGCGCTGGTTCCATCTCTACCCGGACGATGCCGTCGACCACACGGACCCGCTTCACTGGACCGACGTCTTTCAAAGCTGGAACAGCACGTGCGCCGAGTGCCACTCCACCAATCTGGAGAAAAATTACTCTCCGGAAGAAAATCGATTCGCCACGAGTTACTCCAGCGTGAATGTGGATTGCGAGGCCTGCCACGGGGCCGGTTCGCTGCACGTTCAGGCCCCAGAAACCTTCGAGATGGGACTGCCTGACACGGAAGCTGACTGGTTATTCCTGAGGCGGGCAAGAATCGCGCAGCGCGTCCCAGCACTGGAAGAGCAAAGGGAGGTCGAAACTTGTGCCCAGTGCCATGCCCGACGCAGCCAGTTCACTGACGACTATCACCCGGGAGATCCTCTGCTGGATGGCTTCAGGCCAGCCTTACTCGACGCCGATCTGTATCACGCGGACGGTCAGATCCAGGACGAGGTCTACGTGTACGGATCCTTTCTGCAGAGCAAGATGCATGCCGCGGGCGTGACCTGCAGCGATTGCCACGACCCGCACAGCACGGCACTGCGCTTCGAAGACAACGCACTGTGTAGTCAGTGTCATCTGGCGAGCGCTTACTTCGGCCCATCGCACCATCACCATGCCCGTGAGAGCCCGGGCTCGGCCTGTGTCAGCTGCCACATGCCCGCCGAAACCTACATGGTGGTGGATCCGCGGCGGGATCACAGCTTTCGAGTGCCCCGGCCCGACCTGTCCGTCGAACTGGGCACGCCAAACGCCTGCAATGGCTGTCACCGAACGGAGAACTCGCAATGGGCGGCCGACCTCGTCGCCGAATGGTTTCCGGACGGCCATTCCGGCACTCCCCATTATGGCGAAGCGATTCACGCGGCGCGTCAGTGGAGCGGCGATCGCGGGCCGGCGTTGCTGGCATTGGTGAACGATCCTCTAGCCCCTGCGATCGTCCGAGCGACAGCGGTTCGGCTGCTGGCCTCCCAGCTGGACGACGCGGCTTTGGCGGTCGTTGCAGAGGTTCTGGAGGGGAACGAGCCTCTCGTCCAGTTGCCGGCGCTGGATGCGCTGGAGAACGTGCCCCCCGAGGTCCAAATCGATCTGGGCCAGCGCTTTCTCACTCACCCGTTGCGAGCGCTGCGCATCACCGCTGCCAGGAGTTTGCTCCCGGCCCGCCCCCAGCTGAGTGAACGGCGGCGTAACGACCTGGATGCCGCGCTGGCGGAATACTGGGCGGCACAGCAGTTCAACTCCGATCGCGCGGAAGGGCTATTCAACTCGGGGAGTACGCTGGCTCAGCTGGGCCAACTCGCCGAAGCTTCAAACGCGCTGCAGACGGTGATCGATCGGGAGCCGTATTTCACGGCTGCCTATGTCAACCTGGCTGACCTGCACCGGCAGCAGGGACGGGAAGACGAAGCCGAGAGTCTGCTGAGGTCGGCGATCGAGAACAACGCGCAGGATCCCGCCGGCCACTTCGCGCTCGGCCTTTCCCTCGTGCGCTCGCAGCAACTAGCCGCCGCCCTGGAGGCACTCGACCGCGCCGCGTCGCTGGCGCCCAACGATCCCTATTACCACTACGTCACCGGCGTCGCCCTCAACTCGATGGGTCAGCGGGAAGCTGGGCTGCAGAGGCTCCGCGACGTTCACGATCGGTTTCCCGGTCACCGGGATACGCTCTTCGCGCTGGCGACGATCCATCGAGACGGTGGCGAGCTCGAAGAGGCGGAGATCTACGCGAGGCGGCTACTGGCTCTCTCGCCAGCGGATGCGGCCGCACGGGCGCTGCTTGGCGAACTGGAAACCGCCGCGACGCCCTAGCCCAGCTGTCCCGCCAGAGCACTCAGAAGATCCGACCCAGGGAGAGATAGAAGGTGCCCTCGCCCCCTTCCGCGCTGCCGTAGGCGGCATACACCGGCCCGATAGGGCTATCGACACCGATCCAGACCGAGCCTCCCACCCGCGCGCCAGCCGAGCCGATGCTGCTGCGATCCTCCCAGACGCCTCCGTACTCCAGCGAGATGCCGGCAAAGGCCGGCAGCACCGCGAGGTCATTCAGGCGGCGGTAGAAGATCCCGCCGATCCGCGCCGCATGCTGACCGGTTAGCTCATTCCTGTCGAGCCCCGACAGATCGAACAGGCCGCCCAGCTCGAAGATACTGTAGACCGGTGTCGTGCCGTTAACCGTCGTGTCGTAGCGAAGGGTCGAAACCAGCGTATAGCGGCTCCAGGTCTTGGCGTAGTTCGCACTCACACGAATCTGATCGTAATCCGCATCCGCGGAAAGACGGTCTGCCATGGAACCAATCCATTCCACGCTGCCGATGAACCCCTCTCTGGGAAAAGCAACGCTGTCGACCGTATCGATCGCGAACCGCGTAAAGGCTTCGCCTGTGCGGAAATTCTGATCCGGTCTGAGCGCTGGGTCGCCGACCCGCACCCCGATCTCTCCCGATCCGCCTCTCAATCCCGCTCGGATCTCACCCCAGACACCGAACTCCCGTCCCGCGGCGATCTCGAGCATGGCTTCCTGCTGACGTAACGACGCAATGACATCGTCATCACTCAAGACATTCACGCGTCGGCCACCGATCCCGACGGACGGTGCAACGAAATACGCGCCGCGCCGACCCAGGGGTTGATGGAAGTCGGCGGCCAGCTCACGCTCATCCCCCAGGGCCAGCGTCGCGCGCCACTCGCCGCCCCGGTCATTACGAGCCGTGCTCAGGTAGCTCGCCGACACCCCGAACGTCGGGTCCCTGCCAGTCGACGTGCCGAGCTCCAGCCCGAACTGAAGGTAGCTCGGCCCCCAGGCGCGCTCGTCCAGCTCGATCTCCACACCCGTGCGACCCGCTTCGTCGACGAGCGCATAGCGAACGTTCTGGTAGAGCTCCAACCCGTACAACTCATCGAGCGTGTCACCCAGTGCCTCAAGATCGAGCGGAGCACCGATCTCGATCTCTCCCAGGCGCCTTTCGAGAACGGCGTCGGAGATGTTGGAGTTATTATTCAAGCGCACGAAATCCACCACGGGCAGCGGGATCTCCGCGGCGGGACTTCGGTTCGACGATCGTGCGAACTCCGCCACCTCCACTGCCAGCCCCCCGAGGGCGTCCTCCCGCATGGTTAGCTCGTAACCCAGGGGGATGAGTTCACTCATCTGCGAGAAACTGGCGGATGAAAACTCGGGCGGGAACTCGGGTCGCAGCAGAATGTCCCCGCTACCCAGCTGCTCGAGCTGCTCCCGAACGCCTCGGACGGTCAGAATGCTGGTCAGCTGTGCGGTGATGTCGAACACCGATTCGAGATCGTCTCGTGAATACAGCGGGCTCGTAACGTCCACCGCGATAATCACATCCGCACCCATCTCACGTACGACTTCGATCGGCATATTCATCGCGATCCCACCATCTACCAACAGCCGCCCCTCGATCTCGATGGGAGACAACACGGCCGGAACGGACATGCTCGCGCGAAGGGCGCGGGCGAGATTTCCGGAACCCAGCACGACGGCCTCACCGGTCACGATATCCGCGGCCACCGCCCTGAAGGGGATAGGCAGCTCATCGAAGTCCTCGATGCCCGCCGCTCTGAGGGTATTGTTGGAGAGAATGGTGTCGATCACCTGGCCCTGCACGAGTCCGAGCGGGAGATCGAACTCCCGATCGTTGAAGCCCGGTTTCTGCTCCACGAGAAATAAGTCATCATCCCGCTTACGGCGAAAGGACTTCAGTGGTCGAGGCGGCGTCTCAAGAAAGGCCGCCTCCCAGTCCAGCTCCTCGATCAAGGTTTCGATCTCCTCCACCGACATCCCCGAAGCATAAAAACCACCGATGATCGCGCCGATGCTGGTACCCGCGATGAAATCCACCGGCACCCGCAGCTCCTCCAGCGCCTTGAGCACCCCCACGTGGGCACCCCCCCGGGCACCACCACCGGCCAGCACGAGACCCACCTTGGGTCGCGTCGGCTCGAGCGCGCCCGTGACGCGGTCGCCATCCTGAGCGTATAGATTGACTGGAAACAGCAGCAAGAACGTTAACGGCCATTGGCCGTGCACAGCCCGAATCATGATGAACCCCGCAGAAAACGAATCGCGATGGATCGGCGAACTCAACTGGGGGTCATGGTAATGATCTACCGGAGCCGCCGGTAGAGGGACGACGGCTCGGTCGAAACTGGACTCAACGACCCGGGGGCAGGTTTCGTCCAGATGCGTGCTCGCCGGTGAGTCGTTCCGCGAACCTTGGAGACCACAGCACGCGAAGCTCTCACGGGTGAAGACGGTGTCTTCCAGACTGATAAAAGGGACGAAAACCCGTCCCGGAACCGTCCCAGCGGGCGAACCCCCGTCCCTTCGGCCTCAGTCGAGAGGGCTCTGTGTTCGGTTACAACGGCGAGGACTCCAGCAGTGCATCCCGCCGTTGCAGGAGCGCTCTGATACGGCGCCGGTCCAGGACATCCCCCAGTCGCTCGGTGAGCAGCTCCTCGTTCAGAGCGCCCAGGGCCCGATGCCATGCCGGACCCAGGTCGAGGGAGACCTGCTCCAGATGGGCGGGACGGCCTCGATCGGTGGCGAGCGCGCGATCGTGGCCGACGAGGATGAGTTGGAAGCTCCCCCCACCATAGCGGATACGATCAGGGGTTCGCCCTTCGTTGTAGATCAGGCTGTCGAA
>Ga0224508_10000741_pt1 | contig 30936 bp, 29 predicted proteins | sample SF_Jan12_sed_USG_4_FD_170157 | JGI IMG/M metagenome (GOLD analysis project Ga0224508, IMG submission 170157) | Sediment microbial communities from San Francisco Bay, California, United States - SF_Jan12_sed_USGS_21 | ecosystem: Environmental > Aquatic > Marine > Sediment | place: USA...
ACCTCGATGAAAAGCGAACCGGTAAACAGGATGCCGATAAAGGCACTGGGGAAACCGGCAATCACGATCAGCATGGCGTTGCGGAACACGTGACCGTACAGGACCTGCCGTTCGTTGAGACCCTTGGCCCGCGCCGTTTGCACGTATTGCATATTGATCTGATCGAGAAACGAGTTCTTGGTCAGCATCGTCAGCCCGGCAAAACCGCCAACCACCAGCGCCACCACCGGCAAGGCGATGTGCCAAAGGTAATCGGCGACCTGCCGGTACCAGGCCAGGTCCTCCCAGCCGGGTGAGGTCAGACCGCGCAGGGGGAACCAATCGAGGAACCGCCCCCCGGCGAACACGATAATCAGCATTACGGCAAACAGGAAACCCGGGATCGCATAGCCGACGACCACCACGCCACTGGTCCATACATCGAATCGCGATCCGTCCCGCACGGCTTTGCGAATGCCCAGCGGGATGGAGATCAGGTACACCAGCACGGTAGTCCACAATCCCAGCGAGATAGACACCGGCATCTTGTCGAGCACCAGATCGATGACGGCCTCGTCGCGAAAGTAGCTGGTGCCGAAATCGAATCGCAGGTAGTTCCACATCATGGACAGGAACCGCTCGTGCAACGGTTTATCGAAACCAAAATCGCGTTCGATCTCCTCGATAATGGCTGGATCCAGACCTTGCGCGCCACGGTATTTGCTGTCGGACGTGCTTTCGCCGGCAGCGTCACTGCCGCCCTGAAAATCGCCGCTCTCACCCGCGATACGTGCCGTCGCCTCGACCGCCTGGCCGCTCATCTCGGCCAGCAGCTGCTCCACGGGGCCGCCGGGCGCCAGTTGCACGACCAGAAAATTGATGATCATGATCCCGAGCAGTGTCGGGGCGATCAGCAGTATGCGGCGAAAGGTGTAGGCCAGCATCGGCGGGTTTCAGCGCGCAGCTATTTGCGCTGCAAAGTCAGCTTTGCGGCGCGCTCCTCGTCGATCCACCAGGTGCTGGGAAATCCCACCGAATACCTGGGCTTGCGGTCCGGATAGCCGAACTTGTCCCAGTGAACGATGCGGTCGTTGTCGATGAAAAATTGTGGAATGACGTAATGATTCCACAACAGCACACGATCCAAGGCGCGCGAGGCATGCTTCAGCGATTCCAGATCTTCGGCATTGATGATTTTTTCGATAAGCGCATCGATCACCGGGTTCTTTATTCCCGCCATGTTCGCCGAACCGCGGACCTCGGCTGCCGCCGAACCGTAGTAAGAACGCAACTCCGGCCCGGGCGGTGGAAAGAAGTTCAGCCGCACTGATATCACGTCAAAATCGAAATCGTCGACCCGCACCTCGTACTGCGATGAATCGACGATACGGATAGTTGCCGCGATACCCGTGCGCTTGAGATTCTGCACGAACGGCGCAACCAGACGCTCCATGGTAGGCGATACCAGCAGGAACTCGAACGCCATCTGCTTGCCGCCCTTGGTCAACTTCCCGCCCTGTGAACTCCAGCCGGCCGCCTTGAACAGCTCCAGCGCTTTGCGCAGCTGGCGCCGGATGCGTCCGCTGCCATCTGTCTTCGGCGGTGTGAAAGTCTCCGCAAACAACGCAGCGGGCAGTTGCTCGCGAAACGGTTCCAGGAGCTGCAACTCGGCGCCCGCAGGCGTCCCGGACGCACCGAAATCGGAGTTCGGGAAATAGCTGGCGGTGCGCTGATACTCCCCGTACAGCACGGTGCGCTGAACGGCTTCGAAATCGAACAACAGGGCGATGGCTTCACGCACGCGTTTGTCATCGAACGGGGCGCGCCGCAGGTTGAAGAAGAACGCCTGAATGCCCTGCGGTGTCTCATTGGGCACCCTGCGGCGCACGATTTGTTGCTTTTTTACCGCCGGGGAATTTTCGTAACCCGTTGCCCAGCGCTTGGAGCTGTTTTCCTGACGAAAATCGATGGCGCCGGATTTAAACGCCTCGAACATCACACCGTCGTCACGGTAGTACTCGAAGCGAATGCGTTGAATGTTGTTGAGCCCGCGATTTATCGCCAGATCTTTACCCCAGTAGTTGTCGACGAGCTCGTAGGTGATGGAGCGTCCCGCGTCGACTGATGTTATTCGATAAGCGCCACTGGACGGCTCCGGCTCCAACGTCGTTTTGGTTATGTCGCGGGTTTCCCAGTGATGCCGCGGCAACGGCGACAATCCGGCCACGTTCATCAGCGGTTTCATGTTATTACGCGTCTTCATGGTGAATTTCAGGCGCCGATCATCCAGTGCTTCGACCCCTTCGACGTCGGCATAGAAGGAACGCAGAAACGGTCGTCCATGCTTACGTATCGTTTCGAACCCGAATGCGAAATCGCCGGCGGTGATCTGTACTCCGTCTTCGTAGTGCGCATCGGGCCGCAAGTTGAAGATTATCCAGCTCTTGTCCTGCGGATATTCGACCGATTCGGCGATCACGCCGTATGCGCTCGCCAATTCGTCGCCCGAGCCGGACATCAGGCTGTCACCGGTCAGCCCGATGCTGCGCGGCCACTCGCCCTTGAGAATATAAGTATTGAGACTGTCGAACGACCCGAATGCGCCGAGCACGATTTCGCCACCCTTGGGAGCCGCCGGATTCGCATACGGCCAGTGAGCGATATCCCGCTTGTATAACGGCGTGCCGAATTCGGCCATGGACCAGGACTTGACGACATTCTGTGCATGAGCGAGGGGAAATGCCCACAGCAACAGCGCCACCAGACTGAAGAATCTCATGCTAATCGCCATAGTCGCTCCTTCAGGTTGAGAATCAGTGCCGCCATCGGGGCGATCGGACGGCGGCAAATTAACAACTTTCACCGCGTTTGACCATCGCATCACGTGCAACAATGCACCGACTGTGCGGCTGCGCCGCTCGAGTGCAGTGACCACCAGCGGTGCCGCGTGGTTCCGCGCCGCACCATTAACGTTTCGTTAGCCGGCATCCGGAAGCGGGATCCATCGCATCTCCACCTCCAGGTCGTGTGCCGCGATGATCGAAAACCCCAGCCGCGCGTACAATCTGCGAGCGGGATTGTCGGCACCGACGTGCAATCCGATCTCGCTGCCGTGACCATCGGCTTCGTGCTGCAGATCGCTAATCAGGCGCGTGGCGATTCCCCTGTCTCGCCACGCCGGCGCGACGGTGATGTCGATAATCACGTAAGCGTTGTCGCGCTTGGCGACGTAGAACCTGCCCACCGTTTGCGCGCGGATTTCGATCACATCAAAACGCGCGCCCGGAAACCGCCGCGCATAGTCCAGCGACTGAGCCTTGAATTGCGCATAAAGGAACGATTCCAGCTGCTGCGGCGGCCATCCCAGCGCCGCAAACTCCGCGGCCCGGGACTGCGCGAACAATTGCAGCAGGACTGGCTGATCGCCGCTCGCCTGAGGACGCAACCGCAGTCCCGCAACACCCTCCACTGGTCAGTTCTCCACAACGATAAATCGAGGCCATGCGGCTGCCGCTGTACGGCACTCCGAAAGTCAGACGCTGCACATGACGATAGTCGGAACAACATACCTAAATGGCATCCGGCAGGCCAGCCCGCTGATATACTCCCCGCCAGTTATGATGATAGCTACCAACACCAGGCGGCTGGTCCTGCGTCTGCCATTCGGCCATCGCCCGACACCCCTATGAATCATTCTCCTCCCGCACGCCGGCATTCGACCTGCCCCCACGATTGCCCCAGCACCTGCGCGCTGGAGGTTGAAAAACTCGACGCACGAACCATCGGCCGGGTCTACGGGGCGAAGGGCAACTCCTATACCAGTGGCGTGATCTGTGCGAAGGTCGCTAACTACGCGGAGCGCGTACACCATCCGGCCCGCCTCACCCGTCCGTTGCGACGCATCGGTGAGAAAGGCGCCGGGCACGAAGCTTTTGCACCGATCGGCTGGGACGAAGCGCTGGACGAAGTTGCGGAGCGTCTGAGCGCCGCGGCCGCGGAATACGGCCCCGAAAGCGTGTGGCCGTACTTCTATGCCGGCACCATGGGTCTCGTTCAGCGCGATGGCATCGAGCGGCTGCGTCACGTGATGAAATATTCACGCCAGCACTCGACTATCTGCATAACCCTGGCAGATGCCGGCTGGCTGGCCGGCATCGGGGAAAAACGCGGTCTCGATCCGCGCGAGCTGAGCGAGTCCGATCTGATCGTGATGTGGGGCGGTAATCCCGTGCACACCCAAGTCAATGTCATGCATCACGTCAGCCGCGCGCGCCGCGAACGCGGGACCAGATTTGTTGTGGTGGATCCATATCGCACCGCCACCGCCGAAAAATCGGACCTGCATCTGATGCCGAAACCGGGCACGGACGGCGCCCTGGCGTGTGCCACCATGCACGTGCTGTTTGCGGAAGGTTTCGCCGATCGGAACTACCTGGAGCGCTATACCGATGCGCCTGGCGAGCTGGAAGCTCACCTGCACAGTCGCACACCGCAATGGGCGGAAAGCATTTGCGGTGTGCCCGCCGCGCAGATTATCGAGTTCGCCCGGCTTTACGGCTGCACAAAAAGGAGTTTCATACGCACCGGTTACGGTTTCACGCGCTCGCGTAACGGCGCGGTGAACATGCATGCCGTCACCTGCCTGCCGGCAGTCACCGGCGCGTGGCAGTATCCGGGCGGCGGTGCGCTGTACAGCAACAACGGCATCTACCGGCTGGACATGTCGTTGATAATGGGTCTGGATGCACTGGATAAAAGCGTACGTCTGCTCGATCAGTCGCGCATCGGTCCGATCCTGTGCGGCGATACACGCGACCTCGGTGACGGCCCACCGGTGAAAGCGCTGTTTGTGCAGAATACCAATCCGGCAGTTGTCGCCCCGGAGTCGCTGAAAGTCCGCCAGGGTCTGCAGCGCCAGGATTTGTTTACCTGCGTCCACGAGCAGTTCCTCACCGAAACTGCGAGCATGGCGGACATCGTGTTACCGGCCACAACCTTTCTCGAGCACGACGACCTGTACACGGCCGGCGGGCATACTCATCTGCAGCTGGCGAGGCAGGTGATCGAGCCGGTTGGCGAGAGTCGCAGCAATCACCAGGTGATCTGTGCGCTTGCAAAACGCCTTGGCGCGCAGCACCCGGGATTCGAGATGAGTGAATGGCAGCTGATCGATGCGACGCTGAAACAATCCGGCAGATCCGACGCCGCAGAGCTGGCCGCGCAGCACTGGCTGGATTGTGCACTGCCTTTCGAGAGGGCACATTTTTTGAACGGTTTCGCCACACCCGACGGAAAATTTCATTTCAAGCCGGATTGGTCGCGCGTGGGGCACGACGTGCACGGTTTACCGGCACTGCCTGATCACTACGCCGTGACAGACAACGCCACGTCAGAACGGCCGTTCCGTCTGGTTACCGCGCCGGCGCGCCAGTTCCTCAACACCAGTTTCACCGAAGCGCCGACGTCGCGTACACGCGAAACGCGGCCTGTTGCCAAGATTCATCCCAGCGATTGTGCCGAACTCGGTGTTCAATCGGGTGATCTCGTGAGCATCGGCAATCAACGCACGACCATCCGCGTGCACGTGGAAGCGTTTGATGGGCTGCAACCCAAAACGCTGATCATCGAAAGTATCTGGCCGAACGGAGACTTCCTGGATGGCGTCGGCGTAAATGCGCTGGTGAGTGCCGAACCCGGTGCACCGCTGGGCGGCGCAGTCTTTCACGATACCTCGGTCTGGGTAGAGCGCGCGCTCACTGACTCGCGAAGTACTCCTTGAGAAACGTGTCGAAATCGACATCGTCGGCCGCCTCCATCGCTGCCTGCTCGGCCAGCGACTGCTCCGCCCTGCGCTGGTATTCCGCCGCCTGCCCGGCGGTGATGGGATGCTCCGCCAGAGCGCGCTGGTGTCGATAGGACCAGCGCATCGCGAACTCGAAAAAGCTTTCCTTGTTATCACGCATCTCCTGCAGCACACGCGCCGAGGGCGTGGCATCACTGTCGTGCACCCTCTCAAGTTGTTCAGTCAAGGTTCGCGCATAGTCGTCAGCGCCAGACGCTCCGTCCATTATCTCCGCCACACCTCGCAGCTGTTGCAACAGCTCGCCGGCCCACGCGCGAAGCTTGATCGCTGTTCCACCCCGGCACAGGGTCAGATCGGGATCGCGGCCCTGCACCGCGGTTTGTTGCAGGTTGTAGCTGATTTCACGACGCTCGTCGCTGCTCAGCGGCGGGCTGTCGTGTAACAGGCAAAAAGTCATCAGCAGCTCGAGAAATCGCAACTGCGACTCGCACACGCCCAACGGATCGAACGGTGAGACATCCAGGGAACGCAGTTCGACATAACGAACGCCCCGCAACGCCAGCGCAGTCGTGGGCTTCTCCAGTCGCTGCGCGATCTCTTTGACGCGAACGGTGCTGTAGTACTCGTTCTCGATCTGCAGCCGGTTGGCATTCAGTTGCCGGTACTCACCGCCGACTTTCACGCCGATGCGCTGGTATTCGCTATGCGGCTGGCTGATCGCCTCGGTCATGCTCTCGATATAGTCCGGTAACGAGCCGTAGTCGATATTGATACCCAGTTCGGACTCGCGGTTGTTCTGGTAGCCGATATCACTGAGCCGCAATGACGTCGCGAAGGGAGCATAGAAAGTCGTCCCGTTGAATGCTTCGAGATCGCTTTGCCCATTCGGGAAAAATGACCTGCAGACCGCCGGAGAAGAACCGAAAAGGTACGGGACCAGCCAACCCAGCCGCAGCAGATTTCTGGTCAGCGACATGTAGCTCTCGGACTTCGAAGCGTGACGCGCATCGCCACCGGCGATGTCCGTAAAGCTAGGCCATAGCTCCTGCGCAAACGAATAGTTGAAATGCACGCCCGCGATAATTTGCATGGTCTTGCCGTAGCGGTAGGCCAGCCCCTGGCGGTACACGCGCTTCATGAGACCGGAATTGGAGGTACCGTACCAGGCAATCGGTATCGAGGTTTCACCCTCCACGACGCATGGCATGCTGGTCGACCACAGAATTTCTTCGTCCAGCGCCGCGTATACCACGCGCATGATTTCGTCCAGTTGCGCCAGCAGCACGGCGACCTCGCTGCTGGGGGCGGTAATCAACTCGATGAGCGCCTCGGAATAGTCGGTGGTAACGTTCGGGTGGGTGAGCGCGGAACCCAGCGCCCGGGGATGCGGCGTTTGCGCTATGGTGCCGTTTGCCGCAACCCGCAGATTCTCTTTCTCCAGACCGATCAGTCCCTGGGTCAGGAGTCGCGCATATGCGTCCTGCTGGAATGCCGCCAAGCGCCGGTTATACAGATCGTACACAGCCGTCCACCACAGGGCCTTGGCGTCGATAAAGGCGGGCATTCTGCCCGAATCGTCACGGAAAAACGAGCGCTGTCACGGGGCTTGAGCGAAATGGTCGCCAAGCGATATCCAGGTGCGGCGGCGGTGGCGGTAACACGGCGATTTGTGCGCATCGACGGTGCGCGCTAGTATTCACGGTGCATGTTGCATGACAGCGGGCGTTCGGCGCAGGCATTCGCTGCGCCGTATCAGCCGGGTAAAGATCGAGCCCTGTATAAAGATGTCTAATCAAAAATTGAGTGCCGATGCTTTACAGGAAGAACTGAACCGCCTCCGCGATGCGTCGCGTACGCGGGCCAAACGCGTGCAACTCACCGCCCGCCTGATCGTTTTCCTGTGCCTGTTACTGTTCCTGGCCTTGTCACTGTTTGCTGCGAAGGCCCTGTGGGACAGCCTCCAGGCACCTGTCCATGTCGCAGTGTTACTTGCCGTGCTGGCTGCATGCATACAGCAGGTACTGGGGCTGGCGATGCATCGAGGACGCTTTCGCCGCCAGCCGCTCTATCAGCCGCTGTGGTGGTCGGTGATGCTGGTCAGCGGTGCAGCGCTGGTTCTACTGGCAGGCTGAAACGTGCGGCTGCCCCGGCTTTGCGCCTTACTGCCCGCGCTTGCCGTTTTGTTTGCCAGCTCCGCGGCCAGTGGCGACATGTTGCTTGACATCCGCACTAACGGCGTGCTGCGGGTTGGCGTCCTGCAGGATACCCCGCCGTACAGTTTCCGCGATCACGACGGGAAGCGGTTGGGGCTGGAACCTGATCTAGCAGCCGAGATCGCTGACACGATCGGCGTGAAGTTGCGCCTGGTACCGGTGGAGATCATCGATCGCATCGATGTGCTGGTCAAGAACGAGGTGGATGTCGTGCTCGCCGGCCTGGCTTACAACTCGCAAATAGCCCGTGTGGTCGAATTGATATCGCCGCCTTACTACGCTTCGGGAATCAACGTCCTGGCCCGCAAATCGGAACGCCTGACGAGTTGGGCCGCTCTGGCGGGCGTGCCGGTCTGCAGCATTCAAGGCGCCGGGCAGAATCTGCGCCTGGCTGGCGACTACGGCGTTGAGCTCGTTACCTACAAGTCGGCGGGCGAGGCGCACGGCGCGCTCACTTCGGGCGGTTGCCGGGCTTTCGCATTCGCGGATTCGGCGATCGTCACGTTGCTGCGCAGCGAAAAGCGCTGGCGGGACTACGAGATGCCGTTGCAACCGATTGACGAACAACCGTGGGCGATGGCGACACGCATAGGGGACCCTTTGTTCAGTGCGCTCCTCACCGGCATCGCCTTCCGCTGGCACCGTGAAGGTACGCTGTTGAACCTGCAGGACAAGTGGACAATCGCACGCACGCCGTTCTTGGAATCACTGAACGAAATTTACCGCTATTGAGCACCCCGCGATCAACCGCGCTCATCGTCGATGCGAGCAAAAGCGTCGCGACGCTGCTCGGCTCATACGTACGTCTCGCGGTCGGCACCGAAACCGAACTGGCGCACGATTTCAAGACCCTGAAGAAACTGCTGGAAGACCGCCCTGAGCGTTTTTATGTGGCGGCGCTGGACACGGTATTGCCGGATGCTCCCAGTGGCGAGGCGGTGGACTATGTGCTCGGCTATAACATTCCCGTTATCGTACTGACGGCTTCACACGGTGATGCGCAACACGAGGCGGTAGTCGACAAAAACGTGGTCGAATTTGTCGTCAAATCAGGCACGGGCGAAATGGAATACGCGACCAACGCCATCCACCGCGTCTACAACAACCGCTTTGTCAAAATATTGATCGTTGACGATTCCATTTCCTACCGTTATTACCTGCGAAACCTTTTGCGCATGCATCAGTACCAGACACTGGATGCCGCCAACGCGGACCAGGCACTGGCGACCCTGGATGAGAACAACGATATCCGTTTGGTGATCGTCGACTACAACATGCCCGGCATTAACGGACTGCAATTAATCAACGTCATCCGCCAACGCTACAATCGCAGCGAACTTGCGGTACTGGGACTTTCGCAGGTCGACGACGAAAAACTTCCAGCCAGAATACTCAGAAGCGGCGCCAACGATTTTGTCACCAAGCCGGTGGTGGTGGAAGAGTTCTATTGTCGTGTAACCCATTGCATAGAAACGATCGAACATATTCGATTGATCGAAGAATGGGCAACGAGAGACTACCTTACCCGCGCCTACAATCGCCGCTACCTGTTCGAGGCCGGTTCGCGGCTGCACGAAAATGCCAAACGCGGAAATCTCACTCTGGCCGCGGCGATGATAGACGCGGATCACTTCAAGAGCATCAATGACAAACACGGCCATCATGTAGGTGACGTGGTGTTGAAAGCGATCGCCTCGACATTGGCCGAGTGCCTCCGTCAGTCCGATCTCGTGGCACGAGTGGGAGGTGAGGAGTTTTGTGTGCTGGCCACCGGTCTGGACGAGGCAGGTGCCGCCAACGTTTTCGAACGGGTACGTCAGGAAATCGATGCGTTGGATATTTCGGCCGACGAGCGGACAGTACATGTCACAGTTTCCATCGGCGTATGCATGACACTCGAAGACTCTCTGGAGTCCATGATCAACCGCGCGGACGGCGCACTTTACAGCGCCAAATCGCAAGGACGCAACAAGGTCGTCCTGGTAACGGAAAATGCGTGATTAAAACCAGCACTCAATCGGTATCGAAAACCAGCGCATCGAGCAGACTGAGCGTGATGCGCGCGGTTGCGCCCCACAGGAGTTCGCCATCGTAGTGCCGGTAGTAAACCACCGTCACGGGTTTGCCGGGAATCACCTTGTCACGCGGCCGCACCTCGTAGTTGCTGGTGTCGGCCAGCCAGTCAAGCGGTATGGTGAACACGCGACCGACCTCATCCTCGGCCAGATCAAACACGTACGGCCAGTCGATGGTCGCTACCACGGGCACGACCCGGTAATTGGTGATCGTATGATAGGCCGGCAATCGCCCCAGCACGCAGGCCGAACGCGGTTGTAAACCGATCTCTTCGTGCGCTTCGCGCAGGGCCGCGTTTTCCGACGTTTTGTCCTGCGCCTCGACGCGCCCGCCCGGGAACGCCACCTGCCCGCTGTGGTGATCGCGATCGCTGATCGCGCGGCGGATGTAGACCACGTGCCAGGCATCCTCGAACCACGCCAGCGGCACCAGTACCGCGGCGGGTTTTGGCGGACCGATGAGAAAGTCAGGTATGTGGGCATCCGATGGCCAGTCGGACGAGCGCGGTTTCTTCTCGCGCAACGCGATTTCGCGCAAACGTGGCTTCATCGGCCCGCGTGGCCCACCAACAGCGCGCTGATCAGGCGCTCCACCGGCGCATGGTCGTCGCGCAGCACCGGCAGCGAAGCCAGTGGCGTGCCAGTTGCCAGCAATGGTTCGGTTATGCGAAACCAACGGCGGCGCAAACCACTGCGCGAATTGATTATTTCCCCGGGTAGGAACTCATCGCTCGCGGTGATCACCAGGGTAACGCGCTGTGGCTGCTCCGGCAGTTCGTGCAAAAATGCATGCACGTGCCTGAATACCCTGTTCAGGGTTTTCATCAGGCTCTTGGCAAACCGTGCATCCGGAAACAGATCGACGACATTGAGCACGTACAAACCGCCGCGACGCAGGCGATCGTGCACCAGTCTCGCGTACTCTTCGGTTACCAGATGGTGAGGTACGGCGACGTCCTTGAACACATCAGTAACCACGGCGTCGAAGTGTTTGTCGGCGAAACGCGCAAGCGCCAGTCGCGCATCGGTATGCTGCACGCGCAGCTGGTCAGTACGCAAAAACAGACTCTCCCGCGCCACCTCGGTGACCACCGGATCGATTTCCGCGACTACTACCTCGGCACCGGGATAGCGCGCGATCACTGCGCGCGGTTGCGTGTACGCACCGCCGCCGCCGAAAAATACGCGGGGGTTATTGATTTGCTCACGCCGCAAAGCATCGTTCAACAACTCGTCGAGTAAATGCACATAGGGTGCGATCAGCAAGCGCGGGTCCTGCTGATGGTTGGTGCCGTGCAGCAGATGATCTAAAATCAGTGAACGCGCTTCTCCGTAGGGCGCCTCGTCGGAACTGTCGACCACACGGATACAGAAGTAGCTGCTCTCGCGCTGGCATGGATTTCTGAATCCGCCGCGCTCCCAGCCGAACCACAGCAGTGGAATCAATCCGATGATGAGCAGCGCGATACTGCCACGCAACCGACCGCGCAGGAACGGCAGCCCCAGACCGATCAATGTCAGCGCAGTACCGCACACGACGACGCGCGTACCCAGATACTGAATTAGCAGGTAACCGGTGAGGAACGTGCCGCAGATACTGCCAAGGGCCGCCAGCGCGTGCAGAGTGCCGACCACCCGTCCGGTACGCAGCCGCAGCTGCAGCGCCAGCGTCGTCAGCATCGGCGTGATCACGCCTAGCAATACCGCGGGCAGGAAAAACAACGTCAGCACCAAGATGAAGCTCGCCCCGAGCAGGCCAAAACGTTGATCATTCACCAGCGGCGCTATCCAGGTGAGTAACAGCAGAATGCCCAGGCTCGCGACCCCGGCCGCCAGCAACGTGCAGCCGACGGCGTACTCGCCACCGCCCCGGTCAGCCCATACACCGCCTAACCAGTTGCCCAGCGACAAACCCGCGAGGATCACGCCGATGATTGCCGTCCAGGTATAGAGCGACACCCCTACATAAGGTGCCAGCAGCCGCCCGGCGACGATTTCGAGCACCAGCAGGCATGCGGAACTGATGAACACCGTAAACGCATACCAGAGCAGGCGGCGAAGCGAAGCAGCGGCCATTTGCGCCTCATCACCGGCGCCGTTGTGCATTGTGTAAACCATGGCCGACTATCATAACTTGGGCCGCTGCCGAAACCACCGATTGACGGCGCGTGGGTCGCCCGTCGAGCGCAGATAATACGGCCTGAACCGCCAGCATCTCATGCGCAAGCTTGGCACCGGCTGCGTTCAGATTAGCGTGACCCGCGTGGGCGAACCGGTTAACAAAACGCGTTGTATACCACTGGACGAGCGCGGATTGCCGGAGTGGCGGGCAACGACTCGCGCGGCCGGTATGGTCCCGCCCCCCGCATAATCGCGCGGTCCCTTTGCACCCGCGCCTTGCGGCTGACCCTTGACGAGGCGCAGAATCACACGGTAATCACGGGACAGCAAACCAGGCCATGAGCAACGCCGCATCGCGCAATCCGCACACGCTGAGTGAGACGCAACTCAGGCAGTTTGCGCGCGACGGATTTCTGGTAATGCGGGAACTCGCGGACGCACGGCAACTCGAGCACCTCGCCGCAGTCTCGACAGCCGCGCTGGCGACACCACTGGCGCCGCTGGAGTATGAAGCGGACGTGAACTACCCTGGTGCACCACAATCGCGCACCGACACCGGCGGCGACACGCCACGCCGGCTGCTCCACGCCTACAGCCGCGACCCGGTGTATCGCGAATGGGCAACCGCACCGGCGATCACTGCGACGGTTTGCGTACTGCTCGGCAGCGAGCGTATTGCACTTTCGCAGAACCACCACAACTGCGTAATGACGAAACATCCGGGCTACAGCAGCGCCACGCACTGGCACCAGGACATACGCTACTGGTCGTTCGACAAGCCGGACCTGATCAGTGTGTGGCTGGCGCTTGGCTCAGAAACAACCGTCAATGGCTGTCTGCGCATTATTGCGGGCAGCCATCGTCTGGAGATCGATCGTGGCCGGCTGGACGCCGAGTTGTTTCTGCGTACCGATCTGGCGGACAACCGCGAACTGATCGACACCGCGCGAAACGTTGAACTGGCAGCGGGCGACACTTTGTTTTTCCATTCCCGGGTATTTCACTACGCCGGCCAGAATCTCAGCGAACAGACCAAGCTGTCGCTGGTTTTCACTTATCACGCATTCGCCAATCAGCCGATCCCGGGCACCCGCTCGGCACACTTTGCGGATATCGATCTGGGTCCCGGCGGGCTTGTCTGACTCCGCATCCAGGCCGGATCGGGAAAAACTTTACGCTTCCGTGCAACCAGTGTGCTGTCCCATAGATAACGTGCAATTCTGAGCGCGTGTCGCGGGTCAGGACAAGGCGTCGTCGTGAAAGTGATAGCCGTCGCTATCGCCAAGCGGCGCAACGCTGTCATGGCCCGCGACACACGCTCCCGTCGTTACAAATCAATCAGTTGGGCGCGCCGCCACAGATAGTTGCTCCTGCAATATCTGCATACCGTACGTCCCTCTACATAAGGGCCATCTGCGGCGTCACGCGCTTGAGCCATAGGCCGGGCTGTGCCTTGGCACGCGTACCTTGCAGCTGACCCTTGGCGACGCGCAGAATTACATGTTATTTATGGGGCAGCACACTGGCTTTTCACGCAAAAACATGCATTTAGTCGTGTAAAGGGGTAGGCTGGAGACCCATGGACTCGGACACTCAGCGACATCAGCGTCCTGCCAGCAAGAGCAACTATCGCGAGGCGATTATCGGCCTGGATCCGATTACCGGCATCGCCAACCGGCGCCTGTTCGAGTACCAGGGGGAAAAGGCTTTCTCCATGGCGCAACGCCACAACGATGATCTGGGTCTGGTGGTATTCCGCCTGGAGAATCTCGAAGCCATAGCGACCAGGGACGGAATGTCCCAGGCAAAACAAATGCTGCAGACCATCGCATCGCAGCTGTCGGAGAACGCGCGCGTCCACGATACCACGGGCCGGCTCAGCCGCTCGCGGTTCGGTGTGCTGCTGCCCGGCGCACGCGAATTCGGTGCACACAAATTCGCCGTGCGGCTGTTGAGCGTTTTGCGTGACTCCACAGATACACAGCGATCCTGTGTCCTGAGCGCCGCGGCGACGGCCACCAACAGCCGCAGCTGCGATCGTTTCCACGAACTGCACGATCACGCATCGCAACGCCTGGAAGACGCCGTTTCCGCCGGCGGCAACCGCCTGGTTTCCAGTTTCTGCCAGTAATCTCTCACCGGACCGGAAACGCTAAAGGCTGTCCGTCGCGCGCCGCTATTTCGGGTGTTGCATCAGAGAACGCCCCGTTATGCGGCCTGCAGTACAACACAGAGCCACACACCGTGATGAGCCACAGAACGTGGATCGCACTACCGGTCTGTATGACCGGCAGGCATTCGACACCCGTCTCCAGGAATCGACCCGGGAAGCCGCCCAAAACGGCCGCCCCCTGTCGCTGATAATCACCGGTATCGACGACTTCGAGCGCGTCGGTGCCAGGCTGGGCCCCGCGGTATCCAGCACCTGCGTGCAGATAGTGGTGGAAAACATTACCCGCACCATACAGCGCATCGGTATGTTCACCGCGCGCCTGGGCTGGAACGAATTCGGCATGATATTGCCGGCAACCGATTCAGGAGAGGTGTGGCGCATGGCGAATAACATAGTGCACTCGGTACGACAGCTCGGTCTGCAGCATCCCATAGATGCGCCGCGCCTGTTGTCCATCAGCGTTGGCGTCGCGACCAACAGCGGGCATTTCGACATGGACGGCCAGGCTTTGTGGGTAGTCGCGGATCAGGCCTACCAGCGCGCGAGGTTCGACCACGGCGACCGTGTGGCCACCAGCGCCGAGTAAGCACGAAAGCAGTGAACCTCTCCTGGCCAGGGTTGACCCCGGCACCGTGACATCCCGCGACACTCAAGAAGCAGCCATTTCCGCCGCTATTCCACTAACTCCCGCGCCTGCGCACAATCGGCCGCCTGCATGCACGATGAACGATGCTTACGTGTTCTGCTCGTCGAGGACGACGAGGACGATTATCTGCTGACGACCGATCTGCTTGCTGGCCTCGAGCACCTGCGCTGTCATGTCGATTGGGCGCACAGTTATGACCAGGCGAAATCGCTGCTCGCCACTGGCGACTACCACATCATGCTGCTGGACACGCAGCTGGGCGAGCATTGTGGACTGGAGGTGTTGCGAGAAGCTGCGGAACTGGGTTTCAACGGCCCGACGCTGATGCTCAGCGGACAGGCCGACCAAGACACGGACGCGGCAGCGAGGAATGCCGGGGCGGTGGACTATCTGCTCAAGGGGCGACTCGACGGATATCTGCTGGAGCGCTCGCTTCGTTACGCGCTGGAGCGCAAAAAGTTGCTCGACGAACTGCAATCCCGCAGTCACAAACTTTACGAACGCGAAATGCAGCTACGCGACATCATGGAGCAAAGCGTTGCCGGTGTGATCGTGGTCAATCACGAGGGCACTGTGTTGTTCGCCAATCCGATGGCCGAAGTCTTTTTCGCCAGATCAAAGCACGAATTGCTCGGCGAACGGCTGGACATTCCCATGCAGCCGAACGATCAACACGAAATCGACATCTACCTCGAAGACGGACAGCAAGGCGTGGCCGAGTTGCGCATCGTGGACGTACAATGGCAAGGCAGTTCCGCCAGTCTGGCCACACTGCTGGATATCACGCGTCGCAAACAAGCCGAAGAAAGCCTCGCTTACCACGCCAAATACGACGCTCTCACGGGCCTTGCAAACCGCTCCTTGTTCCAGGAATTTCTCGCCCATGCCTTGCCGCGCGCCAATCGCAACAAGCATCTTGTCGCGCTGCTGTTTCTGGATCTGGATCATTTCAAACAGATCAACGACCGACTCGGTCACGATGCCGGCGACCGTTTGATTCACGGGGTTGCGCAACGCCTGCAGAAGTGTCTGCGTGGCGGCGATCTGATTGCACGTCTGGGCGGCGATGAGTTCGCGGTCGTAGTCGACAGCATAAACGACGTACAACATGCAGGACGTGTGGCCGAAAAGATTCTCAGCGGATTACAGGACCCCTTCACAATTTGCGGTAACCAGATACTAACCCGAACCAGTATCGGGATCGCGGCATTTCCGGAAGATGCGCTGGATACCGATGGCCTGGTGAAAGCGGCCGACACGGCAATGTACGAAGCCAAGCGCCTGGGACGTAACAACTATCAGTACTTCGCCGCCGAAATGCAGGAAGCAGCGGTGATGCGCTCGATACTGGAATACGACCTGGATTACGCACTGCGTAATCAGCAGTTCGAACTCTACTTCCAGCCGCAGCTGGACGCGCACGCACGGACCATCTGTGGCGCCGAAGCACTGATTCGCTGGCATCACGATCGACGAGGCCTGCTGGCGCCGGAGGAATTCATCGAAGTCGCCGAGGAATCCGGGCTCATCGTGCCGATCGGCAAGTGGGTGGTGATGGCCGCCTGCGAACAAATGCGTCAATGGCGCACCGCCGGATTGAGCGGGCCGTTTTCACTTTCGATAAACCTTTCGATGCGCGAGCTGAAACGCGATAATATCGTCGAGCGCATTGTCAACGCGCTGGCCACAAGCGGCATCGATCCTGGCGATTTACAGATCGAGCTGACGGAAACGACGGTTATGGAAGATCCGCAATCCGCCATCGTGCAACTGCAGCAACTGCACGACATCGGCGTCAAAATCGTGATCGACGATTTTGGCACCGGATATTCCTCGCTGCAGTACCTCAACCGGCTGCCACTGGATTGTCTGAAAATAGACCGTTCCTTCGTGGAGAAGATCGATGCCTATAGAGATGCGCAAATCATCGTCCGCACGACGATCAATCTCGCCCACAACCTGGGACTGGAGGTAGTGGCCGAGGGGGTGGAAACGCAGGCGCAGGCAGCATATCTTGTCAGTCACGGCTGTGAAAAACTGCAGGGATACCTGATCGGTGAGCCGCAATGCGCCGACAGATTCGAGAAACTGCTGCAATTCGAGCCGAGCCAGCCACGCCACCAGTTGAACGAGATCGGTATTGCATGACCCAGAGCGCAAAAACCACTAGCCCTCAAGCGACCAAGATACTGGTTGTCGACGCGTCCAATATGTCCCGCAAGGCACTCACCAAATTGCTGGCCAAGGACAACACGGTATTTTCCGCCGACAGCAGCGAGACCGCCTGGCAGCTGCTCGACGAGCAGCGGCCGCAGTGCGTGGTCGTCGACATGGAGCATCAAAGGGACGACGCACTGGCATTACTGGAACTCATACGCAACGCCAACAACTCCTGGTTGCGCCGACTGCCGGTTCTGATGATTGGTCCCGGCGACGCGCGCATTCAAACCCTGGCTATAGAGACCGGCGCCAGCGCCTATATAGGCAAGCCTTTCGAGTCCGGAGAACTGCTAGCACTCATCGATAACCCGCCCAAGGCAAGCGAGAATGCCACTCGCCCGATTGCCGCACCGGGCAGTATCGACTCGATCACGAGCCTGCCCAAAGCCGACTACTTCCACTACCGAGGCGAAAAGGAACTGGCTTTCGCCAAGCGCTATAACAAGGACTTCGCCGTAGTGTTGTTCGAGGTGGACAGCCTTGAGCGACTGGTCTCGGAGTTTGGCGCACCGCTGGCCAAACAGATCATCAAGAAACTCGGCAAGTATCTCACCGAAGCGATCCGCGGCGAGGATACTGCCGCGCGCCTGAGCGGTCGACGCTTCGGGGTAATCGCACCGACCTGCAACGAATTCGGCGCGAAGTCTATTGCGGATCGTGTGTTGGAAAGCGTGCGCAAACGGGTCTTTCAGTACGGGGAGCATCGCGTCTCGTTTACCGTGAGCGCCGGACTCGCCGCGCCGCGATTGAGCCAGTGCAATGAGTTCGCCGATGTCGTGACCACTGCACGTAAACGCCTGGCGAGCGCGATTGCCGCAGGCGGCAATCAGGCGGTGTTCGACGGGCGCTCCCTGGAAAATGCGCTGTCGCAAACGCAACAGCATCATGCCGTGGACGACCTTGTTACGGAGGCGGAAGAAACCGAAGTGCACACTGTCATCCGGCCCGCGGTTCAGGAAGTCGATGTGGAAGACATTCTCGAAGACGCACCGTCCCTGGACGTTGTGATGTGGCTTCTCGAGCACGGTCTGGGTGACGAACTTAAACCACACTACGGCAAGCTGCTCGATCAGATTACGCCGCTTCTCGAGAACGCGGGTGCTGCCATGGGACCGGAACTCCAGACCCTGGTCGACAAACTGCAGGCCAGACGTCGCGACGAACGCTGATCCGCGGGCACGCGGATCAGCGCAAACCCCATAGGCGCTCATCGAGCGTCGGTTGCCACCGGAACCGCCGCATATCGATTCGCCCGCCGATCACCGGCACATCCTCCTCACTCAAACGGGCGCACTGGCGCCGGTAGGCATCACTTTGCACCGGGAAAGCTACGCGTCCGGATACGGTCACGACTCGATGCCAGGGTAGCGAAGTCGGCGCCAGGCGCAGTGCCCGCCCCACCTGGCGCGCGCCTCTAGGCATACCAGCCAACTCCGCGACCTGACCGTAGCTGGCAACCCTGCCGCGCGGAATACTGCGCACCACGTCCCACACTCGCGTGTAGAAGTCGGGTAACGTCCGGGCGCTCTCCTCGGTGCTGGTGGATGTTGGTAGCGGCATATCGGTTGCCGTCAGGCGGGCTCCCGCGGTACGGTTTGACGAAAGGACTCACGGGCGGCGAGCGTCTCATGCCAATCCGCCAGAGCGCGATGCCCATGGCGCCATTGCAGCTGGGAGTGGCGAAAATCGAGATAGCCCAAGGCACAGCCGACCGCGATCTGACCAACGTGCAACTGCGCCGGCGCGCGCACCACCTCTTTTTCCAGAGTCTGCAGGGCGCGCCCGACGCTTCCCAGCTGGCGCTCTACCCACACCGGCCAGCGGCGTTCTTCAGGCCGGCGGGTCAATTCGACAAACGCCGCGACCGCGGCGTCCATGACGCCGTCGCCCAGGGCCTGCCAACGCAACGCCGCCCAGCGCGGCTCACCCGAGGCGGGAAACATAAGTGGGCCGTCGTGCAGTGAATCCAGGTATTCGCACACGACACGGCTGTCGAACAGCGCAAGCTCGTCGTCACGTAAAAGCGCGGGAACTTTACCAAGCGGATTATCTCCAACCAGGTCGGTATCCGGATCCCAGGGATTGGTCGTTATCTGCTGTACCGACCCGCCCAGTCCGGTCTCAAGAGCCAGCACCAATACTTTGCGAACGAATGGCGAGGCCGGCGAATAACGTAGTTGCATCGTGCGAAGACTCGAAATTATTGCGGTCGCTGCGGAACTAGCGGCGCTGTTTGCGCTCGAACTCTCATAATGCCAATCGTTACTGCTTAATGCGACACCGACACTGCCTCTGGGCAATCTTTACAGCCCTTCTATGGACCGCCTCTGCGGCGGCCGCAGGTGACGACTCCGCGCAATTCGAAATGCTGGATGGCACGACCGCGACGCTGGAGCAATTCAGGGGACGAGGGAAATGGCTGGTGGTCAAGATCTGGGCGTCGAACTGCCACGTGTGTAATGAGACCGCCCACGAGATGGTGTCGCTGAGCAACCATCGCGGGCACGACATGCAGATAGTGGGCATTGCGGTCGATGCCAACGGCAACCGTCCCGGTGTACTGGCGTTCATCGAGCGCCACGCGCTGAACTATCCCGTCCTGTTTGACGACGGGCAAGGTACAGCTTACATCTACCGGCGTGACGTGCAGCAGGATTGGGGCGGCTGGACACCCACCTATCTCATCTATTCGCCACAAGGCGACCTGGTGGCACGGAATATCGGCGCTGTCGCCGAAAGTGACGTAGTGCAGTTCGTCGATAGCTACCCGCCGGAGTCACGCCCCGGCTCGTAGCTTCCTTACGGGTCCTCACCCGGGCGGGGAGGGGGAAGAAGGAAGAGGAACGGCTGTCCCTGTCTCCCACACGGCGCGCAAGGGTGTGTCCATCCGGGTGCGTATACCGGGCGGATCAAACGTGCTTATCAGCCGCTTCCACAGACCCTCATCGGCCGTGAATATCTCTTCAGTGGTGAGTTGCACCACGTACCAAGCGGTGCGTGCCAACTCCTGATTCAACTGATCCGGAGCCCATCCGGCGTAACCGACGAAAACGCGCAATGCAGCGGGGTCGAAGTCGGCCTGCAGCAGTGTTTCCAGCAACTCGGGGCTGCCGCTGGCGAAAATATCCGAATCGATGCGCACGGCATCACCGGGATGTTCGTGCGTGCGGACCAGAAATTTCAGCGCCCGCAGGCCTACCGGGCCACCGTAGAGGATCCGGTGGCTGCGCGCCTCGAGCTCCGCGAATTTAGGCAACAGATCGGTAAGAGTGGCCTTGGTAGGACGATTGACGATCACACCCAGCGAGCCGTGCTCGTCGTGGCTCAGCAAATACACGATACTTTCCCGGAACACGCCACCGGTATCGCGCGCCGCCACCAGCACTAATCCGGCGGCGGGTTCGCGCGCATGCGCTGCACCATACAGACAGAGCAGCGCCGCGGCCAGCGGAAGGCAGATAACTCGTTGCAGCATCGTCGTCAACACGAAACTAAGCGGCCCGTCATACGTGACCTGCGAACTGTAACAAATCAATCCCTATCACCACGACTACGGCGGCCGCAATTCTCTTGGAATCCCCCGGTTCGCGCAGCACGAAGCCACCGATAAATGCCGTAACTATAACGCCGCACTCCCGTACGGCGGAAACCGATGCCGTCGGCGTGCGGGTCATCGCCCAGATTACGACCGCGTACGCGAGCAGTTAGAACACCCCTGAGTGGCCAGGCCCGCACTGCGCGGACTGGATATCTGCCGCGCTGACCAACAACAACGCGGCGATCCCCAGCGGCGAGAGAGACTCGCCGATGAACAGTGCGGCGGTGGCGGCGATCAATAGCGGTGTGATTCCGCGCGCCGTGGGATAGACGGCCTACAGATCCCCGTACCGGTAAACGACGATCAGGGCCACGTAGTAAACCTGATGGACCGCCACGGACACGATGAGAACGGGGAATTGAGGCGATGCAACGCCTACGGTACTGGGGCCAGCACGAGCACCATCAACAGGGCAACGCAAGCCACCACGCGCCGGCGATCCTGGTTCGGTGGTATTTGGCGCGCACTTTCGATGGTACTAACAGACCGTGTATAGACGTCGCTCTGATCCAGGTAAAGATTACGCAGAAAAGCCAACTCGTGACGCATCTCCGGGGTCAGCATCTTGCCTTCGCCGGCATCCGCCTTGAGCAGCCGTTGCAGGAAATTTTGGAACTCGGGCTTGGCCCACAGCGTGCTGATCAACATGGCAAGGCGCGGGTCCTCATCCAGGGCACAAAACGTGCGGGCGGCGCTCGGCTGCTGATCATCGTCTTCGATCTCGATGCTGGACGGATCGAAAACCGAAGCGGCTATATCATCGTGGCCGCGCTTGCGCTTGTCCTCCAACACCCTGAGCCGGCGCCGGTAGATCACCCGCCGGTGCAGGTACCGCGTCATCGTTAGAATGGCAACGGCGAACAGGCCGCCCACCGTCAGTCCAATAAACAGAACTATCTGCAGCGGCGGTATCGTAGCCGGTACGTATTCCGCTGCCAGAGGCACAAACCATGCGAGCGTCATTTGCACTGGGATCCAGCGCAACGCGAAAAACAGCACCGCCAGTATTGCCAGCGGCACCAGGTAGACGTGAATCAATTTGGCAGTTGGCTTCATGGCTGCTGGTATCGTGCTAAGCGCACTGTCATTCGGCGGTTCAGTAAATCCGTCCGGTGGGTCGGACTATAGGACTTCCCAGGGACTTTTCGGCGCGATCACCACTGCCATGGTGCTGAGCACTCGCTCTATCACTACTTCCATGCCCTCTGCACGGTATCTGGCCTGCAGCACTGCCAGCTCCTTATCGACCCGTGCCTCCGTGCCGTGCACCCGGAAGGCATATCCTTCCGGCCCGCGCCAGTCACGCTCCAGGTAGCTGTTTTCGGGCATCGCGGAGTTTGCGGTCAGGCAACAGCGCGGCGTGATTCGCGGGAATACTCAACCGCGTGTCCGTCCATGGCCGCCCAGTTCATTTCCGTTGCCTGCGGGCTGTCGAAGCGAAAGGTGCGCGTGCCACAGCGCTGGCATGCGATGAAAAACTGGTTCGGGGGATAATCTGAATCCGCCTGCTCGGTGGAATATTCGATCATTTCCCCAGTGTGGCCACAACCGCAACGGTATTCGACAGCTATCATTCTTGTCCCCTCCGGAATTAGGTCTCTGGTGGTCAATTCAGCAGATACTGTGCCAACCGTCGGCAAACCTTGCTATGCGCCTCGGTATTGTGCATAACTCGTTGTTAGACAATGATAATATTGCCGAAACAAGGACATGGCCGGACATCGAAAAAGTGTGACCAATTGCGCCAAATCCGACGTTGTTGGGTCAACTATTGACGACACTCGATCACAGCGACTGGCTGCTTGCTGGAACCCGTAATCTGCCCCCGGACTCCAGTACCCATGCAGACCTGCTAACATGCGCCTGCCCGTTACGGCCTGCAGTGACTGACGAGTTGTGCGAATCAAACAACTGCTGATATTCACACCGCTACTGCTCGTCGGTTTGCTTGTGCAGGCCTACTTCTGGGTACCCACTTACGAAGATCAGACCACGGGTGACGCGCGGCGCCTGAACAAGTTCGTGGAAGCCTCAATCGGCGACGCCAAGCTGTTGAATCCGGCTCTTCACGCCGACGCGGCCAGCGGCAAGATAGTCGACAAAGTCTTCGATACACTGCTGGACTTGGACGAGAATCTGCAGTTGCGCGGCCGCCTGGCCATACACTGGCAGCTCACCGAAAACGCATACCTTCAGGTGCTGCCGGGGGCGCCCCTCGCACGAGGCGTGGTCAGCGACGCGCCTGCGTTGCTGACCACCCTGCGTGCCGCCATCGGCAGCGGGGCGATTGATCTGCCGCCTGACCTGCTTTCCGGCATGCGGATACTGCCCGCCCGCCGCCTGACCCTGACTGTCACCGCCGTGGCCGACAGCGAGGTCCAGGAACAGATCGTCGTCGAGGTGCCGCCGCGATTGCAATTCACGCTGCGCCATGTCGATCAGACGTTTTTTGCACGCCTGCGGCCGGTGTTGGGTGACGACTACGCGCAGCAGGCGGATTTCAGTACCTGGCACCGTCCGCTCGGCGACGCTTTTATGCCGTCGCTGCAGGCGCAATTGCCGGTCTTCGAACACAATCCGCAGATCGAGTTCCGGCTACGCCGGGACGTGCGTTTTCACGACGGTCATGAATTCGACGCCGGCGACGTGAAGTTCACGTACGATGCGATCATGAACGCGCGCAACCTTTCGCCGCGCACCTCCGATTTCGAACCTGTCAAGTCCATTGAAGTACTGGGCACCCACAGGCTGCGAGTCGTTTACAAACGGCTCTTTTCACCCGCGGTTATGGCGTGGGCCGCGATGGGGATATTGCCGGAGCACCTGCTAAACGAGCGGAAGCTGGCAGACGAAATGGACGAACGGAAACTCGGCGAGGCCGCGCGCGCTACGTTCGGCATGCGCGAGAGCAGCTTCAACCGCAAGCCGGTCGGCACCGGCCCGTTCCGATTCGTCTCCTGGCAGAGCGACGAGGTAGTGCACTTGCAGCGCAACACCGACTACTGGGACGGTGCGCCGATTTATCACGATTATTTCTTCCGGATTATTCCCGACACGCTGACCCGGGAAGTCGAATTCCGCACCGGGGCCGCGGACAGCTACAACCCGGAGCCCTACCAGGTGGCACGCTATCGTGGCGATGACAGATACCGCGTGTACTCCAGCCCCAGTACCGGTTACACCTACATCGGCTACAACAATCGCCACCCGCTATTCAGCGACTCGCGCGTGCGGCGCGCACTGGGAATGGCGCTCAACGTCGATGAGATCATTAAATACGTACTGTACGGCGAAGGCGAACGCACCACCGGACCCTATCCGCAAACCACCAACTTCTACCCAAGGCACGTCGCGCCGCTTGCCTACGACCCCGGAGGAGCGTTGCGTCTGTTGCAGGATCTCGGCTGGCAGCGCAACACAGAAGGCTGGCTGGAAAAGGATGGCAAGGTTTTCGAGTTCAACCTGATCACCAACAACGGTAATCAGAAACGCCGCAACATTCTGTCCATCGCCCAAGACGCGTGGAAACGCATCGGTATCAAGTGTAATACGCAAGTGTTCGAGTGGGCGGTGTTTCTGCAGGACTTCGTCAACCCGGGCGAATTCGATGCCGTGGTACTGGGCTGGCAGCTCGGCATAGACGCGGATCTGTTTCAGTTGTGGCATTCCAGCCAGAGCGGCGCCAATCAACTGAACTTCGTAGGGTACATGAATCCGCGCGCCGATCGTTTGATGGAAGACATTCGCCGCGAATACGACCCCGAGCGGCAAACCGCCCTGGCGCAGGAACTTCACGAACTGGTGGCTGAAGACCAGCCCTACACGTTCCTCTATGCGCCGCGAAAGAACGAAGTACTGGACCGGAAGATTGTAATGGCTGCCAGCGACGGGCGCTTCGAGCCGGTACGCGCCGACCGCCGCGGCGAGCTGTATTTCTTTTTCAGCCGCTGGCGCAAACTCGCACACGCGCCGCAGTTCTAGTGCCTAGTCCCACGCAGCCGCCAGGGGATCATACGTAGCATGGGACAGTACCTGCTGCGCAACTTGCTACAGCGTCTCGTGCTGCTGGTCATCGTGTCGTTTCTGGTGCACGCGCTGGTGCATCTGGCACCCGGCGAGCCGGCCGAGGTCGATCCCAATAACCCACGCTTCAAGGCGGAAGACGTTGCCAAGATTCGCGCCGCTTTCCACCTCGACGAGCCGCTGCACGTGCAGTACGCCTTGTGGATCCGCGACCTGTTCAACGGCGAGCTAAAATCATTCAAGGACGGTCAACCGGTGTTGCCGAAAATCTGGGAGCGGTTCCTCAATTCGCTGCCCCTGTTTATCTGCGCCACACTGATAATCTGGACACTATCGTTTCCCACCGGCATCCACGCCGCAGTGCGGCGCGGTTCCACGTACGATCGAAGTACCACGTTTATCGCTTACGCGTTGATTTCGGTGCCGGGTTTCTTTCTTTCCTATCTGGTTATCCTGTGGGTGGTCAATGCTTTCGGCGTACCCGTCATCGGTATGCACACGTTCGGCAGCGAGCACGCCTCCGTCTGGTTCCGCAGCATGGACAACCTCTGGCACCTGGTGGTGCCATCGCTGATGCTGGCGGTGGCGGGCGTGGCAATTCTTTCACGTTACGTACGCTCACAGATGCTGGAGGTGATCGGACAGGACTACGTTCGCACTGCGCGTGCCAAAGGCCTGGATGCAGATTCAGTGATTTACAGCCACGCGCTGCGCAACGCATTGCTGCCGTTCGTCACCATGTTCGGGTTGATGTTACCGGAGTTAATCAGCGGCGCAGTTATCATCGAGCAGATCTTTGCCTGGCCGGGAATCGGACGGCTCAGCTTCGACGCCATACTGGCACGCGACTATCCCGTGGTTCTTACCGTAACACTGATGGCCGCCGTGATTACGCTGGCGGGCACGTTTCTCTCCGACATACTCTACGCGGTGGTCGATCCCCGCATCCGGTTGAATTGATATGCACGCACAGGACTCGAGTACTGGCAGTCTGATCGCGCACACCGAATCGCCCTGGCGATTGTTCTGGCAGCTGCTGCAACGCGACCGCCTGGCCATGGCTGGACTCGGCATTCTGCTGGCGCTGGCGGTGGTCGCTTTGCTCGGCAAAGCGACCACCGAATGGCTGGTAATCTTCGATCCTACGACGGTGCGGCTGGTGGACAAGTTTCGCGCCCCGCTAAGCGAGGCATCGGCCCTGCTGCCCGATGCCGACCGCCCGTTGACCGGTGTCTATCTTCTCGGCACCGACGAACTGGGCCGTGATGTGTTCGCCCGCATGTTGCAGGGATCGTTCGTGTCCATGTCGATTGGTTTCGTGGCAGTGGGTATTTCCATCGCCGTAGGCGTGGTGTTGGGCGGCATCGCGGGTTACTACGGTGAGGTGAGAATCGGCCCCGTCACGGTCGACACGCTGATCATGCGGTTTACCGATGCGATGCTGTGCATACCGATATTCTTTCTGATTCTGGTAGTCGTGGCGCTGCTGCCAGCAAGCATCTACAACATAATGATCGTTATTGGTCTGACTCGCTGGATGGGCATATCGCGTTTCGTGCGTGCGGAGTTCCTGTCCCTGCGCGAACAGGATTTTGTGTTAGCCGCCCGCGCGCTGGGTCTGCCGGCGTACCGCATAATCTTCTGGCACATGATGCCCAACGCCATGGCGCCGGTGCTGGTTACGGCGACAATCGGCGTCGCCACCGCGATTCTCACCGAATCGGCGCTGAGCTTCCTGGGGTTCGGCGTGCAACCGCCGTTCGCCACCTGGGGCAATATTCTCGCCGACGGCAAGAACTTCATTTTCGACGCGCCGTGGCTGTTCTTCATTCCCGGGTTTGCGATTTTCGTCATCGTGCTCGCCTTCAACCTGTTGGGTGAAGGTATGCGCGAAGCGCTGAACCCGAAACTGCAACGGCGCTGATGCGAGACGCGAAAGTGACACCGCACAATATATTCCGCCATGCGAATGATCCCGACAACAGCGCGCACCCTGTCTGACGATATGAGCAAGCGGGTACTGAGCCTGGAGCGGCTGCACGTGTCGTTTTTCACCGACGCCGGGGAGCTTGCCGTGGTGCGCGACGTCTCGTTAAGCGTCTCAGCCGGCGAGACGCTGGCGCTGGTCGGCGAATCCGGATGCGGTAAATCCGTTACCGCGCTCGCCACGATGGGCTTGCTGGATCACCCTGGACGCATTGTAGCGGGTGACATAACGCTGGGCGACGATGTGATCTCCGGCTTCTCAGAGCCGCAGATGCGCAAAGTACGCGGCGCGCGTATCGGCATGATTTTCCAGGAACCCATGACGTCTCTGAATCCCGTTTTCACCATCGGCCGGCAACTCGCGGAAGTCCTGCGACTGCATCGGGGGCATGACGATCGCGCAGCGCGGCTAGCGAGCCTGGCGCTCCTGGAACGCGTGCGCATTCCGGCGGCACTCGAACGCTTGCGGCAATACCCGCACGAGTTGTCCGGTGGAATGAAGCAACGCATCATGATCGCCATGGCGATAGCCTGCGAACCGCAACTGTTGATCGCCGACGAACCCACCACGGCGCTGGACGTCACTATTCAGGCGCAGATACTGGAACTGCTCGACGAGTTGCAGAAAGACCTCGGCATGGCGGTCATTCTGATTACACACAATCTGGGTGTCGTCGCGCAGTACGCGCAGCGAGTAGCCGTGATGTATGCAGGGGAAATCGTCGAACAGGCGCCGGTGACCGAATTGTTTGCCGATCCACGCCACCCTTACACGCAGGCACTGCTGCAGTCACTGCCCGGCACGGTGGATCCCGGACGTCAGCTGAACGTAATTCAAGGCACCGTGCCTACACCGCGCGAATTTCCAGCCGGCTGCCGGTTCGCGACGCGTTGCGGCGAAGTGTTGTCGCGCTGCGCGAGTGACGTCCCGCCTGCTTCTCGGCACGGCGGGAACCACGTTTTTTCCTGCTGGCAACGGATGGAGTCGACCTCGTGAGCACCGCGGCGCTGCTGGAGGTCCGCGATCTCGCCAAGCACTTTGCCCTACGCCGCGGGTTGCTGGGGCGGCCCTCGGGATGGATCAAGGCAGTCGACGGCGTTTCCTTTCACGTGCGCGAGGGCGAGACGCTGGCACTGGTGGGTGAATCCGGATGCGGAAAAACCACCACCGGCAGAGCTGTCCTGCGTCTGATTGAACCGTCCAGCGGCAGCGTGACTTTCGACGGACAGGAACTGTTGAAACTCAACGCGGGCGATCTGCAGCGCATGCGCCGTGATATACAGATCGTCTTCCAGGATCCGTACAGTTCGCTGAATCCACGTATGACCGTCGGCAACATCGTCGGCGAGGCGTTGCGCGTGCACGGGATCGCTCGGGGCGCCGAACTCAACGAGCGTGTGGCTCACATCCTCGAGCGTGTCGGACTGTCACCTGACTTCCGCCATCGCTACGCTCACGAGTTCTCCGGCGGGCAGCGGCAACGGGTCGGCATCGCCCGTGCTCTGGCGATGGCGCCGAGATTCATCGTCTGCGACGAGGCGGTCTCCGCGCTCGATGTATCGATTCAAGCGCAAGTGATCAATCTGCTGAAGGACCTGCAGGATGAGTATCGACTGGCGTATCTGTTCATCACGCACGATCTGAATGTGGTGCGGCACATCGCCCAGCGCGTAGCGGTTATGTATCTGGGCAGGATTGTTGAGACGGCTGGCACCGACGAGCTGTTCGACAATCCCCGGCATCCCTACACGCGCGCGCTGCTGGCAGCCAACCCGCTGCCGGATCCATCCAGCCCCCGCCCCAGGGCCCTGCGGGGTGACGTGCCATCGCCGCTGACGCCGCCGCCGGGCTGTGCGTTTCATCCGCGCTGCGCCGAAGCACTGGCACACTGCGACCGTCAAACGCCGACATGGATACAGATCGCACGGCGCCACGGCGTGGCCTGTCACTTGCATCAAAACACCTCCCGTCAAGGCGATGACGAAATACCGGACGGGTGACGGAGTTCACGCTTCAGTAGCGAAAACGCTTGTAACTGATTGTTCTTAGGCTACCATGACGGCTAAATTCTCTTTATTATGTTAGGGTTACCGTCGGAGAACGGAGCGCAAACGTGGGTAAAATCGTCGTACTGACGCAGCGTGGTATCAAGATCAGCGAGTGGCCGGTGAACGGCGGCGGATTGACGATCGGCCGTGCTCCCACCAATGACATCCAGATCAACAATCCGGGTGTGAGTGCTCACCATGCGCGACTCGTCACCAACAACGAGCAGTTTATTCTGGAAGATCTCGACAGCCGCAACGGCACCTACGTCAATCTCGATCGCATTACGCGCAAGGTTTTACAGAACGGGGACACGATCAACTTTCCCAACTGTAAACTTAAGTTCGTGCTCGGCGACGACGACAGCGGGCAGACCTACAATGACTTCGCCAGTTGGTGGCGGGCACGCAAAACCGGACAGGAAAAAGCCGTTCCATGATTCACTCGTGATGTCACGACAAAAAAAGGCCGCTTAAGCGGCCTTTATATTCGCGACGCAGACTGTGTCAGGAAGCGGCCATGTCCTTGAGTTTCTTAAGTGGCGTTACGCGCACTTTCACGCTTGCCGGACGAGCGGCCACATCCATGGTCTCACCGGGGCGAAACGGGTTCGGGACATTCTTCTGGGCCTTGCGCGCAGGCACTTTGACGGTTTTAATCTTCAGCAACCCAGGCAGGGTGAAACTGCCGACACCACGCTTCTTGACGTGCCGTTCGATCACGTCCGATAACTCTTCGAGAACATTTTTCACCTCCCTCTTGCCGACACCGGCGTTTTCCGAAAGTTCGGCGATCAGTTGCGTTTTGCTCATCGCCTCTTTCAAAGCGGTTGTCTTTGCTGCCATTGTTACTCCCTGGAATAGTGATAGTGAGCCCAACAGGCGGATAAACCGGTTGCCGAATTTATTGCTTGCGGGGGAAAACCGGCGGGATTCTATAGAACCTGGATAGGAAAAAAAAGCAAAAAAAGCCTATCAGTAGCAAGAAAAACTCGTCACACGCAGAAAACTTGCGCGCCATTTTCGCACAAACTACAGCTTAACTTGTCGCAGGAGCAATACACTGCGGCCCGTCGTTGCGTGAGCTGTTTACAAATTTGGATACCGGCAGAAGATTCAAGACCTGGCGCTGCGCACCGGCTACCAGCGCGTCCAGGCTGTCGCGATCGTCACTGGTCAACCAATCGCGCACACTGCCCGGCGGCAGACAAACGGGCATGCGATCGTGAATCACGCTCATCGAATCGTTCGCCGCCGTGGTCAATACACAGCAACGCATTTCGCCTTCGGTATCCACTGCGAACAATCCTGCCAGCGCCAGAACTCTGTCCTGCCCGGTTACATAGAACGGTGACTTATCGGTGCCTTCGCGCAACCACTCGTAGAAGCCGTTGACTGGCAACACCGCGCGCCGGCGGTGCATGGCATCACGAAACGATGGTTTCTCCCACGCCGTCTCTGCGCGTGCGTTGATCAGCAAACCGCGCTGCTTCGGATTGCGTGGCAACAATCCCCAGCGCATTTCCGCCAGTTCGAGTTCCCGGTCTGCAAAAAGTGTGTGTACCGGGTCGCTGGGTGCCAGGTTGTAACGAGGCGTGAAACGCTCTCGCTGCAGCGACAAGCCGAGGTCGTCGAGAAACGCCTGCACACCCTCATGGTCGTGCACATTCATGCGTCCGCACATCCTAGGGTGACGCGTGCCGGTGCGCTACGTCTTCACACCCGGCAGCTGGCGCGCGCCTTCGACCGTAACCCCGTCGGTCATCCAGCAACCCTCGCATCCGACATGGGTCTGGCGTCTCAGATAGAAACGGAACGCAATGGCCACGTAATCGGCACTCAATACCGACACCCGCAGCTGTGCCTCGTCGTCCACGATCTGGATGTCGCCGTATTCGATCAGCTGCGGGTCCAGCATAACGCTGTAAGGCGAGTGCTTGATCATTTGTATGAAGCGGTGCAGCGGGCCGGTAACTTGCTTGTTGCTGGGCGAAGCAAAACGAAATGCGGTCGCTATGCCTTTATCGTCGTTGTCATTGCTGCGCAACGCCTC
>Ga0224508_10000742_pt1 | contig 30878 bp, 28 predicted proteins | sample SF_Jan12_sed_USG_4_FD_170157 | JGI IMG/M metagenome (GOLD analysis project Ga0224508, IMG submission 170157) | Sediment microbial communities from San Francisco Bay, California, United States - SF_Jan12_sed_USGS_21 | ecosystem: Environmental > Aquatic > Marine > Sediment | place: USA...
CGATCATTTCAACCAGTGGCAGCAGGTAGGGTGGATTGAATGGGTGCGCGACTACGGTGCGTTCGGGGGTTGCACATTCAGCCTGGATATCCGTCATCGACAGCCCCGACGTGCTTGATGCGATTACCACGTTGGCATCTACGATATCGCCCAGGATTCTGTAAAGTCCCTGTTTCAGCGTCAGTACCTCGGGTACGCTCTCCTGGATGAATTCGGCCTGCGCGATCGCCTCGGCGAGATCAGTAGTCCATACGAAGTTATCCATCGAGGCCTCCTCGGCAAGCCCTATCGCTTCGAGGCTGGTCCAGGCGATTTCGAGCAGTCGCATCAGCGCGTCGTATTCTGATGCGTCGTGCAGATAGCTGGTCACCTGGTATCCCTGCGCGAGGAAGTGTGCCGCCCAGCCGCCACCAATCGGACCTGCGCCGATACAGGTAATCCGACGAACGTTTTCGGGTGCCTGGTTCAGCATGATTAACTGCCTTTAAACTTGGCGTCGCGCTTTTCGACGAAGGCCTTGACGCCTTCGCCCGCGTCCTCCGATGACAGCATCGCCCGGTAGGTTGGAAGATCTTCGTAACGCATTTTATAAAATGCCTGCTCGGTCGGTTCGCATTCGATTGCACGCAGTACTTCCTTGATCGACTGCAGTGCGAGTGGTGCGACTTGCGACAATTTTTCGGCCCATTCGCGTGCCGCGTTCATCACTTGATCCGCTGCTACGACCCGGTTGATAAGTCCGTAATGCATTGCCTCGCTGGCACTCATGCGCCGGCCCAGGTAAAGCATTTCGAGCGCAATATTGTAGGGCAGGCGTTTGGGCAGGCGCTGCACCGCACCGGCGTCGGGTATCAGGCCAAGTGGCAACTCCGGTAACGCAAACTCGACGTGCTCGGCCGCGATAATCAGGTCGCAGGCGAGCGCAATTTCGAAGCCACCGCCAATTGTCAGTCCGTTGAGGGCGGCGATGACCGGTTTGTTCAGATTCCACATTTCGGTAATGCCTGCGAAACCCCCGAGTTCCGGATCCTCGGCTTCCCACCAGTTTTCTAGCGGGGTATCACCGCTGTCCAACGCTTTTAAATCCCATCCCGCGCAAAATATCTTTTCGCCGGCACCGGTGACGATGGCCACCTTGAGGTCCGGGTTATCGCGAAAGTAGACAAATGCCTCGCCCAGCTTGCGGCTGGTGGGTAGATCTATCGCGTTCGCCTTGGGACGATCGATGGTAATTAACATCACGGCACCGTCGACCGTGACCCTTACTTCCTCATCACCTGGAATCATCATTATCCCCAATTAAAACCTTGCTGCTGAATCCGCGCAGTTTAGTAGACTGGCCTAACAAATGGTATAAGATTGGCAACGTTTGTTTGCCAATCAGGACTGGGATTTATGAATTACAATCTGACGGCTGAACAGGACATGATCGTCCGTTCGTTACGGGCTTTTCGTGAACAGGAGCTCGAACCGCACGAGGCCGAAGTCGACCGCAGCGGCGAAGTGCCCGAGGAGCTTGGTCAGCACATCAAGCAAAAAGCGCTGGAAATGGGTTTTTACGCACCCAACCTGCCGCAGGAAATTGGCGGCGGCGGTCTTGATTATAAAACTCTGGCACTGTTCGAACGCGAACTCGGAAAGACCAGCTATGGCTTGCACGGATATATTCATCGCCCCTCCGAAATATTGATGGCCTGCAGCGGTGAGCAGGTGGAAAATTATTTAAATCCCTGTGTTACCGGTGAAAAGAAAGAAGTATTTGCACTGACCGAACCGGGCGCCGGATCGGATATTCTGTCGATGGCAACCACCGCCAAACGCGATGGCGATGATTTCATTATCAATGGCTCGAAGCACTTTATCAGTAGTCCGGTGATGCCGGATTTCGCGATACTGTTTGCCTGGACCGGGTTGCAGCAAACCAAACGCGGGGAGCGCAAGCTGGTTACCGCGTTCCTGATCGACCAGGGTACCCCCGGCTTTAGCATCCAGCGCGGCCCGCGTTGCGCGTCCCAGCGTGCTTACCATACCTGGCAGTTATCATTCCAGCAGTGCCGTGTGCCTCAGAGTCAGATCCTCGGTGAAGAAGGCCAGGGATTTGAGCTTGCCGACAAGTGGCTCAAGATGGGGCGTGTCTGGGTGGCTGCCGCTGCCTGCGGTAAAATCGAACGCTTGCTCGAACTGGCAACCAGCTACGCGGCCCAGCGTCAGCAATTCGGCCAGGCGATTGGCAAGTTCCAGGGCACGTCGTTCAAGCTAGCCGATATGGCAACCGATCTGCAGGCGGCTGACCTGCTGGTGATGCATGCCGCCGACAAGGCCGACCAGGGCATCATGGAGCCCGACGATGCTGCCAAGGCCAAGCTGTTTGCCTCGGAGGCGGTGGGGCGTGCCGCCGATAGCACGATCCAGATTTACGGCGGTATGGGTTTGATGGAAGAATTACCGATCGAACGTCTGTGGCGCGATGCGCGTCTCGATCGAATCTGGGACGGCACTTCGGAAATTCAACGCCATATTATTTCGCGTTCATTGCTACGCCCGTATGAGTCCTGATGCCGGTATTGCCTGAGAACTTGCGCCGACTGTTATCGCCAAGGCATATCGCTTTCATCGGCGGTAGCGATGCGGACTTTAGCGCGCGCCAGTGCGCGGCACAGTTCGATGGCCCGGTATGGGGCGTTAACCCGCGGCGCGAAACGCTCGGTGGCGTGCCCTGCTTCAGCAATGTTGAAGACCTGCCCGAAGCACCGGATGCAGTGTTCCTGGCGACGCCGCGAATGGCCGCAACCGAAACCGTTAGGAAACTCAGTAGCATCGGTGCCGGCGGCGTGGCCTGTTTTACCGCGGGCTATGGCGAACTGGGCGCTGCCGGTCAGCGCGCAGAGGCTGAACTGGTCGAGGCTGCTGGTGAGATGGCGCTAGTGGGACCGAATTGCTACGGGCTGGTCAACTACACAAATGGTGCCCTGCTATGGCCTTTTGGTGCAGGCAATCACCGTTGTCATCAAGGCGTTGCGCTGATCATGCAAAGTGGCATGCTGCCGGCCAACATGATTATGAACGATCGTTCGGTGCCGATCACACACGTGATTTCGGCGGGCAACCAGGCGGTGCTTGCGATCGAAGATTATATCGACGTATTACTGGACGACCCAGCCGTCGCGGCGATCGGTTTATACATCGAGGGAATCCGCAATATCCAGAAATTTGCCGATGCTGCGATCAAGGCGATCATTGCGAATAAACCGATCGTGGTATTAAAGGCTGGCAAATCGAGCCTCGGATCGCAAATATCGATCAGCCATACCGGGTCGCTCGCTGGTACCGACCAGGCGTTTCAGGCATTGTTCGACCAGCTTGGCGCAATACGGGTCGGCTCGCCGGTCGAAATGCTGGAAACCTTAAAATTTCTGTCGGTATCCGGTGCACCCAAAGGTAACAAGCTTGCTGCTTTTACCTGTTCCGGGGGAGATGCTGCCCTGGTTGCCGATTACTGCGATAGAGTCGGACTCGATCTCTCGCAACCCTCGGACATAGCTAAAAAAGCCCTGGTTACATTGCTGCCGGATATTGCAACCGCGGCAAACCCGCTCGATTACACGACGCCGTTGTGGGGCAACAGTGAAGTCATGCCCGAGGTTTTCCAGACCATGGTCAGCGATGGTTACGATGTGGCCGTCGTGATACAGGATTTTCCGCCACCACATATCCATGCCGACAATAGCCTGTATCGCAATGACGCCAAATCCTTCATCAAGGCCTGCAAAGCGCTAGCGGTCCCCGCCGCAGTGTGCAGTGATTTGCCTGAAAATATCGATCGTGAATCGCGCGAAATCATGATCGCCGGCGGCGTGACCCCATTACAGGGCGTCGATACGGGCCTGGATGCAATCGTGAACGCCTGCCGCTACGGAATGATTCGCGACCAGGTTCTGTCCGGTGATCAAGCGCCTGAATTCAGAATTCTGGAAACGCCGGTTAAAGAGCGCGCTGCCAGGGTCGTAGACGAGTGGCAGGGCAAGCAGAGGCTGAGCGCAGCAGGGATCGAGGTTCCGGCAGGGAAGAGTTGCAGCGTCGATGCTATCGACAAGATCATCGACGATCTGCAATATCCGTTGGTACTCAAGGCGGTGTCCACAGAGCTACCGCATAAGTCGGAAGCCGGTGCGGTCAGGGTCAATCTTCAGAATGCGGAGCAACTTCGCAGCTCGCTCGAGGTCATGCGGCAGTCGGTTGCGCTAACAGCACCCGCAGTCGTGATCGAACAGTTCATAGTTGAATCGATGATCGAGGATGTCATTGCCGAGCTAATGATCGGTATCAACACCGATCCGCAGTTCGGCCAATTGCTGGTGATTGCCAGCGGCGGCGTGCTGGTTGAACTGGTCCGCGATGCAAAAACACTGTTACTGCCGACCAGCGATGCACAAATTCTGAACGCCCTGCAGGACCTCAAGTGTTTTAAATTGCTGCAGGGATTTCGCGGGAAACCCGCTACCGATATCGAACGGGTCGTCCGCAGTATTCGCGCGCTGGTAGATTTTGCCGCAACGCATCATCGCAGCCTCGTCGAAATGGACATCAACCCGTTGATGGTGACCCGTGATCGCTGTATCGCCGTCGATGTAATGATCCGCGAACTAGATAGCCAGATTTAGTTGCGATAATCATCGAGAAACTGCCTGATATCGGCCAGGTAGGGCACCATTTTTGACATTTTGTCTGCCGGAAACCTGTTGGCTACCGCTTGCAGATCGGGTGCGATATCAATAATTGCCTGTTCCCGGAACGCCTCGCCGGCCGCGGTGATGAATACACATTTGCTGCGCTTGTCTTTGGGATTGGGGCGGGTTTCAATGAGTGCGTGTCGCTCCAAAACCGATAGCGTATGCGTCATCGTTGTTTTCGGTACCTGGAATGCGCGTGCCAGCACCAGTGGTGTCTGGCCATCTTTGACACGGATTAAGTGGTTCAACACGCTGAAATGTGAAATCAGAAAACCTTTCGGTAACTTTGCCTCGAGCAAGGCGCGGATGAGTTGCTCGATAATGCCGATTTCATTAAAGAAAACGAAATAAAGCCCCAGGTCTTGTCTATCCATTCAACAGCTTTGCCTCTAGTGGCCAGCGCGGTGCAGGCTTTGTCAATGGACCATAGCCAAGACGTCCCAGCATTTGAACCGTTTCACCGTCTTGGGCGAGCAGTTCATGGGAACGATCGTACAGTTTCGCCATTTCATCGTACTCCTGTAAAGCCTGGCTAACCGGATGCAACGCCAATCCGAGTTCGGTGGTCTTGAGATTGAGACGAAGCCAGGACGCGCCGGCTGCTACCTGGCTGAGCCTATCATTTTTTGCGCTTGTGATCACGGCATAGGCAGGTGTCGACATCAGCATATTTTTATATGAAGAGAGAAAAGATTGGGTCGCCTCACTGTCGGGATCCATCAATGCTTCGCGAGGCAGTATTCCCAGTATCATCAGTGTCTCGAGCATGGGTCCTCCGATGTCGATCCCGTCCGGGCTAGCATTGATCTCCTGCTTGCCAATGCGCATCAACTCAGCGCTTTCCTGGAGCGTGCGTGGCGTCGCCATTTCGATCTGAAACGCCTCCCAGGTAAGCGAGTGTAGATTTTCGACCAAGTTGGATTCGGTCACGAGTTTTGCGTACGGCTCCAGTGCACTCAGCCTGGATGCATCGATTGCGGTCATCTGGTACGGCTCCTTGCAGGAGCGCCTTTCAAGTATATGTGCCGCCAACGGATCAGGTGTCGCCGATGTGGAAAATCTGGCGATCGCCACTGGACCGCTATCTCCTGCGGGAAACAGTTCCAGGCCCACCTCATGTCCAGTTTGCGTGGCCGCAATTTTCATTTGTTCGAGAAAACAGCCCAACCCAATGGTAATTTGACGTGAAAAAGGGTCGGTATGCGGTAAATTTCGTTCCGGATCACGGTAAAGGACGACCGTATCAGTGCCAGTAAGATCGACCATCCAGGGCTGCAGATTGTGCGGATTAGGGGCCAATATAGCGTAGGACAGCGCATTTTTGCGCGGATCGTCATAGTTACCGGCATTTTGCCACGGTAACAGTGCCTTAGTGGGTCTCCGGGTGGTGACAAATGTAGTTGCTCCTATACCCGCCGCGGCAATGAACCCACCACCGAGCATTGCCAGGGTTTTACGTCGTGAAATAGCCATAATCACTTCCCTCTTAGTACGAATTCGAACAATTTAATACGATATCGCACTAAAGTCAATTAGATTTGTACACTTTGACTTTAATTTTTTATTGATCGACTACCTGGAAAATAGTGTTACGATTGGTTTTGGCGTCACTTAAATCAAAAATACCGTTGGCGCTATACAAAAACCTAAAGAGGACCTAGTCAGTGATTCATATATCAAATACACAGCTGCGGACGCTGTTAACGCTTGTTTTTGCCAGTATTGTCGGCATGGGCATGATTCCGTCCACCAGTCAGGCAGCGCCAGAGATTGATTCAATCCATTTTCTGATTCCGGGTGGCGCAGGGGGTGGTTGGGACGGCACCGCTCGCGGCACCGGTGAAGCCTTAACCAAATCCGGCCTGGTCGGTACGGCTTCTTTTCAAAACCTGTCTGGCGGTGGTGGTGGTAAAGCGATTGCGCACATCATCGAAACTGCAGCCCAGCAAAAGGGGACCCTGATGGTGAATTCAACGCCCATCGTGGTGCGTTCATTGACCAAAGTATTTCCACAGTCGTTTCGCGATTTGACGCCTGTCGCAGGTACTATCGCCGATTATGGTGCCTTCGTGGTGCGCGCGGATAGTCCAATTAAGAGCTGGAAAGATGTGGTCGCCGGTTTTAAAGAGAATCCTCGCAAAATGAAATTTGCCGGTGGCTCGTCCAAGGGTAGCCTGGATCACCTGGTTCCGGCCGCGGCAATCAAGGCTGAGGGCCTCGATCCGAAAGCATTGCGGTACATTCCTTACGATGCGGGCGGAAAAGCGATGGCAGGTTTGTTATCCGGCGAGGCTCAGCTCTTGTCCACCGGTCTGGGTGAGGCGCTGGAAATGAGCAAGGCCGGCCAGGTCCGTATCCTGGCCATCACCGCACCGGAACGGCTCAAGGATGCACCCGATGTTCCGACACTCGTTGAAATGGGTAACCCAACTGTATTCGCCAACTGGCGTGGCTTTTTCGGTGCTCCCGGGCTTTCCAAAGCCGAGGCCAAGGCTTACGCGGATGTACTGGGCAAAATGTACCAAACTCCGGAATGGGAAACCGTGCGCGCCCGCAACGGCTGGGTCAATGTCTATAAGCCGGGTGACGAGTTCTACAGTTTCCTCGAAGAGCAGGAAAAACAGGTCGGCGATTTAATGCGCGAGCTTGGATTTCTGTAAATCCATCGCATTGTATGAGAGCGAAGGTGCTCTCGTGATCATGCCGCGATATTGCCTTTTGGTAGCGGTTGTGTGAACGAGAGCAATGGGGCTCAACTAACCGGAGTCAAACCATGACCCTTTCAAAAGAACGGATTGGTGCGCTTTTTTTCCTCGTCGTTTCAATAGTTTACGGCTATTTAGCCTCCGAGATAAAACTATATCCTGGTGACGAGCTTGATCCGATGACGGCGCAAACCTTGCCTTTTGTGTTATCGGGGATGGGCATCGTTTTGTCGCTTGTTCTGATAATTAGTGGCGATCATAGAGTTTCCGATTCAGGTATTGTACGTCTGAACTGGAAGCCGGTGATCGCGCTGATGCTACTGACCCTGTTTTACGGTTTTTCGCTTGACTGGTTAGGATTTCTCATTTCAACGACGGTATTCCTGATCGCCGGGTTTCGTATTCTTGGCGAGAAACGCATCAAGGTGCTGTTACTGGTCGCGGTCCCATTTGTTTTTATATTCTGGTTTGGTTTAACCCAGCTGCTCGATATCTATCTGGCACCCGGGCGTATTTTCGGGGGTTAATAATATGTTAGACGGCATTATCACGGGGCTGCAAACCGCGCTGCTACCAACAAATTTGATGATGGTAGTGCTGGGTTGTTTTGTTGGAACCTTCATCGGCATGTTGCCGGGGCTTGGCCCGGTTTCCGCCATCGCATTGATGATACCCATCACCTACGGAATAGATCCCGCCTCCGGTATTATATTAATGGCAGGCGTTTATTACGGTGCGATATTTGGTGGCTCGACTTCGTCAATTCTGATTAACGCCCCTGGTTGTTCCGGTACCGTTGTCACCGCGTTTGACGGTTACCCTCTGGCTGCGAAAGGGCAGGCGGGTAAAGCGCTGGCATTGGCAGCATACGCTTCGTTTTCGGGGGGTACCATATCCGCGATTTTCCTTCTGTTGGCGGCGCCGACCCTGGCGAAAGTGTCACTCAGCTTCCAGTCCGCCGATTACTTTGCCCTGATGGTGCTCGGACTTTCGGCCGTAGCCGCGTTTAGCGGTAAAGGCCAGGTTCTCAAGGCACTGATCATGACTGTTTTTGGGCTGATGCTTTCGACGGTCGGTACCGATCGGGCGACCGGTGTCGAACGCTTTACCTTTGGCTCGATCGACCTGCTTGACGGGATCAGTTTCCTGTTGCTGGCAATGGCGACTTTTGCGCTCGCCGAAGCGATGATGTCAGTGTTAGAGCGTGTCGACGAGGGCGCCGAAACCCAGGACATGACCAAACTCGGCAGCATGAAGCTGAGCAAGGAAGAAATCAAGGAAGTTGCACCGACGGTAGCGCGATCCTCGGTACTGGGCTTTTTGGTGGGCGTATTGCCGGGTGCGGGTGCCACGATCGCCGCTTTCCTGGCTTACGGGGTTGATCGTAACCTGGCCAAGGGAGGCAAGAAAGACGAATTTGGAACGGGTTCACTACGCGGACTCGCTGCACCTGAATCTGCTAATAACGCCGCCTCATCCGGTTCCTTCGTGCCGCTACTGACCCTCGGTATTCCGGGTTCGGGAACCACGGCTATCATGCTCGGCGCTTTGATTTCCTATGGTATACAACCGGGCCCGCGGCTGTTCGTAGACCACCCCGAAGTGTTCTGGTCGGTCATCATCTCCATGTATGTCGGTAACGTGGTGCTGCTGATACTCAATTTACCGCTTATTCCCTACATTTCGCGCCTGCTAATTATACCCAAGCCGATTCTGGTACCGATGATCCTGTTGTTTTCGATTACAGGCGTTTACCTGGTGTCGTTCAATTCGATGGACATATTAATTATGGCTGGCATTTGTGCACTGGCAATCTTCCTGCGTCTGCTGACATTTCCGATGGCGCCGCTGCTGCTCGGATTTATCCTCGGTGGCATGATGGAGGATAATTTGCGTCGGGCGCTGTTAATCAACGATGATAGTTTGAGTTTCCTGTGGGAGCGCCCAATCACACTCACCATCATGTTGATCACGTTGCTGATCCTGGTTGCCCCGTTATTTCAAAAAGCAATCAAGCGGTTCTTCCACATTGAATCAGGTGCTGAAAGTCTAACTATCGACTAATGCGCCAGGCTATTTTGCGAGCTCGCTTTTGAGCGATATCAACTTTGACCTGTTCAAAATCGGGTCGGCTATGGTGTCCTGTATACGCTAATTTCGGGCCAAAACAATTGCCATCGTTGAATAACAATATTCGGTTGTATCCCTGGTTTCTTGCCGCGTCCAATGGGCATGCCTGGATAACCGTGTTTTTTTTATACATGAGCCAGAGCCTGTCGTTGGATCAGGTAATCCAGCTTTCCGCGGTCTACTACCTGTCTGTTTTTATTCTTGAAGTTCCATCGGGTTACTTTTCTGATCGTATAGGTCGTCGCACAACCTTGATGATCGCTGCCGGCGCATTGGTTACCTCGTACTGTTGTTTCATCATCGGTGGGGGTTTCTGGTGGTTTGCCGCGGGTCAGTTTCTACTTGCGGCGGGCATAGCCATGCAGTCGGGTACCGATACGGCATTACTTTACGATTCGCTCAAGACCCTTGGTCGTGAAAGTGAGTATGCCGGGCGTGAAGCGAACGCCGAGCAATGGGGTTTGATCATGTTGGCCATCGCAACACTGTCAGGTGGTGCACTGGGTCTAATCGACCTGCGCCTGGCGTATGTTTTTTCGCTGTTCAGCGCGATTGTTATGGCGGTATTTGTGTGGCGTTTTGTGGAGCCGGTACATGCCGACGAGACCACGGCGCTGCCGCAAAGCTTCGGCAGGGTCTTATTGAGCTGTTTCGTCAAACTTCGCGAACCCTTGCTGGGGTGGATCTTTCTCGTTGTTATCGTGCTCTATGCGCTGGCCCATATAGTGTTCGAGTTTTATCAGCCCTATATCACGCTGCTGCAGCTACCGTTACTCGCTGCATCGTCTTATGCATCGCTCATATCGGGAGTGGTGATTTCAATTTCCATGTTTGGTGGTGCGATCGGCGCCAGGGCCAGTATTGCATGGCAATCGAAACTTGGGTTGATAGGGGTGTTGGCGGTCGCGATGCTGATTCAACTCGGCATCGTCGCGGCTATGGCGATCGCGGTAAGCCCGCTTGTACTGGCGCTTGTATGTGCGCGAAATTTCCCAATGGCGCTGGTGCATGCGCCGGTCAGGGCAGCAATTGCGCCACGGATTCAGCGTACCCAGCGCGCAACCTACCTGTCATTGCAGGGCCTGTCCGAGCGCCTGTTTTTTGCACTGTTGTTACTTGGATTGGCCTCGGGCCTGGAACAGGGAGCGCCGATTGCCGAATCGACATTGCTTGGAATCTTGAGCTCGACCTTATGGATTGGTATTGCTGCTGCCCTGATGTTGTTCATCTTTTCCGGCAGGATACGAGAACTGCTAAGGGCCGGGGTACAGGTCGAATAGCATAAACCCCGGCCCTGATTTTCTCTATCAGCTGGCTTCAGTTATCGGTATCAGCGATAATTCGACGCGTCGATTCAGGCTTCTACCCTCGGCGGTCGAATTATCAGCGATTGGCGTGCCCTCGCCAAAACCGACGCTCTCGATTCGTGCTTCGACAACGCCTTTTGCCAGCAGGTATTTCGATACTGAACTGGCGCGGCGCTCTGACAGTGCCTGGTTGTATTCTTGTGAGCCCCTACTGTCGGTGTGACCCGCGGATACGATGATGGTTTTTTCAAACTCCTGGAGGACGATTATCACCGAATTTAGCACTTCGTAGAAATCGGCATTGAGGTCGTGTCCGGCGGTAGCAAAGGTAATATTACCCGGCATGACCAGGTTGATATTGTCACCGTCACGTTCAACGCTAACACCGCTATCGCGCAAGGTTTTTCTGAGCTTGGCTTCCTGCGAGTCCATGTAGTAGCCGATGCCGCCACCGGCAACTGCCCCGATTCCGGCAGCCTGGAGCATCTTTCTTTTACGCGTCTTGCTGCTTTCGTCCTTGTTTGCAAGATAGCCGAGAACGGCGCCAATCCCGGCACCAATTCCAGCGCCTTTAGCCGTACTGGACACCTTCTTCTCACCGGTGTAGGCATCAAATGTTTCGCAACCCGATATAAAAGACAGGCTGGCGATGCTGATAATAACTAGTAATTTTTTCATGGGATTTCCTGCGAGTAAAAAGTTGATAAACAAGTCGCTTGAGGACGGAGTATAGGCAATTGGAGTGAGATTTTACGAAATAATACCAGGCTTACCAAGTTTTCCAGGCGTCATTCAGATTCCGGAATTTTGTAGGCTTCGAGGTCGATTGATTTCAATGACATTCCTTCGAGAATCAACTCGCCCCGGTAACGTCTATCGCCAGTTGAAGAAAATTCAAACTGGTAGGTTCGTCTGAAAACCAGGTTTCCTCTGGAATTGCGTATCGGCCAAAATCCGGTAATCACCATGCTTTGATCCAGTAGTTGCAAATCCAGTTGTCGACAATGCTCCATGGCCAGTTGACGTGCTCTTCCCTTGAACAAACCACTTTGCCACCAGTAAAGCGCTCCCAGGCCAACAAGCACCAGGCACGATAAATTAACCAGGCTAAACATAATTGTTTATTGTAATCGAAACTCGGCAAACCCCGGCGCCAGTTTCCGGCATTTAATCGCAGTGGCGGGTCATGCTTGCGGTGAATCAATTTCCTGGATAATCGATTTCATTTTATTCGCTGCAACCTCGCTACCTTCATCGCGTTGCCATTCGATGTATTGCGAGCAAAACGCGGCCACCTCGGCCTTGCCGGTCAATGCATTGAGATCCTCGGCAGTACGCACACCGAAACCCACTGCAAGGGGTAAATCGGTATGTTTGCGGATTTCGGCGATATAGTGCTGAAATTTTTCACCCCACTGGGTTTCATGGCCGGTTACACCCATGCGCGAAACAACGTAGATCATACCGCGCGAAGCTTTGGCGATTTTTTCGACCCTTTCGGCCGCGGTATTAGGCGTTACCATCAGGATTGGAGACAGGCCGAGGGCATCGAGTGTCGGTAACCAGGGTTCAATCTCCTCTACCGGCCAGTCAGGCACGATCATGCCCTTGATACCCGCGGCCGAGGCCTTTTCGAACAATTCCTCTAAACCATAACGAAATAGCGGGTTCAGGTAGCTCATCAAGACAAAAGTCACCTCTGGGTGACGCGCACATACGGTGGTTGCAAGATCAAGCGTTGCCTGCACCGAGCCGCCGTGCTTAAGCGCTTCATAGCAAGCGTTGACCAGCGTGTGGCCATCGGCGACCGGATCGCTGAAGGGAACCTGCAATTCGATTAATTTGACGCCAGCCTCGGCCAGGCCAGCTATTGCTTTCTCGTTTTCCTCGAGACTGGGGAAGCCAATCACCGCATGGGACATGATTTGCAAATCTTCGTACTGTGCTGGAAACATGATTAGTGCCCTCGCTTCTTCGCCAGTGCTTCGGTAGAACGGACGGCTTCACGTTGTAGAAATTCGGTCCATTCGCGTTGCGGAAATGCTCGTGCCACGGTGAAAATGTCCTTATCACCGCGGCCACTCAGGTTGATGACAACATTTTGCTCCGGTTTCATCTGCCTGGCACGCTTGAAACCGCCCGCGAGTCCGTGTGCCGATTCCAGCGCCGGGATAATACCCTCGGTTTTCATTAACAGGCTGAAAGCCTCGGTGACTTCGTCGTCGGTGGCCGATTCCGGGATTACGCGCCCTTGTTGCGACAGGTAGGCCAGAATCGGCGAAACACCGACATAGTCGAGCCCCGCGGCGATACTGTGGGTATCGCCGAGCTGCCCGTCGTCATTTTGCAGGAACAGGGTTTTATAACCTTGCGCGATGCCGGTTTCGCCGGTGTTTTGCGACAGGCGTATCGAGTGTTTTCCGTCTTCGAGGCTGATTCCGCCTGCTTCGACCCCGACCAGGTTGACTTCGGGGGTCTCTAGAAAAGCCCCGAAGGCGCCCATCGCGTTGGAGCCACCGCCCACACAAGCGACGATCTCGTCGGGCAGGCGACCCATTTGACGCATCGACTGCTCCTTGATCTCATCGCTGATGATGCTCTGAAAGTAGGAAACCAGCTCTGGAAAGGGCGCTGGCCCGCAAGCGGTACCGAGCACGTAATGCGTGGTTTCGACCGAGGCGGCCCAGTCGCGCAGGGCTTCATCGAGTGCTTCTTTCAATGTCTGTGCGCCGGTGGTGACGCCGACCACGTCGGAGCCGAGCTGGCGCATCCAGAATACATTCGAGTATTGACGTTCGATATCCTCGGCACCCATGTAAACAGTGGCTTCGAGTCCAAGGCGTGCTGCCATGATAGCGGTTGCCAAACCATGTTGACCGGCCCCGGTTTCGGCGATAACGCGTTGTTTACCCATGCGCTGCACCAGCAGACCCTGTCCAAGCACGTTATTGACCTTGTGCGCGCCTGAATGATTCAAATCTTCGCGTTTGAGCCAGATTTGGGCCCCACCGAGCTGTTTCGACAGTCTTCGCAGGGGTGTCAGGGGTGTCGGACGGCCGCTGAATTCCTGGCACAGGGTTACGAATTCCTGCCAGAAAGCCGGATCGTCACGCAATCCAAAGAACAAATCTTCGAGCTCGGTAAGTGCGGGTAGCAGGATTTCGGGGACAAAACGGCCGCCAAATTCTCCAAAATAACCATTTTCACTGCGAATCATCGTGGCCTCCAGACGCAAAAAGCATTCAAATAATGACATTAACTAAACGGTTTAGTATAGTTTGCATAATTTCAATTTATATTCAACCCTGTTATGGCTCAAAGATCCAAAAAAGACCACATTGCTGCTGCCGCATTGCCACTATTTCTCGAAAACGGTTTCAAGGGTACTTCCGTCGACATGGTGGTCAGGGAAAGCGGTGTATCGAAGCCAACCGTTTATAACCATTTCCCCGACAAGGCAGCGTTGATGCTGGCGGTGCTGTCACGATGGATCGAAAACAATAAACCGCTAATATTGCCGATCAAGGACTCGACAGAACTGGAAAAGCTGGTTCGTGAGCACTGGCTGACCGATGAGGCGGTCAGGCTCTATGCAATCGTAATTGGTGAAGGCAGGCGATTTCCGTCGGCAAGAAAGCTGTTCTGGGGGCAGTTCGATCGATTATGGCGCGTCGCGTTCGGTTATGTTTGTGAGCATTCCCCCAATCTCGAACAGGCGGTTATCGATCAACAGTTGGATCGGCAATTACTCGATCGTTTGAGAGCCCAGTAGGGGGGCGGAACTATATCGCGTTTTTAAGGACGAATAAGTCTCGATTAATCGATCAGGAACGAAAATGAAAAGAATTCTGTTGGGAGTCATAGCGTTGATATTCATGCCGCTGGCGGTTGCGGGTAAACCGGCAACATTTTCCACTGGCGATGGCGCTATTCGGGGTTACGATCCGGTTGCCTATTTCACTGTTGGTGAACCGACTCCTGGCCAGGACAAGTACTCGACCCGGTGGCAGGGCGCGATTTACAAGTTTTCGAGCGCCGACAACCTCGCGCTTTTCAAATCCGATCCGGCACAATACGCACCACAGTATGGTGGTTACTGCGCCTATGCTGTCTCAAAGGGAGCAACGGCGAATACCGAACCCGAGGCCTGGACCATCGTCAATGGTAAGCTTTACCTGAACTTCAGCCTCAGTGTGCAAAAGCGATGGCGTAAAGATATCCCGGGGCATATCAAGTCAGCAGACAATAACTGGCCGGGCGTTCTTAATTAACTGATGACATGAATCGGCTTGATATTTGGCTCAATAACCCAAGACAGTCCTGATTATTGCCACTGCACAGGGATTCCTTAACAGGATGCGATCACTATACTGGCAATTCCCTAGCAGAATAAACATGTAACCATGAACCAGAACGAGGTACGTAACAAACTCGAGCTCGCTGCCGAGATTGTTGCCGAGGCGATGCTGGGTCCTGCTGAAACCGAGGGTAGCTGGCTGTTACTCAGCGTTGATACCTCTCGTTATCGGGAACCCGTTCAGTTGCAGCGGATTGCCGAAGAAATTCTCGATGAATTACGTAACTGCCCGCCGGCACCCGGATTCGAAGGCGTCGAGATTCCGGGCGAAGGCGAACGCGAGTATCGCGAGAAAACGATCGATGATGGTATAGCATTGCCGCGTAAGACTTTGGAACAAATCCAGACGCTGTCGGTAAGACTCGGCAACCGCTGATTAGTCTGTTTCGTCTGCCAGAATCAATTCATCACGCGAGTATTGACGGGTAAACTGGATCAGGTCTTCGCCGTAAAGTTCCAGCTTGCGCGCACCGATACCCGGGATCAGTTCGAGTTCCTCGATACTGTCGGGGCGCTGTTCGCAGATCGCGGCCAGGGTTTTATCGTGCAGGATGACGTAGGGTGGTACCCCCTGTTCCTGCGCCAGCTGTTTGCGATGCAGTCGCAGCGCTTCGAACAGCGGCGTATCGGCAGCCTGCAGTTCGGTCCCGGGTTTTGTTGTTTTGGATTTGACCACCTTCGACGACCTCTCGAACTTGCGCAGCAATAATTGTTTTGCGCCGTTGAGCAGTGGCTTACAGTCAGGGGTCATTTTGAGCGCGCCATAGTTGTCGATATCGGCGTACAGGTAGCCCAGGGCAATCAACTGGCGAAACAGGCTACGCCATTCATTATTGTCGAGATCACCGATACCAAAGGTGCTGAGCTGGTCGTGCCTGTTTTGCATGATGCGATCCCTGGCATTACCCATCAAAACGTCGATCACGTAGTTCACACCGAAACGTTGACCGGTCCGATAAACGCAGGACAGTGCCATGCGCGCCGCTTCCGTGGCATTCCAGGTTTGCGGAGGTTCGACACAGTTATCACAGTTACCGCAGGGCTGCTCCAGGGATTCGTCAAAATAGGCCAGCAGGGTCTGGCGGCGGCAACCGGTTTGCTCGCAAAAACCCAGCATTGCTTCCATCTTGTGGTGCAAAACGCGTTTGAACTGATCATCGGCGTCGCTTTGTGCCATCATCTGGCGCAGTGTAATGATGTCCTGCAAGCCATAGGCCATCCACGCGTCGGCCGGTTCACCATCGCGTCCGGCACGACCGGTTTCCTGGTAGTAGGATTCGAGGTTCTTGGGCAGGTTCAGGTGCGCGACGAAACGCACGTCTGGCTTGTCGATGCCCATGCCGAAGGCGATGGTGGCAACAATAATAACGCCTTCCTGCTGCAGGAAGATACGCTGGTGCTCGGCGCGCGTATGCTTATCGAGCCCGGCATGATAGGGCAGGGCAAGACGCCCTTTATCGCTCAACCACCTCGCGGTTTCCTCGACTCGCTTGCGCGACAGGCAGTAGACGATGCCGGCGTCGGCAGAGTGATTTTGCTGAAGGAAACGCCACAATCTTTGACGATTGTTATCTCCCTGGGTGACGCGATAAAAGAGGTTGGGGCGATCGAAACTGTGTACGAAACGCCGCGCCTCCTGTAACTGGAGTTGTTGTTCGATCTCGCGCAGCGTGCGCTGATCGGCGGTCGCGGTGAGCGCGATGCGAGGAATTTCCGGGAAGTGCTCGTGTAGTCGAGTCAGCTTTTGGTAATCGGGCCTGAAATCGTGACCCCACTGAGAAACGCAGTGGGCCTCGTCGATGGCAAACAGTGCTATCCGGCAATCCGCGAGCATTTCCAGGAAATCATCACCCAGGGCGCGTTCAGGTGCGACGTAGAGTAAGTCGATTTCGTTGGCGTGTAACTGTCGCCTGACCAGTCGCTGCTGTTCGAGCGTCTGGGTCGAATTCAGAAATGCCGCGTTGATTCCGTTTAGTGCGAGTGCATCAACCTGGTCCTGCATCAATGCGATCAGCGGGGAAATAATAATGCCGGTACCGTCGCGTACCATTGCCGGAATCTGATAACACAGCGATTTACCGCCCCCGGTTGGCATTAACACCAGCGCATCCTGCCCTGAAATGAGGCAATCGATGATCTGCTGCTGTTGAAAACGAAACTGCGCGTATCCGAAGCGGCTGCGCAGAATATCAAGTGCTTGAGACATGGTGATATAGTAATCCTTTTACCGATAGTTTATGAACTGTCCTTGTCATTCCGGCCAGCTTTTTGACCAGTGCTGCGGTCGATTTATATCACATCGCGAGCTGCCTGAAAATGCGCTGCAGCTGATGCGTTCCCGTTATTGCGCCTATGTGCTTGATGACGCTGAATATTTGTCCGAAACATGGCATCCGGATTTCAGGCCATCGCAATTGACAGGTGATTCCGGCATCCGCTGGATTGGCCTCACGATCATCGACAGTGCAGAACAGAATATGCAGGCAATGGTGGAATTTGAAGCGCGCATGGTGGTCGATGGGCAGGTGCAGGCGATGCATGAAAAAAGTAACTTTGTTGTAATGCAGGGGAAGTGGTTCTATACCAACGGTGGGATGCTAGCGCCCACCTTTCAACCCTGGAAACCGGGTAGAAATGAACCCTGCCCCTGTGGCAGCGGTAAAAAATTCAAACGCTGCTGTGGTTGAAGTCCTAGAGCAGACGGTCGCGGACACCGTGTAGTACGATATCGGTATAACCGACGATGCCGACCACCTTGCGCTTGTCGATCACCGGTGCACGCCCGAGGCCGAAATTTTCAAACAGGCGCGCGCAATAGCGAATATCCATCTCCGGGTCGACGCTAACCACGGGCTTCGACATGATTTCGTAGATATTAATACGCTCGGGCGCCTTGTTCCTGGCCAGAACCTCCTTCGCGATATCCGATAACAGCACGATTCCGTATTCGTCGTTCTCATGTCGAGTATCGACGATAAAACACTTGGATTCGGGGTGGCTTGATTTCTTTAACACGTCCGCCACGGTATCCATACCATCGACGAGATCGAAGTCCGGTTTCATGACATCCTTTACCCGAACGATAATTTTTTTACTCATATCTCTTCCTCAACAATTCCTGACAACTGGGTGACCTGTTGCATTACGCCGACCGCGTCTTCGACGTCGATACTGAAAGCGATACCGGAACCCGGATTGGCTTCAAATTCTCCGGTAGCCTCGATGTTCTCGAGGATGTCGCGACACATATGTTCTTCGACCAGTAGCAATACCACGTCTCTTTGTGTTTCCAGGCTCAGGCCGAGAAAAGTCTTGGCAACCTGCATTCCCTCGCCGCGGGCGCTGGAAATAACGGTTGACCCGGTGGCGCCTTTATTCCTGGCGGCCTCGACAACTTTTTCAGTAATCGAATCCTCGGTCAGTGCAATGATTAGTTTAAAATGCATGATGATTTCTCACTCAGTTAGGGTCTTCTTACTGCGCTTCGCACTCCATTCAGACAACTGGGCATAGGCGAGTACAGACATTATCGGAAACAGGCTGGCAAAGGCAATCAAACCGAAGCCGTCAAGTAAAGGGTTACGACCGGGTACGGTACTGGCAAGGCCGAGCCCGAGTGCCGCCACCAGAGGTACCGTCACGGTAGACGTGGTAACACCACCAGAATCATAGGCCAGCGCGATAATCAGGCGTGGCGCGAACATGGTTTGTATCAGGACAAACACGTAACCCGTAATTATGTACCAGTAAAGCGGGGTGCCGGTGATAATGCGATAAACGCCGAGCGCAATACCAATGGCAACACCGATCGCAACCGCGATGCGCAGGCCCCAGATGCCGATACTGCCGGCCGATACCTGGTTCGCCTTGATCGCGACCGCGAGTAACGAGGGTTCGGCAATGGTGGTCGAAAAACCGATCGCGAACGCGAACAGGTAAACCCACTGGTAATCCCACCACTCGAGTACCCGGCCGACCTCATCTCCGGCAATGAAGGCGGGGTTGGTCAACTGCTGCGCCATCAGTTTGCCGAGCGGAAACAGCGCCGCCTCGAGGCCCTCGAGAAAAAATGCGAGGCCCAGCAACACCAAAACAAATCCACTAATAATTCTTTTCAGGTGCGGGATAGGTTTGCGCAGGATTAACAACTGGAAGCCAAAAATAACGACTACGATGGGCAACACATCCCAGACGGTGGCCTTCAGCGTGTTAAATAAATCGATGACGATCTGTATCATGGGCGTCAAATCACCATGCCGTAGGCCATGACGAAAATCATCGGCGTCAGCGATGCAAATGCGATCAGGCCGAATCCGTCGACCATCGGGTTGCGCCCCTTGATTGAGCTTGCGAGGCCAACACCCAGTGCGGTAACCAGGGGTACCGTGATCGTCGACGTGGTAACGCCGCCCGAGTCATAAGCGATGCCGATTATTTCTTTGGGTGCGAAAAAGGTCATGATGACAACCCCGGTATAACCAACCACGATCAGGTATTGAATCGGCCAACCCTTGATGATGCGAAAAACACCAATCACGATCGCGAACCCGACTGACAGCGCAACCGTTAAGCGCAGGCCCGTTGCATAGGTAGCCATAGATTCCGCATTGGCTTCGATCATACCGCCGTTAGCCGCAATCTTTGCGGCTTCGCCGGCTACCGCGATCAGCGCCGGTTCGGCGACCGTGGTACCGAATCCGAGTGCAAAAGCGAAACTTAATAGCCAGAACAGGCTGCCCTTGCGGGCGAACTCGAAAGCCATGGTTTCACCGATCGGGAACAGACCCATGTTGAGCCCCTGCACAAACAGGGTTAAGCCGATGATGACAAAAACGACACCGAGGACTATTTCGCCGAAATTCGGAATTGGCTGTTGTAAGACCGCGAACTGGAAAAGGCCGATGACCAGAATAATGGGCAGTAAATCACGTAGACTATCGAACAACGAGTTCAGTATCATCTTCAGTGATTTCAATTAAACCCTATCCCCCGATACCCGTTGGAAAACTATATCAGCACTGCTGATACAGGCCTATGACAACAATAAAAAATGCCCACCTTACGGTGGGCACTTTACTTTCATTGGATCTCAAACAATGGGGTGTCAACCGCTCAAGGATTGTGGGTCTCGGTATTGCTATCGACACCGCGCTCTTCGAGCAGGGTCGACAACCAGTCCGGATCCATTTCCGGAACAGAGGACAACAAGAGGTCGGTGTAGGCATGATGTGGCGGCGTAAACATTACATCCTTGGGCCCCTGTTCGACCACCTTGCCATACTGCATCACCACGACTTCATCGGCAATAGAGCGCACCGTTGCGAGATCGTGGGTAATGAACATGTAGGCCAGGTTCATTTCTTTTTGCAGCTTGTCGAGCAGGCGCAGTATACCTTCCGCCACCAACTGGTCCAGCGCGCTGGTCACCTCGTCGCAGATGATAAACGTCGGTTCTGCCGCGAGCGAACGGGCTATGCCGATACGCTGTTTCTGGCCGCCGGAGAGCTCCGGTGGGTAGCGGTTGTAATACTTCGAAGGATCCAGTTCGATTAAATCCAGTATTTCGTCAACCCGGTTTTTCAATTCCGGTCCATGCAGGCCACTGTAAAACGCAGCGGGGCGTCCAATGATCTCGCTGATTTTAACTTTTGGATTGAGTGCGGTATCCGCCATTTGATAGATCATCTGTGCCTGGCGCAACTGATCCTTGGTGCGATCCCGGTAATCCGGTGGCAGCGGCGTGCCCTGGAATAAAACTTCTCCCTTGGTCGGTGGTAACAGCCCGGTGATGCACCGCGCGGTGGTCGATTTACCCGAGCCGGACTCACCCACTACCGCAACCGTCATTCCGGAAAAGATATCGAACGATACGTCTTCCAGCACCGGTGTATCCCCGTACGCTGCGTCAACATTTTTCACCGAAATCAGTGGAATCGTGTCGGCAGGGCGTGGCACCTGTTCCTTTTTAAAATCACGTACCGCCCACAGCGACTTGGTGTAGTCATCCTGCGGATTTTCCAGCATGGATTTGGTATCAGCTTCCTCGACCTCGTCTCCCTTGAGCAGCACTTTAATGACATCAGCCATCTGCGCCACAACCGCCAGGTCATGGGTAATGTAAAGTGCCGCGGTATTAAACTGATCGACGATATCGCGAATCGCCGACAATACTTCGATCTGGGTCGTAACATCAAGCGCGGTCGTCGGCTCGTCAAAGATGATCAGGTCGGGCCGGCAGGCCATCGCCATCGCCGTCATCGCGCGCTGTAATTGTCCGCCCGATACCTGGTGTGGATAACGAAAACCGATTTCCCTGGGATTGGGCAGGCGCAGACGCTCGTATAGCTCCATTGCATCTTCCTGGCTTTCCAGGCGTTTCTGTATTCGATACTGCAGCGGTGCCTCGGTATGCTGGTCGATCAATTTATGTGCCGGGTTGAATGAGGCGGCAGCCGATTGCGCGACATAGGCAATACGAGCACCGCGTAATGACTGCAGATCTGCTTGTGGAGTTGTGGTCAGCTCCATGCCATCGAATTCGATTGATGATCCTTCTCCAATGCGACAGCCATCCTTAGTGAACCCCATGGCAGCGAGACCAATTGTCGATTTGCCGGCGCCCGATTCTCCGATTAAGCCCATGACCTCGCCACGGTGCAGCGTCAGGTCGATGCCATGCACGATTTCGATCCAGTGTTCGTCGGAGTACCCTTCGATTATTAGATTCTTTATATTAAGCAGTATGGTTTTATCTTGACTCATTTCTATTGCTCCTTCAGACCGGATGACATGAAAAGCATCCAGTCAACAACAAAGTTTACGGCTACCGTTAACAGCGCGATCGCAGCCGCAGGTATCAACGGGGTTATCTCTCCAAAGGAAATCAGGGTTGCGTTTTCGCGCACCATCGAGCCCCAGTCCGCCGTCGGCGGTTGAATTCCCAGACCGAGGAAAGAAAGACCGGCTACCAGTAGAAATACGAAACAGAATTCGAGGCCGAACTCGGCGATCAGCGGTGCCGACGAATTTGGTAGTATCTCTTTGCGAATCAAATACCAGTTACCTTCGCCCCTGAGCTTGGCGGCTTCAATGTAATCCATGACCACGACATTACCCCCGACCGACCGTGCCAGTCGGAATACCCTTGGGGCATAAATGATGGCGATTACGATGATCAGGGTAACGGTATTGGTACCAAAAATACTCAACAGCAGCAGCGAGAATATCAACGATGGAATCGACATGATGACGTCTACTACCCGCCCGAGCAGCTGGTCGAGTTTGCCGCCCACGGTGGCTGCATATAAACCCGCGGTAGCGCCCATCGCGAAAGCCAGGATAGTAGCCAATAGTGCCAGGCCGACCGTATTCCGGGCTCCGTAGATAATGCGGCTAAACATGTCACGCCCCAGCTGATCGGCGCCCAGCAGCATATTTTCATCGGCGGGTGCAAACGCAGACGAGATGACATCGGCTTCGCCGTAGGGTGCGATAATCGGCGCAAAAATACCGGCAATCGCGTAGGTGAAAATAACAAACAATCCAAAGCCGGCGGTCAGCGGTGCGGTGCGCATCGCCTTGGCGAGGTCCGCAGGTAACAGTATCACCAGGAATTCCCTGAATGAAAAAGAGACACCCGCAGAAAAAGCAATCAATCCGGCAAGTATCGTGACCGACCAAAGCATCGCTTCGCCGCCGACGATACCCATAATAAAAGAAACCAGGGTCAGCGAAAATAACAGCAGGAACGCGGTGCGCTTTTGATAAAAGGCAGCCAGCGAAGAAACGCCGATGAGCAGGGCGTAAAAACCAATAATAAAATAGTTCATGAATCAGCCCTCACTTCGGATGACGCAAGCGCGGATTGGTCAGAATCGACCCCACGTCAGCCGCCAGGTTTAACAGGATGAAGGTAGCGGCAAAAATCAGGCAACAGGCCTGCACCACCGGGAAGTCCCGCTTGGTCACGGCGTCAACCAGTAATTGGCCGATGCCGGGATAAACGAATACCACTTCAACCAGTACCACCCCGGTGATCAGGTAGGCGAGATTGAGGGCGACAACGTTGATGACCGGTGCCCAGGCATTCGGCAGCGTGTGCTTGACGATGACCTTCCATGCCGGCACGCCCTTGAGGCGCGCCATTTCAACATAGGGCGACGCCAACAGATTGATGATCGAGGCCCGTGTCATGCGCATCATGTGGGCTACCACCACCAAGACCATTGTTAGCGCGGGCAGGAAAGTCCGGTCAAGCTTGTCGATCAGGCTCATGCCGTCGTCTATTTTGGCGATGGCCGGGAAATATCCCGTCTGCACCGAGAGGAATAAAATTAAAATGTAACCCAGGAAAAATTCCGGTGAAGATATCGAAGTCAGGGTAACCACGTTGGCAACCCGGTCAAAAACCGTGTTTCTGTACAATGCTACCAGCACGCCCAGAAAAATGGCTACTGGAACTGCAATGAAGGCGGCATATAACGCAAGGAAAAGGGTATTGGCAAAACGGGTGCTGATGGCCTCCGAAACCGGTTGTTGCGATACCAGTGACCTGCCAAAATCCCCGGTCACGGCATTGCCCAGCCACTCGAAATAGCGGATTGGCGCTGCACGATCGAGACCAAGCTGTTCGCGCATGGCGGCCAGGTTTTCCTCGGTAGCCCCCTGTCCCAGCACTGCCTGGGCAATATCGCCGGGCAATAGTTCCACCGCGCCGAAAATAATGATTGAAATGACCAGGAGGGTTACCACCCCCAGGCCGAGCCGTTTTGAAACAATGGATAATATGTCACCCATAGTACTACCCCCTTTAAGGTGACCTCATCTCATGAAGCACCTTGATTTATTATTGAGGTTACCCGGGTTCTTCCGGCAATGCCTGAGAACCCGGGTTCACCTGTACCTAACTATCGTTCCTACTTAACCAACGCCGCGGTAGTTATCAGGCAAACCACCAGCGATGGCAACCGCGAGCGCCATCGAGCTCCCAGCTCGGTGACAGGCTCGGTGCGTGCTGCACATTCTTGTTGCGTGCATAGACAAAGTTGGCGAAAAATGGGATCACGGTACCACCGTCGTCTCTCGCGATCTGGCACATTTCGCGGTACTGCTCCTTGCGTTTTGCTTCGTCCAGCTCTGCTTTAGCCTGCAGCAGAATTTCGTTAAAGCGCTTGTTTTGCCAGTGCGATTCATTCCACGGAGCATCGTCCTTATAGGCGATTGTAAACATTTGATCGGGTGTTGCGCGTGCCCCCCATTTGACGAATGTCCAGGGCTTCTTCAACCAGACATCCGACCAGTAACCATCGTTCGCTTCACGTACGACATTGATATTGATGCCGGCTTTCTTGGCCTGTTCGCTGTAAAGCACACACATGTCGACGGCGCCCGGGAGTATGCTGTCAGCCGCTGACAGGCTTACATCCAGTGAGCTCATACCTGCCTTCTTCAAATGGAATTTCGCCTTGTCCGGATCGTAGGGGCGCTGCGGGATATCGGTCGGCGCGTACGGCATGGCGGGAGACACATGGTAGTCATCAGCCACCGTGGCGGTACCGAACATGATCTTCTCGACGAGTTCTTTACGATCGACCGCATATTTCAACGCTAATCGGACATCGAGGTTATCAAACGGTGCGACGTCGCAGAACATCGGCAGGGTAATGGCCGAGCCGCTGGGTACATTTTCAACCACGAGATTCTTGTTACGCGCCATCAGGGCCATGGTTTTCAGATCCACCGAGGTGATCGCATCGACGTCGCCGGTAATCAGTGCGGTCTGGCGGGCGTTGGGATCATTGAGGGCCAACATTTCGATTTCATCGAAGTAGGCGCCTTCACGATGCCAGCCATCATGCCGCACCAATGTTGTTGCGATTCCTGGCTTGTGATCGACAATCTTGTAGGGACCGGCGCCCCCTCCATCCTGCCAGTTCATCGTACCGTCGGCATTGGCCTCGCAAATCGCCATATGATAGTCGGTCAGGACAAACGGCAGGTCGGCGAAACCCTGGTTCAGCTCGATCTCAATGGCATGAGCTCCCTTCGCTCTGATATCAACGACCGACGACAGCAAAGCTGTTACCGCGGATGTTGATTTTTCACCGCGGTGGTGATTGAGTGATGCTATCGCATCTTCCGAGGTGAATTTCTTACCGCTGTGAAAGGTCGCATTCTTGTTGAGCTCGAACGTCCAGATCTTGGCATCGGGAGTCGCGCTCCAAGAATCCGCCATGTCGGGACCCAGCGTGTTATCGGGCGTAATTTCGGTCAGGTAGCTGCGATGGGTGTGCGCCAGCTGGATGTTGCCGACGCTCAGGTATTGTCCTGGATCGTGGACGTCGGATGTATTGGAGTCATGCACACCGAGCCGAAACTTGCCGCCTTTTTTCGGGGTGGCGGCTTCAACTTCGCTGGTCCAGAGACCCGATGCCAGGGGTATCGTCATGCCCGCCGCGACGGCGAAACGCATGAAGTCACGACGACCCAACTTGCCGCTTTTTGCGTCCTGGGTCAGTAACTCTTTGAAATCTTTTTTAGTGCTCATTGAACATCTCTCCTCGGTTTTACTTTAAATAGTTTTTATAAAATTATAATTATGCAAACATAATTCATTTGCATTTATAAGGTTATTACCCGACAGATCTTACCTGATTGTTACAAAAGTTTCGAGCCCTGAAAACTGATACTTGCCGAAGTTCAGGCTTGCCGCTGCGAAGGTTTCGGTTTCGGCGGCAGGGCTGGCTAGCGAATTATCAGGGTTTCAGGGGTCCGCTGCGTCAGGTTTTCCGCGCCGCCGTCGGTGAGCAACACGGTGTTGGAGATGAAATAATCGACGACATCCGTATTGGTAAACCACGAATGGGCGTGGAAAGTCATCCCGGTTTTAAGCTCCCGGTCACTGCCTGGCTGCAGGCTTGTGACCATGCTACCGCCGGTCCAGCTCGGCGGGAAACCGATACTGACCATGTAGCCGCAATGGTGTCGATCATAGTCAACCAGGCCGGCGCTGTCGGCAACATCCTTCCAGGCTTGATAAACCTCTCCAGCAGTAGCGCCGGGTTTAAGTGCATCACAGATAGCCTGCATTCCACGTATGGCAAGCTCCGCGGAGCGTTCGGCACCGGGCGGGGCGGCACCCACGTAAACCAGGCGTCCCATCGGTGCCTGGTACTTGCGATAAGCTCCGCCAACCTCCAGGAATACCGCGTCACCATTGTGAAAGATGTCGCCGCGCCAGGTAGTATGCTCCTCGCCAAGACGGGTGGTCGGTCGAATGAATGGACCGAAGCCCGGGTATTCGCTGCCTGCCAGAATCATGGCCCGGTTGCACTCCGCGGCTACCTCGTAGTCGCTCGCGCCATCACCGATCGCCTCGATTGCGGCCAGGGTTCCGGCGTCGGCCGCCGCGGCCGATTTACGCGTATACTCCTGCTCCAGTGGGGATTTGACCAGGCGCAGGTCATCGACAATCCCGGAACCATCCGACCAGTCTGCTCCCGGAACGGCCGCCAGAATCAACTCGTAGATACGCGGTGTCATAAACAGGCTGCGTTTTTCGATGCCAAGCCTGGCCTTTGTGAGACCCCGGTCATTCAAGCTCTTCAATACGTAGTCGGATAATTCCTCGGTATCGCCATGACCGTAAAATTCGGCATTTTTAACCTGGTTCTCTACTGTAATACGCTCCATTGCGCGACAGGCCAGCGCCATTTGTCCCTCAGCGGGCACAACCAGCACATGGCAGGCAAAAAAGCCCCAGTGATCGAGCCCGGTCAGGTAGTAGATATTTTCAGGGACCGAGACCAGGAGCGCATCGAGGTCTCGTGCTTTCATCATTTTCCTGACCGCTGCCAGGCGTTGATTCAATTCTGCTTCGGGGAATACATTATGATCCATGAGCGTTGCGGCATGTCTGACGGATTTGAGCAAAGCATAGCGCCAGGGAAGCCTTCACCCAAGGAAAATTCAAAATATCGATGGTTGCCTGATCGAAAAACCAACCAACCAGATTTAAAACTACGCGGCTGCGATACGTGTCCGAAAGGCTAATGGAACAGTATCGAAGTTAGGAAATTGCCCATTAAACTCACGGCAAATCAGGTCTTTATGTAAGCCGTTTACCGGTGGCGGCAACCCGCTCGCGCCAGGCAGTGAGGATCCCGGCTGATCCGATCAGGAGCATGCCGAGGATTGACTGGCCGGTCGGCCACTGGTCGAAAATTACGCGGCTCCACAGCGCGGCGAAAATCAGGTAGCTGAAATCAATCGGCGCCAGCCAGCTGGCATCCGCGGTCTGGTAAGCACGACTCAGGCAGATATTACCGGTCAGGTTAAGCACCGATGCAAACAGTGCAAATCCCGCCACCAGCAGAGTCAACTCGGGCCAGCCGATCGCAACGAACGGCATGCTCGCTCGAATCTCTTCTGACAGGGGAAACACGGACAGCAGCAGGATGCCCAGGGCGCCGGAGGCAATAAAGGCAACCCCGACCGCAAATGCCAGCGCCAGCGTGCTTTCATCGCGACAGGCTTTGCGCAAAGTGAGTATATTTGTGGCATAGAAAAAACCGGCCAGGATCGGCAGAATCTGGACGGACGAGAAATCATCATCCCAGGGACTGAGAATGATCGCGGCACCAGTGGCACCGATTAGCAAGGCGGTAATGCGCCAGGGGCCTACAGATTCTCCCAGGATCGGGCCAGCAAGTAACGATACAAATAATGGATAGGTGTAAAGTCCCGCCGCCATCTGCGGCACCGTCAGGTAGGGTGCCCCGGAAAAGAAAAAAAACATGCAAACCGTCAAAAAGGCCGCGCGCAGATAAACTGGACGCCAGTTCCTCGGAACGATCAGGCCGAGACTGCCGCTCGCCAAAGCCAGGATAATAATGAAACTGAGGTTGCCGATCGAGCGCAGCGTCTGAAACTGCCAGAACGAAGTGTCTGATGACATCAATTTAATCAGCGAATCCTGCAGCGCGAGCACAAATACGCCCATCAACAGCAGGGCAAGCGCGACTACAGGCCGATCGTCGCCTGGACGTTCAAACAGGCTTTTCATTCAGCGTCGCCAGATAAGACCAGGGATCGACCGATACGCAGCACGCTGTCCAGTAATCCCTCGATATGATCCGCCCGGGTAGCGTGATTTATGATGCATACTCGCAATACCGGTCTGCCGTTAATCTGCGTGGCCGACATCAAGTATTCACCTTCGAGCTGTATCTGATCACGAATCATGGTGTTGATCTGGTCGACCGCTGCATCGTCGATGTCAACTGGCCGAAACCTGAAGCACAGGATTGAAAGCTGGGGTGCGACGATCAACTCGAGATCGTCCTGTTGACGAATTAGCTCGGCAAGATACTCGGCACACTGCACGTTGTGCAATGCGTTTCGTCCCAGTTTCGGGAGACCATAGCAGCGCAGCGCGATGTAAAATGGCAGCGCGCGGAAGCGGCGTGACAATTCAGGTGCGATATGGAAGAACATGTATTGCTCTGGAGAATTGTCTTCACTAGCGTGCAGGTAATCCGCGCTATCGAAGAAAAGATTGCGCGCCCATTCCGCGTTGCGGTACAGCAGTAAACTGCCATCCAGAGATTGAAAGAACCATTTGTGCAGGTCCATGACCACGGAGTCGGCCTTGTCGATGCCGAGATAGCGTGGTTTCAACACATCGGACATCATCCCACCACCACCGTAGGCGGCATCGACATGCAGCCAGATATTCTGCGTAGCGCAAATATCTGCGATTTCATTGAGCGGATCGATAGCCCCGGTATTGGTAGTGCCTGCCGACGCGACTACGCAGACGATATTGTCGTGTTGCGTTATTGCCTCGGCCAGTTTATCGACTCGCATGCGGAACTCGGCGTCCGTATCGATTGCAATGATGTTGTCAGTACCGATGCCAAGCATTACCGCGGCGCGCCGAATCGAGAAATGAGCTGCCTGCGAACAGATAATTACTGGCCTGGATACCTGGCTATTATCACAAAGTCCTTTGGTTCGAAATTCAGGGCCGAATCGTTTTGCCAGAGCACTCGTAATCCCGGACATATTGGCAATCGAGCCGCCACTCAGGAAAACGCCCTCGGATTGTTGCGGAAAATCCACCAGGTCGGCTAGCCAGCGAATCACGGTTTTTTCAATCGTGGTACCTACCGGGGATGGCAAGTAGCCAATGACGTTTGCGTTTAAAGCGCTCACCATGGCATGGGCAAGTGGATCGCTGGGTAAACCCGATGGTGCTATCCAGCCGAAGAATCCCGGGTGGGTATTGCGACGCGGGTATCGATTGGTTACGGTCGTCACCTGTTCGACTAGCTGTTCGAGTGAATCCCCACCGTCGGGGAAGGAGGTATCAATTAGCGCGGTCACATCAGCGGCGGTCGAAGGTCGGACAATCGGTGTAAGGTTGCGTTGCGCAATCAACGGGGTGAGGGCCGCATTCAGGTCTATCTCGGCGGCCTCGGTGAGATCATCTGCGGGTGCGAGTGAGGGAGGTTGCGGCCGAATCATGGGTTACGATTTCAATCCTTGTGCCAGGGAGCACCTTTAGTTTTGTGCCTCCAATTGTCGCATGGGCATCGAATCGATTAAATCGAAAACTACATCCGACGCAACTGCCGCTGGATCACTTCGTCAGCCGGGACGAGGCTGTTCAGGCGGATTCTCTAAAGGCGGGTCGTGAACCGTATTTTCTTCCAGCAAGTGACCATAGAGCTTGTAAAACAGGCGCAGCCAAAAGGGCGTAAACAGCGTGGTGTAGGCGATGACAATGACCACGGTGGTGTAGATTTCGGTGTTGAACAAACCGGTATGGCGGCCAATCTCGGCAAATACCAATCCAACTTCTCCCCGCGGTACCATGGACATGCCAATGATTACGCGATGCGCCAGCTTTTCCCGAATCAGTAACCCTGCCAGAATTTTCGACAGGATTGCCACGACCGCAAGCGATATTGAAAATATCCAGAAAAACAGCGAACTCCAGTCCAGGGCGCTCAAATCCAGCGACAGTCCAACGGCGGCAAAGAATATCGGCGTGAATAACTGAATGATGGGTTGCATTTGCTTGTTGACACGCTTCGAAAACTTGGGGTCCGCCTTAAGTGCAATGCCAAACGGCAGAAAAAATCTTCGCGACAGCGCGAGCCCGGTGGCAAATCCTCCCAGCAATTCGGGAATGCCGACGGCATGTGATATCCAGGCCAGGAACAGCACCAGCGAAACTACCGTTGTAGGAATCATCCCGGGAATCTCGCTGACCTTTTCCCAGCGATGAATGATGTAGCTGATCGATTTTGCCATCGCCGGTGCAATCAGGAAGAAGACGACCATGAATAACAGGATTTTCGCGGCACCGCCGATATCGACGGACCCGCTGGTGATAAAATTGAACAGGATCGCCAACAGTAATACGCCCATGATATCGTCAAGTACCGCGGCCCCCAGAATGATGCGGCCTTCCCGGCTCTGACCCCGACCGAGGTCGGACAGGGTTCGCATCGTGATGCCGATGCTGGTGGCGGTCATGGTGCCCGCGATTAACAGTGACACCATCTGGTCCAGCTCGAACCAGTAATAGCTCAGGGCGAAACAGGTTACGAATGGCACTATGAATCCGGTGATTGCAACGACA
>Ga0224508_10000743_pt1 | contig 30872 bp, 18 predicted proteins | sample SF_Jan12_sed_USG_4_FD_170157 | JGI IMG/M metagenome (GOLD analysis project Ga0224508, IMG submission 170157) | Sediment microbial communities from San Francisco Bay, California, United States - SF_Jan12_sed_USGS_21 | ecosystem: Environmental > Aquatic > Marine > Sediment | place: USA...
TCGTTTCTTTCCGTCAAGCATTCAAATTCCGGTTCTCAGGCGGGCCCAGCGCAAAGCCATTACTCTCGGGAGTTCTAATCATGCATTCCAAGCATCGCTTCGTACTCAAGGCGTTTGCCCGCACTTCCCTCATATTCTCTCTCGGCGCAATGTTGTATCCCGCTGGTGCTATGGCAGCAACGGAAAGCGCTGCGCTTGACTTCACTGGTCACTGGGCCGGTTTCGCGGCCCTCGCTATCTTCGTGGTCGCGTATCTGGTCGTGATCGGCGAGGAGATGCTCCATCTCAGGAAATCCAAACCGGTCATCGTTGCCGCGGGCATCATCTGGATGCTGGTCGCGATTGCATACATGCAGCACGGCGACACGCACACCGCTGGCGAAGCTGTTAGGCACAACTTGGTCGAGTTCGGCGAATTGTTTTTATTCCTGCTGGCCGCGATGACTTATATCAACACCATGGACGAACGCGGTATTTTCGACGCCCTGCGTGTGTGGCTCGTCTCGCAGGGCTATTCGCTGCGCAAGATCTTTTGGCTCACAGGCGTGTTCTCGTTTTTCCTCTCACCGATCGCCGACAATCTGACCACAGCCTTACTCATGTCGACTGTCGCGATGGCGGTCGGCGGCTCGAATACAAAGTTTGTCGTACTCGCCTGCATCAATATCGTGGTCGCAGCCAACGCCGGCGGCGCGTTCAGCCCGTTCGGCGACATCACGACGCTGATGGTGTGGCAGAAGGGCATCGTACAGTTCGAGCAGTTCTTCGTCTTGTTCCTGCCGTCCGTTGTGAACTGGCTGGTACCGGCGGTAATCATAAGCTTCGCGATCCCCAACGCGCAGCCGGATGAAGTCACCGAGAAGGCAGAGCTGCAACACGGCGCGTGGGTAGTCGTCGGGTTGTTCATCGTCACAATCGCGATGGCCGTTTCTGCGCATAACGTTCTGCACCTGCCACCGGTACTGGGCATGATGACCGGACTGGGTCTTCTCAAGCTATATGGCTATTACCTCAAACGGCGCGATGCCTTTTTTCCGCCACCCGCTGACGAGGATTTCAGCGACATGGCGTTGGACGTTGAGATGGGAGCAACGCCAGTTTCATCGGGGCGCAAGCAGTTCGACATCTTCCAAAACCTGGAACGGGCTGAGTGGGACACGCTTATGTTCTTCTATGGCATCATTCTGTGCGTCGGTGGCCTGGGCACGCTTGGCTACCTGGCACTGGGCTCGGAGATCATGTACGGCGATTTGGGGCCAACCACGGCCAACATTCTCGTCGGCATCATATCCGCTATCGTCGACAATATTCCCGTCATGTTCGCCGTGCTAGCGATGTTACCGGACATGAGCCACGGCCAGTGGCTACTCGTGACCCTGACCGCCGGCGTCGGCGGATCTTTGCTGTCAATCGGCTCCGCTGCCGGTGTTGCCGTGATGGGGCAGGCGCGCGGCATTTACACGTTCTTCGCACACTTGAAGTGGACTTGGGCCATCGCGTTGGGCTACGCCGCCAGTATCTACGTACATTTTCTGATCAACGCCAGCGCATTTGAGTAAAGAGCGAGAGAAAAGGTACGAAACATAAAGGTGGCCCAGATATACACGTGAATCGATCAGGATCGTCTTGTCGCCACGGTATTTCTATACCAGGTCAACGCCTTGATTATTGGACCCGGTGAATACCGCGTATCTGATTTCATCCGCGTCGGCGGCATCATGGATACTAAACCTCGTATTCTAGATGTTCGAAAAGCGTGCCTCATTGGCCGTCCTGTGACCCGACTTCGTTACGCAAAGCTTGAGCTGTCGCGTTTCTCGCTGCTGAAGCTGTCCCTATCAATGGGATATTTTTCACATATATTCGTAATCATTTGGTCAAATATTCAATATAAAGTAAAAACCGACCATTTACCGCGCTCGACGGATGCGCCGTAAAGGCGTAAGATTCGCTTAATTCGTGTAACTCCGCTTGGGCGTGGAAGGGACTCGAATACCGCTCGGGCGGGATGTCGCGCCATTCAGTGACACTGAAAGGGGGGCCACCCGGCTATTACGATGGACAGCAATCCTAATCGAGACAATCCTCACAAGATTGTCGTCTTGAATCCGAAAGGCGGTTCCGGCAAGACGACACTAGCAACCAACCTTGCCAGTTTCTTTGCGAGACGTGGACCACCTCCGACATTAATAGACTGCGACCCGAACGGATACAGCATGCGCTGGCTGAATAATCGCTCGGAGGAGCGACCAAAAGTCTACGGTATCGCCGCGTATGAACAGTGCACGCCCACCGTCGAGAGTGCCGAATTGCACGCCTGGCCCGGCTCACGTCAGTTGATCGTCGATCTTCCGGCAGCACTGCCCGAAGACCAGCTCTACTACCAGACGTACGACGCAAATAGCATTTTGATTCCGGTAATGCCATCCGAAATCGATATCTATTCGGCCGCGCGCTTCATCGCTAATCTCCTGCTCGTTGCACAATTCGACAGACGTAACCGCAATCTTGCAATCGTCGCCAATCGCACCCGACAGAACACGAGGAGTTTTCGCATGCTCATGCGGTTCCTCACGACGCTGGACATTCCGATAATTGCGCACCTGCGCGACAGTCAAAACTACGTACACGCTGCCGCTCAAGGAATCGGCATCTCCGAAATGCCCACGTATTTGGTGAGAAAAGATATTGAGCAAATGGATCGGATCATTGCCTGGCTTGATAACTGGCGTATGCGCAGGCTCGATGCTGTCGCATCAGCGAACTTCGAACACGCTCCGCGTGCTGAGGTTCTTACTCCAGTTTTGGCCAAGCACCAGCGCTGACGCGCTAGCTCGTGGCCGTGGTTTGACTACTGTTTTCAGAGTCGTTCCACACTTTCTCGTCGTTGCAATGATAGACACGATGCGCTTTCTCGTTCCGCACAGATTCGAGATGTACATCAAATCTCCATAAGTGGTGCATGTGCTTCAGCACTTCCTTAGCGTCGTCTTCGTCAAGCGGGATACCATCCCTCTGCGAATGTCGCAAAGTAATAGAACGATCGCCTCGGAGTGATACCTCCCAGACTTGAATGTCCGGCTCTTGTTTGCTGAGATTGTACTGGTCTGCAAGTTCCTCACGCACCTGAGAATAGCCACCTTCGTCATGGATCGCCGTGACCTTAATCGCGCTATCGGATTCGTCATCAAGGATGCTAAACAACTTGAGATCTCGAATTACCTTCGGTGACAGATACTGCAGGATGAAACTCTCATCCTTGTAATTGGCGGCCGCGTGATGCACGGTCTCGAGCCAGTCGCCGCCTGCCTGTTCTGGAAGGAAATACTTGTCTTCATCGGTCGGGTTCTCGCATACGCGACGGATGTCCGAGAACATCGCAAAACCTAGCGTGTATGGGTTGATGTCGGAGTAGTGCGGCGAATCGAAATCGGGCTGATAAATTACATTTGTGTGGGACTGTAAGAATTCGAGAACGCCGCCTTCATCAATCAATCCTTCCTCATACAAGTCATTCATCAAATTATAGTGCCAAAATGTCGCCCAGCCCTCGTTCATGATTTTGGTTTGGCGCTGCGGATAGAAATACACGGCAATCTTGCGTACGATTCGTACGATTTCGCGTTCCCAAGGCTCAAGTAGCGGTGCGTTCTTTTCAATGAAGTACAACAGATTCTCTTGTGGCTCTGCGGGAAAGCGGGGCCATTTGTCCTCAGGCTCCTGCTTCTTTTTCGGGACCGTGCGCCATAGATCATTGACCTGCTGCTGTAGGTAATCTTCCCGCTCTTTCTGCCGCTTTTTTTCCTCGTCTGCGGAAATCGGGCGCGGCCGACGAAACCTATCGACCCCAAGGTTCATCAAAGCGTGACATGAATCGAGCAACGCTTCGACGGTCTCCATGCCATGTCGTTCTTCGCATTCAGTGATGTAGTTTCTGGCGAACAAAATGTAATTCACGATCGCGCTAGCATCCGTCCACTCGCGGAAGAGGTAGTTACCTTTGAAAAAAGAGTTATGACCAAAGCAGGCATGCGCAATCACCAGCGCCTGCAATATCAAGGTGTTTTCCTCCATCAGATAGGCGATGCACGGATCCGAGTTGATGACGAGTTCGTAGGCGAGACCGATATGGCCTTTGCGGTACCGTTGCTCGGTACTCAAAAACTGTTTTCCGAATGACCAGTGATGGTAACCAACCGGCATGCCAACAGACGAATAGGCATCCATCATCTGATCGGCAGAGATAATCTCGATCTGATTTGGGTAGGTATCCAGACGGTATTTGTCTGCGGCTATGTGGCCAATCTCTGCTTCGAAGGCGTCCAGTGCCGCAAATGTCCACTCAGATCCTTCCGCGATCGGCGTTCGCTTACTCACGTCGCTTTCCTTTCGAATAGTTCACGAAAGACCGGAAAGATATCGGCGGGCTCACTTATGTTGCGCATGGCAAACCGATCCGGAAAGACCTCGGGTATATCACTGTAAGTTTGCCAGAGCTCCTGTTCACTGCCGGACGAGATTTCGACGTATGCGAAAAACTGCACCAGCGGCAGTAGGCTTTTGACAAGCAAGTCGTAGCACTTTGGAGAATCATCCTGCCAGTTTTCGCCATCGGATGCCTGCGCAGCATAAACATTCCAACTATCCGACGGATAGCGCTCACGTACAATCGTCTGCATCAACTCGAGCGAGGTCGATACGACGGTTCCGCCGGTTTCGCGCGAATAGAAGAACTCCTCTTCGTCCACTTCGTCCGCCTTGGTGTGATGGCGGATAAATACTATTTCGGTTTTTTCGTAGTGCTGCTTAAGAAACAGGTGTAGCAGCACAAAAAACCGCTTGGCAAGGTCTTTGATGTCCTGTGTCATGGACCCGGAGACGTCCATTAGACAAAACATTACCGCGCTTGTAGTCGGCGTTGGTTGCTGAATCATGTTGTTGTAGCGCAGATCGAAATCGTCGAGAAATGGGACCTGGTTCAGACGCCGTTTTGCGCGGTCAAGCTTTTCTGTAATTTCCTTGCGCTGCTCAGATTCCTCGTCATTACCGAGCTCTCCTAGTGCTTGCTCGAGCGATTTGATCTCGCGACGGATTGCGCCGCCCAATGCGATACGTCGTGCTTTGGCACCTCGTAACGATTGCAGCACGTTCAATCGAGCTGGAATGCCCTCGCGCAGGTACCCACCCTTGATGAGTTTGTAGGAATCGGAGTCCTTAAGTTGCTTGCGAACGAGGTTGGGCAATTCCAGATCCTCGAACATGAAGTCGAGAAACTCCTGTTGGTTGAGTTCGAAAACGAACTCGTCCATACCTTCGCCCTGATTGCTGGCCTTGCCACCACCGCCGCCGCTGCCGCCGCGAGGGCGGTCAATGCGATCGCCGCGAATAAATTCCTTGTTACCGGGCAAGACGCGGCGTTGCTTGCCACCCTTACCTTGGCGAAATATGGGCTCGGAGATATCTCTTTTGGGAATCGAGATCTCTTCGCCTCGTTCCATGTCCGTAATGCTGCGTTTGGTGACGGCATCGGCCACTGCTTCCTTAATGTGCTTGCGAAATCGCTTCAGGAAACGTTGGCGGTTGACGGCGCTTTTTTGCTTACCCTGTTGCCGTCGATCGATGATGAGGAATGCCATGACACATTACTGCGACTTACGCACTCTTAAGAACCACTCGGATAGCAGTTGGACCTGCTTTTTCGTGTAGCCGTGCGCCATCATGCGCTGCACAAAGTCCTCATGTTTTTGCTGCTCCTCGTCCGAGGCTCGGGGATTGAATGAAATGACGGGCAGCAGATCCTCTGTGCTCGAGAACATCGTCTTCTCGATGACCAAGCGGAGCTTCTCATAGCTGGTCCAGATAGGATTATTGCCGGCATTTGAGGCTCTCGCACGGAGTACAAAATTAACGACTTCGTGGCGAAAATCCTTCGGGTTGCCGATACCGGCGGCTTTTTCAATCTTCTCGAGTTCGTCACTTAGCGCGGTATGGTCGAGGATCTCGCCAGTCTCCGGATTGCGGAAGTCCTGATCCTGTATCCAAAGGTCGGCATAAGTGATGTAGCGATCGAAAATATTCTGTCCATACTGCGAGTAAGACTCGAGGTAGGCCGTTTGAATTTCCTTGCCGAGGAAGTCCACATACCGCGCATTCAGGTACTCCTTGATGAAATTGACATAGCGGTCGCGGGTATCTTCGGGAAACTGTTCCTGTTCAATTTGCTTTTCCAGGACATACAACAGATGTACTGGGTTCGCGGCCGTCTCCTCCGGGTCGAAATTGAAAACCTTCGACAAGATTTTGAAAGCGAATCGTGTGGACAGCCCGTCCATGCCCTCGTCAACGCCAGCGTTATCACGATATTCCTGTATCGATTTCGCCTTCGGGTCAATGTCCTTGAGATTTTCGCCGTCATAAACGCGAAGTTTCGAGTACACACTCGAATTCTCATGCTCCTTGAGGCGTGTTAGAACCGAGAATTGCGCGAGCATATGCAAGGTATCTGGCGCACAGGGTGCATCGCTAAGCGAGCTGTTCCGCAACAGCTTCTCGTATATTTGAATTTCTTCGGTAGCCTGTAGGCAATACGGCACTTTGACGATGTAAACACGATCGATAAAAGCTTCGTTGTTCTTATTATTCTTAAATGATCGCCATTCAGCCTCATTTGAGTGCGCGAGAATGACACCTTCGAACGGAATCGAACCTATAGACTCGGTTCCGTTGTAATTCATTTCCTGTGAGGCGGTCAGCAGCGGGTGCAATACTTTGATCGGCGCCTTGAACATCTCGACGAACTCGAGGATGCCTTGATTCGCGTGGCACAGACCACCCGAGAAACTGTACGCGTCGGGGTCGTTTTGCTTGAATTCCTCCAGCTTGCGAATATCGACCTTGCCGACGAGTGCGGAAATGTCCTGGTTATTCTCGTCGCCTGGCTCAGTCTTCGCGATCGCTACTTGATTGAGTATCGACGGGAATTTCTTAACAACACGAAACTGGCGGATATCGCCATTGTATTCGCGGAGACGCTTGGCCGCCCACGGTGACATGATGCCCTGCACATAACGCAGTGGTATGCCATATTCTTCTTCGAGGATTTTTGCGTCTTCGCTTGGATTGAAAAGACCCAGTGGTGTTTCTTGTATCGGGGACCCGTTGATTGCGTAAATCGGTTGCTTTTGCATGAGCTCCTTGAGCTTTTCCGCCAGCGACGATTTTCCGCCACCGACCGGACCCAATAAGTACAAAATCTGCTTTTTCTCTTCGAGACCCTGAGCGGCGTGTCGAAAGAACGAAACCATTTGGTCGATGCACTCTTCCATGCCGTAGAAGTCGCTGAACTCCGGGTAGCGTTTGATAACTTTGTTTGAGTAGATTCGCGAAAGGCGCGGATCTTTTGCGGTATCGATGAGTTCGGGTTCACCAATGGCGAGCAGCAAGCGCTCGGCGGCGGACGCATAAGCGGATGGGTCGTTCTTACAAATGTTTAGGTATTCTTCGAGACTGTATTCTTCTTGTTGTGTATCTTCAAAACGGGACTGGTAATTGCCGAAGATACTCATGATGTTCCTCCTAGATTAAAAAAAGCCGAGACAGGCCACTAAACAAAACAAACCATCCCTATTAACCACCTCATGAGTCATTTCATTTTTGGATCGAATACGTGCCGGGATTCATTGGATATTCGCACTGATTAAGATTACCTATACTGGCCTGAATAGAGTGTGACGCAGCTAACACTTGTTAACATAAGTCGAAGCATACATAGATAATAGACCCGTCCCACACCTGAATAATTCCGTCGGCCTGCAGGCCACGCATGGCAACGTTTACGGGTTATAGGAACAGTTCTGTTAAGACGGGTTTGGGTCACTCCGCGACCCGTACGAATGGAGCCACACGGGCCATAGCGGTTCGCCAGATATTCGTGGCCCGCGACGGACTACTGATCAGTGAATGACGCTTCAATGTCACTGGACTTTCTGCTCCTTGCGTAGACGCGATCACCTGCCGCAATGTGGGCAGCGGCCCTTTAATACCTTGATGATGTAATTTATCCAGAGAAAAAATAACACCACATTGCCCAGGAAAAGTATTGTCAACAGTAATGAATTGCCCATGGGAACCTCCAACTCCAGTGGCTCAATGTTGTAATCGGCAGTGACGCAAATTGGTTTAGCCTAGCCGTTGTCGACATGTCGTACGTAACTCGTGCTGAGACGACTTATCCCTAAAGTTCGGCGCCAATTAGCCGATTCTTTTTCTACGTATCGGTCACATAATTCGGCGTCCATGTCGCACGCAAATCAATTCAAAGAATTCGGCCGTGCGTTGGTTATCACCAACGATCAAGAAACCCGGCAGCTGGTCGAGGCATTACTTGTGTCCGAAGGCTACGGGACAACAGGATGTGCCGACACGCGACGGATCGAGCCGAGCATCGGCGAGCCACCGCCCGCGGTCATTGTCGTTGATGCAGCCGTAGAACCCGACAGCCCCCTCATTCTTTGCAGAGAAATTCGCCGGTTGCCAGGCTGCGATTACATTCCCTTGTTGCTGCTGTCGGACGACAGCGGAGAGCAAGCAACAGAACGGGCTCATGAGGCGAATGTCACAATCCTAATCCCAAAACCGATTGACGAGGCCGCACTCAGAAAACACATTCAATCCCTTGGCGATACCGGACGGACGCTGAGCGGTATGCGGGCGCTGAGAACGCCCCGCACAGACGTGTTGAAGAGCATGCCCGACGCGTTCTTCGTTGCCGGTCAGGATGGATTGCTGCGCCAATATCTTGGTGGCGCGAACGAGGACCGCGTGCTGAATCCCGACGAACTGGAAGGCCAGATGATCAAGGATGTCTGGCCGGCCGACGTGGCCGCGCTCGTCATGCAGAACATTAGGCGCGTTCTTAAAACGCGCGACGGGCATGCATTCGAAATCGAACTCTCACGGCAGACATTGTGCAACAGCTACGAAATACGCCTGCTCGTGCAGGGCCGCGATCGCGTCCTGATGGTAATCCGCAATACCACGGAAGCAGGCTGCAATATTGGCCGCAACAGAGATCGCACGTCCTCGGATACGCTAACAGGCCTGACGACACGGGACGTTTTTATGGCGGACTTCGCCACGTTGCTTAGTGACGCCAAACTACGTGAACGCGGCGTAGCGATATTTTGTATCGATATTGACCGATTCACGCGCATCAATGCAACGCTGGGACGAGCTATTGGTGATACGGTACTCAAAGTCACAGCGCAGAGAATCGAACGCTGTCTGCGACGTTATGACCAGTTGACGCATATCGATGACTCCGACAACTCGAGCCTGACACGAATCCGCGGCGATGAATTTGTACTTGTACTCGCCGACATCGAATCACGAGAGGATGTTGTTACGGTCGCGAGTCGCGTGCGCAGCGCATTCGCCGCACCCGTAGCGATCGAAGGACATCAGTTAAAGATCACGCCTAGCATAGGAATCTCGCTGTATCCGCTCGACGGTAACAATCCTCACGACCTGTTGAAAAAAGCCAGGGTCGCCCTCGACGAAGCCAAAGTGATGAGCGTCGACGGAAGAGAGTTTTACTCCAATACAATGAAGTTTCGGGCGCTCGAAAGCCTCGATGTCAAGAACGAGTTACGCTGGGCTATCGAGAAAGATCAGCTCGAGCTACACTTCCTGCCACGAATTGATCTGCAGTCAGGCCACGTCGCGGGCCTCGAAGCGTTGCTGCGTTGGATGCACCCGTTGCGCGGCAGCGTCCCGCTTGCCGAATTAATTCCTTTGGCTGAAGCTACCGGCCTGATCTTTCCAATCGGCGAATGGGTACTGGCGACCGCCTGCCAGCAAGCCAATGAATGGTATATCAACGATCTAGAAGTACCTGCCGTGTCAATTAACCTGTCGCAGCAGGAGTTCATGCGTAACGATCTCGCAGCTTTGATCAGTCGGGCGCTCGAAGATACCGGCTTACCAGCAAGCCAGCTTGAGCTCGAAATTACGGAAGCTATGCTGATGCGCAACCGACAGGCGGACGCAACACTCAGGGAATTGAGCGAGATCGGCGTCGGTATCGTTTTGGACGACTTCGGCCAGGGCCGCTCATCGATCGCACATCTGACCAGCCTGCCGATCAAAGCCATCAAGATCGACCGCGTCTTTATCGATGGCGTTCGTGCACCCGGGGAAAAACAGGCAATCTGCTCCGCCATGATCGCAATGTCACGCGAGCTTGGTATCTCGGTCATTGCTGAGGGCGTCGAAAGCGAGTTGCAAGTTGAGTTTCTCCGTGAGCGCGGTTGTGATGCTGTGCAGGGTTTCCTATATACAGAGCCCCTGCATCCTGATGCCGTACCGGCATTCTTGAAAGCCTGTGAAGAAGTGGCCGGGGAATCCAAAGTGATCGATCTGAACACGGTGCGTAAACAGATCGAATTCAAGACAGGCAGCTAATTATTCGGGGAATCGTTTATTTGGCACTGGCCAGGCTGCTAATAGCTATCTCAAGGAAATAGGGCTTTTATTGCTACGCCGCCGTACCGGCCGAAGAATTCCTGGCCCGCTTTGCCTGACGGCCGGGTTTTTGAGACCCAAGTCACAAACCAGTCTCAAGAATCGGCTTGCCGGCGCCGATAACGTACTGAAAGGACAGGGAAGCAGGCGCTGAGCAAGGTATGACAGGCAAAAAGCGACGGACCAGACGTGCGACCGCGATCGCCAGCTTGTTGCTGGCGATCGCGTCGTTAACGTACTCGGTGTTTGCAAACGCTGCGCAACCGACGACCATGCGCTTCGATCAGATTTCTGTCGCCGATGGCTTGTCGCAAAACGGGGTTATGGCCATCACGCAGGATCAGGCTGGCTTCATGTGGTTTGCGACACAGAGTGGGCTCGATCGCTACGACGGTTTTACGTTCAAACACTATCGACATGAGCGCGGCAACCCGAATGCGCTCGCCAGCGATTTCGCGCGTGATATCGACCAGGCCGCTGATGGCAGTCTCTGGATTGCGACGGACGGTGGCGGCGTATCGCGCTGGTCTCCAGCCAGCGACAGTTTTACGACCTATCGGCACGATGCAAGCAATCCAAGTTCTCTGGCAACTGATCGGATAAGAACCATTCTCGTCGGACCGTCAGGATATGTTTGGATTGGAACACGTGACGCTGGCCTAGACAGGTTGAATATCGAGACCGGTGAAATTGCACACTATGTGCACAGTGCGAGTGATAGTCACTCGATCAGCGACAATGATATTTATGCACTCGTCACCGATGCCGACGGTGCCCTCTGGATCGGAACGAGAAATGGTCTAAACCGTCTCGATATCGACACCGACGAGATTACGCGATTCATCGACAACTCTGCGGTGCCGAGTTTTTTAGGCGAGAGCTATGTACGAAGTCTTCTGATCGATCATGAAGGCACTTTGTGGGTAGGCACAAACAGTTCGGGTCTCTGCAAATTTGATGCCGAATCTGCGACATGCAAACACTACCGGCACGTCCCGGCAGATTTGAACAGCCTGAGCAGTAATCGCATAGACACAATCTTTGAGGATAACCAACACCGTATCTGGATCGGGACCGACAAAGGTCTGAATCTGATGAATGCAGATGGCGCCACATTCGTCGTCTACAAAAACGATCCGACCAATATTGCGAGCATTAGTGGCGACAGCATCTTCTCAATCTATCAGGATCGCGGCGGATTGATTTGGATCGGCACGCTAACGGGTGGCTTGAGTAAATGGAATCCCCGTTCGTGGTCGTTTGGCCATATCAAACCGGCAATGAGCGGTGACAATAGCTTTAGCAATTTGAATATTTCATCGTTCACCGAAGACGCTGACGGTAATGCATGGGTCGGTACCTTTGGCGGAGGCATAAATGTTATAGATCGGGATACCGGTACGGTGCGTCAACTGCGCCACGATCCGTCGAAGCCAGACAGTCTCGGCGATGATCGTGTAATGGCGCTGCTGACCGATCGACGCGGGCGCGTCTGGGCAGGAACGATGACCGGCGGACTCAGTGAAATCGATCCCGAAACCGGCACCGTTCGAACATTCGTCCACGATCCATCAAGTCCGGATAGCCTGGCGGCCAACGGTGTTATGTCCTTGTTGCAGGATAGTTCGGCGAATATTTGGGTCGGCACATTTGGCGGCGGTGTCAGCCGTTTCGATCGAGCGACGAGGATGTTTACGAACTTCCCGCATGACCCCGCTGATGAATCGACTCTGTCGAGTGCCCGGGCTACGACGATCGTCGAAGATCAAAGTGGCGTTATTTGGGTAGGGACAGATGGTGGTGGTCTGAATTATCTCGATGCGAATTCTGGCAACTGGCACCAGCTGAGGCACGCCGTTGACGACCCTGCAAGTCTGAGTGCAGATACAGTCTATGCACTACACGTAGACTCGCGTGGTCGGCTCTGGGTAGGAACCCGTGCTGGTCTGGACCAGATTACGGGTTGGCCGCTATCTGGTAGCGGGCCTCGTGTCCTCAAAGTCTCGACAATAAAAAGTCTGCCCCAGTCCGCCGTGTACGGCATTCAATCGGATTTCACGGGCAATCTCTGGCTGAGCACAAGTCATGGGCTGATCAGCTACAACCCCGACAACGGCGACGCCCGAAGCTTCCACGAAAGTCAGGGCTTGCAAGGAGAAGAGTTTCACATCGGCGCAAGTTATGCGAGCCCCGACGGCAAGCTCTATTTCGGTGGCTCCAATGGATTCAATGCGTTTGACCCGTCCGAGCTCGAGTTAAACACGCTGCCGCCACCGATGGCCCTGAGCTCCTTATCGATTATCAATCAGCCGGTCCATTCGGATCGGCCGTATGAGTTGATCGAGAGCATTGACCTCGACTATAGCGATTATGTCGTCACGTTCGGCATCTCGGCGCTCGACTTCACGGCGCCAAGTGAAAATCGATATTCATATCGCTTGGAAGGTTTCGATGAATCCTGGGTCGACGCTGGCACGGATCGGCGAATTACATACACCAATCTGGACGGTGGTAACTACGTGCTCAAAGTCCGAGCGGCAAATAGTGACGGTGTCTGGAACGAGCAGGGAATCGAAATTCCACTAACTGTTGCCGATCCGCCTTGGAAGTCCTGGTGGGCGTATTCTCTGTATGTAATTGTAGCAATGTTGGCCATCTTCGGTTTCTGGCGCCATGAGGAGCAAAAGCTAAGGCGCGAGTCCGAGTATAGTGGGCGACTCGAAAAAGAAGTTCACGAACGTACCAAACAGCTTAATGATCGAAATAGTGATCTGAAAGAGGTAAACATCAAGCTGCTGGAAGCGAGCACGACAGACGTCCTGACCGGTCTAAGAAATCGTCGCTATTTGTTTGAGCAAATCAGCAAAGACGTTGATCTGGTGTTGCGGCACTACCGCGATGGTACGGAAACATTGAGACCTAATGGAAATAACGATCTGTTGTTTCTGATGGTCGACCTCGATAATTTCAAACCCGTCAACGATAATTGCGGCCACGAGGCTGGTGACGAACTATTAGTTCAGGTGCGCGACGTGCTACTCGATGCCTCCCGCACCTCCGATGATGTCATTCGTTGGGGTGGCGACGAGTTCCTCATTGTCGCCAGGGAGACGAACCGAAAATATGCGGCCCATCTCGCTGAGCGCATATGCTCGAGTTTGTCGCAACGTGTCTTTCCGGTCGGCGATGGACAGGTCGCGCGAATTACGACATCGATTGGCTACGCATCGTTTCCGTTCCTCAAGGATCGCCCTGAGCTACTCAATTGGGAGGAAGTTCTCGGTGTCGCGGACGCGGCGATGTACGAGGCGAAACAAAAGCGCAATGCCTGGGTAGGTATTGAGGGAATTGACTGGGCCGGCTGCGGCGATGAGCTGTATCGCGCCATCAAGTCCGATCCGGGCACACTGGCCGAAGATGGCGCCATTCGAGCGCTCGAATCAATCCATGATGCGGCTGAAGTGTCTGCCTAACCTGACGCCGCATTTCCGTTTGAATATCAGCCCGCTCCAGAATCGATTGGAAAGTGGGCACTACAGTATTGCAATCGTGAGTCTCAGTTCGACGCCGATTTCACAATAAGAATTTGCGGCAATCGCCGAGTAATCCGAGTTTTCGTTCCATTTTCGCTGACGAGCATTTGGTGATGCGCAGCTTTGTGCGCATATTTTTTTCCCGTCAGGTTCAGTTGCGAGGACGTGAGTTCTGAGCGGGAACTTATCATTTCCCGTCATCGATACCCCGGCGTGAACCTTTTGGTCCCTGTGATGCACATACCTTTGGAGGGTCTCTTAATGGTCGCAGAAACAACTAAGCTAAATATCGCAAAGCGGATCATCCGCTTTGCGATATTGGGCATCATATTCAGCGTTACCGCCATCCTGAATGCCTGCTCTCCCGGCAGTGGTGAAGGTCTGGACGCAAATGGACGCCCATTGGGTGAAGGCGGGGACGGCGGTCCGTTGACCGCAGAGTATGGATCGATCCAAGACAATGTCTTCACGCCGACCTGTGCTACGGCCGGATGCCACGTGGGAGCGGCCGCACCGCAAGGCCTGAGGCTCGACGCGGCAAGCAGCTTCGCGTTACTCGTTGGCGTTCCGAGTAACCAAGTCCCTGCGTTGCTGCGAGTGGACCCGGGAAGCCCCGATAACAGCTATCTCATCCAGAAGTTGGCAGGCACAGCCGCCGTTGGCGGGCGCATGCCCCTAAACGGACCTCCATTTCTCGACCAAACGACCATCGATGTGATTCGTCTATGGATCACTAACGGCGCACCGCCCCCCGTCGGCGGGACGCAAGCGCCCCAGGTCGTGTCCATCGACCCGGTTGATGGCGCTGTCGTGGATCAGCTGCCGTTGGAGATCACGGTCATATTCAGTCAGGACATGGATGCTGCGCTGCTGAGTAACGAGACTGTAATGATCACGCGAAGCGGTGGTGATGCGACGTTCGGCGACGGAAATGAAGAAGTCCTGCAGCCGGCCGGCCTTGCACTCGAGCCGACGAACTTGCGCCTCGCAACTATTGATCTGACCGGCATCGCATCCGTGGCGGACGATTATGAAATTCGCCTAGTCGGTACCGGCGCCACGGCTCTCGCATCGATCGACGGCGAAATACTCGACGGTGACAGTGACGGCCAGGCAGGCGGCGATTTCATCAGCGTGTTTTCCATCGCAGCAGTGTCAGCGACTCTGCAATCGATACAAGACACCGTGTTCACTCCTAGCTGCGCAACGGCCGGCTGCCATGATGGACCGATCGGCCCAGGACTGCCGGGCGGCCAGGATTTGAGTTCGCTGGCCAACAGTTTCGCTAGCCTGGTGGGTGTCGCCAGTGAGCAGGTTCCCAACCTGTTACGAGTAAATCCAGGAAACGCAGACGACAGCTATCTGGTCCAGAAGCTGGAAGGTACCGCGACATCAGGAAATCAGATGCCATTGGGCGGAAATCCGTTGTCACAGGCGACGATCGATAATATTCGCGCTTGGATTAATGCCGGCGCGGTCAGCGGCGGTGCGGATATCACTCCGCCGGTCGTTACCCTGCAGGCCGTCGCCTCGCCGATAAGCGGCATCGTGAACCTGAGTGCGACACCCACTGACGATGTGGGTGTCGTGCAAGTATCGTTTTTTGTGGACGGCACGCTAATCGACTCGGTTACGACAGCACCTTACGAAATCTCTTGGGACTCGACGACCGTGGGCGACGGCGATCACGACCTAACGGCCGAGGCCCTGGACGGCGCCGGCAATGTAGGAACATCCGCGCCGCAGGCTGTCGCAGTCGACAATGGCGTAGACACCATCCCGCCCGAGGTCAACCTCAATGCGCTGGTATCGCCACTGTCCGGTACGGTGACGGTGTCGGCATTGGCCACCGACGATGTGGGTGTCACACAAGTGGACTTCTTTGTCGACGGTGTGCTTATCGGTAGCGATACCGTAAGCAACTTCGAGGTTCAGTGGGATACCACGGGCGTAACAAACGCGGATCATGAGCTGACCGCGTTGGCGCATGATGCAGCCGGTAACATGACTGCGTCCGCGCCACTCACCGTAACCGTGCTCAACGACAGTCAAGCGCCGACCGTGAGCATCACGAGTCCCAGCGATGGTGATGATGTTTCCGGTCAGGTCGTCGTAACCGTCGCTGCAAGTGATGATGTTGGCGTTACCGAAGTCAGCCTTTTAGTAAACGGCGTGTCTGTCGGCACAGACACGACATCACCATTCGAAATTGTCTGGGATACGACGACTTTTGCGGACGACCGCTATGACCTCGTAGCCCGCGCGCTGGACGCCGTCGGTAACAGCACCGATTCTGAGACTGTCCGTGCGGACGTCGACAACTCCGGCTGTCTCAACGACCCCAATCCACCCATGATCACGTTGACGATGCCCGTACCGGGTACTGTCGCAGGCACGATCACGGTAAGCGCGGACGCAACAGATGATGTTGGCGTCACCGTCGTGTCATTTTTCGCCGGCGGCCAGCTCATTGGGACAGACACAACGCTTCCGTACAGTATCAGCTGGGATACGACGACACTTCCCAACGGTGATATCGATCTTACTGCACAGGCCACTGACGGTTGCAACACCACGGTCTCATTAGCCGTGACGGTAACTGTAAACAATGCCGTGCAGGTATTCGCCGTTAGCACATTGAGTCCCACCGCAGGCGCGGTTGAAGTGGATTTCCCAACTGCGATCACCGCGACTTTTACCGCCAACGTCAACGCCGCGACCGTTGATGCCATTACGTTCGTTTTACAGCGCAGCGGCGGCGATGGCACCTTCGGCGACGGTAACGAGCAGCAGTTGAACGCACCTGTCTCCGCAAACGTGAGTCAGGCACTGATGGATTTAACTGGCATCTTGCCCAGTTTTGAGGATACCTATCGTGTCACGTTGAGCGACGTGATCACGGACGTCGGGGGCAACATGCTGGACGGCGACGGCGACGGCATGCCAGGTGGAAATTTCATCGCGACCTTCCAAACGGATCTGACAACGTATGTCGATGACGCCCAACCAATCTTCCTGCAGAAATGTGATGCCTGCCACACGGGCCTCGGTCTTGGCGGACATAACGTTGGCACGGTCTACGCAGATGCCCTGCAGCCTGCCGACGACAATGCTTGCACGGGACTGACTGTCGGCCAATGCACGATTGTCCTCATACAGGCGGGTGATATGCCACAAGGTGCCGGTTGCTCTGGCGATCCTGCACAGGATGCCGGCAACGCGGCCTGTCTGACCCAGGCGGAACAGACTGCAGTACAGGAATGGATCGATGATCGGTTGCCGGAATAGCGGCGCGTCGAATCGATTGAGTTTTGCTCTTCTAGATATACACGGGGGCGGAAGTTTGAAAACGGGACAACAGATTGCAGCTTTGTTCATTCTTGGCACGCTGATGGCGCTCGTCGGCCCACTCGCACAAGCCGAGCCATATTTCGCCATCATGACCAACCAAACTTGCCAAGCGTGTCATACCAATCAGACCGGCGGTGGTAAACGGACGGTATTCGGTACCGCCTACGCGCAAACTACGCTTTCGGTACGGCCGGCGGATAAATTCTGGGACGGCAAGATAAGCGATTTTCTGGCGATCGGCGGAAACCTGCGCGCGTCGGCCACCGCCACGGATACGCCGAATCAGAATAATGAGTTCGAGTTCGATTTGGACGAAACCCTATTGTTCATTGAAGTGCCATTGCTCGCGAACCGTCTTACTGTGTATCTCGATCAGCAGTTTGCGCCTTCGACCAATAACCGGGAAGCTTTTGCGTTGCTGCGATTTCCAGAGCAATCAGCTTATATCAAAGCGGGGAAGTTCTTTCTACCGCATGGATGGCGCCTTGAAGACGACACGGAGTTCGTTCGTCAAGCAACCGGCCTCAACATGGACAACCCGGACAATGGTGTCGAAGCTGGCATCGAGCTGGGCAAAGCATCAGTTCGTTTTGCGATTACCAACGGTACAGCCGGCGGCGGTGAAGTTGATACGGGAAAACAATTTAGCCTGCAAAGTACTTTCGTTCTTAACGGATGGCAGGTTGGTGCCAGCGCGAACTTCAACGATGCAGACAATGCCGAGCGAACTGTATTGGGAGGATTCGGCGGACTAAAGACCGGCCCCGTAAGCTGGCTAGGGGAGGTCGACTACATCGATGACGACGCCCTGGGACCGACGGGTCGCAAGCAGTGGGCCGGCTTCGTCGAGGCCAATTGGTGGATCCGTACGGGCCACAACCTCAAAGTAAGTTACGGGCATTTCGACCCCGATGATGATCTCGATGAGGACGAGCAGAACCGCTACAGTTTGGTGTACGAGTATTTCCCAATAGCGTTCACCCAGTTGCGGATCGGTATCCGCAGCAACGACGGTATACCGCAAAACAACGTGCAGAACGCCGACACATTCTTTGTTCAGCTGGACGGATATTTCTGACAGCCAAGACCCGACGCGAATGTCCAACTGATTGAACCATTTGCTCCCCAATTGAGACTTACCATCAAGATGTCGTGCTTCTGGCGCCGACAAATCGCCCAATTTACGTCAATAGACGGAGAACAGATATGAAAACCAAAAGTCTTGCGGCAATATTCGTCTTTGTATTCACTACGTTTTTGGGCGGCTGCGGCGGTGGCGGAGGTGGTGGCGCGGCTCCACCACCGCCTCCACCACCACCGCCGGCTCCTACGTCGGCCGCGGGTATCTGGGACGGTCAGGCCGTGACGCCGGATGTCTCGGACATCGCCACAAGTTTCGAATTCAACGATGCCGATGGCTTTATTCTCGGCAATGCACCCTTCACCGCAGATTTCCAGGGCGGCGTTACGGAATCCCGAGGTATAGGGGCCCTTTACACCGATGGTGTGTTCTCCTGGCACGTCGATACTGCCGGAGGGTCCGTGGATTTCGCGACGCCGGGCAACGCGCTGACGTTTTCTACGCGAACGGTGACATTGGGTGACAACGCGACGATCCAGGTTCTTGATGAAAATGGCGTTGAGATATCGTCGACCGTTGTAAGCAATGCTTTTCAGCAAATTAACGTCAACCGCGACCTTGGTGCCGGTGAGTCGCTCATTGGCTCGGTCGTAATCACCGTTGGCGCCGGTGAAATTGTCATTGACGGGTTCACGTTTGGCTTTGTGAGCACGGCGTCTACCGAAGACATTGGCTGCCTATTTGCGCCCAATAACGAATTCGTCTGCGTTATCGCCGATGCCACGACCGGGGACTTCGTTGGCGGTGCAAACGGAACATTTCAGCTGAACGGAAGCCAAGTCACCGGCACGGGAAATATTTATGCTGGACCCGGGGAAAGACTAGCAGACGGTTCTACAATCGCTCCTCTGACCATCAGCGCCGGCACTCTCGTCCAAGACACGTCGCTCAACCTAACCGTTGAAAGCTCCGGTTTGTCCATTGCGGTGACCTCTTCATTTGATACGAGTTATAACCGCGGTGCGGCCCTGGCAACTGTACAAGCGACGTATACGACGACCGTTATCTTCGATGACATGTCCTCGTTCGATATCGACGCGGCCGGTGTCATCAGCGGGCAAACAGCGACCGGCTGTGTGCTAAGCGGCCAGGTAGCCGTCATCGATGCCACGGCGAATGCCTATGACGTCAATCTTGTTGCCGATGCGGCAACCTGTGGTGCGCTCAGTGGCGATTACGACGGGCTCGGTGCCAGTCAGGACGAGACAGTCATGGATGACACGTTCATTTTCGCCGTCTTCGTTGACGGTCAGTTAATGATTGTGGGACAAGCACTAAAATGACGGTCTATGGCGGCGGTTGTGCCGTCGCCATCTCCGCTCTGGGCCGAAAGCGGTAATTCAAGCGGAAGCAAGGTTACATTCATATCGGATTGCCGACTTTTGCAGCGATTGCTGATGGCTAGCTGCACGCCATGAGCAACCGCTTTAGAAGTAACGGCTTAGCTGCAGTTGCAAGTAGTCGTCGTTGGCCAGCGTATACGTCAGATCTTGCGGTCGTGCGCCCGACAAAAACCGGCCCCGAAACTCGACAACAAGGTCCTCTCCGAAACGCCGGTCAGCCTCTATGTTGATGAACGTCTCGCCTGTATCGACGTCATAGCCGACACCCGCAAGTACTGCTGTGTCCTGTGTATCGTTGAGTGCTAATCGAGTGCCAACGAACAGGTCGTTGTCGGCAATCGAGATGGGCTCTTGCTCACCACGACCGTCGTACTGGTACTCGAGCAGCATGCCGATGTCGGCCGCCGAATCACCGACCTGGTAGAACGTGTATTCGAATCCGCCCACGGCCGCCGCAAATGTTTCGGCGAAACCATCGCGCACGATCGCTTCCAATTTCCATAGCCAGGCATCGCGCGTGTATTGCAGATCGACGCCGAACTGCTCAATCTGATCGTAGTACGGCAACAACGCGTTGCCGGCCTCATTTGGTACCAGCCGGGGTTCACGACTCGTGCCACTAAAAAGGCTCAAGCCAATATCGACATCGCCGATGTAGTGACTGTAGCGCAACGCAAGATCGACATGCTTTTCCTCGGTCGAGGACTCGTACTGAGGCCGATCGGTATCGACCGGCAACGGCGCGCGAAACCGGCCGTTAGTGCCGGCGAACGTTCGCTCGCGAAAGTACGGCATCACGTACAAGTTCATTAAGCCCCAGTCTCGTTGCAAGGCGAGATTGACCATCGGTTGGCCAAGCTTGTCCTCGCCGTCGATGTCGGCGACCGCATCTGTTTGGTTGATGATGTCAACGAGATGTAGCGACTCGGTTACACCCCAGAATACGGTGTTCGATCCGATCAGCAGTTCGAACGAGTCTGCTTCATAGGCCCAGTAGGCTTCCCGAAGGTCAACCAACGAGCGCTCATCATCCGCCTGGTCCCAGCGCAAGTAGGGTATGAATGATGCACGTTGGGTATTTTCCGCATTCCGCCAACGTACCTCGGCCGTTGTCGCGAACGAGAATTGCCCGGTGTTTGACTCTTGTCCTGACCACGCCGCGTCCTGGGTGAAGAACCGCGTTTGCAGTTCAACGTTAGCGGAGAAATCCCAGGACGCTTCGTCGGCTTGGGCCACAAGCGCTGATAACAGGACTGCCAATAGAAAAAAGCGTGATGTGTTTGCGTTGTTCATGATGTTTACCGCAGGCGGCTTAGGCGCCCCTTGACGAAATCACCCTCGGACAAACCAATGTCAAATCGGTAGTCGTCATAGATGAGATCGGTTTGCTTGTTTGTTTGCACATTGCTCATCGACAGTAGGTGTGCACGCCAGACACCGTTTTCGTACTGACGGTAGTCTTTGAGTTCGAGCACCTTCAGCAAATCGCCGCGACGATCGTAGAACTCGACCTTGCGAATTTGGAAGTCGGTCTGATCAACCCAGGCAACCTGCTTCGTGTAACCGGAATTTTCGTAACGCGGCAAGCGTTCGAGTACATCGCACTGCAGTCCGTTGCAGTCGACTGTGCCGATGTGCTTGTAGTCGAACTTGTTGAGTTCGATCGCCGTGAAATCCTCGAATGCGAATTCGGAGCCGACAAACGGACCTGACTTATTGCTCGACGATATGCGTTTTACACGCTTCAGCGCCGGCAGATACAACCATTGGTCGTCCGGATCGAGAATCTTGGCGTGCGACAGCAGTGCGGTTCCCTCGATGTCGCGTGGCGTATCGAATAACACGAGGCTTTTGTCGCCGACAGTCTCGTCGGGTTTCTCGAATGTCGAAATGCGCAGCGAGCGCGACGACTGCTGCCCTGCTGCATTGCGCAGGATCATCTTCAACTCGACCTCACTCTCGCCAAAGCCGACATCGGTTCGGTCCGAGCGCGCGGCTATTTCAAAGCCCTGCTCCTCCGCCGTGCTGGCATTGGCCCTGCTCGTGAGCATCACGGCAAAGGCCGCGAGTATCACCAGTGAAACGATAGTTTTAAATTTCATGTTGGTTTCTCCAGTTAATCGTTAGCTAGTAGTCTTAAGCGGTGCTTGGCTGTAAAGCGCCATTTGATATGGACTCAACTGTCCGATCGCGCTTACCGAGCAACAGCAATGCCGGTAGGAACAGAAAGTCGAGAATCAGTGCGAAAACGATCGCGAGGACAGTCATCAGGCCAAGATCGACGTTCATCTTGAAAGCCGACGTCGTCATGACGAGGAAGCCCGCCGTCAGGATGATTGTGTTGACGACGATTGCTACGCCAACATTACGGAACGCGTAGCGGATCGAGTCCTCAACGTTAAATCCCTGCTCGTCGCGTGCACGCACGTACTTCGACAGGAAGTGCACGGTGTCGTCGACGATGATGCCGAGCGATATTGATGCGACCGTCGCTACCGAAAAGCCGACCTCACCCACAAGCAGCGCCCACGCGCCAAAGGTCGTCAGGATAGGTAGCCCGTTCGGCACTAGACTCAACAGTCCGAGGCTTACGCTCTGGAGTGCAAACATCATGATCAGTGCGATAGCGGCGATCGCCAAGATTGTTCCTGCAATCATGTTCTGCATGTTGCGTTCGCTGATGTAGGTGAACATCACGGCAGCGCTCGTCGGATCAGAGTGCATATACGACGGCCAGTTCCGTTCTTGCCAGGCCGCTGTGTTTTCGAAGAACGCTTTGGTCTCAGCCGTAGTCGAACGCGTCAGCGTTGCCGTTATGCGTGTAGCTGACTTGTCGATATTGATGCGGTCGTTGAGATCCAGGCCGTAGGGCAATGACAGCTCATAGAGCAGCAGGTATTGCGCCGAGAGTTCACGGTCTGCCGGTATGCGGTAGTAAGTATCGTCATCGGCGTGCATGTTGCGATTTAGGCGCTTCATGATGTCGGACAACGAGTAAACATGCGTGACGTTCGATTGCTCACGCAGATAGTCGGCGAAGTGCTCCAGATTTTCGAGGTATTCACGTTCGCTAACGCCACCGGGATTCGCGGCCGGCACCGAAAACTCGATCGGATACAATCCGAAGTACTCCTGCACCTCGTCGGAGTCGGTGCGAAACTCGATACGCTCATCGAAGTACTCGACCCACTGATCGTTGAACTGAATGGTCGGAATGAACGCGATCAGAACCAGCGCGCCCGCGCCGACGCCAAGGAACAGCTTGCGGTAGTTCTGGATCACCGTATTCGCCAGACGATCCATCGCTCGTTGTGACCATTCAGGCCCTGTTGCTGCTTTAGTCTTGTATGGCAAGACGCTGATCAAGGCGGGCAACAGTGTTATCGAGTAAAGCCACGCGGCAGCGATGCCGACGGCCGTGATGTTGCCCAGGTGCCAGTACGGCGGCGAATCCGAAAAGTTAAGGGCAAGGAAGCCGACGATGGTCGTCAACGACGTAATTGTGACCGGTACGAAATTGATTCGAACGGCCTCAACGAGCGCTTCCGCTTTGCTGCGCCCTTCACGCATGAGTGCGCGCAGCGATAACAAGATGTGAATCGAGTCGGCTACTGCAAGCGTCAGAATGACGATCGGTGCCGACATCGATATCGGCGTCAGTTTCACACCGGCGAAGCCCGCAACGCCCATGCCGATCATCGAAGACAGGCCGATGATTATTAAGGTCGCAAACGTCGCCGAGAATGATCGAACGATTACCCAGGTCAGCGCGAAGATGACGACGAACATTAACGGCATCAGGGTCGCGCCATCGTTCATACCCGTTTCCGCGAACGCGTTATTGAGCATCGACACACCAGTCAGGTGAACTTCGACGTCGGGGTACGCCGTCTCAATCTCCGCCACAAGTGTGCGTGCGTAGTTGACGGCCTCCGGTACCTCCATGAGTTCCTTTTCCGGGTATTGCAGAACAACGTTGATCGCAGTGACATCAGCATCCCGTGTCAGGATTTGATCGCGCAACAACGGCTCGGCCAGTGCAACGTCTTGTCGTTCACCGAGATATCCGGCATCGCGGTCAAGCGCATCCGTGACCAGGTCTTCGACAATCAGGTCATCTTCGGTCGCATAGGTATGCTGGAAGTTGCTGATTGAATCCACACGAATTGCGTACGGAATCTTCCACGCTTCTTCGGTCAGCTGTTCGACAGCATCGAGTGTCTGCGGCGAGAAAGCGCTGCCGTCCTGCGGTTCGAATACGAAAAAGAAATTGTCGTTTTTCGTGTAAGTGTTCTGCAGGTCCTCGAACGCCTGCAGCTCTGGATTGGCCTCTGAAAAGAAAACCCGGTAGTTGGTTGAAAACGCCAGCTTGCTCGCGCCCGATCCTGCTGCCACGGCCAGTGCCACGGAAAACAGGATGACGAACCAGCGGCGGGCGATTACCCGTCGCGTCAATGCGGCGGCAAATCGATCTATCGCCTTGAAATACGTACCCATGCTATCTCTCCAAAAGTTAAATTTGTAACCGATCGGTCATAAATTAATCAAAAAAACTCAGGTCCAGGAGTCGATCAAATCGTCAAGCGTTTCGACAATCTCGTCCTTTTGTAAAAATCCCTTCGCCATCGCCGCAGACCCAGCCAGCGTGATCATCAGCTGCCGAGCGAGCTTGTAGGGGTCCTGCCCTTGGCGAATCTCGCCGGCCTGCTGTGCCTTGCCGATCATGTCGGTCATAAAGCGCACGCGCTTTTCACCGATGGCCTGCAAAGTGGCTTTGACCTCGGGGTCGTGCGGTGCCAGTTCCACCATCGAGTTGATCATCATGCAGCCCTTTTCACCGGCCGCATCGTCACAGATCTTGTGAATCGCGGCTTTGATGTTCTCGAGCGGTGAATCGGACTCGAACGCAACGGATGCAACCTCACGGAACTCCTCATCCGCATAATGCTGTAGCGAGCGCATGAACAACTGGTGCTTGTCACCAAAGGCCTGGTACAGGCTGCCCTTGTGCAAGCCCGTGCAATCACACAAATCCGTCAGCGAGGTTGCTTCGTAGCCCTTGCGCCAAAATGCCTCCATGGCGGACTCGAGCACAGCCTCCTCGTCAAATTCGCGCGGTCGACCAACCGACCTATGTTTTAGTGCTTCAGCCATCTCTGCTATTCATTTAAAACCGTACGGTCAAGAATATAGTCCTTTCCGTCCGAATTGTAAACCCCCCAGTCAAGAATTCTCACTATAGGCCGCGCAGGCCACGGCTAGCGTCGATTTTGGGACCAGACGAGGCTCCAATCTGGCGACCTTGTCGTGTCTGGTGGCCAAATATAAGGCGTCCACTGCCCCTGGCAGACACTTTGCATTGAGTCCGAATACTGGGTGGCCAGGGCATTTTCATCATTACTTGATATTGAGTTGCCTGATTTGATCGAACCAGGAAACACGGTAATTCCTCGATTCTGTGAACAGCGTCTCGGAACACTTGTCGCACGCGAGCGACATTGTCGACTTGAAACGGATGCTTGGCCGGATGGAGACTGTCACATGCTAAGGGCCTCATTGGCCGCGCTCGCCACCCTCGGACTCGTGGGTGTGCTAGCCCTATTGATTGTGGAATCCAGAGCAGTCAAAGACGATTACTACGTCGCTCACGCGGAACGCATGCGAGCGATCGAAACGTCAAGAAATGACCTGGCTGCAATTACGCAAGCGACGCTGAGCGCATCTAAGAAAGGGCAATCCCTACCTTCATCAATCGAATTAGCAGCAGCACGTCTTTTGGAGACCGGCCGTTTTCTGCAAGACATAAATGATACGTCTATACAGAGCTCGATGGTGTCTTTGGAGCTCGCTGCCTACAGCGAAGCGTTAACCAAGTATATACGGGACGAAAAATCATTCGCCGCAAAACAGAGCACTTTAGCAGAAGCACTTCGATCGCTGCAGGATGAATCACCCTTGGTCGTTAAAGATCTACGACGCGTTGATTTGCACATTCAATCACAAAATGCGTTTTCTCTCGCACTGGACGTGATCGAACATGTGACCGGGCAAAACCCGTCAGACTTGAATGAACTCGCACTTCGAATAGAAGCCCTGGGCAGCAATTCGGAGATCACGGCCCGGGCGCCCGGACGTCTTGATCACTTCGTCGAAGCTGCCAACTCGGTAATTGTGGCGCATATTGCCTCTGAATCCGCCCTGGAAAAAATCAGCCGGAGTCGCATAAGCGATGAACTTGGCGTACTTTCCGACGCGATTTTGAATGAGAATCATCGAACTGTGAGCCGCGCCGAACGTGCTCGACTATTGCTCTCGATCTGCGCGGTCCTCCTCCTTGGCGGTACAGGCTACGCGATGCTGAAATTGCAATCGAGTTACCGGTCGCTGAACAAAAGCAATGCTGATTTGGAGAAAATTAATAACTCGTTGGAGGACCGGGTCAGTTCCCGTACTGAGGAATTGTCCTTGGCTTACGAGGAACTCAAAGAATCACAAGTCCAGTTAGTTCAGGCGGAAAAGATGTCCTCGCTGGGTGAGCTGGTTGCCGGAATCAGCCACGAGATTAATACGCCTTTGTGGTACCTCACTAACAATTCGACCGTAATTCAGGAGCGCTTGAGCACAATAAGTGAATTCTGTGACATCGCCGAATCGATGTTAGCTGCTGTAAGGACCCAATCGTCTGTTAAAGAAGCTGTTGGCCGGGGCTTGATCGATATGCAAAAGATGTTGAGCAACGGAATGAGAGATGACATCGCCGAAGCTAAAGATCTTATGCAGGATAGTATTGGCGGGCTCGAGGATTTGATGGAACTTGCTCAAAGCCTTAAAGATTTCAGCAGACTGGATCGTGCTCGACAGGGTGAATTCAATGTTAACGAAGGACTGGACAAGACACTACTAATCGCGAAGAACAAACTCAAATATAGCGTTACGGTAAACAAGCAATATGGTGAAATACCATTGATTGATTGTTCACCGTCCCAGATCAATCAAATTTTCCTCAATCTGATTACTAATGCGGCAGACGCGATAGACGAAATCGGCGAAATCGCGATCCGCACATGGACGGAGGATGCCAATGTCTGCATAAGCATAGCCGATACGGGCTGTGGAATACCTGCCGACGTGCTTTCGAAAATACGCGATCCGTTTTTTACTACCAAGGATGTCGGTAAGGGCACCGGTCTCGGCCTGTCTATCGTCGAGCAGATCGTCAGTGCTCATAACGGCGAACTTCGAATCGAATCAGAGCCCGGAAACGGAACGCTAGTCACAGTTGTCTTGCCGATCCGAGCAGCCGACCAAAGCGACGATGCTGAAGACAGCGGCCAGTATGAATCGTGGGCTTTGGACGCCGCCGAAACGCCCGCTGGCGGCAAGGAAATTGAGGTACGGGAACCGGCTCCAAACTGGGCAGCGACTTTGTGAATGTCGTCACGCAAATACTGGGTGTGCGGAACTGATGATTGCGTCTACTGAACGACAATGGGGATCGAAATGACCGACAGGGCACGTGTCTTGTTCGTAGACGACGAGAAGCGAGTGCTGAACTCGATGCGCGGGCTATTTCGCCGCGAATTCGAACTGTTCTTGACCACCGAAGGCGCCGTTGCGGTCAAGATTGCCGCGGAGGGCGAGATTGACGTCATTGTTGCTGATCAGCGCATGCCCGGTATGACCGGTGTCGAAGTGTTAGGCAAAGTAAAGGAGCTATCGCCCAGGACCATTCGCATTCTCTTGACGGGCTATGCGGACCCGACTGCTGTTGAAGGTTCTATCAACGTCGGCGAAGTATTCCGTTTCCTGAGCAAACCTTGCCCACCCCAACACCTACGTGAAACTCTGCACCTTGCTGTCGATGCTGCCCGAGCAACGGCCGATTGCTCGGCCCAATTAGCCAAAGCATTCGCCATGAATCCGGCCACGACACCCGATCAACACCAGAGGCCATCCAATACGGGCGCAGAAACGCAATCAACGAGCTCGTCGCCAATACCTCCGCCTGTGCTCACCCCGGCCACTCGCTTAAGATCGGTGCCCTCTGCCAGCGCCGTTTACGCCGCCCAATCGATTCCAACGCTCCCCAAGTCACAGGCAGCTGAGGCGGACAGGTTTACAACTTCATCGCATCGGCAAGCAATCACGGATGCCGTACTGCCCAGCGAAATCAGCAAACAGTCCCAACGTGACGAAATTGCTGCTCGTGCGGTTGCGATGACGAAGGACGTCGGCGTCGTAGTCTTCACCGTTGACTCCCAGTTCGCGGAGCTCGCAATCCGTGCCGTGTCGACAGATCGAAACACGATATTGGCTACTACTCTCGCTAGAGCTGCACATGCATTCGAGCAATACGATGTGGGAGTTCTTGTCACGGACTTTACGACTAAAAGCGCAGTGCTACAAAAAATAATCAGTACGCTAAAGAAGTATCTTCCGGAGCTTGTCACGATTGTCGTCAGCGGTGGCAGGGATACCAGCGACATGATCAACCTGATTAATCATGGACAGGTATTTCGGTATCTCTTGAAACCCATAGATACTCAGAATCTACGCAATAACATCAACGCCGCAGCGATCAAATACACGCAATTACGCAAAGATCCCGAATTAGTCAAACGGCATCAAATACAGGTTTTTTCAGGCCTGTCGGAATCGTCACCCACACTCAATGAATTCGTTAACAGAATTCAAAATTTAGGGCATCAACAGCTGAACAGTACCCATCATTCCAATTGACTCTTCGATTATTAACGAAATGAAGGAGCAGCAAGACAACAGTACATTACCGCTATTGCTTGCGATCACCGGCATGGTTCTCTTGAGTGTCGCGATCGGCTGGCTCCTGTTGGATAAAGACGTCCCAGCTCAATTCGATCCGAGCGAGAGTTGGTCGGTCATATTGATGGAGCAATTAAGCGTCGAGTCAGCAAACAATGCTCCGGCAACGGATATTGACGCGAACTTCCGTAAGGCTCGACTGGCTGCAGAGGCAGATATTCTGTCATTTCCTCTTGAGCAAAGTGCGCTCTATTTTTATGGTCGCATTTTGGCGGCCGCGCCAGACCATGCTATCGCCAATGCCGAACTAGACGCTGTCCTTGGACGAATTTCGGCAATAGTTGCCGATCATCTGAAGAGGGCGGAATTTCGCGATGCGTATGAACTGGCTTTGCACGTCGCAAAGGTGCGGCCGGGCCACGAGCTTGTACATGACGTACAGCAAACACTGGACGAATCGGCCGGCGAATTTGTGTCGCAAGCCATGCAGTATGCACAGAATGGCAAGGACAAAAGCGCGGCCGCATCTCTGGCGGCAGCGGAAGCGCTACCCGGGGGCCAGCCTGACTATTTTGCAGCTGTTCGAGATTCAATTTCTGAGATACGGAAGTCACGCGAAGCCGCCGAACTCATTGAGGTTGAAAGCACTACTCTCGCCACCGCCCAGGCCATGCAGGTTCGCGTAGATAAAGTTCGTGGCGCAATTGACGTGGGACAACTTATCACACCGTCAGGCCGCAGTGCGCTTGATTATCTCGCTGAGTGGAGTACGCCCGACGAACAAAAAGAACAATTGACCGGGGAGTTGGTGGACGCACTTATCGCTGAAGCCAAGATAAATATTGGCCTGGGTCTGTTACCCATTACCGAAACGCTGTTGGATGCTGCCGACGAACTTGCCGGTGACAAGGCCGAACTCGCAGTATTGCGCGAATCGCTGGAACGCGCTTTTTTCGAGGCCGAAGCGAGCAAGCTCATAAGCACGAATGATCTTGTCCGTGTAACTACAGTACAGCCACACTATCCGCAGCGAGCAAGAACTCGCGCTATCTCTGGCTGGGTTGAAGTTAAGTTCACGGTGACTAAGTCGGGAGAGACCGACGAAATCGAAGTGTCACGATCGGAACCTCCGAGTATCTTCGATGATGCAGCCGTTGCGGCCGTTGAACAGTGGACTTTTGAACCGCGTGTGTTCCGGGGGCAGCGCATTGATCAGCGATCTGCCGTACGGCTCGTCTTTCGTCTTGACTAGTGTGTTGTGTGTTCGCACACAACCCCGTGAGTTTGACATATTTGCTCTGGATGATATGCGGTGGAGCGCTTCGTCGGTAATGCTAGTGTAAGTAGTGCAGTAACCGTCGTCTGTCGCCTTTTTCCGACTCCCCGATAGACAATATGAGTGCTAAGGTTGTTCGATCGGCCCACGATATTGCTCGCTCATTGTTGTGCGATATTGACGCAGAGCAACAGCAATTCTCTTTATGATTAATCTTAAGAGCTGCAACAGTGGCACGTCACGACGATTGATGCTGGTCGTTCTTACCGGTTGCTACATATTCGTTTGGTCTTCGCCCGTGCCGGCAGGAACAACGTTCGGCATCTACGATGCGCGCACACTCGCAATGGGTGGCGTGTCGGTCGCATCGGCAAATAATGATAATGCGCAGTTTTACAATTCCGCGTTGCTTGCTTTTAACAAAGAGATCGAAGAGAAGACGCAAGACTCGCGCTTTTTATTCTCACTGCTGAGTCCGCAGGTAACAAAGTCAGCGATAACCATGGAAGAGCTTTCGCAGGACGATCTTACCCAGGCAATTACCCGTGCGATTGGCGACTTCAACGCAACGCCGGACGCGATGAATGCGCAGGCAGTCGTCGATGTTACCGCACATCTGGACGCTTCTCTGGCCGATCTTGACGGCGAGGATCTGTTTGCAGATATATACATTGGGCTGGCTGTCAGCGAGCCGAGCAAATTCCAGGGCGCCGGATTTTTCATGGGAACGCGACTATTGGCGGGCGGACAATCGACTATTACGGCTACGGATCACGCAGTGCTTGCAGCGTATCAGGAAGGGCTTACGTTTATTGCTTCTGGTGGCGCGCAGGGAGTGGAGCATCCGGAGTTGTTTGACGCGAATGGCGAGTTGATCGATCCGGGCAACACCTTTGATTCGACGGCAAGCGCGGCGGGGGCAATAG
>Ga0224508_10000744_pt1 | contig 30851 bp, 31 predicted proteins | sample SF_Jan12_sed_USG_4_FD_170157 | JGI IMG/M metagenome (GOLD analysis project Ga0224508, IMG submission 170157) | Sediment microbial communities from San Francisco Bay, California, United States - SF_Jan12_sed_USGS_21 | ecosystem: Environmental > Aquatic > Marine > Sediment | place: USA...
TCCGGGAGCCAGCAACCACGGGACTACGGCCAGCATCACCACTGAAATGGCGAGTGGCACTCGACGACGACTAGCAGAAGGCACTGGACCCCTCTAAGTAGGTTTTCCCGCTCTCGACAAGAGTGTAGTGACAGTCGGCGGTTTGTCTCTAGAAAATACTGGGTGATGTCCGAGTTAGTCGGCCAGCACCTTTACCGGCCCCTGCAAGAATCGCTCGTTGGGAACCTCATAGACCGCCCCGCCGTCTGCCTCGAGATGGGTGGCGGATAGGCCGACTGATAGGAGACGGCCCTGGACGCCGTCGATGCTCAACAACTGGCCTGCCTTGAAGCGTTCCTGAACATACCGGCCGGCTGCCACCTGACGGGAAATGGCCAGCGAGCCCAGGCCAACCGCCAGCCCGCCCGCCAGGGCCGCCCCAAAGGCCAGGGCTGCCACCAGCAACAGGATGATGTCGGTGCTCACGCCCAGCTGGTCGAGGGCGATTATGACTCCGATCCCGAGCAGCACGCTTGAGACGGCCAGGCTGACTCGCGAGGCCAGGACGGGCGATACTCGCCGCATGGCGGTCTCAATGAACAAGCCGATGATCTTCCCGCCGCTGCGGGTGAGAATGATCACCAACACCGCGACGAGCACTTTTGGAACGAAGTTGATGGTGGCCTGGAGCAGCTTGTCGGTCTGGTCGGGGTCAAGGATCACCAGGATCCCGACCACCGCGGTCGTGAGAATGACCACGGGAACCAGTTGGTTGATGAGCTCGCGGAACTGCTCGGGCACTCGTTTGGCCAGCACCTTCCCGACGATCACCGTCGCCACAATGATGATTGTCACGGTGATCAGCGTGCCGATGGTGGTCTCGATATTCATTTGCTCTCCTCCCCCATACCGTACACACGGAGGGCCTCACCGATCCTGGCCAAGATACCTCCCCCTTCCTTGATGACAGCTATCACGAACTCCTCGAGGCCGACCACCCGCATGACGGGCTCGCTCAGGTCGGTGGACAGTTGACCTTCCCACAGGTCGGCCAAGAACGCCTGACAGGCGTCGCAGGTCAACACATGCTCGTCGATTGAGTTGTCCTCGCCTTCGGCGAAGTCGATTCTTTGAACGTCGGTAATCGTGCAGGTGGTCATTGCCATTCCCTCATCTGGCTTTGCAACGCTCGACGCGCCCGAAAGATTCGTGTCCGAACGGTGTTGAGTGGCAGTTGCAGCTCGGTGGCGATTTCTTCGTACGACTTGTGCTCCAGTTCCCGCAACACCAGCGGGGCCTTGAGGTCCTCGGGGAGAGCTTCGATTGCGTCGCCCATGGCCGCGGCCATCTCGGATACCTCAGCTGAATGCTCCGGCCCAGCTCCCGAGGCCGCCACCGTTTCAGGCATTGTCTCGGTCGCATACTCCCGACGCCGGGTTACGGCATTGACGGCCAGGTTGTGGGCGATGCGATAGAGCCACGAGCGGACCTGACTGTCTCCCCGGAAATCTGGCAGGGCTCGATAGGCGCGCAAGAAACAATCCTGCGAGATGTCCTCTGCAACGGTCGGGTTCCTGACCACTCGTAGTACTGCTCCATAGACGAAATCCTGATGGCGACGGACCAGCTCACCAAACGCCTCTAGGTCTCCGGCCTGGACCGCAGTTACTAGTTCGTAGTCATCAAGGTTTTGCACGCCTGTCGCACAGCCTCTCTTAGACACGCGAACGTCCCCCAGTATCGCGGATTTTCTTTGCCGAAGCCTCTCGAAAGATTTGAGAACTTAATGCTGCTCGGGTGTGTCCAACCTGGCGAACGGGCGGAGAATCGCCCGGATCGACAACAGATTTGGGACGAACCGGCCCGTGACTGCCCCCCTGTCGCGACTGGTGAGTTCCAAAGGGGGACCTTCTGGTCCTCGGGTGTAGTGAGAAGCCAACAGGCCCCCCAACCGGCTTCCACTACACCCAACGAACCGAGAAAGCCGGCGGCCTCCCGCCGGCTTTCTCGGTTCCGGAGGTAGTTTTCCTTTGGCCGCCCCGCTGATTTGCCGATGCTTCAGGGTGCCCGGCCATAAGAATGTCCCTCAATGAACCGTTTTCTCCTCCTGCTGAGCGCGCTCGCTCTGGTAGCTGCCGCCTGTGCGGCGAGCCGCGACGAGATCTCGGAGGAGTTCTTCCCCCCGGTGACCTCCTCGTCCACCACGGGTGATACAACAACGACCACCACCACCACCACACTGCCACCCGTCGAGACCACTCCCGAACAAGCCGTCGAGAAGCTGGCCGATACCGTCCGGGATATTCGGCAACTGGCCTTTGACGCGCCGAGTGTCGAATACCGTTCGGCGGACGACATCGCCAGCGGCTACGACCAGTTGCATGGCCTTCCCCGGACGGGAGACGATCGGGTCGATACCGCCTACCTGCGGATGCTCGGCGTGTTGGGCGACAACGCGTCCTTCGAGGACCTCCAGAGCTCATGCAGCCTCCCGGGGTTCTACGATCCGGTCACAAACACAATCGCTTTGGTGGAAGGGCTCCGAGAGTTGACTCCCCGAGGTCGGAGCATCTTGGTTCACGAGCTTGTGGCAGCCTCGACCAATCAGAACTACCGCTGGTGGGACGGGATGCGGTCCGCCCAGGACGGCGGGGATAGCGAGGCGTCGGTTGGCGTGTGGGGACTTGTGCAGGGCGATGCCGCCTTCCACGCCGCGCAGTACGAAACCGAAGTGCTGACTGCCACCGATCGGTTTGCCATCACGCTCGAGCAAGTGAATTGTGAGCGGGATCGACTGCAGCCACGCGGGTACGTCCTTGAGTTGGAATCCTATGGGCCCGAAGTCGGTCGAGCCTACGTCGAGGAGCTCCTTTCAGTCGGCGGAGTGGAGATGCTCGATGAGGCTTACGCCAGCCTCCCGCAAAGCTCCGAGCAGATCTATCACCCGACACGACCGGCTGAAGACCGCCCGGACCTCAAAAGTGACCTGGATTCCGCGTCGATAACCGGCTTCAGTGTGGTGGACGTCGGCACGCTTGGCGAGCGTCGTTTCCGAGCCATTCTGTCTGAAGGAGTGGGCGACGCGCAGGCCCTGCAGGCGGCGACGGGTTGGGGCAACGACTCCTATCGGATGCTATGGAACGGCTCAGACCTGGTTCTGGTCGTCACTTTCGAAGGAGACCGTGCTGCCGACGCCCAGGAGCTGGCCGAAACCCTCGGAGGTTGGGCAAGTGATTCCCTCAGCGTTGGCGCCGGTCGACCGGACAACACCGGGCTGGCATTCGAGGGCGAGGAGTATGCCTTCGTTTCCCACCGAAACGGGACAATGCTCATGGTGTTGTCAAACGACGCGGCGGCTGGTCGCGAGGTTCGCGATCGATTCTGGCCGGCCTGGTAGGTCGCCCAAGCGAACGACCAGCTGGGCCTGAAGCGGCGGGGGCGGTCGGGTAGCCGGCAGCTCAAGCACCAGGGCAGCACCCGGCAGCACGACCATCCTCCCGGGCGGTACGAACCGGATTTCGTTCACGACACCCGTTGAGGAAACTCCGATGAGCCAGAGCGCCTCGCGCAGGCCGAAGGTGTGGGCGGACCGGCCGCCCAAAACGAGCCCTCGGCCCTCGGTTCGTGGCCGTAGGCCGCGCCATCTTCGAACGAAGCCGAGCGCCACCAGTACCGGCCCCGAAGACCACTGTTCGTTCCCAAGGATCAGCACCACCGCTGCATCGTATGGGAGCCCGATGCTCCCGTGAACCCTCTCTGGCGCGAACACCACCCGCCGGTAGGCTCCGGCCATGTCCGGGACCCTTGTGCTGTGTGCCACTCCTATCGGAAACCTGGGCGATGCCTCACCTCGACTGCGAGAGGCGTTGGCCGGGGCCGACGTCGTCTATTGCGAGGACACCCGGCGCAGTCAAAAGCTGCTCGGCGCCTTTGGCATTTCGGCCAGCCTTCGCAGTTACTTCGTGGCCAACGAAGATGCGCGAGCGGTCGAGTTAGCCGAGCACCTTCGGAACGGCGAAACCGTGGTGCTTATCTCTGACGCCGGAATGCCCGGCGTGGCCGACCCCGGGTTGACCGCGGTCCGGGCTGCCGTCGAAGCCGGCGCCACCGTCACCGTCGTGCCCGGCCCGAGCGCTGTTACTGCGGCGGTGGCCGTGTCCGGTCTCCCGTCCGAGCGGTTCGTGTTTGAAGGGTTTCTGCCCCGCAAGCAGGCCGAGCGTCGTCAACAGCTCTCGGAGCTGGCCGGGGAGCCCCGGACCATGGTGTTCTTCATGTCGCCGAAAAGGGCCGTCGCCGAGCTGACCGACCTCCTGGAGGCCTGTGGGCGGGATCGGTCCGTCGTGGTTGCCCGCGAGATCACCAAGCTCCATGAGGAGATCTGGCGGGGGACACTGGCTGAAGCAGTCGCCCACTTCGAGGAGCAGGCTGCCCGCGGCGAGCTGACGGTGGTGGTGGCGGGATCACCCGATGAGCCGGGGAGCCTCGAAGCCGCCGTCGACAGTGTGCTCGGGGCCATGGCGGATGGCGAGCTATTCAGTGCCGCAGTCAAGCGAGCAGCGGACACCCACGGTGTCCGCCGTCGTCTGGTCTACGAGGCCGCTCGTCGGCGGCTCGAAGACGTTTAGCTGACGCCTACCTGCAGCTCCCCTGAGCAATTGGGGCAAATGCCCTTGCCGTGAAACGCCCGAACTCCCTCGGTCGATCCACAAAAGGTGCACGTTGCCTCGAGTTTGCGCATGCTGATGTTCTCGCCCTCGATCCAGATCGTCAGCTGATCACCCTCGCGGATGTTGAACAGTCTGCGGGTCTCAGCTGGGATGACGACCCTTCCGAGGTCATCGATCTTTCGGACTATACCGGTGTCCATTCCTACCTTCTCTCACAATTGGCTCCCCCACCTGAGCCAGCTTACCCAAGCGTTGGCCGCGGAGGGTGATCGGCCAGCCGGGCCAGCCGGGGGCTGCCACTAGCCTCGTATGCAGTCCATGTATATCACGACGCCCATCTACTACGTAACCGATTCGCCGCATATCGGGCATGCCTACACCACAGTGGTGGGGGACGCCATCGTCCGTTTCTACCGGCTCGCCGGGACCGATGCCCGCTACCTGACCGGCACAGATGAGCACGGATTGAAGGTTGCCCGGGCAGCCGAGGAGCAGGGCGTCACCCCGCAGCGATTGGTCGACGAGGTGAGCACCCGCTACCGCGAAGCGTGGTCGTTGCTCGACGTGTCGAACGACGATTTCATCCGCACTACCGAGCCTCGCCACATCGCGGGAGCGCAGGCATTCCTGCAGACGCTGTATGACAATGGCGACGTCTACCTCGACCGCTACGAGGGTTTGTACTGCGTCTCGTGTGAGGACTATTACAAGGAAGACGACCTGCTGGAGGGCGGCCTGTGCCCCATCCATCATCGGGCGGTCGAGCAGTTCAGTGAGGACAACTACTTCTTCCGCCTCTCAAAATATGGCGACGCCCTCCTGGCCCACATTGAGGCCAACCCCGACTTCGTGTACCCGCGGACCCGGCGCAACGAAGTGGTCGGGTTCATCAACCAGGGTCTCGAGGACTTCTCTATCAGCCGGGCGACCCTCGACTGGGGCATTCCCATCCCCTGGGACGACACCCAGGTGACGTACGTCTGGGTGGAAGCGCTCATGAACTACGCAACAGCCGTCGGGTATGGACAAGATGACGAGTTGTTTGCCACATGGTGGCCGGCCGTCCACCTCGTCGGCAAGGACATTCTCCGGTTTCATGCTGTCATCTGGCCTGCCATGTTGATGGCAGCCGGCGTCGATCCGCCCCGCCAGGTGGCCGCCCACGGCTGGCTCCTGGTCGGAGGGGAAAAGATGTCCAAGACCACGCTCAACCAGATCGCCCCCTCCGAGCTGGTCGACACCTTCGGGGTCGATGGCTATCGCTATCACTTCTTGCGGGACGTCACCTTCGGCAGCGACGGCAACTTCTCGTGGGAGGGGATGGTCGATCGCTACAACGCCGACCTGGCCAACGACCTCGGCAACCTGGCCAATCGGGTGCTGAACATGGTTGAGCAGTATCGGGAAGGAACCGTGCCGGCGCTCTCGGGAAACACCGAGTCCGACCAGGCCCTGCGGGCGGCGGCTGCCAACGCCCTCACTGCGCTCGGCGGGTTCGCCGGCTACCGATTTGGTGAGGCGCTGGTCGACATCTGGCGGCTGTTTGGTGCTGCCAATTCATACGTCGAAGACAATGCCCCGTGGCGTTTGGCCAAGAACCCTGAAGAGGCGGACCGCCTCGACGAGGTGTTGAACGCCCTGTTGGAAGCGTTGCGGGTGGGAGCCATCCTCATCTCGCCGGTGATGCCGGGGGCAGCCAAACGCCTGTGGGATCAACTCGGGTTGGCCGGGGCTCCCGATACAGCTCCCTACACCGAGACGGCGGTGTTCGGTGTTTTCCCCGCTATCCCTATCGCCCGTGGCAATCCGCTGTTTCCCCGCATCGACGAGGACTGAGGACGTCGTGTGGGTAGACACCCACTGCCATCTTCAGCTCGCCGAAGCTGACCCCGGCCTGCTGCTTGAGCGTGCCGGTGAGGCCGGAGTGGGCTGGGTGGTGATCCCCGGAGTCGATGCCGCGACCTCGACTGCCGCCCGGCAACTGGCGAAAGATGATGATCGGGCCAAGTGGGCGGCCGGGCTCCACCCCCACGACGCCGGGCGTTGGCCGGAAGACGGCGAGGCCATCGCTTCGCTCATCACCGAGGCGGACGCGGTGGGCGAGATCGGCTTGGATTTCTACCGCAGCCAGACGCCCCGGGACGTTCAGGAAGCGGCGTTTCGTGCTCAGCTGGCGCTGGCCGAAGCGGCCGGCCTCCCGGCTCTCGTGCACTGCCGCGACGCGTTTTCGGCGGTGTACGACATCGTGGAGGACACCGGCACCGGTCCCCGGGTGGTGCTGCACTGTTGGACGGCCGGCCCGCGCTGGACGAAGAGATTTCGGGAGCTGGGCGTGACATTCTCCTATGCCGGACCGCTCGCTTTTGCCAACGGAGACACCATTCGGCTGGGCGCCCTCGAAGCACCACCCGATCAGACGGTGGTGGAGACCGACACGCCGCTGCTCAGCCCGCCCCCGTTCCGGGATGTTGAGAACGAACCGTCGCGGGTGGTGCTCGTGGGCCAGGCCCTGGCCGAGGTGTGGGGGATGCCGCTGGACGAGGTTGAGCGCCGCACCACCACCCGGGCCGAAAGGGTGTTCGGTGGGTGACGGCGCCCAGGGCCGGGCGGAGATCATCGGGTTGCTCCGGCAACACGAGGTTGGTCCCGTCAAGCGGCTCGGCCAGAACTTCCTAGTCGATCCCAACACCATTCGCAAGATTGTTGACCTGGCCGGGGTCGGCCGGGGCGACGCGGTGCTGGAGGTCGGGGCCGGCACCGGCACCCTCACCCTGGCGTTGGCGGCCACCGGTGCGGCCGTCCTCACCTATGAGGTCGACGAGCGGCTGGCGCCCGTGCTGGAACAAGTGCTCGATGGCGTTGACAACGTCGACCTTCGGTTGGCGGATGCGGCCGCAGCCCCCGTGCCGGCGGGGCAGTGGACGGTTGTGGCCAACTTGCCCTACTACTTGTCGACCACGCTCGTGTTGGATTGGCTGCAAACCGGGCCACAACCGGAGCGGTTCGTCGTGATGGTGCAGCGAGAAGTCGCCGACCGACTCACGGCCGGGCCCGGCTCGCGGATCTACGGCATCCCCAGCGTGATTGCCCGCCTCTACGGCCGTCCCCGCCTGGCGTTTACCGTGCCTCCGACGGTGTTCTATCCCCAGCCGGAGGTCGACTCGGCAGTGGTTGAGATCACCCGGCTCGAGGAGGTGTCGCCGCACGCGCAATCCGCTGCCCGCCTGGCCGCGACCGCTTTTGGGCAGCGGCGCAAGATGCTGCGCAGGTCGCTGGCGGAGGCGGTTCCCGAGGCGGAGGCTGTGCTGAGCGCGGCCGGGATCGACCCGAGCTCCCGGCCCGAGGAGCTGGGGGTCGACAGCTTCCTGGCTCTGGCGGAGGTAATCGATGGCTGATCGGGTGACCGTGGACGCGTTTGCCAAGGTCAACTTCGGCCTGATTGTCGGTCGCCGGGCCAATGACGGCTTTCATTCGCTCACATCACTCGCTCAATCAATCTCGTGGTCGGACCGTTTGAAGATCGGCTTCTCGGACCACGACGAGTTCATTGCCACCGGAATGGATGCTTCGGAGGACAATCTGGCCTGGAAGGCGCTGTTGGAGGTGCGGGCCGAGGCCGGGTCGCAGCGGCCGATCACCATCGAGCTGGACAAGCAGATAGCCGTGGCGGCCGGTCTGGCTGGCGGCAGCGCCGATGCCGCCGCGGTCGTGGCCGTCGCCTCCAACCTCTTGGGAGTGAATGGTGAACGTTCCTCGGCACTGGCCGGCCGGCTGGGGTCCGACGTTCCCTTCTGTCTGACCGGGGGTTTGGCGATCCTCGAGGGAAGAGGCGAGCGAATCACCCCCCAGGAATCGGCCGGCGGATTTGCGCTGGGCATCGTTGTGCCGCCGCTCGAGCTGGCGACAGTGGATGTGTATCAGCGGTGGGACGAGTTGGAGGGGCCCGAGGGCGTGCCACTTCCCACCGCGGCCCTGCCTCCCCAGCTCCGGTCCTTTGAGCCACTTCGCAACGATCTGGCTCCGGCCGCTGAGTCGCTCGCTCCCCGGGTCGCCGAGTGGCGCCATGAGCTGGCCTCGCGATGGGGCCGACCGGTGGCAATGAGTGGCAGTGGCCCCGCTCTGTACGCCTTCTTCGTGGATGAGGACGAAGCTGCCTCTGCCATCGGTGATCGTCCGGCCGGCGCCCGGGCAACCATGGCCGCAGTACCGGTAGCGCGAGGGTGGCGGGAGGTCCCAGGTACACTTGCTGACCCCGAATGAATTGGGGGGTGGTGTAACTGGCAGCACACGTGGTTTTGGTCCATGCAGTACGGGTTCGATTCCTGTCCCCCCAGCCAGACGAGTTGAGGAGTGGTTGAAGTGAGCGTCCGTGTCGTCGTGCTGGCGGCTGGTCAGGGTACGCGGATGCGCTCGGCCCTCCCCAAGGTCCTCCATCCCGTTGCCGGCCAACCCCTCGTCGCGTGGGTCGTGGCGGCGGCTCTCGGTGCCGAGCCCGACGAAGTCGTGACGGTGGTCGGGCACGGGGCTGAGTCGGTGCAGGCGGCGCTTCCCGCCGGAGTCGGCTCGGTGCTCCAAGAGGAGCAGAACGGCACCGGTCACGCGGTGCTGGTGGCCCTGGCGGCTCTCGGTGATGTCGAAGGGGACACCATCGTCGTGCTCCCCGGGGACATGCCGCTCATCACGGCTGCCACCATCCGGCGCCTGATCGCCACCCATCAGGAACACGAGCCCGCCCTCACCCTGCTGACCACCCGAATGGCCGACCCGACCGGCTATGGCCGGGTAGTGCGAGACGACGCCGGCGGCGTGGCCGGCATTGTCGAGGACCGCGATGCCGATGACGCGCAGCGGCTCATCGACGAGGTAGGAGTCTCTACCTACGCCTTCGCAGGCAGTGAGCTATTGCGAGCGCTCAACGCCGTGGGGACTTCCAACGATCAGGGCGAGATGTACCTGACCGATGTCGTGGAGATCCTGGCAGCCGAGGCAGCTCCGATTGCCGCAGTGGCTGCCGATTCCTCCGAGGTGGGTGGAGTGAACAGTCATGACCAGCTGGCCGCCGCCGGCCGGGCATTGCGGGAGCGCATCAATCTTGACTGGATGCAGCAGGGGGTTTCGATGGTTGATCCCGACCGGGTGTACGTGGATGCCTCTGTCCAGCTGGCTGCCGGGGTGGTGCTGATGCCGGATGTGCATCTGCAAGGCGCGACCACGGTGGCCGCCGGCGCCCAGATCGGTCCTTCGGTGTTCGCACAGGACAGCCAGATAGGCCCGAACGCCCACGTGTGGTACTCGGTGTTGCGGGGCGCCGAAGTGGGGGATTCAGCCGAGGTGGGCCCGTTCGCCAGTTTGCGCCCGGGAACGGTTCTCGGACCCGAGACCAAAGCCGGAACATTCGTCGAAACCAAGAACACGGTCTTGGCCCGGGGGAGCAAGGTGCCACATCTCAGCTACATGGGGGACGCCACCATCGGGGAGGATTCCAACATCGGGGCAGGCACCATCACCTGCAACTACGACGGGTTCGACAAGCACGCCACCACGATTGGTGAGCGGGTCCGCATCGGCTCAGACACGATGCTGGTGGCGCCGGTGACTATCGGTGATGACGCCTGGACGGGCGCCGGCTCAACCATCACCAAGGATGTCTCACCCGGGGCTCTGGGGGTCGAGCGTTCGGTGCAGAAGGAGATCGCCGACTACGCTGCCAGGCGAGAAACCCAGAGGCGCACTCGCGAATGAAAATCGCATCTAGCAAGAGGTTGATGCTCTTTTCGGGTTCGGCCAACCTTCCGCTCGCTTCCGACGTCGCGGAGATTCTCGGTGAGCCCCTCGGCGACGTTGAGCTCTCGTCCTTCGCCAATGGCGAGATCTACGTTCGTTACAACGACAGCGTTCGCGGGGCCGACTGTTTCGTGCTGCAAAGCCATAGTTCGCCCGTCAACTTCCACATCATGGAGCAGCTCATCATGATCGATGCGCTGCAGCGGGCGTCGGCGAAGCGCATTACGGCCGTGGTGCCGTTCTTCGGCTACGCCCGCCAGGACAAGAAGGTTCGGGCCCGGGAGCCGATCTCGGCCCGTCTCCTCGCCGACATGTTCCTCGCCGCCGGGGCCGATCGAATCGTGTCGGTGGACCTCCATACCGGCCAGATCCAAGGGTTCACCTCAACGCCCTTTGATCACCTGACCGCTCTGCATGGGTTTGCCGATTACCTCACCGGGACCATGGTGCAGGGGGAGACCGTGATCGTTTCCCCCGATTCGGGCCGTGTAAAACTGGCTGAGAAGTACGCCAAGCACCTCGGCGCCGAAATGGCCCTCATCTACAAGCGGCGCCGCACCGATCTCCGCAACGAAGTCGAGGCCCTGTGGGTAGTTGGTGAGGTCGAAGACAAGCATGCCGTCATCGTCGACGACATGGTGGATACCGCCGGCACGCTCATTTCGGCCGCCAAGCTGCTCAAAGCACGGGGCGCCCTGACGGTGCGGGCGGTGGCGACCCACGGCGTGCTGTCGAATCCCGCCGTCGACCGGATCAAGAACTCGTCTCTCGAGGAGCTGATCATCACCAACTCACTGCCGCTCCCTCCGGCAGCCGAAGGCTTGCCGAATCTCTCGGTCCTGTCGATCGCCCCCCAATTGGCTCAGGCGATTGAGGCGATCTTCAACGATGCGTCGGTCAGCAGCCTCTTCCGGGGCGAAAACTTCTAGCGGCGATGACCCGTTAGAGGGTCCGACGAAGGACCGCCCCGACCGCTAATCAGGCGTTGGGCGCGGCCGCGGCCGTGCCCACCTATTCGACGCCTCTATCCGAAGGCTGGACCGAACGACTTGTGGTATGCGACCTTGAGCGTTCCCCCCTGGTCAACGATCTTGAAGACCGAGACGGAGTCCACGCCCTCAGAGAAACCAGGGAAAGGGACGCTGTCGTGATGACTGGCCACGGTGACGTACCAGGGGCCGGTTCCGATCATGGAGTACCCACCGAGCTGCTCGAGGCCCTGCCTGGCGGGAACCCAGGCCGCAACCTGCTCCGGCCCTGTGAACCTCCCAAACCTCGACGTCTCAAGCACAAAGTTGTCGGTCAAAAGGGCTAGATACGCGTTGCTATCGGCGTTGGCCCAGGCCTCCTGGTAGTCGGTGAGCAGTTGCTCGACCTCAGCTGTTGGTGCCAGCTCCGTGCTGCTGGACGTTACTTCGGCCGCCAGCCACAGGCCAAGCCCGACCACAGCCACCGCCAGGAACACCGTCAACCAGCCCAGTACTCGGTTGCGCCGCTGCAGGACGCCGGTCTCGTTGTCGATCGGGGCCGCTAGCGGGTCCCGCTCCATTGTTTGCATGTCCGTCCCTCCTTGTTGTGATGCGTTTCGTGTTCGTCGCACGAAGATGGTCCCGAAAATCAGCAAAACCAGCCCGACCGCCACGGGTATCACGATCCACGGCGTTGCCCCGCCTTCCGGACTCATGAGGCTCCCGGGCCCGCTGGTAGCGTCACCGGCCTCGGCCCCGAAGAGCCGGTCGGTGACGACGACGATCCCCAACAGCGTCATGGCCAGGCCAAAGCCGATGGCGCCCGCCGCCAGGGGTCGCAAGCGGAGCCGGCGCTCGGGGAGCCGGACGCCCCGTTCGGTGCTGACGCGGACGCGGACATCCTCGGCCGTGACCCGCTCGACGACCTCCTCGAAGTAGTCCCGGAGTTGGCGTTCGACGTCAAGCATCGGCCGTCACCTCCAGGGCCTTCCGGAGCCGGGCTAGTCCTCGTTCAGCATGGGTGCGGACCGACCACCTCGATATCCCCACTAGCTCGGCTACCTCGCGTTCGCTGTAGTCGAGCGCATGGATCAGCACGGTGGCCACCCGCTGGTTTCTCGAGAGCCCTTCGAGCAGCACCGGCAAAGTCGGATCCACGCTCTCAGGCGAGACTGCCGGGAACAGCTTGGTCGGCCGGAAGTAGCGACGGGCGTTGCTCTGGCCCACCCGGTAGAGGTATCCGAGAGGATGCTTCATTCCGACCAGCCGGTCCCAATGTTCCCATGCCCACGCCAGGGCATCAGCAGTGGCTTCGGCCCCGACTTCGGGGCCGTAGGACGCCGCCAACGCATGGCTGAGCCGGGGCTCGACTTCTTTGACGAACCTGGTGAACTCCTGGTCATCGGAGCCATGTCCCACCGTCTCCTCCGCGACGCTTTCACCCTGTAGAACCATCGAGAGAAGGGAAATGGGCGACATGAGATTCCTCGTAAGAGGGATCTCATAGTGGGTGGTTCAATGCAAGGGGAGAAGGACCATTTGGCTACCAGTCTCCAGCTACCAGTTTCCTCTTTTCCGGGTACCGGCGTGATGCAGGGGCAGCTGTGACAGTTGCTTCTGCGAAGTCTCAGTCCGAATCACAGAGAACTGGCAGCTGGTAGCCGGTAGCAATCCGAGCACGAGCCGCGGACTCAACACGTCACTTAGCCTCCCCCAATGACCACTATTCGCCGGCTGACCGACTCCTGCCTCATCGTTACGACCGACGACGGGGCCACCCTGTTCGATCCGGGGTCACACACGTTCGGGAATGAGGCCGTCGACCTCGATGCCATCGGTGACATCCAGCGTGTGTTGATCACCCATGAGCATGGAGACCATGTCCATCCCGAGTTCGTTCGCTGGCTGGTCGACCGGGGCGACGATGTTGCCGTCCACGCCAACCAGGCCGTTGCCGACGTGTTGGCGTCTCATGACATCGGGGTTTCGGTTGACAATCCGGTCGGGGTTAGCTCCGAGGACGTTTTGCATGAGACGACCCCGATGGGGACGGCCCCACCCAACCGGAGCTTCACCATCGATGGCGCGAACATCGAGTTCGTGCCCCTCGACTGGGGCGACAGCTACACGATCTAAGGCAACGCCCTGGCGTTGCCATCGTCTCCTCCGGCGGTGCCCGCTAGGTTCGCCGCATGGACAGCGAGCTTTTCGAACTCGAAACCGGGAGTCGCCCGGTCGCCCTCGACATCACTGATCGGGTCGCCGGCTTCGTAGCTGAGCGAGGCGATGGCATCGTCCAGGTGTTCTGTCCCCACGCCACCGCCGGGCTGGCCTTGCTGGAGACCGGGGCGGGGAGCGACGACGATTTGCTCGATCTGATCGACCAGATGCTTCCCCCCGACTTTCCCTATCGCCACCGACACGGGAGCCCGGGCCACGGTGCCGATCATGTCCTTCCGGCGTTCATCGCCCCTTCGGTGACGATTCCCGTGCTGGCCGGCAGGATGCAGCTCGGGACGTGGCAATCGGTGGTGCTCGTCGATCCAAACGGTGACAACCTCCGTCGATCTGTCCGAATGAGTTTCCTGAGCGGGTAGCGTGCACGGATGCGCCGTTTAGTTCTCACGCTGGCCCTGGTGGCGGCCGCTTGTTCCTCGGGAGACAGTGCAACCACAGGCGAGACGACCTCACCTGTCACCGTCCCCACGACGGCCACTACCACCAGCACCACCGTGGCAGCTTCGACAACATCCTCGCCCACGATCGCGCCGTCGACGACGACGACGTCCTTTGTCGTCCCTCCCGCTGCCTGCGCAATTGATCTGCCGGTCTCTGACTCCGACGAGGTTCTTGACGTGGAGCTGGCGGCCTTCTCGGTGGGGCCTAGCTCGACTCAATTGTGGGCGATCGATCTGGGTGATCGCCCGGTGGAGATGGATACGCTCGGGGACCGGGTGTACCTCGCGGCTTTCGACGGCCTGGTGGCATCTTTCGATGTCGATCCGTGCGGGTTGGACTGGGTGTCAGTGGTGCCACCGGCGGTCACCGACGTTGTCGCTACCAGTCAGGGCGTGTTCGTGGTCTCCCGATCGGCGCTGTCTTTGGTGGAGCTCATTGAAGGCACCGTCACCAGCTTTCCGCTGGAGGATGGCGTTCACACGGCAGTGGCCGGGCCAGATGTGGCGGCAGTCTCGAACGGCACGGGTTTGCTTCTCTACGACTACATCACTCAACAGGCCTCGCCGTTGGAGGTTGGAGGGCGGGTCGAGGCCCTGGCCGATGCCGATGGGGCGGGCTTAGTGGTGGGACACGGGATCACCGTCGAGTTGCGGACCTGGCTCGGTGCGCCGGTGTGGGCTCGCGACATGCCCGATGCCGTGACGGCGGTCACGGCCACCGGCGGGTTGGTGCTGGCCGGGCTCACGACCGGAAGCATCGTTGCCCTCGATGCGGCAACCGGCACTGTTGCCTGGGAGAAGGCTTTTGCTCCTGGGAGCTTCGTGCAAGCCGGTCCCGTGGATCATGGCGAAGCCCATGTGCTCGAGGTGGAGTTGGGAGCGGTCGCTCGCCATCACCACTTGGATACGGCAGACGGCAGCACGGTGTTTATCAACGAATCGCCGGCCCTTCAAACGTTTGCCGAGTACGACGATGAGCTTCTCCTCGTCGCTGACAACGGGGCAGTGACCGGCCGCAGCCTGCTCGAACAAGATCTCTGGACCATCGCCACCGGGGCCGACGGCCTCAGCCGGTTCACCGAGGTCGACGTCACGAGCGGCCTCGTCATCGCGTTGTCCTACTCCGCGGAACGGTTCTAGAGGAGTTGACAGTCAACAGTTGACAGTTCACAGCCAGAGGTGGCGAGTTTTCGGACTGCTAGCTGTGAACTCGGCCGGCGGAGCCGGCCCCTTACACGTCCCGGGCCGAGGTGATGACTTCAACGAGCGATGGCTTGCCCTTCACTGCCAGGGCGGCGGTGAGCGCTTCTTCGAGGTCGTCGGGCGATTCGACCCGGAATCCGGCTCCACCACACAGTTCGGCATAGGCCGCGAAGTCGGGGTTGACGAGACTGGTCTGCCAGACGGGACGGTAGGCGCCGATCTGTTCCCGACTGATCTTGCCGAGCTCGTCGTTGTTCAGCAGGACGTGGGTGATGTCCATCTCGTACTTCACCGCCGTCGTGAAATCGGCCAGGTACTGGCCAAAACCGCCGTCGCCGGAGATGCTGACCACCTTGCGTTTCCCCTGGTCGGCCGCCCACGCCCCCAGGGCGGCCGGGAAGGCGAATCCGATCGATCCGAGATAGCCCGACATGATGACGTCCTGTCCGGGGCGGGTCTCGAAGTAGTGGCCGTAGGCGTAGGCGTTGTTGCCAACATCAATCGGCATGACTGCGTTCTCCGGCACCAGTCGGCTCATCACTTCAAACAGCTTGGAGGGGTGCATGCGGCCTTGCGGGTCGACCAGCGCGGCCCGGCGGGCCTTCTCCTGGCGCCAGCGGGCTTTGCGGTCGGCAATGTCGGCCCGCACCTCCGGACGGTGGCGGGCGGTCAATCGTTCGCCCAGGAGCCCGCAGGTGATTCCGATCTCGCCCCAGATGGGGACGTCGACGGGGTGGAACTTGCCGAGCATCATCCGATCGAAATCCACCTGGATAGTTGGCTTCTTGGTGGAGATCCCTGTGTGATTCGAGAAGGAGGCGCCAAACACAAGAAGCACGTCGGCCAACCCCATGGTGGCCGCCGAGATCGGTGTGCCGGAACGGCCGAGCGGACCGGTCCCCAGTGGGTGGTCGTCGGGGATGATGCCTTTGGCCTTGAAGGTGGCCAGCACCGGGGCATCGATCTTCTCCGCCAACGCAATGATCTCATCGCGATGGGGACGGGCGCCGTTGCCGACAATGATGACGGGCCGCTCCGCCTTCTCGAGCAGTGCCACCGCCTGATCCAGCTCCCGCGCCGGTGGGGTGATGGTGACTGTGGATACCCGTCCTTCCATCGGCCGAGCCGGAGGGTCCTCCAGGCCGGGGAGGTCCTGGGTGTCGTCGGGGAAGATGAGGTGGGCGACATCCCGGTTGACGATCGCGTGCTTGAGCGCCAGGGCCATCAGCTCCGAAGCGTTTTCGGGGACGATCACCGTCTGCCCCCACTCGGCCACGGCCTCGAAGGCGGCAGCTGTGGGGATCTCTTGAAACGCTCCGGGGCCGAGCACCTGAGTGTTCACCTGCCCGGTGAGCGCCAGGATGGGAACCCGGTCGACCTTGGCGTCCCACAAGCCGGTCAACAAGTTGGTGGCGCCGGGGCCGGCAATGGCGAAGCAAGCGGCCGGGCGGCCGGTGAGTTTGGCGTATCCGCTGGCGGCGAAGGCGGCCGCCCCTTCATGGCGGATCCCGTAGTAGCGGAGCTTTCCGGCCTCCTCGGCGTGTTGCAGGGCCTCGGCCAGCCCGAGGTTGGAATGGCCGACCATGCCGAAGACGGCGTCCACCCCCCAGTCGGTCATAACATCCACCATCTGATCCATGATCGACGGCTTGGCTTCCATGACTGGGAGTTCGATGTACAGCCCGTCCTCCCGCTCCTCGAGCTTGAAGCAGGTGGCATTGTCTCCGTAGCCCTCGGGGGGCAGTCCGGTGGCCGGGTCGTACTCGTATCCGTGCCACGGGCAGATCACCCAGCCGCGGTCGTCGATTTCGCCGTCACCCAGCGGTCCGCCCTGGTGCGGGCAGTGATTGTCGAGCGCTCCCCAACCCGTTGCAGTCCTGCTGATGGCCAGGGCGCGTTGGTCGGCGACCACGGTGGTGATCTGACCAACCGCAAGGTCGCCCGGGTCGATCTTGTGCCATCGCGTCTCGCCGCCTGGTTCGTGCATTGGCATTCCTTCCCGGAGCGGAAGCTAGCGGACCGGGAGTTCGGTCGGCGGTGGACTTCGCCGAAACGGGGGCTATTGTTACGGCCGTTCCCGGACGTTCTTAGGAGTACCGCCGTGGCCACAACCGAGCTAGAAGCCACCATCCGCACCAGCCGCGGCAGCGCCGAGTCGCGCCGACTGCGCCGCACAGGTTTTGTCCCGGCCACCGTGTATGGGCGTGATTCCGAGGCCAAAGCGGTCACCGTCAACAGCCGCGAGCTGTACGCCGTATTGCACACCGACGCCGGCTTGAACGCCGTGATCACTCTGAATGTTGACGGGGAGGCGATCACCAGCCTGGCCCGCGAAGTGCAGCGCCACCCGACCCGCGGCGATATCACCCATCTCGATTTCATTCGCATCTCGCTGACCGAGACCGTCACGGCCGACGTCGGTATCGACTTCGAGGGCCTCCCCCAGGGAGTGCGGGATGGCGAAGGCATCGTCGAGACCATTCGCTCGGTTATCACTGTCGAGGCCCTGGCCACCGATATTCCGTCCAGCATCCCCCTCGACATATCTGAACTCAACATCGGCGACGTGCTCCGGGTGTCAGACCTCCCGGTCATCCCGGGCGTTGAGTACACCGACGACCCGGAGGCAAGCCTGGTAACGGTCTCCGTGCCGGCTGCCGTCATCTCCGAGGAAGCCGAGCTCGCCGAGGGCGAAGAAGGCGAGGAGGGCGAGGAAGGTGCAGAGCCTGGTGAAGAGGGTGCAGAGGCTGGCGAGGGCGCTGAAGGCGGCGCTGGGGATTCGAGCGACGACGGCGAGTAACCAAACCGGTGCCACCCTGCTGATCGGTCTTCGCAACCCGGGGTCCGACTACGCCGGCACCCGCCACAACATCGGTGCCGACGCGGTTGGTGTGGTCGCCGACCGGCTCACCGCCTCGTTCCGGTCCGGCCCCCGCTCGATACCCGTCGAAGTTGCCGACGGCCGGGTAGCCGACGAGCCAGTGCGACTAGCGCTCCCGACCACGTTCATGAACGAATCGGGGCGGGCGGTCGGCCCTCTTCTCAAATACTTCGCTCCCACCTCCTACATCGTGGCCCACGACGACATCGACCTTCCCTTTGGCACCATGCGCGTCCATCACGGACGGGGCTCAGGTGGCCACAACGGCATCAAGTCGATCGTCGAGGTCACCGGCGACACCGACTTCTGGCGACTGCGGATCGGCGTCGGCCGGCCTCCGGGCCGGATGGACCCTGCCGACTTCGTGCTGAAGCGCTTCCGGGCCGAGGAAGAGGCCGACATCCTGATCCAGGAGGCGGCCGACGTCCTGGAAGCTTTCGTCACCGGGGGCGAAGAAGCAGCTCGCCAGGTGGCCGGCGCCCGCGGCCCGGCTTGACCGGTTCCTTCGGACGGTAACCTCCCGATCGCATGGCGCAGCTCCGCGAGTTGGTGGACCGCTGGCCCCAACAAGACTTGCCAGCGATACCGGGCCGCGTGGTGGTTCCGGCGCCTCTGCGCGCCTTTTTTGTCTCGGCCCTCGCTGCCCGGGCGGCCGGGCCCGTCCTGGCGGTGGTGTCGGGTGAGCAGGAGGCCGACGAACTGGTCGACGACCTTGCTCTGTTCGTAGACGGCTCGCTCAGCCTTCCCGCCTGGGAGACGCTCCCCTTCGAGCATGTTTCTCCAAACGCCGTCACCATGGCTCGCCGCGCCCAGGCGCGGCATCAGCTTGGCGCCGGTGGCCCGGGGACGGTGGTGGTGGCATCCGTCCGCTCGCTGATTCAGCGGCGCAGCCCTCATCCGGTCTCGCCACTGGTGGTTGAGGCCGGCGTCGAGCACGATCCCGTTGAGTTGGCAGAGGTGCTGACCGGCTTCGGGTATCACCGCACCGATCGTGTGGAGGGCCGAGGGGAATTCGCAGTACGCGGCGGGATTGTGGACGTGTATCCGGCTCAGGCCGAGAGTCCGGTTCGGATTGAGTTCTGGGGAGATGACGTCGAGTCGGTGAAGGCCTTCTCGGTCGCCACCCAACGCTCCGGCGAAGCCCAGCCGCTTGTGGCCTACCCGGCCCGCGAGCTCCGCACCTCCGAGCCCGTTCGCGCTCGCGCCGAGGAGCTGAAAGCCCGAGCCCCGTGGGCGGCCTCGACCTGGGAACGCCTCAGCCAGGGCCTCTTGTTCGCCGGCATGGAATCGTGGCTTCCGTGGCTGGCTCCGGAGGAGACGGCCGCCAACGACCTGGCGGAGGGGGCAACTGTCCTCTTGTTTGATCCCGTTCGATGCCGGGCTCGCAGCACGGAGCTGCGGGCGGAGGAGGCCGACTTGGCCGAGGCCCTTGCCCCCACCTGGGGAGAAGCCAGCCCGCCGGCCGGCGAGCACCCCGACCTCTACGTCGATCTCGACCGCGCCCTGGCCGGTATTCCGTTGCTGGAGGCCCCCGCGCTGGCGGCAGGTCCGGGCGACACGGGTTATGAGATCCGCGGGTTTGATGCCGTAGCCGGTGACGCCGAGTCGGTGGGGGAGGCCATCACCCGGCTGCGCAACCGCAAGGTCGATGTGGTTGTGGCGATGGATGGTGCTGCTGCCGCCGACCGGGTCGTCAAGGTTCTGGCGGAGGCGGGCGTGCACCTCCCGCGCCCACCGGACGGGTTGGGGATCATCGCCGAGGGAATTCACCGGGGCTTTGTGTTCCCCGACGCATCTCTGGCCGTCATCGGCGAGCAGGAGGTGGCGGGCCGCCGCCGGGCCCATCGCCACGTCACTCGGGGCCAGGGATTGGTGGCCGGGGAGCGATATCGCGACCTGGAGGAGGGAAGCTACGTGATCCACCACCGGCACGGCATCGGCCGGTTCGAGGGTCTGGTCACCCAGGAGATGGCCGGAACCGAGCGCGACTACCTGCTCCTGGCCTACGCCGGCAAGGACCGGCTGTACGTGCCAACTGATCAGTTGGCCGCAGTCCGACCATATACCGGGGGCGAGGCCCCGCGGCTGTCACGGATGGGCGGAGCCGACTGGTCGGCCACCCGGACCAAGGTCCGCCACGAGCTGGCGGCCATCGCCGAACGGGTGGTCGCCCTCCACCGCGAGCGCGCCTCGATCACCGGCCACACCTACGGCCCCGACACTCCCTGGCAAGCCGAGTTCGAAGCCGCCTTTCCCTTCGAGGAGACCCCCGACCAGCTTTCGGCGATCGCGGCCATGAAGTCCGACATGGAAGGCCCCGACCCGATGGATCGGCTGATCTTCGGGGACGTGGGCTTCGGCAAGACCGAGATCGCCATCCGCGGCGCCTTCAAGGCAGTGCAAGAAGGCCGCCAGGTGGCAGTGCTGGTGCCTACCACTCTCCTCGCCCAGCAGCATCATCAGACCTTCACCGAGCGGTTCGAGCCGTTTCCGACTCGGGTCGAAGTGCTGAGCCGTTTCCTTACCGCCAAACAGCAGAAGGAGGTTGTGGCCGGGTTAGCCGATGGCCGTGTCGACCTCGTGATCGGCACCCACCGGCTGCTGAGCGACGACATTGCGTTCAAGAATCTCGGCCTGCTCGTTGTCGACGAGGAGCAGCGGTTCGGGGTTGCCGCCAAAGACCGGATCAAGGAGCTTCAGTCTCAGGTGGACGTCCTGACGTTGACCGCCACCCCCATCCCGCGCACACTCGAAATGGCGCTCACCGGAGTACGTGAGGTGAGCCGGATCCAGACACCTCCCCAGGATCGCCAGCCGATCCTCACTTACGTTGGCCCCTACGACGCCCCCTCGGTTTCGGCCGCCATCCGGCGCGAGATCCTCCGCGAGGGCCAGGTGTTCTACGTCCACAATCGAATCCAATCAATTGACCATGCAGTGGCGCGGCTGCGCGACCTGGTGCCGAATGCCCGGTACGCCGTTGCCCACGGGCGGATGAGCGAGGGACAACTCGAACAGGTGATGCTCGATTTCTGGAACCATGAGTACGACGTGCTGGTCGCCACCACCATCATCGAGTCCGGCCTCGACCTGCCGATGGTCAACACCCTCGTCGTCGAACGGGCCGACTTGCTTGGTCTGGCGCAGTTGTATCAATTGCGGGGCCGGGTGGGCCGGTCACGGCAGCGGGCCTATGCCTATCTGTTCCACCCACCGGAAGAGCGGCTCACCGACGTTGCTTATCGCCGCCTCGAAGCGGTGGGGGAGCACACCGACCTCGGGTCGGGATTCGAGTTGGCGATGCGCGACCTGGAGATCCGGGGGGCGGGAAGCATGCTCGGAGAGGTGCAGTCTGGCCACATCGCCGCCGTCGGGTTCGACCTGTACACGGAGTTGGTGGCTGAAGCGGTCCATGAGCTGCGGGGTACCAGGCCCACAGAAGAGGGACCCAAGGAGGTGCGGATCGACCTCGACATCACCGCCCATCTCCCCGATGGGTACGTACCCGACCAGGCAGCCCGGTTGGAGGCCTATCGCCGTTTGGCGGCGGCCACAACTCAGGCCGAAGTCGAAGATGTTGCCGATGAGTGGCGCGACCGATACGGGCCGCTCCCGGCCGAGGCGGGCGTGCTGATCGATGTTGCCCGGCTGCGGGTGGAGGCCCAGCGGGCCGGCCTGGAGGACCTCGTCAAGATGCGGAGAGAGGTCAAATTGGCGCCGGTCACCCTGTCCGGCTCACAGGAGGTGCGTTTGAAGCGCCTCGCCAGGGGCGCAGTCATCCGTGGCCACGTAGTCTTCATTCCGGCCCCCGCCGACTTGCCGGGCGGGCTCATCGATTTCGTTCGAGCGATGTGGCCGGATGAGAATGAGGATGCATGAAGAAGACCCTGACCGTTGCCATATGTTCTCTGGTGGTGGCGGCCTGTGCCGGCTCCGCTCAGGTCATCACTATTGACGGCGTCTCTCTCTATCTGGAGGATATTCCGGTGGAGACCGACGCTTCCACGATCGAGCTCGAGGTGTTCAGGAACGCTCTCAACTGGGTGGTGGCCGACCAGGTGCTGACCACGGCCGCCGCCGAGCAGTTCGGGATCACCTTCTCCGACGAGGAGGTGCTGGCGCTGGCCGAGGCCGGGTTGGCAGCCAGCGACACCACCGACCCCCGCTCCACCCTCGGATTCCTCAAGATCCAGGCCCGTTTCGGGCAGAGCGGACTGCTGTGGCAGCAGCTGACCCCGCTCCTCCCCGAGGGGGTGCTGCCCATCGAGTGGGCCCTCGACCAATTGCGGACCGCCGACGTCGAAGTTTCCTCGAAGTACGGGGAATGGCGGGTTGATCCGGAGCCGGCGGTTTACGGTCCGTGATCACCATCGTCGGGCTCGGTCCGGCCGGAGTCGATCAGATGACTCGAGCGGCCTGGACCGCCGTCGAGTCGGCCGGCCGGGTGATCGTACGCACACTGCAACACCCTGCCGCTGAAGAGCTTGCCGAGCAGTTCTCACTGGAGTCGTGCGATGACCTTTACCAGTCGGCGGCAGATTTTGGCGAGGTCTATGAGCAGATCGCTGCCCGGGTTCTCAAGGCGGCCGGGGAGGGCGAGGTGGTTTACGCGGTGCCGGGTCACCCGGCGTTTGCCGAGCAGGCGGCGGGGTTGATCCGCCGTCAGGCCGAGGCGGCGGGGATACCGGTTTCGGTGGTTGGGGCAGTTTCGTTCCTCGATTCCTTGCTGGCCGGGGTCGGGGTCGATCCGTTCGATGCCGGGCTTCAGCTGCTCGACGCTCGCCGGCTTCCGCGGCCGCTGTGGCTGGTTGGGCCGACCGTCTTCGCCCAGGTTGATACGGCGCTAGTGGCCGGTGAGTTGAAGGGGCGACTGCTCGAGGTGCTGGCCCCCGAGCATGTCGCGGTAGTCGTGACTGATGCCGGTTCCCCGACCGAGCGATTCGTGGAGGTGGCTGTTGCCGGTCTCGCGGAGGCGGGAGTCGGCCCACGGACGTCGGTCTTCCTCGATGCGGGTCCGGTCGGACTGCCGGGGTTGGTCGCCCTTGCCGACCGGTTGCGCGCCGAGTGCCCGTGGGACGCCAGGCAGACCCACCACAGCTTGGCTCGTCATCTGATTGAAGAGGCATACGAGTTGATGGAGGCCATCGGCCAGCTTCCGGCCTCCGCTCCTGCAGGGGAGATCGATCTCCCGACCTATCTGGAGGTCGAGGAGGAGCTCGGAGATGTGCTCTTGCAGGTGGTGTTCCATTCGATGCTGGCTGCCGAGGCCGGCGTGTTCGACATCGAGTCGGTCGCCGAGCATCACCGGCGCAAGCTGATCTCCCGCCATCCGCATGTGTTCGGAGTCAATGGCGGTGACCCGATCGAGGTCGACGGCGCCCCAGAGGTGAGTCGCAACTGGGAGAAGATCAAACAGCAGGAGAAGCAACGCGAGTCGCTGATGGACGATGTGCCGGTGGCGATGCCGGCGCTGGCACGGGCGGCCAAGCTGCAGCGGCGGGCATCCTCGGTCGGCTTCGACTGGGCGGAACCCGCCGAAGTTGTGCCCGTGTTACGAGAAGAGCTCGATGAGCTGGCTGCCGCGCTGGGAGACACCGATGCAGTCGCCCACGAGTTGGGTGATGTGCTGTTCACGATCGTCAACCTCGCTCGCCACCTTCACATCGACCCGGAGATGTCGCTCAGGCAAGCGATCGACCGGTTTGCCCTCAGGTTCCGCCATATGGAATCGGTAGGTGACCTGAATGGCCGGACCGCCGGGGAGCTAGACGAGCTGTGGGAGCAGGCCAAGCATGCCACTGACTAGTCAGTTTGTGTGCCGGAAAAACTGGTCTATACCTAGCCGGCCAGCGGCCGAGTAATAGGACATGACCACTGCTCCTACCGTTCTCGTCATCGAGGATTCACCCGTCGTCCAGCATGTCCTGCGAGCAACCCTCACTCCCCTCGGAGTTGATCTGCTCATGGCGGCCGACGGAGAAACCGGGCTTGAGCTCGCCCGAAGCCACCAGCCCGAGTTGATCACACTGGACATCGGCCTGCCCGGCATCAACGGGTGGGAGGTGCTCACTGCTTTGCGGGGCCGCTCGGAGACCGTCGACATCCGGGTCGTGGTCTTAACCGCCCACGTCCAGGAATCGATGATGCAGATGGCAGTCGAGCTCGGAGCCGACGGCTTCTTGCCCAAGCCGTTCCAACCCGAGCAGCTGCGCTCCGAGGTCGCCTCGCTTCTCGAGCCCAGCCATCTCGTTCAACTGGCGGCCGGCCTCTAGCCTCACCGTCGCTGCTCCCGAGTTGATCGCGAAAATCATCACTAACTTCGCGGCTCGACGTGCCAAACTAGGCGCGTCTGCAGTCGCCGGGCGGCGTCGGGGCATCACTGGAGGGAACTGGCCGCTGGTCGGTGGAAGAAGAGGAGACCGATTGAGCAACACAACCATCTCGTCTGTTTGGGCCCGGGAGATCCTTGACTCTCGGGCCAACCCGACGCTGGAGGCCGAAGTGCGGCTGGCCGACGGCAGCTTTGGACGGGCCGCCGTTCCTTCAGGCGCCTCGACTGGCACCAAGGAAGCTGTCGAGCTGCGCGACGGGGGCGATCGCTACCTCGGCAAAGGCGTGACCCGGGCCATCGGCAATATCATCGAGACCATCGCCCCGGCTATCGAGGGCCTCGACGCCACCAACCAGGAAGCGCTCGATCAACTGATGATCGACCTGGACGCCACACCCAACAAGGCAACCCTCGGAGCTAACGCCATCCTCGGAGTTTCGCTGGCGGCGGCCCGAGCGGCTTCCTCCTCCTTGGACGTTCCCCTCTTTAGGTATCTCGGCGGACCCTCCGCCCGGATGCTGCCCGTGCCGATGCTCAACGTGCTCAACGGAGGCGCCCACGCCGCCAACTCGGTCGACATTCAGGAATTCATGCTGGTGCCGGCCGGCGCCCCCACCTTTTCGGAGGCACTTCGCTGGGGAGTCGAGATATATCACACCCTCAAGAACGTCTTGAGTGACCGGGGTCTGGCAACCAACGTTGGGGATGAGGGCGGTTTCGCTCCTAATCTCGCCACCAATCGCGAGGCCCTGGAGCTGTTGACTGAGGCGATCGAGCGGGCCGGCTACCGGCCGGGCGAAGACGTTGCCCTGGCTCTGGACGTGGCGGCCAACGAGCTGTATTCCGATGGGTCTTATGTCCTCGAGGGCGAGGACCGCACCCTCACGACCGAGGAGATGGTCGACTACCTGGGAGGGCTCGTCGACGCCTTCCCGCTGGTCTCGATCGAGGACGGCCTTGACGAGACCGATTGGGACGGGTGGAAGCTCTTCACCGAGCGGTTGGGATCCCGCCTCCAGATTGTTGGGGACGACTTGTTTGTTACCAACGAGGAGATCCTCTCGCGGGGCATCGAAGAAGGTGCCGCCAACGCCATCCTCATCAAGGTCAACCAGATCGGTTCGCTGTCTGAGACCTTGCACACGATGTCTCGAGCCGAGTCAGCCGGGTACGGACGGATCGTCAGTCACCGCTCAGGCGAGACGGAGGACTCATTTATCAGTCACTTGGTGGTGGCGACCAATGCCGGCCAAATCAAGACCGGCGCTCCGGCCCGCAGTGATAGGGCCGCCAAGTACAACCAGCTGCTGCGCATTGAGGAGCGGCTCGGCGACTCGGCTCGTTACCCCGGTTGGACGGCCTATCGATGACGCGTCGGCGCATCCCGATGCTGGCAACCACGCTGGTGTTTTTCCTCGCCGTCATGCTGGTCGGTCTCGTGCCGTTCCGTCAGATCCTCACGCAACGTGAGGCCGTCTCAGACGCCGAAGACCGCCTCGTGGCCCTTGAGCACGCCAACGCCCAGCTGGCGGACGAGCTGGCGGCGCTGGAGACACCGGTCGAAGTTGAGCGCCGGGCTCGTGAGGACTTTGGCCTGGTCCGTCCCGGCGAGGTCGCTTACATCGTGGTGCCCGAAGATCCCGTCGAACCGATCGTGGAGGAAACGGTGCGCCGGGGCGACGGCAGTTGGTTTGATGCCATCGTCGACTTCTTCACCGGACGAGACGGCGGGTGAACGACCAGTCGGTCGTCGCTGCACAGATCGAACGGCCGCTCCGAGCCAACATCGACGTCGAGGCCCGCTGCCATCTCGGTCTTCCGATTGTCGTTGCCGTGCCGCCCATCCTCGATGATGGGACACCGTTCCCCACTCGCTACTGGCTGTCGTGTCCATTGGCGGTGCGGCGGGTTTCCCGGCTCGAGTCGGCCGGGGCGATTGCCCGGTTGGAGGCCACAGTGGCCACCGAACCCGACTTGAAGAGCCAGATGGACGCTGTTGATGATCGATACGCCACCGAGCGGGCCGCGGCTCTGCCCCCCGCGGCCGATCCGGCCCCGAGCGGAGGGGTGGGCGGCAACCAAGGCGATGGCTTGAAATGCCTGCATGCCCACTTCGCCGATACGGCAGCTGGGAACGTCAACCCGGTTGGAATGATGGTGCGGCCTTATGTTGAACCGCTCGATTGCGACCAGCCGTGTGTTCGCCCTGCCGACTCAGCGGTTGAGCTCAACCCCGACTGGCGTGAGCCCCGATGAAGGTTGGAGCCATCGACATTGGTACCAACTCGATGAGGTTGCTGGTGGCCGACGTTGAGGATGGGCAGGTCGAGTGGCTGGATCGCCGCACCACGGTCACCGGGCTCGGCCTTGGGGTAGATCGCTCTGGCACGCTTGATGCCGCCGCCGTCGACCGAACGATCGAAGTGCTGGCCGGATACGGATCCGTTCTTACGCAATTCTCGGTCATGGCGACCCGAGCCGTCGCCACGTCGGCCACTCGCGACGCGGCCAATCGCGACGAGTTCCTAGACCGAGCCGAGGCTGCCCTCGGTGTCCGGCCGGACGTCATTACGGGGACCGAGGAGGCTGCTCTTGCTTTCGCCGGGGCTACTCGAGCGGCGCCGGGTGCCCCTCCCTATCTGGTCATCGACATCGGAGGAGGCAGTACCGAATTCGTGTACGGCGCGGACAGGCCGGAGTATGAGATCAGCATCGATATCGGCTCGGTCCGCCTCACCGATCGCGTTCTGCCCTCCCGCCCGGCTCCGGTCGACGAGATGGAGGCCGCCCATTCGCTCGTAGCCGAGCTCCTGGGAGCGGTCGAGTTGCCGGCAGTGCCCAATACCTGCATCGGGGTCGCCGGTACCTTCACGTCACTGGCGGCTATCAATCAGGATCTACCTGTTTACGACCCCGGCCGGGTGCATGGCAGCCGCTTGCCGATGCTGCGCATCGCCGAGCTTGTGTTGTATCTGGCCTCCCTCTCAGTCGTTGAAACCGAGCAAATACCGAGCCTGGATCCACGACGGGCCCCTGTGGTGTTGGCCGGATCGGTCATCGCCGAACACAGCGCTCGGACCGCCGGGGTCGCCGAGGTAGTTGTGTCCGAGCATGACACCTTGGATGGAATAGCGCTGCTGCTCGGCGACGACCGGGGGTAGCCCTCGGGGATCGCTCAACTCTTTGTTCCCGATGTCGATGAGAGAACTATGAGTCGCAACAAAGTCGTGCTGGTCGTCGACGACGTGCCAAGCATCGTTCAGCTCATTCGAGGAGCGCTGGCCGATCAGGCCGTCGATCTGGTGGCGGCGGCCGACGGCCAAACTGGCCTTGATTTGGCTCGTAGCCTGGTACCGGATCTGATTCTTCTTGACCTGGCCCTGCCGGTGATGGACGGGTGGGACGTTCTAGCCGCCCTCAAGGCCGATGACACCACGGCGCCGGTTCCCGTCGTCATTGTCACCGCCCACGGTGACTCTGACTCGGCTTCTCGGGCCCGCGAGCTTGGCGCGTCTGCCTTCATCGCCAAACCATTCCGGCCGGCCGAGCTTCGTCGCATTATCGCCAAGATGTTCGAGCCGCTCGCCGCCGCCGGCTAGTCCTCCAACCGGTAACTAGTCACAACGGGTGGATCGGAGTTAGTCACCCGTTTCGGTCAATTGGTACGGGGTATGGACCGATACACCAGGGGAATCACCGAAGCGCTTGGCGCCTAGAACTGGAGAGCACGTCACCCATGGGTCGGACGACAGCAGAGACGACGGGGACCACTGGTCGCCCGCGCTGGGATCGGAGTCTTGGCCTCACCGTCTTCACGGGCATCGCCATGCTGGTCGTGTTGGGGTTGGTGTTCTCAGTCGCGTATGGCAGCCGGCAGATCACCACCAGTGCGGCCGCTCTCCACGATGCCGACGAAGGACTGCGAGCCGCCACCATCGTCCGGGCCCAACTGGCCCTCGGGGTACACCTGGCCAGCGTCGATCGAGAGTTCGGGACCAACTCGGTAGCCGCTCAGCAAGTGTCGATCGAAGAATCGACTGTCGCGCTGGCGGATCTCACGACGGCCGTTGAGGAACTTGTGACCTCGGGCAAGGGCGCCGATACCACCCTGATCGTGGCTGCCGAACGTCTCATCGACACCAGTGGCGACATCATCGCCAACCTGGTAGCCGGTGATTCAATAGCTGCGCAGACGGCCTCCGGAACGCGGCTGGACGCCGACTTCCGGGGGCTCACCGGCGTCCTCGTCGAGGTGCGCGACGTACTGGCGGAGGACGTGTCAGCCTCAGATGCCCTGCTCGGCCGCATTGGCAACTTCGCACGGTTCCTCGTGGCGTTTCTCATCCCGGCGGCCGTGATCCTGGTCTATCGGGAACTCATGAAGCGCCAGCAGCGCCAGGCCGAGCTCGAGAATCGACTTGAGGCCGAACGGCAGTTGAACACTGCTCGTGAGGAGTTCGTGGCCAACGCATCACACGAGCTCCGGACTCCCCTCACATCGATCGTCGGGTTGTCGGTTCTTCTGGCCGAGAACGAGGCAGTGGCTGCTGAGCCCGCCGCCGCTGAGTTGCTCGGGATCATCATCAGTGAATCCGATGACCTCGCCCGCATGGTTGAGGACCTCTTGACCACCGCTCGGCTCGACGCCGGAGCCCTCCACTTCGTGTTCGACGACGTCGACGTCGAGACCGAGATGCCCGAGACCATCGATCCGCTCGTCCGGTCGGGCCCGTCAATCGGACTAAGCGTGGAGCCGGGGATCATCCGCACCGACCGGCTCCGGTTCCGCCAGCTGCTCCGCAATCTGCTCTCCAATGCTCGCAAGTACGGCGGCGAGAACATCCGGGTTGAAGGCAGGGTCGAGGGCCGCACCTATGTCTGTGCCGTTATCGACGATGGTCCGGGGGTTCCCACCGAGATCGAAGACCGACTCTTCGAGCGGTTCATCCACCAGGGCCACCAGACCGCCACCAAGGATTCAGTCGGCTTGGGTCTGTCGATCGTTCACGCCCTCACCCAAGGCATGGGCGGAAGCATCTCCTACGACCGGTTAAACGGTGAGACCCACTTCACGATTCGGGTGCCGCTGGCCGGATCTGGGGAGCTCCCAACCCAGCTCGTCGCGTGATGGGACGGCGGGGAGCTCACCGGCCGCTGAGCAAGTTCCTCCGGGTGGTGGCCGCGACGGCTCTCGTGGCGTCCACCCTGGTGTGGGGAGCCGAACCTGCCCACGCAGCGCCGGTGGTCGTGAAATCGATCCAGAAGGGCACTGCGACACTCACCGGAGGTTCGGCGACGACGTCGGCCGTGATCACGACGGTTGATACCACGAAGGCGTTTCTAGTCTTCAACGTCCGGGAGAATCTCGGTTCCCCTGACGACGGCTCGGTCACCGGACGGCTCGCGTCCTCCACCAGCGTCGAGTTCGAGCGGATCGGTACTACTGGCACCATTACCCTCGAGTGGTCGGTAGTCGAATTTTCGAGCGGCGTCACCGTGCAGCGGGGCACCGAAGCGATGGGGGCGGCCACCGTCAATGTACCGATCGCGGCAGTCGATCTCACCAAGAGCTTCCCGATCGTGTCGATGCGGACGGGTGGATCGGTTTTCAGCGATGACGACTTTTTGCGAGCTCGACTGACGGCGACCGACACCCTTGAGCTGTCCACTTTCGGCCTCAATGCCAACGTGGTCGAGTGGCAGGTGGTCCAGTATGACGGAGCGTCGGTGCAGTCCGGTGATCTGTCCTTTGCGAGCGGCGACTCGTCGCGCAACGCCACCGTTACCTCGGTGGACACGTCCAAATCGTGGCTGATCTACAGCTATCGCACCAACTTCTCAGCAACCCAGAACATCGGTGAGAAGCTCTTGCGGGGAACGGTCGCCGACAGTACCACGCTGACTTTCGATCGCTCTGTTTCCGGCACAACCAACGATCTCTCCTGGTACCTGGTCGAGTTCACCGACGCCACGACCGTGCAGCATGGGAGCGTTGCCTTCGGTAGCAGTGACACATTGAAAGATGTCACGATCACAGCAGTCGACCCGGCGAATTCGATCTCGGTTGGTGGCTATCAGATGACGGGCGGGCGATCACCCTACGCCAGCAACGATGTCCCGGGTGTTGCGTGGTTCACGCTCGACGTGACATCCGCAACCAACCTCCGTGTTGAACGAAGCGCGGCGTTGGCGACCGCCGATCTGGGTTGGTACGTGATCGAGTGGTCCGGCAGCAATGTTGCTCCCACGGCCAATGACGATCCGGACTCGGGAACCATTGACGTGAACGAGGGGGGCTCGATTGTCATTGATGTGCTGGCCAACGACACCGACCCCGACGATGGGATAGATCCCACGACG
>Ga0224508_10000745_pt1 | contig 30849 bp, 28 predicted proteins | sample SF_Jan12_sed_USG_4_FD_170157 | JGI IMG/M metagenome (GOLD analysis project Ga0224508, IMG submission 170157) | Sediment microbial communities from San Francisco Bay, California, United States - SF_Jan12_sed_USGS_21 | ecosystem: Environmental > Aquatic > Marine > Sediment | place: USA...
AAGAAGTTGCGCAGTTAGCCGTCAACAAACAGCTGACTGCCATCACAAGCGGGTAAATCCTGAATAATCGCATGAAGGGAAATCCATCCCGATAATGTCTTGTTGTTGGTGCCCAGGAGAGGACTTGAACCTCCACGACCTTTCGATCACTAGCACCTGAAGCTAGCGCGTCTACCAATTCCGCCACCTGGGCATGGCGCGGGAATATACACCACTGGTAGTGACTCGGCAAATGTTTCTATATACTCGCGGTCTTGCAATGGATGAGCTATGTCAAAAAAGTCTCGAACACCCCCCCAGGATCCCTTTCATAAGCGCGAAAGCGCCAAGTATGAAAGCCCGATCGCCAGTCGCGAGCACCTGCTCGAATTAATCAAATCGCAACAGGTTCCTCTGCCGCAGGAGCATATTGCCGAGGCGCTCGGTTACAGCGACGAAAATCAGCTGGAAGCGTTGCGCCGCCGCCTGCAGGCGATGGTGCGTGACGGTCAGCTGTTTCGCAACCGACGTGGCGGTTATCTCAGTTTCGATCACATGGATCTGGAAAAAGGTTACGTCATCTCACACCCGGACGGCTTCGGCTTCGTCAAGCCGGATTCTGGCGCCAAGGATATTTTCCTGCCGACGCGGCAAATGCGAACCCTGATGAATGGCGACCGGGTGGCGGTCAAGATCACCAGTTTCGACGAGCAGCGAAAACGCGCAGAGGGCGCCTTGATATCGGTGCTGGAGCGCGCCCATGAAACCCTGGTCGGACGATATCATCGCGAAAGCGGGATCGAGTTTGTCGTGCCCGACGACAAACGACTGGTGCAGGATGTGCTGCTGAATCGCGAAGTCGGCCACAAGGCCAATCCGGGCGATATCGTGCTGGTGCGCATCACCGAGTATCCGTCGAACTACAGTCAGCCTATCGGCCTGATCGAGCGCGTGCTCGGACAGCAGAACGCGCCCGGTATGGAGGTGACGATTGCGGTTAATACGCATCATATTCCGCACCAGTGGAACGACCAGGTGCTGCAATCGATCCGCAACTTGTCCGAACAGGTGGCTGAAAAAGACAAAAAGGGACGGCGCGATCTGCGCAAACTCAAGTTTGTCACCATCGACGGCGCCGACGCGCGCGATTTCGACGACGCGGTTTACTGTGAATCGATTGCCAACGGTTATCGCCTCTATGTCGCCATTGCCGACGTCGCCCACTATGTCGAGGTCGATTCCGCGCTCGATCGTGAAGCGCGTGAGCGCGGTACCTCGGTTTACTTCCCCGGCGAAGTGATACCGATGCTGCCCGAAATCCTGTCGAACGGATTATGCTCGCTTAACCCCAGGGTGGATCGTCTGTGCCTGGTGTGCTCGATGGATATCAACGAGCAGGGCACCATCAAGCAGTTCGATTTTTTCGAGGCGGTTATCCACTCGCATGCGCGCCTGATTTACGACGACGTGGCCGCGGTCTTATTCGACGGCGTCAAGCCCGGTAAAAAACCGATTGCCGCCGTGGTCGACGAATTGCAGCATCTGAGACAGGTATACCGCGCGCTGTCGAAGGCGCGGCGCCGGCGCCACGCGATCGAATTCGAAACCCGCGAAGTGATATTCCAGTACAACCGCGAACGCAAGATCGAAGCCATCGTGCCCTATCAGCGCAACCAGGCGCATATGCTGATCGAGGAATGCATGATCGCGGCCAATATAAGCGCCGCAAAGTTGCTGAAAAAGAAGAAATTGCCGACGCTTTATCGAATTCATGAAGGCGCCAATGTCGACAAGCTGCCCAACCTGCAGGAATTTCTGGCCAGTTTCGGTATCGCGCTGAGCAGCGAAAACCCGACGCCGACCGATTTCGCCAGAATCGTCGAACAGGCGAGACAGCGACCGGAATCGGATATGATCCAGACCGTGGTGCTGCGTACCCTGCTGCAGGCCAGTTACAGCCCCAACAGCAAAATCGGTCATTTTGGTCTGGCGTTGAAGGATTATGCGCATTTCACTTCGCCGATCCGCCGCTATCCCGACCTGCTGGTGCATCGAGCTATCAAACACTGCATCAAGCACCAGAATACCGCCGGCTTTGACTATGACCTGGCGCAGATGACGGCGCTGGGCGAATCCTGCTCTCGCTACGAGCGCCGCGCCGAGGACGCGGCCCGCGACGCTTCGGACTGGTTGAAATGCGAATTCCTGCAAAAGCATATCGGCAACCAGTACAGCGGGATTGTCACTTCGGTCACCAACTTCGGTCTGTTCGTGCGGCTCGACGATTTGTTGATCGATGGCCTTGTACACGTGACCGCGCTGAAGCGCGACTATTATCATTTCGATCCTGCGCATCACCGACTGGTGGGCGAACTCAGCGGCCGCCACTACCGGCTCGGCGATCGGTTGATGGTCGAAGTCGTCCGGGTAGACATGGAAGATCGCAAGATCGACTTCGACCTGGTCGCCGTGGTCGGCGAAAAGCCCGACGTGAAAACGAGACGCAGGGGCAAGAAAGACAAGCCCGGCGGCACCAGCAGGAAGAAAACAGCTCGCAGCAAGTCGAAACCGCGTCACAAATCTCGATGAGCACGGGTTTTGTTTACGGTATCCACGCGGTATCGCGTCGGCTGCAGCAATCACCGCGGCATTGCCGGCGCTTATTCTGCGCCGACAAAAACAGTCAGCGGCTGTCGCGATTAATCGAGCAGGCGCGCAAGGCCGGAGTCGCGGTCAGTATCGAGAGTCGAGCACAGTTGAGCGCGCGCTGCGACAGCGACAAACACCAGGGCTGCTTACTGGAAATCGTCGCCACCGAGCCATTGGCGAGCTTCGAGGAATGCCTGGCGGCAATTAACGATAAAAGCCTGCTGCTGGTGCTCGACGGGGTACAGGATCCGCATAATCTCGGCGCCTGCCTGCGAACCGCGGACGCCTGCGGGGTCGACGCCGTGATTATCCCCAGGGATCGTTCGGTCAAGATGAATGCCACGGTACGCAAGGTGGCCGCCGGCGGCGCCGAAACCGTGCCGTTGATCGAAGTCACCAACCTGGTGCGATGCCTGAAGGATTTGAAGCAGGCCGGGGTGTGGATTTACGGCACCGGCGATAGCGCCAGCGCCAGCCTGTACGAGCACGATTACCGCGGTCCCATCGCGCTGGTCATGGGTGCCGAGGGCTCTGGCCTGCGCCGCCTGACAATGGAATCCTGCGATCACCTGGTCAAACTGCCGATGCTGGGGCAGGTCGAAAGTCTCAACGTTTCGGTCGCCACCGGCGTCTGCCTCTACGAAATCCTGCGCTCGCGTTCCTCGAAGCACTAAGCGTTTCCCTGTTTTGTCATCCCGCGGGAAATCTTGCCCTGCAACTGTTGCAGGCAATGTGGGGGTCGGGTACAATCCGCGCTCCTTGATTTGGCACGCTGTGGCGTACCGGATCGCTCCTTGCTCCACAGGCGTTGACCTGGGGGCTTTTTCCCACGAGGAGAACAATGAGACATTATGAAATCGTGTTTCTGGTCCACCCTGACCAGAGCGAGCAGGTGCCCGCGATGGTGGAACGCTATCGCAGTATGATTACCAACTCAGGTGGCGCCGTCCATCGCGAAGAGGACTGGGGCCGCCGTCAGCTCGAATTCCCGATCAAGAAAATCCACAAGGCACACTACGTTCTGTTGAATATCGAGTGCAGCGGTGAAGTTCTGGATGAACTCGAATCCGCATTCCGCTTCAATGACGCCGTGCTGCGCCACCTGACGCTGAGCTGCAAGGCCGCCGTCACCGAAAAATCGGCGATGATGACAGAAGTCGAGCGCGAGGAATCGAGTAAAACCACCGATCGCAAGCCTGCTACAAGCAGCGACGAATCCGAAGCCCCGGAAACAAAGGCTGCTGAAGAGGTTGACGCCGTAGCCCCGCAAACAGAGGTTGCTGAAGCGGTTGTCGCCGAAGCCCCGGAAACAGAGGCCCCGGAAGCGGTTGTCGCCGAAGTCGAATCAACCGAAGAATCCAAAGAACCCAAACCGGTTGCCACCGAAGCAGGAGCTGAATAGTCATGTCACGTTATTTTCGACGCAAGCGTTTTTGCAAGTTTACCGCGGAAGGTATCGACCAGATCGACTACAAGGATCTGGAAACCCTGAAAGAGTACATCACCGAAACCGGTAAAATTGTGCCCAGTCGAGTCACTGGAACCAAGGCAAAGTACCAACGCCAGCTGGCGACCGCGATCAAGCGCGCAAGGTTTCTTTCCCTTTTGCCATACACCGATCAACACAAACTGAGATAAACGCGGTGGGTGTCACGATGCTGGCACTGGCAAGATATACCCTGAAAGGGCCGTACCGGGCGATGGCTGTCGTCGGGCTGCTGGCGATAGTCGCGGTATTTATCGTACCCGTCATGGGGTACACGCCGGTTAGCCTCATTCTGGCGTTTGTAACCAACCTGCTGGCGGTGGTGCTGGTCGGGTTGATCATCCTGACCCAGGGTTCGGCAGCCGGTGTAAAGGTGATCGCGGTCTCGGCGCTGGCGCTATCGCTGGCCGCCTGGATGGGATTGAATTCGGCGGAGCCGGGCCTGTCGATGGCCCTGTTGCAATGGCTGCCGGTGATTGTACTGGCGCAGATCCTGCGCAGCAGCAACTCACTGGCGCTGACGCTGCTGGCAGGGATGCTGATTGGCGTGTTGGTTATCGCCTTTCAGTTCCTGTTCTGGACCGACCTGGAATCCAGCTGGGTGGCACAACTGGCTCAGCGCCGTGAGGGAGACGCGCAAATAGGCAGGGAAGAGGCCGAACAGCTCGTGCAGTTCGTTCGCCTGATGATGCTGTTGATGGCGTCGAGCCTCTACCTGATGTACATCCTGGTGATTTTTATTGCCAGATGGCTGCAGGCCAGGCTCGCGGATTCGCAGGGCTTTGGCCAGGAATTTCGAGCGCTGGCGCTGGGCAAACGGCCCGCGGCGGTTGCAGTGATCATCGTGCCGCTGGGTTTGTTCCTGCAGCAGGCATGGTTGATAAGTTTTGCTTTTATTGTAGTTATCGCATTTATGTTCCAGGGAATCGCCATCGTGCATTCCCGGCTGGCGACCAGGAAACAGGCCTACGGGTTGTTTGTCCTGTTTTATGTATTGCTGGTTTTCACCTGGCAGATTACGGGCGTATTGACCGCAATCACCGGGATTGTCGATAACTGGATGGACTTCAGGAAAAAGTCTGAAGACCGGAATAACGTTAATTGATTGATTAAGAGGTGATCCGATGGAAGTTATCCTGATGGAAAATATTGAAAACCTGGGTTCGGTAGGCGACAAGGTCAACGTCAAGGCCGGATTTGCTCGTAACTACCTGGTGCCGCATGGCAAGGCCAAGGTGGCAACCGCCGCAAACCTGGCCGAATTCGAAGCACGCCGCGCCGAACTCGAAAAGGCCGCCACCGAGGCCCAGGCGACCGCGGAAACGCGCAAGCAGGCGATCGAGGCCCTGGGTGTAATCGAGATCACCGCGCGCGTCGGTTCCGAAGGCAAGCTGTTCGGTTCCGTTGGCGTCGGCGACGTTTGCGACGCTATCGAGGCGCTCGGTGGAGACGTGCAGAAAAGCGAAGTACGCATGCCGGAAGGCGCGCTGCGGATGACCGGCGAGCACGTGGTCGATATCCACCTGTATACCGATATCGATACCCAGGTAACTGTAAATATCATCGGCGAAGAATAAATCTCGCCGGCGAAATTTAATTTTGTGAAAGGCCACCACAAGCCCGCATTTGTTATCACCCCTTTACTGCGGACGCCGATATACTCGATGTGGCTGGCCGTACTCCCTACGGCCGGCCTGGCGTAGTAAACTACGCCAGCGCCGCCCTGCGGTCTGTTCGCCCAACCACTTCGGCATCTCGACGCCCTCGCGACGTACGGTGGTAAGAAATTCGAGCTGGAGCAGCCTTTTCATTTTCGGCGTCGCCTAAAAAGGGTTATCATATCCGGCCCATGTCGAAGCCCCCGAATCCAGTAAATGTCTGAAATCACCTCCCGCGTGGCCGAGCTCAGCCAGCGCGTCGACGACCTCAAGGTCCCGCCGCATTCGCTGGAGGCGGAGCAATCCGTTATTGGCGGCCTGATGCTGGATAACCGTTCCTGGGACGATATCGCGGATGTCGTCAACGAGCAGGATTTTTATCGCCACGACCATGCGCTGATTTTCAGGGCCATTGCCGCGCTCGCCGAAGACGACAAGCCGTACGATGTGGTCACCGTCTCCGAATGGCTCGGATCGCGCGGCGAACTCGAGAATATCGGCGGGCTGGCCTATCTCAGTATCCTCGCCAACGACACCCCGACCGCGGTTAACGTCAAGGCCTACGCCGGCATCGTGCGCGAATACTCTGTGTTGCGCAGCCTGATCCAGATCGGCAACGAAATTTCCGCCAGCGCCTACAATGCCGATGGCCGGCCGAGCAAGGAGTTGCTCGACGACGCCGAGCGCAAGGTATTCATGATCGCCGAGCAAAGCGCCGGCAACCGTGAAGGCTTCGAGGCCATCAACGACCTGCTCGGGCGGGCGGTCAAGCGTGTCGAGGAAATGTATCGCAATAAAGAGTCGATTACCGGTATCGCTACCGGTTTCAACCAGTTCGATGACAAGACTTCCGGCCTGCAGAAATCAGACCTGATCATCGTTGCCGGCCGCCCGTCGATGGGCAAGACCAGCTTTGCGATGAATATCGCCGAAAACGCGGCGCTGCACAACGAACAGGCGGTTGCCGTGTTCAGCATGGAAATGCCGGGCGAGCAGCTGGCGCTGCGCATGATGTCTTCGCTGGGAAGGATCGATTCGCATAATCTGCGTACCGGCCGCCTCGACGACCACGACTGGCCGCGGCTGATTTCATCGGTCAACATGCTGTCCAAGGCGAAGCTGTTCATCGATGACACACCCGCGCTGACTCCGACCGAACTGCGCGCCCGCACGCGCCGGCTGAAACGCGAACACGGGCTCGACCTGGTGGTGATCGACTATCTGCAGCTGATGCAGGTATCTGGCAGCACCGAAAACCGGGCAACCGAAATATCGGAGATATCACGCTCGTTAAAGGCGCTGGCCAAGGAGCTGAACGTGCCGGTGATCGCGCTGTCGCAGCTCAATCGCAGCGTCGAACAGCGTCCCGACAAGCGGCCGGTTATGTCGGATTTGCGCGAATCGGGCAGTATCGAGCAGGATGCCGATGTCATCCTGTTTATCTATCGTGACGAGGTTTATAACCAGGAATCCGCCGACAAGGGCGTCGCGGAACTGTTGATCCGAAAGCAGCGTAACGGCCCAATCGGCATGGTCAAGCTGGCATTCCTCGGACAGTACACGCGCTTTGAAAACCTGGCCTTTGACGACTACGGGGGCGAGTTTGAATAGCCATGGATCGAACCGGCATCCACGTGCAGTCATCGATCTCGAAGCATTAAGGCACAATTACCGGTATCTCAAAAAAATCGCGGGTGATAATCGGCTGATAGCGGTGGTCAAGGCCGATGCCTACGGTCACGGCGCGATAGAAGTGACGCGAGCGCTCGAGCAGGCGGATGCTTTCGCCGTCGCCGCAGTTGGCGAAGCGATCGCACTTCGCGAAGCGGGTATCCGGCAGAAAATCCTGGTGTTGGGCGGTTTTACCACCGCGGTCGAACTGCAGACCTGTATCGGGCTCGGGATCGACCCGGTATTGCACCATCAGTTTCACCTCGACCGCCTGCGAGACGGCGGTGATCTGGGCGACCTCGACGTCTGGTTGAAAATCGACTCCGGCATGGGACGGCTGGGATTTGCCATCGACAGAACCCGCGAAGTGATCGATACGCTGCACAATCTCGATACGCTGGGCAGCATTCGTTTGATGACGCACCTGGCGAGCGCGGACGACGTCGACAATTCCTTCACCGACGCCCAGGTCGAAAATATCAAGTCGCTGGATCTCGACAACTACGAGTGGGCAATCGCCAATTCGGCGGGGATTCTCGGCTGGCCGAATGCGCATCACCTGTGGGTACGCGCCGGGATTGCGCTTTACGGCGCCGATCCCCTGTCCGACCGCAAGAACGCGCAACGCGGGTTGCGACCGGTGATGTCGATGAAGTCGGTGGTGCTGGCGGTTAATCCGCATGTGAAAGGCGATCTGATCGGCTACGCCAACAGCTTCGCCTGTCCGCGCGACATGAGTATCGCCGTCGTAGCCTGCGGCTACGCGGACGGTTACCCGCGCCATAAGGTCGATACCGCGCAGGTCGGCATCGGCGGGCAACTGTGCGACGTGGTCGGCAGGGTGTCGATGGACATGATTACGGTCGACGTCAGCGGCCTGTCGGAGGTCTGCGTAGGCGACGAAGTGACACTGTTCGAGGCATCCCCGGATGTCAACGATCTAGCCGAATGCTCGCAAACCATCGCCTACGAAATCCTGTGCAACGTCGGCGCCCACGTTAAACGCGAGTACGTCGGTTAAACCCTGATTCCCCTGTCGTCCCGCGGTTTAACCCAATACTGTCCGCTTTAGACTTCCAAGCTTGCTTTTATGTCATCCCGCGGCTCCGACCGCGGGATCCAGGACTGTTGGCAGGCCACATATCAAACTGGATCACGCGATCGAGTCGCGGGATGACAAGTTGTTGAAAAGACTCTGGTAAAATGCTCCAAATATCCGTAGAATCGCGCCTTCCGAATTAAGCGCCTGTAGCTCAGCTGGATAGAGTACTCGGCTACGAACCGAGCGGTCGGGAGTTCGAATCTCTCCAGGCGCGCCATCCATAAAAAAGCCCCGCAAAGCGGGGTTTTTTTATGGATGGCTCGTATGACGCCAGATAAGACTCCAGGGCATAGCCCACGGAGTTCGACAAAATCGCCGGGAGCGATTATGGGGAAGGTCAACCTTTAAAACTGATTTCTCAGCGATCGATTGAGGTCACCACCGTAATCCTTTTACTTTACGGTCAGTACTGAACATTCAGCGCGTTGAGAAACCTTGTGTGAAACACTGCCAGTTACAAAGCCTTTTAAATTACTAAGTCCCCGCCTACCCATAACAATTACATCGGCATCTGCTTTTTTGGCAACTTTAAGAATATTATTGGCATAATCGCCAGTAAGAATTTCAGCAGTAATATCTGTCACACCGGCCTTGTTGGCGCTTTTGGAAGCGTTATTTATTATTTGCTCTCCAAGTAAAACAATAGTTCTGGCTTCTTTCGCGTCTTTAGAATCGTTTGTGCTTCCAAGGAATCGAGCGACAGCGGAATAGGTATTTTCCTTATTACTTTCCTGTGGCTGTCCGGAGTCAGACAGATGTTCCACTTTAGCCATGCGCTCAAATTCTGTGGAGGGATGATCATGGGTTAATACATGAACCAGAGTTAGCCGGGCATCGTATTTAGAGGCCAGGTCTATGGCCATTGTCTGGGCATGCTTGGCGTGTACGGAGCCATCGATTGCAAGGACTATACTTTTGATCACGAATCATTCTCCAAATTCAGTACTGGATTAACTGCTATTGAGACCGGAATGCTAGCATCACTGCAGCTTGCTTTGAAATAAAAGAATAAATTCTGAGTGTCGGTTCCTGGCCGAAATTCGCAGTCTACCAGGTTAATCTCAGCGGCGGCTTAGTAGAAATTAGCCCCTGACCATCAATTAGTCGCCGACGATAGTCGATCCGGCCTAAACGCTAGCTCGAATAAGAATCTGTCAAATGAAAGGTCTAACCCCGAGCTGCGTTCGCGCGGCCCCTGAGGGCGGCCAGAGGCCAGCCGCAGGGGCGGAGCGGAAGTGCTCCGCAATCTCTGCAGGCGCGTCATGCAGTAAAACAGCCCCCGCGAGAGGGCTTTTTTATGTTTATTGGGCCGAGATTATTTCAGCAATGCCCGCGCCAATGCGGAGTCGGTATCGGCAAGTCCATCGATCACGTTGAAATGATGCTGGCCTTTCGCTCGACGGACCGAGGATTTTATGCCGAATCCGGTCCAGATATTGGCCAGCAACTCTGACTGGCGAATAAATTCCGGGCGCTCGTCGGCGCCGACCCAGCAAACCAGTTCGACATTGTCGATCGGTCGATTCAGCGCTGAACTTTCGGCCTCGGCTTCGGATTCATCCATGCGAAAATCGTCGTTCATCGCTGTTTTTAGCAGCGGACGCAGGTCGTGCAGTCCTGAGATCGAAACAACGCGCTCGATGCGTTTAGTGACATCCGTGGCAAGCGGACTGTCCTGGCAAATCATGCGGGTTACCAGGTGTCCTCCAGCGGAGTGTCCGCTCAACCGGATCGGACCATCGACTAACGAAGCCGCCTTGTCGATTGCCGTCCCCATCTGGCGGCTAATTTCGCTGATCGAAACGGTTGGCGCCAGCTCGTACGAGGGCATCGCGACGGTCCAGCCGCTTTGAGTCGCGGCCGCCGCCAGGTGTGACCAGAATGACTTGTCGAAAGCGCGCCAGTAGCCGCCGTGGATGAAAACCACCAGGCCCCTGGATTCAGCTTGCGGGCGGAACATATCTAGGCGTTGACGCTCGCCGGAGGCGTAGGCTATATCGATCTCGGCCAGCCCCGCGGCGGTCATCTGTTGGCGAAATTCTTGCGCCGCCCGCGCCCATGCGGCCGGATAGTCCTCCGCGGCTTCTATATAGGCGCCATTGGCGTAGGCGTCGTCCCAGTCAGTGATCTTGGTAAACATCGCTTGTTGTCTTGCATCGGCTTGCTGGATTAGTCTTATACCCCGTTATCCCCGGGAATGCATCATCGTGACAGACTTCGCCAAAACAAAATCGTTGTTTCATTTGCCGCAGGGCATGGTTTACCTGGACGGCAATTCGCTCGGCCCTTTGCCAAAAGCCGCCGTCGACAGGGTCGCTACGATGATGCGTGACGAGTGGGGCGAGATGCTGATAACCGCATGGAACCGGGCCGACTGGATCAACCAGCCGTCCCGTGTCGGCGATCGCATCGGCCGGCTTATCGGTGCGCGGGCCGGCAGCGTGGTGATGGGCGATACGCTGTCGATAAAAGTCTACCAGGCGCTCGCGTCTGCGCTAGAAATCAATGCAGGTCGCAACATTATCCTGTCCGATAGTGGAAATTTTCCGACTGATCTCTACATGGCGGACGGGCTAATCAAGTCTCTCGACAAAGGCCACGAGCTCAAACTATGCGAGCCGGCAGAAATCGAAGATATGCTCAGCGAGCAGGTGGCGGTGCTGATGCTGACCGAGGTCGACTACCGCAGCGGCCGCCTGCACGATATGCGGGCGCTGACCGCGAAGGCTCACGAAATGGGAATTCTGACGATCTGGGATCTGGCCCATTCCGCCGGTGCGCTGCCGGTGGACGTTGGCGCGGCCGATGCCGATTTCGCGGTTGGTTGTTCCTACAAGTACCTCAATTCCGGCCCGGGTGGCCCGGCCTTTATCTACGTGGCGCCGCGCCTGGCCAGCCAGGTGCGACCCGCGCTCAGCGGCTGGCTCGGCCATGAGGCGCCGTTCGCCTTCGACCTCGACTATCGCCCCGGTGCCGGAATCGAACGAATGCGGGTTGGCACACCTCCGGTTCTGCAACTGACCGCGCTGGAAGCCGCGCTGGATGTCTGGGACCTGGTTGATATGAACGATCTGCGTGCACGGTCGATCGAGTTATCCAGCCTGTTCATCGAACTGGTGGAAGCCAGCTGTCCCGATCTCGAGCTGGCCAGCCCGCGTGATGCCGGCCGCCGCGGCAGCCAGGTCTCGTTTCGTTTCGAGCAGGGTTATGCCGCGATGCAGGCGCTTATCGAGCGCGGCGTGATCGGCGATTTTCGCGCGCCCGACATCATGCGTTTCGGGTTCACCCCGCTTTATGTAGATGCTGAAGACGTACGAAACGCCGCCGCAATCATCGCCGAGGTCATGCTCGGGCGGCTATGGGACAGGAAAGCGTATTTTGAACGTTCCAGCGTGACCTGAGCCGGCATTCAATAATGCATGGTTTGTCAGCCCGGTAGCGCTGCATTGGTGTCGATTCGAATCGGTAAATGCGGCTGCAGATCCGGTTATTTATGAGAAATTTTGCACTAACCAGTCGGCGAATGGGTGATAGCTGGCGACGTCAACACCCGCTTGCCGGGGCGCGCTTAGAATAAAACAACAACTGAATTCAGGGGTTTAGAAAACCTTTTTCAGATTGAATCTAGCCCTATTTTTGAGCCTCGTGTGTGCCTGTTTCGGGTGCGACTATAGTGTCAATGATCCGACGCTATAACGCGAGTATTCTCTGCTATGCTCATTAGCATTATGCAAAACGCTGAACTCAAAATGGACCAGCCGGTTACGCTGGAACAACTTATCGGCAAGGGCCAGGACCTGCCCAGCCTGCCGGAAATCTACCTGCGTGTCTCCGAGCAGCTCGAAGACGAAAACACCAGCGTGCAGCAGATTGGCGGCACCGTACAAAACGATCCGGCGATCACCACGCGCGTATTGAAAATGGTCAATAGCGCATATTATGGCCTGCCCAACCAGGTGGGATCGATCGCGCAGGCGGTTTCGCTGCTGGGTCGCGAGCGGCTCAAGCATATCCTGATCGGTTCAGTGCTGCGGGGAGTTTTCAGCGGACAGGATAACCCGGCATTTTCGATGCAGGCTTTCTGGCAGCACAGCATCAAGACCGCGATCATCGCGCGTCAACTGGCGCAAGAGTCTGGCCTGATCGACGAGCCTGAGGTCATGTTCACCGCCGGATTATTACACGATATCGGCAAGTTATTGCTGATCAAGAAGTTCCCCGAACGCATGCTCGCGGCCGAGGAATACATGATCCAGAAACGCGTCGATATTCTGAGCGCTGAGTTGCACCAGATGGGACTCACACACACAGCCGTCGGCGTGGCGTTGATGTACCACTGGGGTTTGCCGCAGTTGCTGGTGGATTGCGCCAGCAATCACCATGAGGTTGTGCACGACGGGCCGAATCGTTTCGCCAGCTACCTGATCTACCTGGCCAATGCCTTAAGCGCATATGTGCCACCGCTGGACGACGATGAGACCCGCAACATTCTCGACGATATCGAAAACTGGGACCAGGGTCACTTCTCGCTGGAACAGATAGCCAGCGCCTGCCAGCACGCCGACGACATGGTGTTCGAAGTAATGGAGTCGCTCGGTATGGTGGCGATCGAAATCAGCAGCGACTGATTACCTGGGCTGCGTGTGAACGCTTTTCCCGATTTCGGATAGCCAGATTCCGCCGAGTACCAGCGCCAGCGCCAGCGCGTGGTAAGACTCGAACGCCTCATTGAGGAAAATCACCGCCATAATCGAAGCGAACACCGGTACCAGGTTGACGAACACGCCGGCGCGACCGGGCCCGATCAGGGCGACGCCATGAATGAAGGAGATCTGCGCCACGAACGAAGGCAGTAACGTGACCAGTAGCACCAGCAGCCATCCCATCGCCGAAGGCGGACTCCAGCCCTGCTGCCAGGTCTCGATCGCCACCAGCGGCAGAGACGCCAGCCACGCGGCGGCGGCCATTACCGCAAACAGACTCAGCGCACTGACCGCGGGCCGTCGGGTCAGGCCGATGGAATAGGCGGCATAAAAGAAACAGGCGATTAGCATGAACAGGTCGCCCTGGTTTACCGCCAGTGCCGCCAGTTCGCCAAGGTCTCCGCGCGAGGCCACGATGACGACTCCGAGCAGGGTGATGGCGACACCGGCGCCCTGGATTCCACTGATTGGATGGCGCAGGATCAGCAAGCTGCCGAGCAGCACGAAGACAGGTATCGAACCCTGCAAAATACCGATGTTGAGCGCGCTGGTATGGTGCCCGGCGATGTAAAACAGGGCGTTGAATACGGTAAATCCGCAACTGCCCATCAGACCCAGGAACAGGATATGCCGGCGCAGCACGGGCCAGGCGCCGATGATCTGTTTGCGCGCGAACATCAGCAGTAACAGAACCACCCCGAGCCAGCGGAAAGTCACCAGCTGCATCGGCGAGATTTCACCGACCGCGAGCCGGCTTATAATCGCGTTCAGACCCCAGCACCAGGTCGTGACGATGAGTAGAGCGTAGGCCCGCAGGTGGTGGCTGTTGATCATGTCCCGATCCTCGCGCCGCGAGTCAGCTCGCGATGCAGGGTGTAAAGACCGCTGCCGACGATGATGCCGATGCCGATGAAGCTTTGCAGGTCGGGCAATTCGCCCCACACCAGGTAGGCGATGCAGCCGCCGAAGACGATGGTCAGGTATTTCAGCGGCGCCAGAATGCCGATCGTCAGATGCTGGTAACTCAGGGTCATCAGGTACTGCGCCATGCCGCCAAACAGGCCGACCATCAACAACAGCGCGAGATCCGCCGGCGCCGGTGGTTGCCATCCCTGCAGAAGAATGCCGACGGCGCTAACCAGCACGCCGGTGACGGTGAAATAAAAGGTGATGCAGACCGGGTCGTCGATCTTGCCCAGGTGGCGAATGATGATGGTAGTGCAGCCGATCAAAAAGGCTGCGGTGAGCATGTACAGGCTGCCGCTGGCGAGCATATCGGCGCCCGGGCGCACCACGATGAGCATGCCGATAAATCCGATGACAATCGCCGTCCAGCGTCGAATACCGACCTTTTCCCGCAACAGGATGACCGACAGCGCGGTCATGAACAGCGGCGCGGTGTGCAAAATCGACACGGCTTCCGCCAGTGGCATCAGCGAAAAGGCGTAAAACGCGAAGCCCATGGCGGCGATACCCAGGACGCTACGCAGCAGGTGTAATCCCTTGTGGCCTGTTCTGAGAATGCCGGGACCGCCGCGCATTACGATGATCACGGCTACCGGAACCAACGCCACCGCGCAACGAAAAAACATGATTTGCGCCGTTGGATAAATGGCGCCCAGCCACTTGACACTGGCGTCCATCAGCGAGAACAGCAGTATGCTCAGCATCATTGCGCTGAAACCGACCAGCGGATTATCGGCCGGCCTTAGCAGGGGAATAGGGGTACTGGAAACCTTAGTGCTCCTGTTGCCCGAGGATCAGGTCGGCGGCTTTTTCGGCAACCATCATCACCGGCGCATTGGTATTCCCCGAAATCACGCTGGGGAAGACAGATGCGTCGACTACCCGGAGTCGCTGGATTCCGTAGACCCGGCACTGGTTGTCGACAACCGCGGTTTTGCTGTCCGGGCCCATCATGCAGGTCGACGTCGGGTGGAAAACGGAGGAGCTGCGCTGGCGAATGTCGGCAATCAGATCGGCATCGCTTTGAACGCCGGCGCCGGGGGTGATCTCTTCCTCGATTATTTCCGCCAGCGGCGGGTAGCTCGCCAGTTTGCGCAACAGCTTCACTCCTTCCAGCATTTGCGTCACGTCTTCCTCGTGCGACAGGTAGTTGGGATAAATTCGCACTGCGGCCAGCGGGTCGGGCGAATCGATTCGCAGGTAACCGCGGCTCAGGGGACGAATCTGGCCGATCGAATTAACGAAGCCGGGATAGGGGTCGGGTTGCATCAACGGGCGCTCTCCCGGCGGCGCCGTGGTGTAGGACATAGGATTGAAATAAGTCTGCATGTTCGGCCGTGGCCGCGACGGATGGCTCTTGATGAATCCGCCGGCCTGGTTGATGCTGAGAGAGAGCACGCCGTTGCCGAACAACAGGTACTGAATACCGGCCAGTATCTTTCCCCACCAGGGATAGAGCTGATCGTTCAGCGTCGGCAGGCGCGATCGGTAGTAGTAACAGCAATCGAGGTGATCCTGCAGGTTGCGCCCCACTGCCGGCGCATCGACCAGTGGCTCGATGCCGGTTTTTTTTAAATGCGATACCTCGCCGATGCCCGACAGTTGCAGTATTTGCGGGGAGTTGATCGAACCGGCGCTGACAATGACTTCGCGGCGCGCGCTGGCCTGGTGACGCTCGTTACCCTGCAGAAATTCGACGCCTTTGGCGCTGCGGCCGTCGAACAGGATGCGGCTGACCTGCGCCCCGGTGATGACCTCGCAGTTATCGCGCTTGAGCGCAGGATGCAGGTAGGCGCGCGAGGCCGACATGCGCCGGCCGTTGCGGGTGGTGATCTGGTAGTAGCCGACGCCATGCTGGTTTTCACCGTTGAAATCCGGGTTGAACTCGAAGCCGCATTGTTGCGCGGCGGCGAAGAAACGCTGGCATAGCGGATGGTGCTGAGCGCTGACATTGCTGACGTGCAGCGGGCCGTCGCCGCCACGGTAATCATCGCCGCCTTCGGAGCAGGTTTCCGACTTCTTGAAATAGGGCAGTACGTCTTCCCAGCCCCAGCCGTCGTTGCCGAGTTCGCGCCAGTCGTCGTAGTCCGCCGCCTGGCCGCGAATGTAGACCATGGCGTTGATCGAACTGGAACCGCCGAGTATCTTGCCGCGTGGCCAGTAGCTCTGGCGGTTATTGATGCCGGGATCCGCCTCGGTCATGTACATCCAGTTGACCGTGGGATCGTAAAAGGTCCTGCCGTAACCGATCGGCGTCTGAATCCAGAAGCGCCTGTCGCTGCCGCCGGCTTCGATTACCAGCACGCTGTTTTTACCGTCGGCGCTGAGCCGATTGGCAAGCACGCAGCCCGCGGAACCTGCACCGATAATGACGTAATCGAACTCGAGTTCCACGCTGCGATCCGGCCGAAAATGAAACCGAATTATAGACGTTGCAAAGGCTGGGTAAAGCAAAAACCGTCGGCCTGTCGGGTTCCACCCGCGCACGGCTTGATGCATAATCGGGCGGCATACTTAACGGAGCCAAAATTGAAGTTCAAGCTAGAAGAATTTCGCGCCTGGGAGAACAAGTGCGTGACCCTGGTCGGTATGTCCGGCGTTGGCAAATCCTATCTTTCGGCCAAGCTGCGCGGCAGTAACTGGTTCCACTATTCCGGTGATTACCGTATCGGCACGCGTTACCTGGACGAACATATCATCGACATGCTCAAGGCGCAGGCGATCAAGGTGCCGTTTCTGCGCGAGCTGCTGCGCAAGGACTGGATTTATATCAAGAACAACATTCGCGTCAACGATCTGGGCCCGGTTTTGAGCTTTGTCGGCAAGCTGGGGAATCCGGAGCTCGGCGGCGTCGAGATCGGGGAGTTCATCGAGCGCCAGGCGATTTATCGCCAGGCCGAGGTCGATGCGATGTACGATATCCCGCATTTTATCGACAAGGCCCGCAAGATTTACGGCTACTCGCATTTCGTCAACGATGTCGGCGGCAGCCTGTGTGAACTCGACGAACCCGGCGTCATGGACATCCTGGTCGAAAATACGCTGATTCTGTATATCCAGGTCACCAACCAGGCCCAGGAGCAGATCCTGATCGAGCGCGCGGTATCCGATCCCAAGCCGCTTTATTACCGGCCGGATTTTCTGCAGCAGCACCTCGAAATGTATTTCGAGGAAACCGGGCTCGAGTACGCCGCGCAGATCGACCCGGATGCGTTTGCACGCTGGGTTTTCCCGCACCTGTTTCATTCGCGCCTGCCGAAATACGATAAAATCGCCCGCCTTGGTTACACCGTAACCTCGGAAGAAGTGGAACGGGTAGAAAATGATGAAGATTTTCTCGAATTGCTGGAAATGGCGATCGAAAGACAACAGGGAGGCGAGGCCTGATGCCACTGGTCGCTCACAACGAATTGCCCACCTTCTCCAAGTTGCAACAGGAAGGCGTGCGTGTACTGAACCCCGGTCTCGCCAATCAGCAGGATATCCGCGAACTGCATATCGGCCTGCTCAACATGATGCCCGACGCCGCACTCGAGGCGACCGAACGCCAGTTTCTGCGCCTGATCGGAGAAAGCAACCCGATCGCGCAGTTTTTCGTGCACCCGTTTACGCTCGATGCGCTGCCGCGCGGGGCCAGCGCGCGCGAACACATCGACCGGCATTACGAGAGCTTCGAGAAGATCAAGCAGCAGGGACTCGATGCGTTGATCATAACCGGGGCCAATGTCATCGGCGCCGATCTGTCGGAAGAGGTTTTCTGGGAGTCGCTGATCGAGGTGGCCGACTGGGCGCACGAAAACGTTACCTCGACGCTATGCTCCTGTCTTGCGACTCACGCCGTGCTTGATTTTCGCTACGGGCAGAAGCGGGAAAAGCAGTTACGCAAGAAATGGGGGGTTTATCGACACCAGGTGGTCGAACCGAAACACCCGCTGGTGGCCGATATCAATTCCGTGTTCGACGTTCCCCATTCGCGCTGGAACGCGGTTTATCGTGACCAGTTCGAGGCCGCCGGGCTGAAAGTGCTGGTCACCACCGACGATGGCAGCGTGCATCTTGCCACCAGTCCGGACGGATTTCGAAGCGTGTTTTTCCAGGGGCATCCCGAGTACGATACGGTGTCGTTGCTGAAGGAATACAAGCGCGACGTAAACCTGTACATCGCCGGCGAGCTCGAACAGTACCCGCCGATGCCGGACGATTATTTCAGTCAGTTCAGCGCCGCGGTTTTCAGGGAGTACCAGTATCGCGTTGATAAAAGCTGTTCGAAGAAAGCATCGATGCCTGAATTTCCGGAGCACCTGGTGCTGGAGCGCCTGAAAAACACCTGGCAGGACACCGCCAGCGCGGTCGTCGGCCGCTGGGTCGGCCTGATCTATCAGTACACCAACGTCGACCGGCTCAAGCCTTTCATGGACGGCATCGATATCGACAATCCGCTGGGTTTGTAAGGCGCGCTGTAGTCGCCGCCGATCGCGCTGTCAGTAAGATCCCCAGGAATCCTGTTTTCTCCAGCGGATTTTCGTCACCAGGATGCCGACAACGAATGCGATCAACGACACCGCGCCGCCGCGTACGAACCAGTCGAGTTTTGTGCTGTCGCTGAGCTCGGCGTTGATCTCGGTTAATTGCGCCTTTTCCTCGCGCAGTTCATCGAGCACCGTTTGCAGGCGCTTGTTCTGTTCGAGGATGCTGAGCGTATCTCGCGCGGCGTCGCGTACTTCCGCCAGTTCCTGCTCCGAGGCGCGCAGGGTCGCCTTCAGCGCCTGGTTATCACTCTTTTCCTGTGTCAGCGCCTGGTTGAGCTCGGAGATTTCAGTGGTCTGCGAATCGATACGGCTGCGCTGCTGATCGAAGCTGACTCTCAGTTCCTGCAGGCTTTGGCGGGCGGCTGGAATCTCCATCAGAAAACGGCTCAACACGTAACCTTTTTTATTGTCGCCGGTCTCCACCAGCGAGTATTGCGAAGCCAGGTCATCCTCGAGCACGGTTACCGATTCGCCGCTGCGCAGCATACGCACGATACTGTTGGCGGTACTGGTGCCGCTGCGCATTGTGACCTCGAACTCATCGGTAATATACCGGGTCTCGGCCGCCGCCAGGGGGGCTGCAATAGAAGCGGATAATAGTGCTGATAGTACAAGTCGTTTCATTAAATGGGTCACCCTAAAAACGATGGAAATAATCCACCGAGTAAACATTGCCGGTAACGTCGCCGGAAGAAGTATCGTATTCGTGGTAGCCGAACGACAGGTCGAGGCTGTTAAACGCGTCGATGGCGTGACTGGCGCCGAGCGTGATAAAGGTATTGTCGCAGTCATCCGACCAGCTGTTCCAGTTCCAGCTAGCCTGATCCGATCGATAGGCGCCGGAGCAATAGGAACGCGCATTGAATGCACCTTCGCCGATACCCAGGGTCGTGTATAGCAACCAGTCCGTCCGATAGCGATAATCGAAATTGACAAAATAGCTGACAGGATCCGAGTCCTTGGTGCTGTCCCGCGTACCCGCCTTGATGCCGCCAAGCAGGCTGCCGCGATCGTTAAGGCGATAGGACATCGACAGGATTAGCGTAGTCGTCGATGCGTCCATCGAATCGCGGGCGAGGTACTCTTCCAGATGGCGCAGGCCAAGCGAGTAAGTAGGCACCCGGAATCCGGCAGCTGGAGTATAGTGGTAAGTCGCCTGCAGGAACAGTTCTTCCAGCGACAGATTGTTGTTGTCGGCATAGTCATAAGACGAGATTTCGGCCTGCAGATCGAGCAGGCTGTTGGTAGACAATTCCTTTGAATACAGCATCGAGCCGGTCAGGTAGTAATAGCTGTCCGTGTCATTGTCGATGTCGGTGCCGCCGAGCCCCGCCTGCAGCGTATAAACCGGCGGCAGGGCATGCAGGTTGAAGGAGAGCAATAATATCGCTGATGCAACAATCGATTTCATCGCTGGAGTAAGCATGAATCAGTCCTGTGACGATCTTCGCCTGATGGTATAAGGTTTTCGGCGTCATTATTGACAGCCTTGCCGCGAGTTGCAACTGCAAAAATCGCTTTAGTCGCGGTTGTGCACAATTTACATTTTAAGGTTAAGTCACTAAAGTATGGCGCAGTATCTGGCGGGAAACCTTGATGAATAAAGAGACTGACGATCCGCGGCGGGAATTTCTGCTCACCGCATTGTCGCTTGGCCTTTTTGCCGGGGCCAACCTGGCGAGCCTGTTTCAGGCCGGTCACGCGCGTGGCGACATACCCGATAAATTGCCGCCTGGACGTTCCATTTATCGATTGCAGGGAGATGTCACTGTCGATGGCAAGGCGGCTGATATCAATACTCCTGTCGGGCCGGGCTCGATCGTCAGGACCGGGCGTAAAAGCCAGGTTATTTTCGTCGTCGCCAATGACGCCTTTATTCTACGCAGCAATAGCGAAATCGAAATGAAATCGGATGCCGGTCTAATCATCGACAGCATGCGGCTACTGTCGGGCAAGATACTGTCGGTCTTCGGCCGCCGCGAAAAGCCGCATACGATTACCACTTCGACCGCAACCATCGGCATACGCGGCACCGGAATATATGTCGAGGCCGAAACCGATCGCTCCTACGTCTGTACCTGTTACGGGCAAACGCGTATCGTCGCCAGCGCCGATCCCGGCATCGGCCGTGACGTGGTCTCGAAACACCACGACCAGCCGCTGTACGTACTGCCCTCGGCCGCCAATGGTGAGCTGATCGTTCCGGCGCCATTCATCAATCATACCGATACCGAACTGGCGTTGATCGAAGAACTGGTGGGAAGGACCACGCCTTTTGCCTATTCGGGCGGCGGTTACGAAGTGCCGCGCAAACGCAGCTACTGAACGGACGGGGCTGCAGCGATTACTCGCTGGCGGGCGGGGTTGTTTCCGATTCGGGCGGCGCGGTTTCCTCTGGCGCCTCGTAGGGCGTAATCAGGATTAACATCGCGAACTCGGGATTGTCGAGATAGTGCAGGTTTTTACTGCGCATGCGGCGGTGTTCCTTGAGGCTGTGATTGTTCAGGATACGGGTGTCCGCGCCATAGGCCGCCAGGTACTGGTCCTGCGGCGTGTTGCTCGTCACCGGATCGACCGACAGGCGCGGGCGCCTGAAAACCAGGTCGGTGTAAACATGTAGATAGCGCGACAGGGCGACGGTAATCTTGCCTTCGAATTCATACAAACCCTGGTGCGCCCGCAAGGCCTTTTGCTCGAGCATCTGTAGCTCCAGCGCTTCCAGGGTCTGCTCGTCGAAGGCAAAATTTTGCTTGCTGCCCGGTTCCGCGCCATCGGCGCGCGGGATACTCTCCAGAAATTCGATCTGATTGTCGATCGAGGTGTACTCGCTGCCATAAATACGGCCGCCCCTGAGCCAGATCGATAACGCCTTGTCTCGATCTACGCCGGGTTGGCGCCAGGCGACATGCGATAGCATTTCGTAGCGGGGCGATTCCTCCAGTTTGGCAACGGTTTCGAGCAATCGGAGTTCATCGGCAGGCAAGAGGGTATAGCCAATTTTGGCTGCGGCCGCGACTTTGCTGGCAGAAGACAGGTCGAGCGTTTTGTCATCCCGGTTGGGAGAACTTACCGGCAGGATGTACTCGCGGCTTTTTGGCGCCTTGATGTTTTTGAAAATTGCCACTTCGACGTCGTACATCTGAGTGACGTCGTCAGCGTTGTCGGATTGCGCCAGCAGCGGGCCGGGAAGCCATGCGGCAAGGGCTAATAAGGTCAGGGTTCGATGGTTCATACGAATTGTTTGAGCAGGGTTTCCACCTGATTGAAACGTGATTCAAGTTCAACATTTTGACAACTAATACGCAAGGTTTGTTTGCCGTCAAAACGATACTGTTGCGGATTGGCCTGGATCAGCTCGATAATCTTCATCGGGTCGATATTGGGATTGGGGGTGAAGACTATCTTTCCATTTTGCTCGCCGATATCGATCTTCTCGACGCCTAGCGCTAGCGTGCGCAGCTTGATCCGGGTAACCCTGAACAGGTTTTTCAGCGCTTCCGGCAGCAGGCCGAAACGGTCGATCAGCTCGATCTGGATTTCGCGCAGGCCGTCATCGTCGGTGGCCGAAGCTATACGTTTGTACTCTATCAGGCGGCTGTGAATGTCGGGAATGTAGGATTCGGGTATCAGCGCCGGAATATGGAAGTCGACCTCCGAGGCGCGCATGATCGGTTGATCGAAATCGATCGGTAGATTCGATTTCAGGGACTGTACCGCGCGCTCCAGCAATTCCGCGTACAGGCTGAAGCCAATTTCGGTTATCTGTCCGCTTTGCTCGTCGCCAAGAATTTCCCCGGCGCCGCGAATCTCGAGATCATGCGTCGCCAGTGTAAAACCGACGCCGAGATCTTCCAGCGATTCGATCGCCAGCAGGCGCTTTTGCGCGTCGGCGGTCATCGCCTTTTCCGGAGGCACGATCAGGTAGGCGTAGGCGCGGTGATGAGAGCGGCCGACGCGCCCGCGAATCTGGTGCAGCTGCGCCAGCCCGAGCTTGTCGGCGCGATTGATGAAGATGGTGTTGGCGGTCGGCACGTCGATGCCGCTCTCGATGATGGTGGTGCAAACCAGCAGGTTGCAGCGGTGGTGGTAAAAATCGAGCATCACCGTTTCCAGCTCTTTTTCCTTCATGCGACCGTGAACGATGCCGATGCGGGCGTCAGGCAGTAGCTTCTGCAAGTCCTGCGCGGTGGTTTCTATGGTCCTGATTTCATTGTGCAGGAAGTAGATCTGCCCGCCGCGCTTGAGTTCGCGCTGACAGCCTTCGATGATCGTATCCTGGTTCCAGCGCGAGACGAAGGTTTTGATGGCGTGTCGCTGCATCGGTGGGGTGGCGATGATCGACAGGTCGCGCATGCCGGACAGCGACATGTTCAAGGTGCGCGGAATCGGCGTCGCGGTCATCGTCAGCAGGTCGACACTGGCGCGCAGGGCTTTCAGCTTTTCCTTGTGGCGCACGCCGAATCGGTGCTCTTCATCGACGATGACCAGGCCGAGATTGCGGTACTTGATGGTGTCGGATAAAAGTTTGTGAGTGCCGATGACGATATCGATTGTGCCGGCGGCGATTTGCAGCAATGTCTGCTCGAGCTTTTTTTTCGCGGTAAAGCGACTCAGGCAGGTAATGCGAATCGGCCAGTCGGCAAAACGATCGAGAAAGTTCTGATAATGCTGCTGCGCGAGCAGGGTGGTCGGCACCAGTACGGCGACCTGGCTACCCGCGTTTGCGGCGATGAAAGCCGCGCGCATGCAAACCTCGGTCTTGCCGAAACCGACATCGCCGCAGACGATGCGGTCCATTGGCCGTGAGGATTGCATGTCCGAGATCACCGATTCGATCGCGGTTTCCTGGTCGGGGGTTTCCTCGAATGGAAACTCGCTGGCGAACTGGTGGTATTCGTCGAGGGCGACTTCGTGCGCGAAGCCCTTCGTCGCTTCGCGCCGCGCCTGGATGTCGAGCAATTCGACCGCGATGTCGTGAATCTTTTCCTGCGCCTTTTTGCGCGACCGCTGCCACTGCTCGGTACCGAGTCGATGCAGCGGCGCGTTGTCCTCGCTGGCGCCGGCGTAACGGCTGATCAGGTGCAGCGACGAAACCGGCACATAGAGCTTGTCCTCGTTAGCGTACTCGATGCACAGAAACTCGGTGGCGATGCCGGATACGGTCAGTGTTTTCAGCCCCTGGTAGCGGCCCACGCCGTGATCCTCGTGCACCACCGGTGCACCCTGGTGCAGGTCGGCCAGGCTCTGGATGGTCGATTCGGCGTCGCGGGTCTTGCGATACCTGCGGCGTCGCTTCTGAACCGCACGCTCGCCGAAAAGCTGGTTTTCGGTGATTACGGCAATTCCCTTTGTCGTCAGGTTGATACCGTTTTGCAGCGCCGAGACGGTTATGAAATAACGGTTGTCGTCGCGCTCGAGGAATTGGTGCCAGTTTTCGACCTGGCTCGCGTGAATGCCGTACTGGTGCAGCATGTCATTGACGAACTCGCGACGCCCGGCGGATTCGGTGCTGAACAGAATGCGTTCGAAGGCCGGTTTTTCGATAAATTTTCGCAACGCTCTGTCGGGTTGTTCGGCTGTCGGTTGCAGCGTTAGCTGCGGTATCGCCTGGGTATCGCAATTTATCTCCGCGCTCTGCGACTGCTCCAGCTTGAAGGCGCAAAAAGTCAGGCTGGAAAAAGCATCGATTCTGGCCTGCAGGGTTTCGATATCGAGAAACAGTTGCGCTGGTTCCAGCAGCGGCCATTCGAGGTTGTAACGGCGCGACTGGTAGCGTTCCTCGACCTGTTGCGCAAAGCTCGCGGCATGCGTCATCGCGGCATCGTCGATCAGTAGCCGGCTGTGTTGCGGCAGATAGTCGAACAGGCTTACCAGCTGGTCGAAAAACAGCGGCAGGTAGTACTCCACGCCGGGGGATGAAGCGCCGGACGAGATATCGACGTACACCGGGCAGGTGTTGGGATCGATGTCGAAAGTTTCCCTGAAACGCAGGCGGAAGCGCTTGATGCCGTCCTCGTCCAGCGGGTATTCCTGTGCCGGCAACAGCCTGATTTCGTCGAGCTTGTCGATCGAACGCTGTGTTTCCGGGTCGAATCGGCGAATGGATTCGATTTCATCGTCGAAAAAGTCGATCCGGAAAGGCACCGAACTGCCCATCGGAAACAGATCCATGATCGATCCGCGGATGGTGAATTCGCCATGCTGTTCAACCTGCGAGACGGCATCGTAGCCGTAGAACCCGAGCCGATCGCGCAGATCGCCGGGTTCGATCCGGTCACCGGTTTTAAGACCGAGCGAGCGCTGCTGAATGAATTGCAGCGGCGATACTTTTTGCAGCAGGGTGCTGACCGGCAGGATCAGTATGCCCGAGCTCGCCGTGGAGATCGACGCCAGGCACTGTATTCGCTCGGAAATGATGTCCTGGTGAGGCGAGAACTGGTCGTAGGGAAGGGTTTCGAGATCGGGAAAGCGGTAGACGGTCGGCAGATCTCGGCTGAAAAAGCGTATTTCCTGCTCCAGCTGCTCGGCGTCGGCCATGTCGCTACAGACAATGACCGAAAGGCCCGGGTGGAGGCTGACCTGTTCGCTCAGCAGCAAGCCACGGCTGCTGCCGTAGAGTTGGCCAAGGCGTAGCTTGCGCCCGGTTTCAGGCGCGGGGGTATCGAGAAGGCTGGGCATTCCTGCCGGGGGGTCGGCTACTCCTGGGCTGGTTTAACGGTGGTCAGGCCGAGAATTTCCCAGTTTTGCATGCCGCCGCGATACCACTTGATCTTGTGGGCGGGATAGCCGAAACCCAGCAGGTTCTTGATATTATTAGGCGATTGCCCGCACCACATGCCGTTGCAGAACATTACCAGCACGCGGGCGTCTCTGAAATCCCACAAGCCTTCGAGGTTTCTGGCGTTGAAACGCCCTTCGAGGATTTCACCGATGGAAATGGGGTCGGCGCCCTTGGCCGGATTGAGGCTGGTCCAGGGAATGTTGATGGCGCCGGGGATGGTGCCCTTGGCAACCCAGGCGGGCGTGCGCGAATCGATGACGACGATACCGTCGTCACCTTCGCTCATGCGCTTGAGATAATCCAGCATTTCCAGCTCGGCGATGGTTTCGACACCGGGCGCCAGTGTTGCCGGCTGAATACAGAATGGCGGGCATTTGCGCGAGGTTTTGGCAAACGCCGGATTGATCGTGTTCTTCTGATTCTGGTTGCGCATGATGTTGACATCGGCTTCGCCGTGTCTGACGGTAACGCTTTCGATTTCCCTGGTTATGTTAACTTCGGCCGCCTGCAGGTTTACGGCAGGCAGGCCCAGCAACAGGGCATAACCAATAATCAGCGATTTATTGATGTTCATGGTTGTCCACTCCGGTTAGACCAGAAAATTTCTGGCCTCGATTACGTCGGTCGTTTGGACCGTTTAATTATTATCTGCTTCTATTTCGGCATGATCAGGGTATTCAGATCGATGGTGTGCAACACCAGATGATGCTCGAAATACACCCTGAAAGATCCGTATACCCATTCGGTGATCGGGGGTTCGCCGACCGGGCCAAAGCGTTCGTCGGGCTCGCCGAATTCACCGAGCACGTCATCCATACTGATGCCGCGACGCGGCATGACCTGCTTGTCTGTCGACGCAACATGACCCGGGATGACCAATTCATCGCCGGCGCTTGCGGGTTGCAGGATCAAACTGCAGCCCAGGAGTAGCAAGTAAAGTCCTGTGCGCATGTTTTCCAAATCTCCTAAAACTGGTGCATGTAACTATAGCACGCCCTAGTGTAGTGACAAGTGTGCAGCAATTCGCTGTCGACGTGGTGGTGGCAGGGTCATATTCATGGTTTAATCCGCCGCATGAATTTTCCGCTCGAAGTTTTTGTCGGCCTGCGCTACACGCGCGCCAAGCGCCGCAATCATTTTATTTCTTTTATCTCGCTGATATCGATGTTCGGCATCGCGCTTGGCGTTATGGCGCTGATCGTGGTGTTGTCGGTCATGAACGGTTTCGAGAACGAACTTCGCGGCCGAATTCTGGGCATGGTTTCGCATGTCACGGTGTCCAGTTTTCGCGGGCCGCTGCAGGAATGGCAGGCACTGCGCGAGCAAACCCTGGCGCACCCGAACGTGACGGGCGGTGCGCCCTATACCGAGGCGGAGGCCATGATTTCGAACCTGTCCTCGGTCAGCGGCGCGCTGGTGCGGGGTATCGATCCGCGGCACGAGATCGAGGTATCCGAGATTCATCAGCACATGGAGTTCGGCGCCCTCGACGACCTGGTCGGCGGCGAGTATGGCATCGTGCTCGGTAGCGGGCTTGCAAACTCGCTCGACGTGGTGCCCGGCGACCGGGTAACCATGGTGACGCCGCAGGCCACCGCGTCGCCGATGGGATTCCTGCCGCGACTGCGGCGTTTCAAGGTGGTCGGGATTTTCGAAATCGGGGTTTATGAATACGACCGCAGCAGCGCGCTAATTCATTACCAGGACGCCAGTAAGCTTTTCCGCATGGACGGCGGGGTCAGCGGCATTCGCCTGAAGCTGGACGATCTCGACCTGGCGCCGCTGGTTCGGCAGGATCTCAAGCAATCCATAGGGCTGCAGTACTGGGTGTCGGACTGGACCCTGCGCCACAGCAATTACTTCAAGGCGGTGCGCACCGAAAAGACGGTGATGTTCATCATTCTGTCGCTAATCGTCGCCGTGGCGGCTTTCAATATCGTGTCGACGCTGGTCATGGTGGTAACCGACAAGCAGGCCGATATCGCGATTTTGCGAACCCTGGGAATGTCGCCGCTGTCGATCATGTGGGTGTTCATGGTTCAGGGCACGCTGATCGGATTGATCGGCACCCTGATCGGGCTGGTCAGCGGCGTTGCGGTTGCCTCGCATATCGACGTTATAGTGCCGGCGCTGGAACAATTTTTTCAAACCCAGTTTTTACCGCGCGGGGTGTACCCGATCACCGACTTGCCGGCCGAGATGAAACAGTCCGATATCGTCCGGATTACGCTGCTGTCGTTTGGCGTTTCGGTAATCGCCACCCTTTACCCGGCGCTGCGCGCCTCGAAAACGCGACCGGCAGAAGCCCTCAGCTATGAGTAAACGGGGGGTTTTGTGTCGGCGGCCGTAATCGAAGCCAGCGCGGTAAAAAAGGTGTTCCACCAGGGAAAAATCGACGTCGAGGTGCTCAAGGGGGTCGATTTCAACGTTGCCGCCGGGGAGAGTCACGCGATCCTGGGCGCCTCGGGCGCGGGCAAGTCGACGCTGATGCATTTGCTTGGCGGTCTCGACCACACCAGCGCCGGCGAGATCAAGGTGGCGGGCAGCTCGCTGGCGCAGCTATCCGAAGCCCAACTGGGACGTTTACGCAATCGGCACCTGGGTTTTATCTACCAGTTTCATCATCTGCTGCCCGAATTCAGCGCGCTCGAAAACATTGCAATGCCGTTGCTGATCAGGCGCCAGTCGCGCAGCCTCGCCTGCGCGGAGGCGCAGGACTGGCTGGTGAAAATCGGTCTCGAGGCGCGCGCCGCTCACAAGCCGGGTGAACTGTCTGGCGGAGAGCGTCAGCGCGTTGCGCTGGCGCGCGCGCTGGTAACCCGCCCGGATTGCCTGCTTGCTGACGAACCGACCGGTAATCTCGATCAGCAAACCGCTTCGCAGATGCTGGAACTGATGCTGGATCTGAATCGCGAGTTGAACACGGCGCTGGTTGTCGTCACCCACGACCTGGCCATCGCCGCTCGCATGCAGCATCGATGGCATATGCTCGACGGTGTGCTTTCCCAGGAGTCTTAGTTTTTCCGGTGTCCCTTCGAGGGGGGCAAATTTGCTTGAAACCTAGCCCAGCTGTTGTTTAAGAAAGCTGCAGTAAATCAGCATGACCGGGATTTGTAACACCATGTAAACGGTATCGGATACCAGGCGAACGCTGCCTTCGACGGTCAGTTTTCGGTCGAGCCAGCGCGACAGCGGAATACTCAGTTCACGGGTAACGATATAGGCCAGCAGCATATAAGCGACGATCTTTACAATGGTGGCTATCGACGGGAACAACACCAGCGTGGCGACCGTTGGCGTGTACTGCCAGTGAAACACCAGCGCGATGGTAAAACTGCTTTGCAAAGGCAGCGCGAATACGGGGTGATTGAGCAGCGGCACGAAGCCTAGCACCAGGCCGAAGAAGAACAGAATGTTTACCAGGTGACTGAATTGTTCACGCTGCCCGAGGGTATGCCAGAAATCAGCGCTGCTGGAGTTGGCGTCGATCGCCGGGTAAACCTGGCTGACGACGATGAGTAATACGACAATGCGAATGAGCGGGCAGATGATGTGCTCGAGAATCCACACCGTGGTATCGACCTCGCGCGCCTGGTAAAGCAGGTAGAAGCAAAGACTGGTGCCGATGGCGACGCTGCTGGCGGTTACCACGACTACCCAGAAAAAGTTCACCGCTTTTCGGCGGCCCGCCGATGACGGTGGCGGTTGTGCAGGCGCCGGGCACGGGCCTTGATATGGCTCAGGATATGCAGATGCCAGAGCAGGCGCACCAGCACGAACGAGGCAACCGCGGCAATTGCGCCGACGGTGAAGCAACCCAGCAGGAAGGGTTGCCAAATGGCCGCCAGGCCGTTGACCAGCCAGTCGAAGCTCAGCTCGAAGTCGAAACCGCCGGGTTCAATGCCAAGCATTTTCGCGCCCAGCAGGTAGCAGAAGTAAAACATTGGTCCCATTGTCAATGGATTGCTGACCCAGACGACGGGCACGGCGACCAGTATGTTTACCCGCAGCCAGATGGCGCCGACGGCGGCAATCAGCATCTGGAAGGGAACCGGGATAAAAGCGCAAAACATGCCGAGCGCAACCGCTATCGAAAACGAGCGCCGGTTAATATGCCACAGTGACGGATCCTGTAACCGTGGACCCAGCAGTTTGATCCAGCGGTTCTTGGTGATGACGTCAGGATGCGGCAAAAGTTTTCGCACAATCTTTTTTGCCATGGTGTTAGTATTATCGACAGTTATTCCAGATTCTGCAAAGAGTTGGGTCACATAACAGGGAAATCAGGGCAGGGAACGCATGCCCCAATATGCATTAGCCATGGTGCTGGGATCGTTGCTGGCTTATTACGGCAACGAGCTACCGGACCGCTTCTGGTCGGCATTCGTGCCGATGCTGTTATTGCTGGGTTTTTACAATCCCCGTATTCGCCTGTTGTTGCTGATGACCGCCGCCTACCTGTGGTCGGCGGCGCTACTGCAGCAGGACCTGGATCATCGGTTACTGCTGGCTTACGACAATCGGGTGGCGCTGCTGCGTGGCGTAATTGCCGACCTGCCCGAAATCGACCACGGCCGCACCCGCCTTTATCTGAAATCCCCCAAAATTGAGAGCTATCCGGGAAATCAGCCGCGTCTGCTGCGGTTGAACTGGTACCAGGACGACATCGTTCCGCAAACCGGCGAGCACTGGCAATTCGAGGTAAAGCTGAAACAGCCCAGGGGGCTGATGAATCCGGGCGCCTTCGATTTCGAGGCCTGGCAGTTCAGTCGCGGTATCGACGCTGGCGGCTACATTCGTTCTTCGCCGCGTAACAGGCGGCTGGCCGCGGCCAGCCCGCTGGATCCCGGCAACTGGCGAATGCGGCTGGCATCGGCGATCGACCGTCATTGTGTCGACTGTGCTCATGCTGGACTGCTCAAGGCCCTGGCGCTTGGCTACCGCGGCGATATAAAGGCCGCGGATCGAGCACTGCTGCAATCGAGCGCTACCGCCCACTTGCTCGCCATATCTGGATTGCATGTCGGCATGGTGTCGCTGCTGGTGTTTGCGCTGGGACGCGGCTGCTGGCGTGTCGGATTCCGACCGGCCGGGCTTAATCGCCTGCAATCGGCTTCGCTGATGGCGATCGCCGCGGCCTTCGTTTACGCCCTGCTGGCGGGATTCAGCCTGCCGACGGTGCGAGCACTGCTGATGCTGTCGATCATGCTGGTCGCGTTGTTGCTCGGCAACCGCGTCAACCTGCTGCAGTCTCTGTCGCTGGCGGTTATTGTCATTTTGCTTGTCGATCCACGCGTGCTCGGCACGAGTTCGATTCGGTTGAGC
>Ga0224508_10000746_pt1 | contig 30836 bp, 38 predicted proteins | sample SF_Jan12_sed_USG_4_FD_170157 | JGI IMG/M metagenome (GOLD analysis project Ga0224508, IMG submission 170157) | Sediment microbial communities from San Francisco Bay, California, United States - SF_Jan12_sed_USGS_21 | ecosystem: Environmental > Aquatic > Marine > Sediment | place: USA...
GTGGCTAGGATTCAAAGCTCCTGTGGGCTTCTGTATTTCTCCCTGGCTGGGAGGGCGTTCGGTTTCCGGTTGGTGGGTTTTTCGGCAGCTCCTCTACCCGTTTGCTGCCCTTTCCCGTCCGCCTCTTGTTCCTAACTTCTAATATAAGTATACTATCATATATGATATATGTCAAGTAGGAAATGAATAAATATGAAATAAATTGCGAAAATAATTCATATGAGGTATATTTATTTTTAGGAGGTGCGATATGAACCTGGCAAGCAGGTTGCGTCAGCAGCAACAAAAGGCAGGGTGGAACCTCAAAGTTATCGCGGCCAAAACGGGGTTACCCTATCAACAAATTTTGCGTCTATTCAATGGCAAATCAGATAATCCGACCCTTCACACACTTATCCGTTTGGCCCATGGGTTAAATATGAGTGGAGATGAACTTTTAGGCTTAGACTTGGAAAGAAATGGGAGGGAAGGCCATGTCACGTGATCTGATTCGGATTCACAACACGGATATCGAGTCGATCGAGCATGATGGGCAAAGGGTCATCACACTCGATCAAATGGACCAAGTGCATGGGCGACCGAAAGGTACAGCTCGGCGCAATTTTAACCAACACAAGCAAAGGATGGAAGAGGGAAGGCATTACTTCCGATGCGATGTAAGCGAAGCAGGAATTGTCGGACGAACGGCACCTAATGGACTTCTCCTGCTAACTGAAAGCGGATATTTGATATTAATTAAAACTTTCCGTGATCGCTTGGCATCTGAAGTGCTCTCAGGCACAACCGCGAGCTATTTTGATCCTTCCTTTTCGCTTGATAGCATAATTACAGAAAGAGAATCTAGCGAGAATGATGGATTTGTTTATGTAATCAATTCGGAGGGAAACCCCTTATATAAGATTGGGCTCAGCAAAAATCCAACACAGAGATTGGAATCTTTGCAACATGCATGTCCTATCCCTTTAACATTCCGATTTTTATGGAGAACATCTGATATGAACTTAGTCGAGAAATGCTTACACAAACGGTTTGAAACAAAAAGGAAGCATGGAGAATGGTTCAAATTAGACTCGCTTGACCTTCACGAAATAGAGCAGCTAATGACTCAACCCACTTCAGTCCTCAGCCTTCACAAAGAGCAGCAAGAGATGTACCCTTACCCTTTGTCAATTGAAAAGCTTGAATTGTGAAAGGGTGGCCAATTGGCTGCCTTTAACCCTAAGCGGAAATAGGAGATCTAACTGTGAGCTCTATTATAGTGTTTCTTCTAATCGGATTTGCATCCGGCATGTTGACCCTCGGGGCCATGCTCCTCTTTTTGGGTGCGCGATGGGACTATCTGGACTCCAAGGATTCCGAGAGGCTTTTACGTGAAAACTGAACGTATCCTTATCGTAAGGATGATAACATGACACGAAATGATGAAAAGATTGGATCAATCAATCCAAAGAAGGATCCTGAGTTCTTTAAGTGGCAAAATATCTTAAGAGAACTCAGAGCATTAGATGTATTAATTAATTCAGTCCGGCAGAGAATGGACGCGTTCGAGATATTTCCTAGTAATGAACAGGATGCCGAATTGGGGCACCTCCTGTTGAGGTTGGCGTCCAACTGCGAGCTGATGAAAATTCAATTGAGTGATCTCTGCGAAAGTGAGGACGACACATGAGGATCAGGACTGGACTCGTACTCCTGGCAGCTCTTGCCTTAGGATGGTGGCTGGGAGTGAAGCAGGGGGTGAATACGGCAGAGGCAAAAATCGAGATTGCAGATGTCATTGCGGTCATGGAAGAAGGAGACAAAACCTACAGCTTTGATGTGGTACCCACACAAGGAAATGGACGCAGAATTTTCTGTGAGGGCATTGCGCTCGGCCCCTTGTGGAGTCAATCCGAAGGGCTCGACCGTAGTTCGCGGTCAGTCGTGTTTCCGGAGACACACTCCGGGAGCATCACGATCACCATCAGTCACACAAAGGAGTCCGGTTTATGAGTTTCCGCATCCATACAATGGCATTTCTCCTCCTCCTCCTCCTACTTACTTCGCCTGTCAGTGCCTATGATGGGTTCGGCGCTGATGCAGTTGGCGGTGCCGCTGAAAGCGCAGTCGTTACGGTGACGTCTCTTTCCGACTCCGGGCCGGGAACTCTCCGTGCCGCGTTCGCGACTGCCGAGAGTCTGACATCCCAGTCGTCCGATTGCTCCACGACTGGTGTATTGATCGATTTTTCCGTGTCCGGAACGATCAGCCTATCGAGCCGGCTGGAAATGAGGGGCGTGGGCTGCATCACGCTCGATGGGGGCGGCGCCATCCTTGTGACAGGCGATGAGCTTGTGGTTCGTGACGGTGTAGACATTATCGTCACTGGAATGCGCGTCCGCGAAACGGGTGCCGGTAACGATGGCATTCGGTTCCACAATGTGGACATTAGTGTCATCGCAAACAATTCCTGCCATGACGCGGGCGACGAATGCTACTCCATTGTCGACGGCGCAACTTCGATCAGCTTCCTGGACAACATCTGTTCCTATGAGGACTCATCGATTCAGCGGTGTTTACTTGTGGCAAGGTTCAATCCTGCGTTGCCTGACGTTGATCAGGTGACAGTTGGACGCAACCTCTTCGTCGATGCCGAGCAACGTAGCCCTCAAATCGCCGCTGATGGCATTTTCGTTGTGAAAAACAACCTGGTTGCGGAATGGGGCAGAGGCACATTGGAAGGGGAAGGAACTCGTTTAGCAAGCGGATTCGGCAATGCAGAGAACAATCTTTATTGGAAGTTCTCAGCCTCTCACGAAGGTGATGCGCTTCGGATCTTTGCCGGCGCTGATTATCACATTTCCGGGAATGATTCGGTAGGCGAGTCTCCTGCCGACGTGAATCTGCTCAGCACGAAACCCAGCCCGTTTAGCATCCCTTCTCAGTACCAAATGGCAACAGTGGATGCAGATGTGACGCAGTGCTTAGTCGTTGCACAGGCTGGCGCGCGGCCACTTGACAGTCAAGACCAGGCTATTATGGATGAGTTTGCGATGCCGCTCTCTGTTTTGCCGATCTCATCCTGTGTATTGGACGTGGACCAGAACGAGGCGGTCGATGTAGCAACCGATCTCGTTTATATCTCACGCACCTTGTTGGGGCTTTCTGCGGTACCCCCTTCATTCCGCGTTTTGGACCCGACAATTCCCTCTGATGAGGTGATCGAGGCATTTATCAATGCGCATACTGCATTCTACGACCTGGACAAAAATGGTGTTACCGATGTAGCAACCGATCTCGTTTATATCTCGAGGGGCTTGCTTGGGCTAGATCCCGTACCGCCTTCGTTCCGTATCCTAGACCCGACCATTCCCCCCGACGAAGTAATGGAAGCTTACATTGAGGGAGTCCAGTGTGCATGTTGAAGTTGTCTCTATTAAGCGTAATCTCATAATATATGGAGAGTAATCCATGTCCAACATCTCAGCTCGGCTCATTCCCGACGCCGTACGGACTGGGTGTCCAGTGACAGCACGGCCACAAACTGTGGGGATCCATCCGCGCCCAGGCTTGTGATTTCTGAATAGTTGACATTCCTTCAGGCTTGGTAGGCATAGGGCTGTATCAAGCCTGAAGATAAAGGGGGAGTGATGGCAAAGCTAAGAGGGGCGGTTGGCAGGACAGATATCCAGCATATGCGAGTCTCAGACTTGCATATCGATGAGGCGCAGAATGGGCGGCATTTTCGGCCATCGGAATCAGATGTGCGAACACTGGCGCTCGACATCATGGCGCATGGGCAACTCCAGCCTGTTGTCATCTATAAGATTGCAGGAGATACCTATGCGCTTGCGGCAGGGCAAACCCGCTGTCGTGCCATTAATCTAATTAACTCCGATCAGGATCTGAGAGGAAAGGCTGGGCTTGCTGAAGGACAGGAATTACCGGTTAAGTGCGTAACCGTGCGGGCAAACGAGGAAGATGCCCTCCTCATAAATATTGCCGAGAATGCACGACGCCATGCTACGTCGCCGATTGACGATGCGCATAATCACGAGAAATTGAGGCGATTTGGATGGACGAATGCAAAGATTGCCGATCTCTATGGGGTGTCCGCAGCGAGAGTGAGTCAGCTTTCCAACCTTCTCGCGCTTAGCCAAAAGCATCAGCGGCTCGTGCACGACCGTGCATTGAATCTCACTAACGCTATCAACCTGGCTTCACTCATGCCTGAAGAAAGAGAAGTTATCGTCGAGCAATCATCCGTCGATAACAACGGTGGCGTAGCCCCTGAAGTCGACAATAAAGCGGTCAAAGAAGCAATTGTCGAGGCCGACCCTGACAAGAAAAAGCCCACCTTGAAGCAGATCAAGGACGGGCTGAAAGAGATGATCGAAAAAGAAAATAGTTGGGAATACTATGGTGGCGCAATAAATTACAGAGAGTTGATTCTAAAAAATGTCTTGTATTACATAGAAGGGCAAATAGGGGGAGAAGAGCTCGATATACGACTCGCATATCCATTTTTCGGCGAGGAACCCCCGAAAGCGGAGCGTGTATCATGAGAGACATTAAAAAAATCTATTTGGCATCATCGTGGCGAAACAGGGACCAACAGGACGTTGTGTCTCATATACGAATGTTAGGGCACGACGTCTACGACTTTAAACAACTAAAGCCGGGTCATCAGGGTTTTCTTTGGAGTGAAATGGACGAGGCTTATAGCAGTTGGAATGCAGAGGAGCTCAGGAATGCCTTACTTCACCCTGCCGCCATGGATGGATTTCGGCTGGATTTTGCAGCCATGAACTGGGCGGATACGTTTGTGATGCTTTTACCATGCGGGAAGTCTTCCCACTTAGAAGCAGGGTGGGCAATCGGAATGGGGAAGCCCACCTACTTTATCCTGAACGGATGCCAAGAGCCTGAATTGATGTACAAATTGGCTACTGGAATTTTTTCTACCATTAATGGCTTTTATGAAGCCTTACAATTTGACGAAATCAAATAGGAGTGCCACATGTCAAGAAAATTTGAGTGGGTAAGGGCGGCAGGAAAGATTCTAAGGCCTCATGGCTTTCAGGTGTTTGAGAATGGTGAAGAGATGGATGTTCGGAAAGATGGCTATCTTGTAACCGTCTTTCGTCCTGGATTCCACAGCATACAGGATGTGTATGCTCTTCTCGACGAGTCGTACTACAACGCCGAAGGCGAGCTTGTGCCTTATCGCTCAACTGACGAAGAGAAAGAGGGGAAAGGGCAGAAAAGATGAATGATGGCTCCATGGCCTTACAACAGATCGTTGATCGTCTCACAATAGAGAGAATCATAGACATCGTGAAAGAACAGTCAGAGCTGATCGTATATTGGCCTGCTAAAGCCTTGCAGTGTTTAGTTGCGCATGTGCTGGCCATATTATCAGGCAGAAGGATATTGGTTGATCAGGATACGGCCTATGAATCTGGAAGATACGCTGCCAGCCCTACAAATGGACAGTGGGCAAGATTGCCTCGTCACATACAGGATTTAGTTGCTGAGTTTGATAAGGAGTTCGCTGGGCGCCTCTGTGATAAACAGGACGCCTTGCGATTCTTGCGCAAGTTTAAGCAGAGAGAGGGGCGGTGAACTATGAGAAGAGAATCTCATGATTGGGGGGATAGGGTTTGTAGGTCGTGTGGCATTAGGCATGATTGTCGTCAAAAGTTTGTAACACACCGAAATTTTGAAATGATGCCCTGGGAGATAGTAATATATGGTCGAGGTTTATTTTCTATAGATATCGATGATCGATTCCTCCCCTTGTCTAATAGCAATGAAACCGAATATAAAATTGTGAGTATTTCCAACTATCCCTCTGGCGTTGGTCCTTTGAATTGGGACTGGCAAGCCATCCTGCGCCGTATCGAAGGCTAAATATCATCAATATCCATGCTGACCGAATGGTAGCCATAAGGCTTCTGCTCCTTCACGGGCTTCCGTGGATAGTCCAGATATCCGTAGTTGATGAGGTTGTGCTCATTTCCTGTTTCTTCCGGGTCCCGCCAGACCACCACCGGTGTGGATTTCCCATACACCCGGAATAAATTCCGGAAGAACATCGTATCTGTTTCGTTCAGGTGTTCCCATTGAAACCCCTGTCCTCCCTTCCGCACTCTGCGGCGTACTCTCGTTTCCCCGTTCGATAACCGAATCGGAATGCTCAGATCCTCGTGCCCATCGCTGGCTCCCAAGCTGGCATGCAAAGACGGCGTAAAGAGGTTCCCCACGTAGGCTACTCCTGCTGTAAAATAGCCGTCCGGATTGGCGCCGTCGCTAACTTCAATGCCGATATACTGATACGTTTGCGTATTCGGCGCCTGGTGGAGAGCCGTCCACGAAATAAAATCGCCGTTGGCAGGGAGCCTCAGCGTAAAGGGGGTAGAGTCATAAGCAGGGCTGGTGAAGAGCACGCCTGAATTGTCATCGGAGGTAATACGCAACGTTGCGGCCGCTGTCGCGTTGGAAAACCCCAAAAAAAGAGTGTCCCAGGGTTTGGGCGACCCGGCGTCCAGGATGGCTTGCATGGCGGTTAAATTGTTCGTTTTCCAGCGCCGCGATGGAGAGTAATTGAGCAAGGCACTGGCGCGGGCTCGGATGTCCGGATCCTCATTGGTCGAGGTCGCAATGGCATCGAGAGACCAACTATTGAGGAGGATGTGTGCTTGAGCCATACTAACACCTAAACTTGATTTTCGTAAGGTTTTCTGTCCTGGCGGTTGGGCTCATCTCCGTTATGCCGATGATGACGCAAACCCTGGGGACCTGAAACCGAAACCTGGGAAATTGAAATAGGAACGTGTCACCGATTCGGAATTCCCATGAGTGATCTAGCACAATCATCGAATACACGTCACGGAATGCCTGCTCTTTGTGCCGAATCAAGTCGCCAGCAAATCGAGCGTCCGCCTCTTGCAAATAGTTGGTGTTGATCGTTTTAGTCTTGGCGCTGGGAAACCGATCGTTGATGGCATCCACATACGGGCCGTGGACTCGGTAGCGATACCCTTGCGCACTCAATGTTTTTGTGATTGGATCGGCAGCCCCTAAAAAGTCGCTTTCGGTGAGCACCGTATACGCTTTGCTGTGTCCGATTCGGTGCTGACTACCTGGCTTGGGAGGGGGTTGTCTTTGTAGCGTCGTGTTTTCCTGGATATCATCCTGGGTCAGTGTCATCAAGGGAGTTTCGCGTCCCAGGGTACGCATAAAAATGCGATTCAACCGGTTGATGCCAATGATACCCACTGGGGAGACCAACTCTGTCAATACCTCTCCAATCGTGCGTTCCTCTGTGACGTAGATACCGGCTTTGCCAGTATAAAATGCTTTATGAGCAGTAAACGAGTCCAAATCCAAGTCCGTATCTGGTAGGCCTTGCTCAACGATCCACCGGCAAATATCGCTGACTGTTTCCTCTTCGACTATGCCGGATTCGCCGCGTGTGGTAAATGCCATTACTCTGCCACCGGGTGGAGCAGAGAGGCGGAAAACGCCTTGCGATGTATCAGAAAGGACAGCCGCATCATCAATTTCCTGCTGCGTGGGCACCCAATCCTCTATGTCACCACTAAACGTCGACCCCGTTGTATAAAAAACCCCTCCTTGCGTAAGTGCGTCCATGTTCCTCATGTCGCCATCGTGTACCTGGTATAACAACAGACTGCGGTCAATCAGTCGAGGCTCTACCGCATTCGGAAACCCCAGACATAGGGGCTTGGGCTGCCCTTCGACTTCGCTATCTCCATCCAAGCCCCCCGTCCCGCCGTAATGATTCGGCTGAATGGATTGTTTGAATAAAATGCCGGCATCTCGAATCCGTAACGAGATAAAATCTTCGTCCCAGGTGGCGGATTCAATTTCGCCACGAATGGCAAACGGATAAATGGCGGGCACAGCATCCGTTGACCCAATACGGACGGTAAAGGGCCTGGAATCCCAATCCTGATCGGTCAAGAAATCGAGTTCGCCGTCATGAATGGAGATTCGAATAAGGCCAATTGTCGGCTCAACGAGTCCTCCGAATCCGTCTTCGGTGAGTGGCGCTTGAGTATCCACATCTCCCATCTCAATGAGATCGGAAAGATATGTGCGCCCGTTATAAAACGCCCAGGAATGCCCATTTGAAATGGTGATGCTCTGTGCGCGCTCCGGCTCGTCTCGATCCAGTACAACGCTGATTATATTACTGGAATTGATCGTCAATCTGTAAATGCTATGCCCATCTTGCCCGATGAGTTCGAGATAAGGGCCAACATTCCAGGCAAGATCTACGCCTGCCAATGTAGATGTTTGTGCGGGATCCCCTGTCCCAAACGCGACTAAGGACGGGGTTGAAAAAAACGACGAGGTAATAAATCGTGTCCCTCCTAGCTCATCTGTCATAATGAGATAAAGGGGAGGCGGGGCACCTCCGATGTCTAACCACCGAATGTCTAAAGGACTGACAGGAGGATAGCCGGGTGTCGTAAAAGGGTTGGGCTCAATGTAACTCGTTAATGTGCCGCTTAGATTGACATAATAATAAGCAGATTCGACGGCGAACGCTGATGGAGTAATTCGAGAAAATGCCAGCCGAGTGGTTTGCAGAACCGGGTCAATCTCCATCAAGATGGCTTGGCGCTGATCAGTCAAGGGATTCCGAAAATCAAATTCCGGATCCCCAAACACATTTTTGAGGAAAATGTCTTCCGAGAACGGATTGAGCGCCATTACACGACCTGCCTGCCAAGTAGGTTCTCAAGTAAGTTTTGGAGTTGTTGGCTCCGTTGTGCTTGCTGAATTCCTAGCCTGATCAATGCGTCAATGCCCTCTGCAGCATCTTCACCAAATCCTTCAACCCTGAGGAGGGACTGCAAAGAATTTTCGCCCAGCAACAATTGCCTCTCCTCTCGCCTGGCTTGTGCCTCCAGGCGCCGGCGTTCGTCCTCAACCGCTTGTTGCTGTTGGTCTCTCACACCGATCAAGGCAGCCTCGATACGGTTTTCAATATCAAAAAATCCTGACCCACTGCCGAACTGACCCCTGCCGATGTCTCTAAATTGGGTGGCCGCAGCAAGAATGTCTTGGATGTTCCCGCTTGTGATCGCGGCTTGAAATTGCTCCTCGGCCGCACTAAGTCGAACCGTTCCAGGCTGTTCCGGTGCGGTTCTGAAGCTTCCGATTAACCGATTGATGGACTCAATCCCTTGGATTTGGCTGGAGAGTTGCCGGTCGATGTCTTCAATAAGGCGCTCTCTGATCACCTTGGCCTGTGCTTCATAGCTCGATTCAAGATCAAACGTGGCGAATCCCAATAGTTCGGCGGCATCACGCAAATTGAGAAACGTTTCGGTAAGATTGAAAAGCTCTTGACCTGCCGCAGAAAGAGGATTGCCTGCCCCGACAAAGGTTGAGAAGGCATCCGCGATATCTTGGATAGGTGAACGGTTGCCACCTGAGATGAGTTGCAGAGCTTCCTGTGCAGCAAACGCGGCCTTCGATTGCGCCTCCAACCGACGAAATAAACCGGAGTCAATTAGCCCTTCCGATAATAATTGGGCAAACTGGTCAAGTTGATTGGCCACCTCTCTGCGTGCGGCTGCGAATGGATTGATCAAATCTTCTAACGTATTTAAGGCGCTTTGTCTGGCCTCTCTCCGCAGAGCATTCCCCAAGCTAGCAAATGAACTAAAGAGGTCGTTTGTTTGCCTGCCCAAATCAAGAGCTTCGCCAAGCAAATTCTGAAATCTGATTTGCAGTTGAGCCAACGCTCGCCCTGTTTCGGACACATCCTGTGCCGATGCGACAAACTCTTGAAATCCTCCCTCTGCTTGTTGCCGTTGTGCCCTCTCCTGCTCTCTGGCTGCTTCACGAATGCGTGCGACTTGTTGTTCAAATGATCTCGTCAGATCGGATGTTCCACGACCCAATTCTTGCGCATCTGTCAGCAAGCGACGAAAATTGAGGCCCAATTGCTCGATTTGCCGGTCTACTGGGCTGAGATCGCGTCCCGCTCTCACAAACGATTGGAAGGTTTGCTCTTGAGCCTGTTGTTCAGCCAGCGCAGCCGCATTGATTTGGCGTTGCCGATCGCGGAAGGCTTGTTCGAGGTCGGCCGTGCTTCGACCCAGTAAAAGAGCTGAGGTGCGTAAGCGTGCGTATTCCTCTCGCAACGCTTCGTGGGCAAGCTGGGCTTGAGAGATATCTCGTGCAGAATCGATAAATGAAGTGAAAAACGATTCGATCTCGGCACGCGGATCTTGGTTTCCACCGCCTTGGATAATGTTTAGGACGCGGTCAAATAACGATGCACTCTCGGCATCTATGCCGGCGTTGGCATCCGCTAATTGCTGCGCGAGTTGCTCACGTTCCAACACGTGCAAACGCTCAATTCGAATAAGATTCGCGTTAGCATCACGTGCTTCCTCGATCTCGATCCGTTGTCGTTCGCGGAGTGCAGCGCGGGCCGCTTCAGCGGGATCCTCGATTTCAAGAATGCGCTGTTCGACGTTTTTGTCGATGGCTTCACCAATTTGGGCGATCTGACGCGCCAATTCTCCGCTGAGCGCCCCGGTGGCAATCCCGAATTCTTCGGCACGGGTGATCATGGCACCGAATTCGTCTTTCAGCCGTGCGATCGCTTCCGCCGATTGCGTTTGTGGCCCTTGCTCAATCTCATCGATCGTGCGCAGGATCGCCAGCGCATCATTCACCCGCCGCTGGAGCGCCTGCACACCGGCAGCAGACTGGTCCCCGGCCGTCGTTGGCACGACGTTTGCCGCCACTTCTCCGCCAGCCAGTGTACCCACGATCGTGCGCAGACGCTGCACGATGACTTCTGAGAGGGCTTGGTCCGTCTCTGCATTGGCTTCCCCCACGATGACGCCACTCACCGGGTTTTGCAGACTGGCCGCGACAATCCGTCGTTGGCGCTCGGTGATGGCAGATGCAATCGTGCGGTCCAGTTCGGCGATGACGCCTGAAACTTCCGCTGCATTCGCCCTCTTGGACTGCTCATCGATAAGGCTGATGAAACCGAAGGCACCCCTGACGAGCGCGTCGTCCGATGGCCGGGTCGTGGGAGGAGCAGCCGTGGTTTGCACGGCAAACCGGCTTTGCTTCGGCCCGCCGCTCAGCACGCCAATCAGATCTTGCAGCCCTTGTACGGGATCGATTGCACCGGCCGCAATTCGCCCCGTCGTCCCTCCACCGAATAATCCGATATTGAAATCTCGCAACAATTCAAAAAACCCTGACCCCGCAAGCCCCCCGATTGCCGCGCCCCCCGCTGCACCTACTGGCCCTCCGGCTTGGAACCCTAATGCGGCGCCGGTAGTGGCACCCCCCACAATGTCATTGACAACGGAAGGGATTCCCTGGCCACGTAGCAGGTGAGAAGCAACGAGAACGCCACCGAGGGCAAAAGCTGCATTACGGCCTGACGATTCTGTTTTTTTGAGTTCTTCCGTGGTCTTTTTGACCTCGTCCCCGAGAGATTCGACGGACTCTTTAGAGTCATCTACTGCGCCTGTAAATGAATCTCTAAATGAATTTGCGAGGTTTTCAAATGCCGGCTGGATAAAAAAAGCAGTGGTGAACTCTGCCGCTGCCCGGTGAAAAATATTGACAATCTCGTCGGCAATATCCCCAACATCGTCTAACTGCCCACTGAGTGCATTGGTGATGGAATCAGCCAAAGCGTCTTGTACGTTTTGAGCTGCTCGCTCAAATGGCCGCTGGATGGCCTCGGCTAAATCCTTGGCTTCTTTTATCGCTCTTTGCGTCCGCGCATCAATGATTCTAAATTGTCTGCGTGTTAGCTCCGCTTCCGCTTGTTCAACAATCCGCAAGCGGTCTGCCTGAAGTTGTTCCTCTTTTGCAATTTCCGACTCAGATCGGTCACTTCCTCCTGCAGCCAGCAATTTTTGCCGGAGTTCAATCAATTTGCGCTGCGCATTAATAAATTCTCTTAATTCAACTTCACCTAGATCTCTGAATTTTGCAGTCGCTCGACGAATTTCCAGGTCTGCTTGTTCTTCGTTTGCTTTCCTACGAATTTCACCAAGCGCTTCTAGGCGTTCTTCTTCAAGTTTTTCTTGTTGAGCAATCGATTTCTTGAATATATCTATGCGAGTTTTTGCTTCTTTCTCAGCCTGTTTTTCGAGTTCCTTATCTGCACCGGAATTTTTAATTGCATCTCTAATGAATGTAGCGAGCTCTTCATACTCTTTTCTTACGCGATCAGTACTGGATTCGACAGCCTCTTCAAAATCATCAGTGATAAAGCTAGAACTTTTGTTAAGGTTTCTAAATACATCATTTAATTGTTCATTTCTACCTATGATCGAATCTATGACGTTGTTTACATTCTCTAACTGGTCAGTAAATCCTAAAACCAGTTTTTCGTTTTCTAGGTTTACTCCAAAGATAACCTGTGCAAGCGACTCAGCCGCTTTTTGTGTTAACCCTAAATCATCGATAAATTTTTGAGCTGCATTTGTCTGTAACTCTACCAATTCAGCTCTTACACTAGTAAAATTCAATGATTCTTTAAACTTTGTGACTGCGTTACTGATTTTATCAAAAATGCCAAGAGTCCCGGTCCCAAGGCTTACGAGTTGATCAACAAAGGTTGTAGTATTTTGTAGAGTCTCAGGGGAGGCGAGTTCTGAGGTGGACTTCGACAAAGCACGGATCGACTCATTTAGCCGCGTCGAGGCCAGTGCGCCCACACCAAACTGGCCAGACGTCTCCTGTAGGACGCTGATGAGTGCAGCAAAGGCAATAGGTGTACTCTGTGAGGCTTCATTGGCGACCTCAGCGAATCGATCTTTCAGACGACCCATAACCAGCAAAAGGGCGTCGGCTGGGATTTGTCCTTGCTCCAGGGCTTTGCGAAGCTCAGATCCACTGATCCCGAGCGACTGAGAAAGTTCGCGAAAAATGGGAATGCCTGCCTCAGCAAACTGATTCAGCTCTTCTGTTTTAATGCGATTTTGCGTGAGGACCTGATTCGCTGCGATGAGGGCGCGTCTATATTGGTCCGTATTAAGCCCCAAAGCCGTAACCGTCGTTCCCAGTCCCTCAAAGATAGTTTTGGCACCTAGTCCCTCAAGTCTCGTCCCTCTCGTATTCTCCGTCATTTGTGCGAAGGCGCGGGCACCGGAGATGATGTCCGTGCCAAGTCGCAAGGACTGCTGACGCACGAAAGCGTAGGCTTCGCCGGCCGCTTTGGCGCTTCCGGTTGTCGCCCGTAGCGTTCGATCCACCGAGATGAGCTGTGTGCCTAGCGTCAGGCTTTGGCGTGCAACAGCGCCTAGCCCCAAACCAATCAGCACATTGCGCAGAGACCGAAACCCTCCGGCCATGGATTGAGTGCTGGCAGCCACACGTTTATTTGATTTATCCAGATTATCGAGAGATTTCCCTGCCCGTTGCCCAAAGTCTTGAGCTACGCGAGTGGCTTGCTGGAGATCGCGGCGAAACCCCGAGATGTCGGCTCGAAGTGAAGCAATGAGTGCTTGTTGGGTTTCCGCCATGTTCGCACCTTGACGTATACACCTATTAGGCGTATAGTGTAAGTGGAGGTAAGAAAATGATACGAGTCAATATCTGGCTGACTGAGACCCAGATTTTCATGCTTGAGAACATTGCTCAGGTCAGCGGTTACTCACGATCTGAACTCATTCGCCAGGCCATTGATGCCTGGTTCGAGGAAAAGGAGAAAAATCATGAGCACGATCATGATGCATCCCAACCATGACCAAACCGACACAGAGCCTGAACATCCAGTTCCTGTCGTCATTACTGATCTTCGGATGACAAACAAAAGAATCATCTATCGGATGGTTCAATTTGCGCTGTGTGCAATTCCCGCTGCGGCGATTTTAGTCGGCATTGCCGTCATCGTATGGTTGGGCATCTGGGACATGTTGAGGTGAATGTTGCCATCTTCAACAAGAAAGCACACCGTTAGACTGGCCATTTTTGTTCATCTGCTCATTTTCTTGATTAATCAGTCTTTGTTTTTCAATCGACTGGTTAATCAACTGGTCTAGTGATAACTGTCGTGCTTCAGAGCCTAACTCAGTGTCGAGAAAATAAGGACGTTTCTCCGGTGGTGTGTTCCAGTAGGCCTCTTTTTGCTTATAGAGCAGAAACCAAAGTCGGTCAAATATTCGTCCATATTCATTCGTACTTTCAAGATATTTTTTATAGGGCTCGCCTAAGATGGTGTAGGCGAACGTCGCCTCGGCAAACAATGCAGTGGTCTTTTCTAACGGGTGCGCCCACGTTGACCCCGTCGTCTCGGCTTCTGTCCATTGCTCGTAGAGCTGTCTTGGGTATCCGAGGGCGGCGGCTGCTTTCCCTCAAACTCCTCCAAATTCCCCACCTCCGCTTTGATCGAGAGGTTTTGAATGTACTCCGTAATGTCCGCAAGTTTGCTCGTCGGTATATCGAGTTGATAGAGCGATTCCAGGGCAGCATCTTTGTCACAAACCGAAGGATCTGTTGCCGACCAAACAAGACGATCTCCGGTGACGGACTTTAAATCACCGTCAAGACCGTAAAGTAGTTTCTCATATTGGATCCGAATGGATGACTCTAACCAAGCGGTTCCGTATGCAAGGTATTCAGCTGTCCCTGTATCGAGCACTTCTCGTTGTAGTTCCTCGTCCCATATGCGCGGGACGAATTCATCCGAGGCAGCCTCGTTCTCATGGATCTCACTGAGCTTTTTGGCTCCAATGGACTTTACTGGAATAGGTAGAGTTTTCCAGGTGTCCCCGTTGTCTAGCGTCCACTCCAAGCAAAAAACCCCCTTGGAAGCAAAGGTAAACTGGCTTGGATCCAGCACGAGTCGCTTTTTGACATCGGATGTCATCGCATGTCGTAGCTGCTGCGCCTCGGGGGTATCGACATGCGTAAACATGGCATCGACGGGAGAGGTCGCATGGTTTGCCGACTGCTCATTCTCGCTCATTAAAAAAACCCTCTATGTTGTTTCCGTCCCGGCCGAAAAATCAGCAGCTTGGGTATCTATTTGTCCGTAGCATAGACAGCTTAAGTTGAAAAATACCCCGCCCGGGACCAGTTCATGTGTGAAATTGACGGTTGCGCATCCCAACAGCCTATGCACAAAATCGACGCCTGATGGTGCATCTGCAGGGGCAGTCAATTTCACTTCTACATTGAACAAATGATTGATCTGACGTGCGACCTTTGGACCGGGGACGGTAATTGCCACTCCCTCTGAATTCTCCCGAGTCCCAATATCAGCCACGGCGACAGGTACCCAAACCGTAGGTGTCGTGCCCACATTCCAAGTCGCCAAACCGCGTGGATTTCCAAACGCATCGAGTTGCCAGATTTTTTCCGATTCCAATCGGAATCGGAGATCGAATGGGATCGGTTGCATGATAACGGTTTCGTCCACCACAATAGTAGCCACATTCCCGTTCACAAGCTTTTCACCACCGGCTACAATGGTGGTCTCCGGATCCGGAGGCATTCCCGGCAACGTGGGCAGATCATAAAATGTGACCGTGATATAATCCGCCGTCGTTTGACCATTGACCACGCGTATAGCAGCTGTCGTGTGTGTGTTAACAGAGGTCATCTGCCACTCCTCATCAATTCTGAATAATAGTCTCAGCCACATGTCGCATCGTGGCCGATAGGTTGATTTGCGTGATGCCCAGCTCGGCTTCCGGACTGAGTCCAGTTAGCACCGGAGGTGCTAAACTCACTAAAGCGGACAGAACAGGATTTCCTCCGGTGTTGTAGTCGCGAATAGGTACGGCCGCATCGGGTGGCATGAAAATCTCTTTAATGTTGGTCATGACGGTCCACAGAGAATAGAGCGTGCCCCCACCTCCGCTTTTACGGGCATCGTTCTTTTCAAAGCCATTGATATTTGTCAGGACCTCATCGATATAGCCATGCCGCCCTGACCCCGTCACCTGAATGTCCCCCTGTGGGCCAAGCTCGATCACGGAGACCTCTACCCACTGCGCCGGCTTGGTTTCAAGGTCTAAAGGTTCACCCAGCTGGTAATAAACCGTTAGCCCTAACCCCATTGACACATTTGTGTCTACATAGGCATAGATCGATTTAACGATATTGTCCATGCGTGACTCAGGCGCGATCGTCGGCATGTCCAGTTCCTAGCTAACTAAATGTGTTCGTAAGCGCTGAGATGATAGCCTGCTCCTGGACTGACTCATTTCTTCGCTGCTGTCCCAAAGAGTTTCGGATGTCCTGTAATTCTTTCTTGCGTTTTGACAAGGCCCGCCTTACGGGCGCAGGTGGTTTTTGCGTGGGGTAAATACCTGGATTGAAATCAATCCGCTCTGCATTAGCCACACCTCCTGCAAATTGCGTTTTAGGCCCTACGCCTGGGTAGCCACCAAATTCAATGATTGGCGCATAAACAAAATTATTCACCACTTCGTAATGGGCATACCCTCGTCGAATTGGCCCCTGCCAACCGGCTCGCGATGCCCCTGTGTCAACGGGCCAACCTCTGACGATATCGTTACGCAAGAGTGTCGCTTGATGCAGAAATTCTTTATCAACATCTTCGATCGTTCCCTTTGCATAATCCCGAATCAATACACCAAGTTGTTCCCCGATTTTATCCAAATTGTGACTGATGGCGACCATGTTCAGGTCCTTACACGACGTGTATAGATCGTCCATTCGATTCCGAATTCGTCCAAACTCGATGCGGGATCAGAGAGCACTTCATAACTCCGCCCGCCTTGCGTGATGACATCGCCTGGCTTAACTGTCGTGACATAGGCGGCACGCAGAGACCAACGTTTTTCGATCTGAGTAAGCCCTGCCTGCGACAACGTCGTGAGCTCGCGTATGCTGATTGGCCTCTCACGTATCCATACTCTGCATGTGGTCGAGAGGTCCGATTGCGTCCCAGTAAGCAAGTCCAGGTCACCGTACTTGACGGACTTAAAGAGAGCACGCACACCGATCGCTCTGTCTATTTGTCGGGTTGTGCGATCAATGGCCCTACTGAGTGCATTCATGCCCGAATCAACCTCACCATGCTGCTACTCGTTCGGCTGCCATAGGGGAGTAGCAACTCGGCCACAGCCTGTGGTAAAACCTTCCTTGCTGAGCCTCGAAACTCAGCGTGATAAGAAGGGGTACGCAGGATATCAAATGCGGCATTCATGCCTCTATCCGGATCCGGAGTTAAATACAAATCGAATGCCCATTCGACAGTGGCCCATTCCACAAATTCCGGAATCGAAGTGGGGGATATCGCCGCACCCGTGAGAGGGTGCGTGACCCCTGTCCTCGGCCACTCGAGAGCTTGTGACGAAGAGACCTTCTCGCCTTGAAAGACAAGACCACGATCAATGAGGCGACTCGCATGCACGAGGAGTTGCGTTTTGTTGATGGCAAGATCCTCAAACCATTCGTCTGCGTGAGGGAGCTGCTCCATAAGGGTATTGGCTCGTAGCAACGTCACATAGGAGTTGCTGACACTGCCGCCCACTGTCGCGTCAAGAGTAACTGCCATGAGCACCTCAAGCCCTGTTGCGAGTAGCCGTTGACCATAACCGGTGAGTATCCGGATCATAATCTTTGACTGGAATCGTATGCTTAGGAGCCCCCCTCCCCGCTCCAATCGTGTGAATGGCTATCAGCTCCCCCATGTCATCAAAAACAAAGTCAAGGGCAGGATTGGCTGAACTTGGAACCGTTTCGATGTGACTCTCCGGGCCTGCCGAATTCGACAGCGGACAACGGTAGTCCATGCGTTCTGACCATAATACGTGGATGGATGGATCATAGTCAGCCGCATTGAGAATCCACTTGTCATCCGGATCCTTGGGTGAACAAATTTCAACTGTTTCGAGTTCAGCCATTCCTCAACCTATTACGTAAAGGCTCGCACCGCTAAATTCGGGTCAAGCGTCTTTACTCCCAGCAAGGCGTCCAGTGCGACATACGTTTCTGCCGGAAGCCCAGTTGACCAGCGGCGAGCACGTACGGACAGTCCAGAGACCGGATCAGATGCCGTTGACACCTCAATGCCTGGCAAATTTTCAGGAAGTGGCGCCATTGCGAGCGCAAACGCATTACGATGAAACATGAGTTGTTGCACGGAACCCGCATCCGGTTGCTTCGTAAATGTCACGACTGCACCGTCTGCGTATTCCTGTACGGCAGCAGGGGTAAACGGCATGGCACCATTCGCACCGGCAGTCAACGTGGTATCAGCCGTAACGGCATAGCGCTGTGTATTACCGGCAATCACGAACGTGTCACCTTTCAGAATCGTTTCAGACCCCGTCATGCCGTCAATGGCCATCACCGTAGCTCCAAGAAGGAGAGGATTGGAATTGACCGCTCCATCGCTGTCGCCAGCTGCTTGGTTGGCCGTGCCAGGAACATGAGTGGCTGAATTGGTCGCATTCTGGTTTGCAAATGTCTCTACCCCGAATCGAGTACCCAGACCTCCACGCAATAAGGTTTGATTCTGCCCTGGCCCGGTCACTTGCGCAGAATGGAACGTGACGGAATTCTCGAAATGCATCTGTACGGTACCATCTACCATCATATGCATATTGCCAAGGTCATCGACCGGTACGGCATTTCCGAATGCAACTGACTTCGCGCCGGTGATGATAGTATGGTCCGTCGCAGCAGCATAGTCATAGAGCCATGGGACATCTTTATAGAGCTCGACTAAGTACTGATCGATCTTGTTCGCGATCGCATAGGCGGCAGGCGAGATATGCTCGTTTATGACCTGTTCGCCGGTATAAGCCAACTCTAGGTCAGTCAGCTTAAATGCGACACCGGGATTCCGGTTGACCTGGATATTCAGGACTTCGGTATTCAAATCGGATGCCGTAGCAAGGGGATCTTGTGCGACGAAAGTGGAGGGAGAGCGGATAGAGATAAACTCACCGATATTTACAGCCCTGCGTTCGAGTTCATAGCCGCGATGCACGCGAGCCGCCATTCCGAGCGCATTTTGCAAATGAATCAGCGCTTCGTTCGCATAGAAAATAGGGTTGTAGTTTCCAAGTGCATTTGCCATGTAGCCTGTGCTCCTACTAAAAATATGGCCATACCTACCCACGCACAGCGTAGATACGTCACATTCTCAGCCAGAGCACAGCAATGGCTAGTGATTGCTCAAGAGGGGACCGACAAAGCCACAGACTTCGCCGATGTTTGTCCATTAGCCAGGCACGATTTCGAGTTCAGTGTTTGCCTTCTCAGCTTGCGCCTTCATGGACTTGTACTTGCCGAAATCTTTTGCCTCTGTTTCAGTAATTCGGTATTGCCCGTTCACACTAGCCCCAGACTGGTGGCTTGAACGGCTACCGCTTGATTCTAACACCGCCCAGGGGTTTTCCGCAAGCATCGTCTTGACTTGCTCTTGCATAGTCAATGTTTTTCCATCGGCACCGACTGCGGTCACTTTGGTTTTTCCGTTGTCCAAGAAATCAACCGGCACAGGCTCATCGGACTCAGGATCAAGTTCCCATTTCTGCTTCGCATCCATCATGAGGTAGCGAACCTTTTGCGGATCACCACCTTCCGAAAGAAACTGTCGTTGAAGCTCCCCTTCGATGACAACGGCTTGCAACCGCTCTCTTTGTTCTTGAATCTTTGCTTCCATCTGAGCATTCTGGTTCTGCGCCGCTTCCACGTTGCGTTGCAGTTCCGCCATCCTCCTCTCAAATTTCTTCGCGGCCGCTTCTTCATATTTCTTCTCGGAAATAAGTTGGTCGTGCTCCAACTCTTCGACTTTTTTGAGAGCCTCTATCGCATCCGGCAAGCGCTCGGCATCAATATCGCCGAGCACTTCGCGGAGCTTGTCCAACTCCGCCTTGACACGTGTACGCTCTGCTTTTTCGTTATCTCGCGCTTGAAGCGCACGCCGCACATCTTCTGCTGACTTCACCCCCTCACCGGGTTCAGCATCCAACTCCCACCGATTATTCACCTCAACGTAGTAATCAGTGAGGCCTTCCGGGATGTCGTCTTGGTTGTCGTAAAATTGCTTGAGTGCCATGCTCTACTCCTTCAGTGCCTCCTTTGACAATTGGTAAGTAACGACAATCTTGTTGTCAGTCTCACCTATTATCAAATTAAGTTCTTTGATTACCTCATCATGGAAACGACGCATCTCCGGTGATGCGACATTTCCATGGTCTTTCCATGATGTCACTTCATCGTAAACCAGCCTACAATATTTATAGAGAGCCATCTCTTGAGGAATCATGCTTCTGACCTCAGTTGCATTTTATACTCTTCGTCACTCGAAAGCCCCGCCCCCCAATAGATTCGCATTGACAGGTGATCATAGCATCGTTTAATTATTCTGGCATCCCAGAGTGCATTATGCTTTTGAGCGTATTCATCAGAAATTATGAAATCTTTCACAAAGGCTTCTCGATTTATATCCGGATCAATACCTGCAATCTTAAATAGAGTACAGATATCATAAGGAATATAAAAAATACAATCCGGGAGATTTAACGCCCCCCCGAATAATTCGCAGAAGAGCATCCAGTTGTATGACAAACAATCAGACCACATTTCAATCCCTTGACCTTGACACTGTAAGATCAACCAAGTTCCCAATTCGTTGGCAATCTCAGCACGATTGCCAACTATAGTCATCTTGTCACTGGGTCTTAGATTATCAATTACGTGCTGCTTTATCCATGGCGTTATCTGTCCGCGGTCATAATCGGAAAATTCTGCATAAAATACTTCATCTTCGTTCGTGGTTATCCCCAAGCTAATGGGTGTCGTATTTTGATGAAGACCGGTGAACTCAAAGTCAAAAAAAGCTTTTCGTCTCATGCTGCTCTCCTTTCCCGTATCGTCATATGAAAATTCTCATATATGCAAACTGACTGATTTTTCTTCTATGGAAACTTTATGTATGGCATCAACAAAAGGCTGAGCGGAATTTTGAATGTAAGCAGGCATTTCATCAAACGGAACAACGCCTTTAAACTCGGGGTCAATTAATACATTCCATGCGTCCAATGCATGATGCACATCTTCTTTAGTCGTATCAGTCCCTTTAGTCAGGGCCAAGATTGCAAAAATAAGGTATATCGTCCTATCTCCTTCGGTTAGTGCGCATTGAGGAGCCCATACATTCTTTACTCTAGTCGCGATCTCTTCGATATATGTGGTCATGCTGCCCTTTTCCGTCTCTGTGCCAATTGCTTCAAGGTGAGTGGCCGTCCCTTCTGGGTGACGAGCTCACGCAACGAGAGCTTATCCTGTAACCATAGTTCACGCCGCGTCCGTCCCAAGACACGCACCTGTACGGACTCAGGTTGACGTTTCAGCCAGGTGCCATAATCCTCCTGTGCAGGCGGGTCCGCGTTGAGGAGCGCCCTTTGCTCCGGAGTGAGCCGACTGATCGCCCTGCGCGCCTGCTCGGAACGCCTTGCCATCTGGCTGGCTGTATGCGTGAGCGGGTAGAGATGCGTACGTTCCGCAAAATGCCAGGGGGTTGGCCCTGGAAATTTGATCCTGACCGGTGATTCGGGAAGGGGCTGACCGGTATTGAGGCTCCACATGCCATTCGAGCGCGAGATGCAAATACGGGTCGTATTGCCGTCAAGTACGGCGATTGCAATGACACCTCGAAAAAGATTGGCGTTCCGTTGCATCATCTCAATGCGGACGTTCGTCGTCACATGATTCGTGGCCGTGCGGGCAATGCCCACCGCTTCTCGCATTTGAATCCCGTTTTTCTCCTGTAGCCGGGCAATCAACTGACTCAGATTATCGCCCTGAGAAAACCCCTGCTGCAGAGTGCCTTGTACCCGTCTATGGTGGGCAGCCGCCTCACGTTCAAAAAACCCACGCATCGTTTCTGCATTGTCGAAATTCGTTGTGATGGCCCGGTCGTCCAGAATGGATGTGACGTCGCTTGTATTGAGACTCCGGCCCATCACATTGACACCGACACCCTGATTCACGATTGCCCTAAATGCCTCAGTCTCATCTATTCCAAGGGCAATCAATTCACGGCGAAGAGTACGATACGATTTTGAATAAGCCGTCCTGATCAATCCTTGTGATTCTCCAATGACACGATCCAATCGACTCTTTCCAAACGCACGCCGAATAGGTTCGGTTGGGTCGGATGCGGCAAGTTCTCCTACGATTAACGAGGTGAGAGCCCGTACGTCTTGTTCAATCAGGGTTTCACTAGCGTCGAGCACGCGCAGGACGTCAATGTCATGCTGAATCAAAAGGTCTGTGATGGTTTGGGCTACACTTTCAGCCATGGCTCATCTTTCTCACTCGTCAGTCCACAATTGAGACACATTAGCCCTGTGGAAACAATCCAAAAAATATCTGAGCCGCAACCGCATTGCCATACCGGCCCTTCCGGAATGATCACACTGTGCCATATCCCATTCATTGTTTGACACTCAGGGCATTCTAACTGAGCGACTCCTGCTGGCGATATGGCTACCCATTCATGTCTGCATTGTAAGCAGGTCGCAAATCCTGTGCGATGTGGCTCTTTTCTGTAAGCATCAGCGTAAAACACTTTTTGATTACGCTGCATCTGTCACCCCTTCATTCTCGTCATCACCAAACGGCAGTCGCGTGGGCTGGGTGATCTCGATCCGTCGAATTTCATCCTCAATGCTGACATCCGGGGGCAATCGTTCGCCTTGCTGTAGGTTATACAGGAAGGTCTCTTGACTGAATCCGCCCCCTTGGAAAACGGTAAACAGAGCAAGCAAGTCTTGCGCGCTCATCGTCATGGATGAAAAATCGGTGTTCAGTTCGATCGAATATTTCTCATCGAGGGGTTCTTCTGTGTCCCCATTCCACCAATGATCGACCTGAATGACCCTCGTCATGCCCTGAGACACTAAATTGGCGATCGTTCTCAAGCTCCCTGTATCGCCAGCGTGCCTCAGTTGCACTGCACCCAGAGTTTCCTGCACCCCTGGCATTTGTTCCAAAAGGCGAGCTCCCAACGTGGCCATTTCCTGCTTGTCAGTTTCCATGGCTCGCTCAAGAGTCTCCAGTCCCATTCCTTGATATTCCAAAAAATAGGCTTTTGCTTCCGGATTGGGCAATATCCAGGCCGTCAGGGCACCGATAGCCAATACTTCGTCCCGATTTTCATGCCCCGTGACGACAGGAGTGGGGATGCCTGTCAGATACAGGCCGTGCTCGTAATCCGCACTATGCCGAAAATAAGAATAATTCACGTCACAAAGATCATCCATCGGGCCATCTGAAATATCGGGAGTGAGATCAGTAGAGCCAAAAAATTGAAACGGAATGAAGGGCAAGGGTTTTTTGCGTCGTTCCGGAATGAATGATTCGATCATACTAAACGCATTGGCGCTTCCATCCGGTTGCTCGTGAATTTGCACCTCATAGACGCCATCTGAGTTAAGGAATCCAACTCGCACGCGGTCCTTAAAGGTCAGATCATAAAAATCCGATGAGAAATCTTCGTGGTGCTCCTGCAAAACGATCAACGTCAGCCGATCTTCTCCATCTATGCGTTCCGTCCTCCAATTCAGGATTTTTTCCGGCGGAAATCCGGACCAGTAGGGTCTTTTTTGCTCGTCGGAATAATCAAGTAATACGCCGTAACGGCCGATCAGGTTCATATCCGCGAGGATGCTTAACGCGAAATCTTCCAGGTCAATACCACTCAGCGTGATATCTTGTGAGGTTCGCAAAAATCGTGCTGAAGCAGATAAGACAGGCGGTTTCTGCATGATGGCACCCGTAAGTGCACCGACCGTTCGCTTGGTCGCGCCGTACCATTTCGCACGCCTCACATACCGCTCGTAATGCTTGTCCAGGAACCCTTCCGGGCGGTCCAGATATAGGCTCGCGTGAAGCTTCACCGCATCCTCACCATCAAAGGCATGACGTTGTTTATTCCACCGAGCTAACTTGTTAGAATACAGTGGATGTCTGCTATTGACTGGCATTAGAAGTCAACCTTCGCGGTTACTGGACCGTGCAAGCCTTTGATAATGCGAATCCGTAGTGCATCCGCGCAATGATCTTCCGTCGAGGAATCGATGTCGTCAGGCTTCTTTAGATCACGAGGCAAACTCGGGAGTGTGCGATGCAAATGTTCACAGTTACGAAAGACAAACAACCCCGGCTCTTCCATTGGCCACTGCCTTGCCGCTTTAAGTTTCGCTGCAATCAACATCCAGCCTGCAATCCGACTTCCTGGCCCTTTGCTCGGCCGTGTCCATAGGACTCCCATATCCGCCATCTGCTTGGCCATCGATTCGCCGCGTGAGACGTCGAAAATCGGGTCATCGGCAGGGCCAGGCAACGGCTCTTTGGGGATCATGGCGGCCGCAAACATTCTCTGTTCAGTTGCGGTCGTTCGCAACGCGATATCTCTGGGCAATAGCTCCAGACCGACATTCGGCTTCCAATTGGGCTTCTGAGGATCGCCCGCACACCCGTAATCTTCATTGATTACAAAGATTGTGCCCTTTGGCCAACTCCTGCCGTCAGGTAACGCTTCCCCATTGCTCTCCGCAAACCACAACGTGGCAAACGGCGCACTCGATCCCCAATCATGTGAGCGGTCCACATACCATCCGGGTGGAATTTGAAACGGCTCAATCCAGTGTGAGCCATCGCGCCAAACATCGGCAAAGTAGCCACCGGCCATGATGTTCCACGAATTATGAAGCCAGGCATCGCGTTGTGCTTGATTCGTGATTTCTTCCGCTAGACGCACATGATAATCCGGGTCTGCTGCCCGGAAGGGTTCATTTTCGCGCCACCTGATGGGAATCCGAATGCGTTCACGCCCTTTTTCGCCAAGGGGTTTGAATGGCTCAGCGTGATCGACAAACCTGGATTTACACCACTGAAAGCCGGCGCCCCAAGGATTGGTATTTGCCCGAACCATCCTAGGCATCCCCATGACATCGCTGCGAGAACAAGAGAGCATGGCCTCATAACATTCAGATGTGGGCCAATTCGTCAATTCTTCAAATCCTATAAACGGATAAGTATGTCCGTGATAAGTCTCATAATCTGATAAGCTACTCAAGTAGCTAAAAATAAGCACTTCGCCATCCGGAAATGTCCATTGCTTATCTTGTTTATTATAACTTGCGCCTGGAAAGATTCTCGGAATCCATCGTCTACTTCTGTTTATAATATCTCTCAATTGAGGAAATGTGCGACGAAAGATGATCCCACGCCAATTCTCTCCCCATCCCTGGCCGACGTGCTTGAGATAGGACATTAGAAGCACGTCCGTTTTGCCACCGCCGCGATCGCCATCGCCTAGCACTTGCCAGTGCGGCGACTTGAGGAACAGCCACTGGCCCCCTCTATTGCCTCTCCACTTCACCTTCGGTGCCGTCTGCAATTTGGACATGCTTGATTTCTCTATCTACGGATTCATCCCAAAATTCCGCGTCGATGGTTTCGGGGACTTGCGCGATGCCGCTATCGAGTCTGTGGGTCACGTCAACTTCCACTTCAGCCGTGTATCCCCGATGCTTGCCCTTCGTGCTCAAGTGATATTTGATGGCGATGATGTTGCCCTTCTCAATCTGTTTCATCAGTGCCGTTTCACTCTTATCCAGAGCACGCCCATTGGCTCCATCAAGTGCCTCTTTCACACTTTCATATCGATCAATATAATTGTAAACCGTCTTTGGGTCACAGCCCAACTTCTCGGCTGCCATATAGACCATACCCCGAGTTATCGTCAATGCTTCAATGACTTGCTTTGCGGTATAGCGTTGTCTCCTAATTGCCATAAGTTCACCACTTGCCCAATATGGAATCTGTGGAAGCGCATAGTTAAACAACTATGCGCCTATATCTATATTCTGTAGCCGTTTTGAGATCAAGATCTCAGGCAAAACTCTGTGATGCGATTTCTCCAGGTAAGCTCAGGCATCACACATCCTCACTTCCCTCTGACTCATATTCGCACGATTGAGTCACCAGCACCTCAATCTCGCTTCCTCCGGAGATGTTATCACTTGCCATTTATTATCAAGTTGCTCCCAAGGGGTCACTTTTTGTTCTCCGTAAATTATTTTTGTTTCACTTCCTTGCATATTTTCCATTCTCATCCGCAGTGAGGACATCAGGGGGATCAGGTATCATGGGTTCAACCTATCGGCTCGGTATTGCGTAGTGCCTCCCACGCTTCATCCACGCTGTAACCCTCGGTGACGTCGCGCTCGTAGTCCATTTCCCTATCTATGGAAATAGGAATAAAGGGATTAAAAATCTCATCATTGAAAGCAGTAATATTAATCTCCGCAGGTATAATTCCACGCCTAAGATCTTCTTCCTCAATGGGTAGAGTCACCACGGTAAATGGATGACTTTGATAAAAATTATGATCTGTATCAATGGTCATAGGCAATAAATTTTCAGCACACACCAACAGAATCGGCTTCTCATGATGCTCAGGCATCGGTCTCTCTCCTTATTCCTGTATGGTATTGCAAAGAAAGATATGCAATCTCTTCTCTTCCTTCACGAATGAATCGGTTCACTTCTTCACGAATAACTTCGTCAATGGCTTTATCAATCTGTTCATGATAAGCCTTTGACAAAAGAGCAAATGATTCACCAGCCTGTTTAATATTATTAGTGTCAATCTTGATCATCATTACCTCTTTTCTCCGCCAATGGCAATATGCAGCTTTCGATTGCCTCTTTAAACATCTCTCTAATCTCTGGTTCTAATTCACGCTGCATTTGCTCCACTCTTGCTTTGATAGTCGTTCGTATCTTCTCATCTAAGCCGAGTCGAGACATGAGGTCAAGCCGATTCGCCAAACTCACCATCTCAGCCATGCTCAGCCATGCTCTGCCCTCCTCTTCCTCCGTACTCGAGGTTTCTTGGCTGGCACTCTGATGCCCTGCTTCCTCAGTTGCTCCCGTTCCCACACCTCTCTGATTGCCTCAAAGTCAAAATCACCGCGACGCCAGAACCATTCCGTCCTTCGCCCCATTGGCCCGCGCCTGTGGGCACGCTGAACGACAATATCCCAATCTTCGGGGTACCAGATGTGGCACTCTATTCGCGCGGCCGTCATCGCTTGCATCCACAACACCTGCGGCCATGTGGGATCCTTGCCCGGCATTTTAAGCTCAGCCATCAGGAACTCACCGCGCGTCTCGTGAGCAAGCCGGTAGTCGGACTCCCCCGGCGCCGAGTGCCGGCTGTCAAACGTATGCCCGACCAGCCACCTCATTTTGCGGTAGAGTTTTTCCAGCTCTAGCCCAAATGCTTTTTCGTTCGCGAAGAGTGGCTGAACGTCGGCGCCTGTCATGGGGATTCTCCCGGAAGCGTGGTCCTGTTGAGCCGGGCTAGCTGCCATTCCAAGCCCAACAACTTGCGCTTCAACTCTTCCATTTCTTTATAGAAATGCCCTTTAAATTCTCGCATTTCGGACAATTGTTCGCGGTGAAATTCCTTGTGCCCTTGTTCGATCTCCTTCACTCGTGTTTCCGAATACGCGGCACGATTTTTGAGATTCAGTACCTCTCTACTATTTGATGTAATCGTTATGTGATAGAAAGAGGCAATGCTCGAAAGAATAAGAACTAACACGGTAACGATTGTGGTCAAGAGCCATTTCTGGGATAAATATTTCCCCTCTTCTTCCGAGCCAGGCATATTGCAACTCCTTCTAGGACAGGGTAAACGCCTGGCTCTATTTTATGAACAAATAAATAAAAACACAAAATAGACGTCTGGTTTCGGGCTTTTGCTTAGGCTTTTCTTTTCAAGGAGTTACTCACTACTTTAGGGTAACTCAATGGCAACCAGGTCAATAGGTCCGAAGACCACTCCGTTAAGGTTCGTGGGATCAAAAACGATGAACCAGCAATTCTTCATTCCCCCTGTCAAATTTGGGATAGCACCGAACTTGCATTGGATTTTCCCCACTTCGAATCCCACGACATTCCACCGAATGAGGTCTGAGGACTGATTCGTTGATGTGACATCAAGACCAGCAACATTTGCGTCAATTTGTGTCACACTATCGAGCACAAGAGGGACGTTATCGGATTCTAGCCGAAAATCATTGGTATTATCGTAATTGCCAACAATGACAACTTCCTGGATCTGGTTCCCTCCCACCGCTTGGTCCATCCTTATGTTGCGGTTACACTAATCGAGCTTGTCGGAAAATTCACTTCATCGTTTTCGACCACGTTGCTTTGGTCAACGAGTCCTGAAGAATTATAAAATAGGATATTTCCTGCTCCCGACACAGAGTCAATAATGAGCCCTGCTACAAAATCATCCCAACCCCCCGCTCCCACCGTGCCAAAATCTACAATCGCTGCATTGCTCGCCACTCCACCACTGACTGTCGTCCAAGTCGGAGACGAACCGCCGTTTGCATCTAGCAACTGACGTGCATATGCTGTGCCGGTCACCTCGGTAAAGTCCCCAATCGCTACATCCTGGTCATCAAGCACAGTTTGAGACAGAGCGACATAGTTTGAGCCGGCTGGAGACGTAAATGCCACATTGCGAAACATCAAATCGAGCATGCTATGCACGGCATAGTCCGAGATGCCTTCGCCCGACCCGGCCGTAATTTCGATGTAGACTTCTTGAAGTGCCGTAATGACTTTGGGTGTATTCCCAGTAACCGGCTGAAAGGAACTGGAGAATGCACCATGGGCCAGCATATTCCCTGCCCCATGAGTGGCATTATCGACGATTGCCCAGTGGGTAATAGGTGACGCATAGTTGCCCGTAGCCTGTGGAAAACTGACATCAGCATTTTGTGTCACCCTTCTAGATGTCGCAGCTCCAAAAGGGATCGCAGTTCGCGCATAAGCCTGTGCATCCGCTGTTTCGTTCATGGATGCACCGGTTCCTGCATCCGTTGGGTCTGCTGTGGCTAAAGCCAGGTAGACCGTCGCGACAGGCGTATAGGCCGTATTGATCAGGTGATCCAACCAAGCGTCCTCAGCAAAATTTGAGAGTGACCCCATCTTTTTCTCCTTTACTATAACTGTACGATATTTTTGCTTCGAGTCAACGTCACTACACCAGGATTCACAATCACCCCCAGCCCGCCTAACACCATCACCACGTCATCAGGTGTCAAGCTGGCGACATCAATACTCATTGCCAGGATACGGGAAAGCATCGTGTCGATATCGGGAGTCAAACTCGTGCATAACGCACTCAATCCCAACTCGCGAGTCAGAATGTTGTCCACATCGGGGGTTAGGCTCTGGCTCTCGATCGCCATCGATAACGCGCGAAAATTCGTCAGAACGGCATCAACGTCCGGGGTTGCGGAGCCCATGGACGTTGAGAAGGTAAGGGATCGGTCCAGAATAAGATTTATACCTGGAGTAACACTTGCAATCAGGGATTGCAGACTTATTGCGCGATTCAGTAATGCATCAATTTCTGGCGTATTGCTCAATACCGAGAGGGACATCGCGAGTAACCTCGCCCCGGAAATATCAATATCGATGTCCGGAGTCAAGCTCGCAAGAGCAACGCTTAGTGTCAATGCCCTGCTCAATACGCTTTCGATGTTCGGCGTTGAGCTGCTCACATTCGATTGCAGAGACACGTTTCGTTGGACCACCGCATCCACATTAGGCGTCAACGAGTCAACAGACAGGGACATCGTCAATAATCGGGAACCACTCAGATCAATATCGATATCCGGGGTAAGGCTTACCACTGAAAAAGCCATAGACAAGATACGATCCAGAATCAAGTCCACAGAGGGCGTCGTGCTCACCGTGTTAAAGGAAAATGACAGAGCACGATCTAAGAGAAGGGCAATATCCGGAGTCGTGCTAGAGAATGAAAGCGATCCCGATAATGCGCGCTGAAGAATGACATCTACATTCGGAGTCGTGCTCCCTAGCGAGAGGGACATGCCTAAAGCACGATCCAGGATAGAATCAAGGTCCGGCGTTGTGCTCGATATGTTTACGGAAAGTGTTAATTGTCGATTGCCGGAAATGGAAATATCGATGTCCGGGGTAAAGCTTGGAATGGTTGTGTCAAGAGACAAAGCTCTATTCAGTACACTGTCCACAGCTGGCGTCAAGCTAAGGGCAGAAGAAGAAACTGACAACCTGCGATCGAGCATCCCATCTACGGATGGCGTTGTACTGGCAATCGTAATGGGGGCAGACAGGTTGCGAGTTAAGGAGAGATCAATACTCGGAGTCGTTGAAACTTGCGCCAAAACCATTGAGAGTTTGCGATCGAGTACCCCGTCTACAGACGGTGTCATGCTGGCAATCGTGGCAGACATCGAGAGATTCCGAGTGGTGCCCCCACCTGCGTTCTCTTCAAACGTCAGCCCCGCCCATTGGCTGGCAGAGCCACGCACGGATGAAAAGTTGAGCGTCCACCCATCCGCATTGAACGTGGGAGATATCGCCTTGTACTCATCCGCCCCAATGTGATCGACTGCGTTCACCGCGATGTTGTCGGCCATGGATTGAGAGTCGGTCACTCCCGCGCCGTCGTCCACCGTGGTGCAGTAACTGGTCTGACTCGAAACCGTGATGGCGGCACCGCCGAACTGCACGGCGTTATCATTCGTGGTCAGACTGTTCACTGAAGTTTGACGGCTATACAAAAATTCGAGGTACTGGGGCTTAAACGTCAGGGTGGTATTAGACTGATTGCCTTCAGTCGTAGGAGCGGCATGCGTCACCAAAGACACAGTATTCGAGGGGCACCGAATCGCGGTGTAAAAAGCCCACATGTTAGCCGCTGCGACACGTGGCGTTATCGTCCAGCCTGAGGCGCCAAAAGCGGTCACCTC
>Ga0224508_10000747_pt1 | contig 30782 bp, 30 predicted proteins | sample SF_Jan12_sed_USG_4_FD_170157 | JGI IMG/M metagenome (GOLD analysis project Ga0224508, IMG submission 170157) | Sediment microbial communities from San Francisco Bay, California, United States - SF_Jan12_sed_USGS_21 | ecosystem: Environmental > Aquatic > Marine > Sediment | place: USA...
GATCACAATTCCAATTGCCAACAGAAGAATTGATGCCATTAAAAGAATCCAGATGGCTATAGTATTTCAATAATGAGTAAATACAAACCAACTGACCAAATCAAGGCAAGGCTAGAAAATCAATGTATTTGCCATGTGTTTTATACCAATTTTGTTTTCGTCTTTATATACAAAAATAGAATTTTTGGTAGATTAAAATCAATTTTACAAAAACATGACTCTGAATTTAATAAAAGGAAGGAAAGCAAAGTGGAGAAATTTGATAACACAAAACAGATCAAAAAAAATTATAAAACAAGATCAGATCAAGAGTTTTATAATTGTACCAATTTTGTCGGTTTAATGATATCTAACAAGACAAGAGCACTTGGTCTGTCTTCTGTTGCCATAATTGCGGCAATAATGGTTGTACTTCCAATGGGAGCAGCTGACGCAATAGGTGAGGCAGTAGACAAGGCACGAATACTGACATTTGGAGAAGATGAAAGCATCATCACACTCAAGGTAAATCCAACTGAAGATCTTGATGATTTGGGATTTAAGGGATATGCAATACTAACTGCAGATCCAGATACTGAGGATGTTGGAACATTGATTGCAATAACAAGACATGGTGGTGTCTATGACAGTCAGACTCAGACAAGTCCCTCAGACAACAACTGGCACGCACACTATGTGGAGTTAATACAACAAGATGAATGTGTAGATGACGAAATAAATCCAGACGGTCTTGCAGTAGACCCATTTAGAATATCCTTCACAGAACCAGGCAAAGTGATTGTAAAGGAAGGAAAGAATGGTTTGGTACTAAAGAAGGCACAGACTGTGGATTACATTGACATCAACTATGCATTCTTAAAGGATCCACTACCTGCACTTCCAACTGACAACATACAAAAATACACCTTAGGTGATGTTGGGGACGGTTAAGCAGTAGCATTTGATCTATCTCTTGGAGAACATGGATTTGCAAACCAAGATGCAGGAATTCCAAATGGCGTATGTGTAGATAATGTACAACCAATCAAGACAAAACTGGTAGACAAATCTACTGAAGAAGACGATAGTTAAAACTAGCGTACATAAAAATTCTTTTTCTATTTTTTATTTTGTTTCTTCATAAATTTGATTAAGAATTATCTTGTTCAAGATTTGAAATAAAAAAATTATTCTACAAAAAAAGAAAAAAACTGGAGAGATATTTTGTTTTTATAAAATTTGTTAATTTCACCTTCTTTGTGGTATTTCCTGATTCTATTTTTGATCTGTTATAAATCACGTTTTGTTTGTTTGACTCCTGTCTCATTCTTTTAATCATTGTTTTTGCTGTAGGTTTGACTCCGGTTTTGTTCTTCTTTATATACTCAGACAGAGTTTTGAGATAATTTGAGCCAAATATCACTCACTCAAAATATCAGAAATTCAACCAGTAAAGTTGATTTAGCAAATGTTCTTCAGAATTTACCTCAGATGGCAGTATCTTGTTTCAGTATCATGAAAATTAGTATGAAATATACTAGTCGATTGGAAAAAATAATTAAACAAAAAACTGTCAATGCAAAATTATTATTTTTTTTATTCCTAGTTAATTATTTGTCAATTTTATTTTAGAAATTTTTTATTGTCTCGGAGATATTTTGAGATAAACCATTTCACAAAGATCATCTCATCATTTTTCACGTATGATGATTCTAGCTTGTTTATGTAGGTCTGTTTTTCCTTGGGGTCAATGTTTGACATTGGATAATGATTCTTGTGTAAAATAAAGATCATCAACAGTCTTCCGATTCTACCGTTACCATCAATGAATGGATGAATTAACTCAAATCTTTTATGAAATCGTGCAGATAGTTCAACAGGATTCATTATTTTCTTTTCTTTGTTGTACCACTTTACCAAACTAAGGATTTCATCTGAGGCATCATACCATGAAACGTATTCTGTCTTTCCAAGATATGGTTGCACATCTTGCCTTCTAAAACTACCTGCATTGTTAGTGTCAGTCTTTTCAAATAGTTTGTTGTGCCAATGCAACATTAGTTTTTGACTGATGTCCTTGTTTGCAACTAACATTTCATCAAACAATTCTGCAAACTGCTGAGATTCAATGATATCTTCTAACGATGTATCCTTTGGAGACAAGCCTGTCTCCAACAGTTTACGGGTCTGGCCCAATGTCATAGTACTTCCCTCAATTTTTTGTGTACTGTAAGTATGAGTTATTTTAAACCCGTGATTCTCATTTTCTATAATTTTCTTGTCTGCAGTTTTAACATGTTTAGAATAATTTTGATGAATCTTTTGTAATGCAATTCCTTTATCTTCTCTGTAACATTTTAACTCAAAATCTATTATTTGTTGATCTACATCTTTTGGAATTTTAGTGCCAAGATATTTTTGTTGAGGATTTTCCCTAGAGGAATATTTTAGATAGTAACGAATTTGGCCTTTTTCCTTTCTTTTTATCAAACTTGTCATAATATATATATGTCACCACAGTCTTATAAGATTTATAAATTACATTGACTTTGTGGTGATATACAGGTATAGTTTCATCATAAATTTAGCCAATCTAAAGAATACTCAACAAGACTAGTTTTTGGATATATGATCAACTACACATATAATTTCAAACTCGATCTCTTCAAATTAGAAAAAATAGAATAGCAAGATCTATAAACAAAGATCCTCGTGTTGTTTTGAATGTCTAATTTTATTATTTCTGTATGGTGGAAAGGATTAGAAGAATTGGAAAACGATATTGAATGTGAAATTTCTTGATGTTTTAGATTTTATTTATATTTTATGTGGCAGCAAAATCCCGTGCAAATACATAATAAAATAGATATAGAATTCTACCATTAAACGATTTTAGAGGGATACATTTTATGCATATTTCATTAAGTAAAACTGCATTTTCGGGGCTAAATGAGCAGTCAAGTGGGTTTTTGAGGCCAATACCATCACCATAGATCAGACAAATCCACCATCAAGTCAATTTTGACATTTCGTCCTAATTGACAGTTACAGTGAGAGAGAAAGGATTCGCTAACGGTACGGGATCATCAAGATTCTCCCACACAAACATTGTCGCATCATATGTTCCAGGAGTTTGTGGATTCCACGACAGGGACGGGTTGAGCATTTGTCCTGGTAAAAGAGTACCAGTAATCCAAGAGAGATGAACGATCACATCGTCATCGGAGTTTTTTATCTGAACCAAATACGCAAAAGACTGTTCTTTGTCCTGCTCACTTGCCAAGTCACAGGTAATCTGTGTCCGCTGATCAACTGTTACGTTGGTTAATTGATTTCCAAAAGAATCAACTGTTTTACATTCACTTACAGATATTCTCTCAAGAGGAGATACGATGGTTCCTATTATTGTAGTTCCAGTGACATCAAGCTCGTCTGCTATGGTGTATGGATTGGGCAATGTGTTATCCTCATACTCTGCAGTAACTGCGTCACCTTGTCCCACCAACAATCTGCTACCAGAGGATTCGCTTGTGGTGCTAAAAAATATCATCCCTTCAAATATTCCTGTCATTTCACCTGTTTCAGTTATGGTAAGATCTACACCACCCGCATCAGAGTCAGACCATACGTCAATGGTAAAATTATCTACTGCCTCAGGATTCAGATTCATGTCAGGATCAATTACACGTATTATTCCGGTTCCCGTTACAGGATAGCTTGCCTCAAGCCATTGTATGTCTCCAATGCTCCACCTTATCGGTGCAGAGCCCAGGACGGTCTCATTTTCAGTGTATTCAAAAGAGATTGTAATTCCATCATCGTTGTCCGCCTCTAAGAATCCATTTGTGGGACCGCCATTATCTGAAGGTCCGGTTCTGGGATTGGTATCATCACCGATGCCACATTCAGAAGAGTTACGTGACTGGATGCCTGTCTCAGAATTACCATCAGCATCATGACAGAATCCGGTCAGGATTATCTCTCCGGTAAATATGCCGGTGCTTGGACCCGTCTCAACTAGTTTGTACTGGTCAATGGTGTGACCTCTTGTTGATATCTTGATTGGATTAAAGGAATCATTTCCAATCTCATCGATTGAATGAACATCAAAATTAAAATCTGGAGCAACTATGGTAATGAAAATCTTGTCCGTCCACGTATAGACTGCCTTGTCAAAGCCTAACGGTGAAGCAGCGTAAACGGGTGTATACACCATAATAATACTGGTTAAAACTATTGATGATAGAAAAAATATTTTTTTCAATTGCATTCAGTAGAGTTTAACCGATTGATATTGTTTGTGTGCTAGTTTCTCATAGTCATCTTATCACATTGAGTACATTGAGTTGCCATTTGCATTTGAGGGGGTTGATGGGAACTTGTTGCCTACCTGTGTCTCTGCAACCGCCGCTGCTTCATTCAGTATAGCATCAGTCTCTTGTGAAGACAACCCAGAATCTGCAAAGGAATAATCATCACCCATGGATCCTGGCATCATTTCTCCAAGCATATTGCCCATAGATTCTAGCTCTTGGCTTGCCTGAGGCATCATTTTATTCATCGCGGGACCAACTGCTCTCATAGTATGCACTGCAGGCTGCATTGATACAATTGCATCTCCAAGAGTGCTTATCGTGGATAGTCTTAGTTGTGTTCTATCTACTGCTGTCCGCATGTTTCCGAGTAATTTGTTCGTCTTCCGGATTTGCAGCAGCTCATTGGCTAGAATCTTGCTTGTATGCACATCCTTGTTTTGCTGGACATGAACTATTCTCTGAAATAGTTTGTCATCTTTTTGGTTGAGCTGTCTTGATGTGTTGTCTAATTTTGATATTGACCTGTTGAGTCCTCTTATCGTATTGTCTATGCGTGGTTTTAGAGGCGGCTTTGGTTGAAACACACCTGAAATCTTGTCTTTAAATCCATCAGATGGAGGTCTGTTCCATGATTGTCCAAAACTGGCCATCATAACATAATACAAAAATTTTAGATTTTATGGACAAAGTTGAATTTAATGAACAAAAGTGATCGTTTTGGCAAAACTTTGACTGAACTTTAGTTAATTATTCACACTACAAAGGTTGTGTCTGACTTTGATATCTTAGAAATGAGATCCAGACTATCAGGTTCCTATATTGCCTCTTAGTTTGATTTCTTCAGAGGAGTTTGATGGAGTTGAGACGTCAACATACCTGAGCTCGTACCAGTCTCCAATATGAACGGTATCCCCATCAATGGTTCGCGGAATTTTTATTGTTACTTCAAATATTCCCGTATTCTCTCCTGTCTCTCTTAGGGCAGAGGTGTTTGCATCAAACACAGGATTGTTCAAGGTAGTTCTTATTCCTCCTTCTCCTCTGTACTCTATTCTGCTTAATGGAATTCTGTCTACATCCCTTGAATCAAGATTTGCGTCAGGTTCGTAGATTCTCACGGTAAACTCATGTCCGATTCTTGTCTTGCCGCCACTGTTGGAAGTTTGTACCTGGGCGTATGCTTGTGACAGTGGTATTGATTTTGAACTTGTTTGTGGATCCCCACCAGCGTCGGACCCATCAAGATATGTCACTTCAACAACATCATCCTGGCTTAGTGGTTCTCCATTTATGGAATCGGGAAGCTGTAATTTTACATAAAACTGTCCTGTGTCAAATCCAGTTTCAGTCATTGTTTTTGGGCCCTCTATTGAAATTCCATTTATTGAAAACTCTAGTAGGTTGGTGACATCAACAATGTCCACCCCATTAGGGCTTATGTTTAGGTCATTATCGGTGATGTAAAAATTCACTATAGAACCTGCAGAGGCAGGAACATTCTTTATTTCTGCAGTAGATGTTTTTCCAGTATCCCCCTTGATTGTTGATCCTGAACTAGTGTTTGGTTCTGCAACAGTGGGAGGAGAAGAGACAGCGGTATCTTTTTTGATTTCTTTTGGTAATGATTCTTGTGGAAATTCTTTTATGACTGATTTGATGTATCCACGTTCTTCTAACTTTAGAAAAGTAGTGTTGCTTAGACATGCAAGTTTGTCAGATTGCAGAATTGCTAGCACATAACCAAGCTTACAAACTACATTCTCAATATGGATTCCTTTTTCCAGTTGTTTTCTGGGAGATTCTATATTGTCATCTCCAAATGATAATCCTGAAAATCCCACAGTAACAAAAAGTGAAAATATTATACTAATAACAGATAATTGAAAATATTTGTGAGTCACAGATGTAATTGTGTAACCAAGGTTAAAAAAGTTAGAGATAATTTTAATCGAAAACTATGACAAGTTGTTTTGTGGTGTAAGATCATATACAATTACAATTGATTTAGATTCCATTTACAGGTTGCACCATTCCAAACCATAACATCTTGTCCAGTTTGTCACATGAGATGTCTAGTATTGTACACCAACTTGGTATTTGTACATAATTTTGCTCGAGTCTTTTATGGCATCTAAACTAATGACGTCCACTGTTTCATCAAGTGGAAAAAAGATAACAGGGGAACTTGGTAAAAGCATAAGAAAACTGCATGCAGATTATGACAAGCAGCTCAAAAATGCAAAGACCCGAGGAAAGCTGCGTCAGGTGTTTTTAAAACACAAACGAGATCACCAGAATCTACTGAAAAAACATCTCAAAGCAGAAGAAATGACAGTAAAGAAACTGGGAAAGATACTAGACCAAGAAGAGTAAGTTACAGATATACAATTCTATTTTTTTATTCACATTTCCGTGTTGGAAATAATTTGTATTTTTCCAAAAACGACATGATTACATCATCTCATTTACTGAAGACAAACGTCATTGTCCGTTAGTGTAGGTTGTTTTTTCCTGCTTTTGTCATTGAAGATTCAAATGATCATATGTAGTACATTATCTTCTTGGAACTGCCTCATACATGGATTTTTCAGTGTTCCACACCACTTCAATATCCGGATCATACTCATATTTTTTTGCAACACCAAGCAATGTGTCTTTTAGTTCTGATTCTAGATCAGTAATTTCATTCAACTCATCATTGGTTATTTTCTCTTTTTCTGACTCTAGATCTTCTCGTACAGAAATTATTTTGCGGCTTAGTTCATCCTTGGTTATAGTTTCACTTGCGTGGAATTCATCTATGAGATCCTTTTCTGCTTGTTTTGAAGAATTTTTAGCCTCTCTGAGAATATCATCATACTTTGCTTCCAATTTATCTAGTTTTAGAGCATATTTCTCATCAATTCTCGATATTTCCTGATTAATCTCATATGCCTCATCTAGTACTATCTTGTATTGATCTTTGCCTGCAATGTACTGCAATAAATTATGAACTTCCCCAATACCCTCATCTAACCAGTTTTCAGCAGTTGATTCTGAGACACATTTGTAATTGGATTCTGATATATGATACAATACTGTGTACCCATCTTTGCATTGCGTACCTGGATTAGTGATCACGTTTTGAATCATAGAGTTTTCATCTATTTCCACATCTTCTTGGTCTTTATCTACAATTGTTCCCATTTCATGACGTTCCCATATTTCAGCAGTAGACTCTCGGATACAGACATAGTCATTTTGGATTGTTCTGTGTATGACAACATAGTCTGGTCTGCACTGCATATCGGGACTTGCATTTGAACCATATTTGGCAGAATACTCATCACCTGGATTTGCCAACAGATATGTTGGATCCAATCTGTAATCCGTATAATACTCTGCAATGCTTGCCTCAGCTGCAGGTGATGGATGAAATTGTCCTGTTGAATTAAAGATTTGTTGTTGGTTATAGTATGCAAGATTGTGCTTTACGTTAAACTGTGCGTTCATTTCGATTAATTCAATCTTTTTAGTTTCAGCTGCTTTGTGATATGCTTTTCTTGCTTCCTGTAAGCTTCCACCATCAAGCAAAACTTGTTTTAGTGCCTCTCGTCCAGATTTTACCTTTTGTTCTTTGAATTCAAACTGGTCCCAGAATACGCCTTGAACATATTCAGGTTTCTTGCTTACAAAACTCTCAAATGCATTTCTTGATGAATGTTTCTCCCATAATCTCTCCCATTCTTCTAAATCCTGTTGTAATCTTTCAAGGGAAAGCGTTCTCATTTCCTCTAACTGTTGCTTTGCTTGATTATCCTCATACTCTTTTTGTTCTAGTTCTGCAATGAATTTTTTTGTCTGTTCTATCTTTTTGAGAAGGTCTTGAGCTATTGGATCTGATAGCAGATCATCAGACAGAATCACCTGTTCACTTACATCTATATCCGTATCATCAGTTTGTGCATAACTAATCTGAACAAGAGAAATTGAAATTATAAATAAAAAGACAAAATAAAATAACTTTTGATTATTTTTGGATAGTTTTATTTCTTTGATGTCATGTCCTGCAATAGAGTCATCAAACATTATTTTTACCAATTTGTCATTAATAATAAAGATTAGGATCCTAATGATTGCATTTGAAAGAATAAGTTTCTAATTAATACAAGGCTATTAATTAATATACATATGTTATATAGGACAAAAAAGAGAACAAAGAGGGGTAATTCAAAATAAAAACTTTAGATCTTAGAGAAAGCATAGGACTTTTGCTAAAAACATCTGCCAAATCCTGGGAAAAGGCAGCAGATATTGAAATGCATGAGCAGTTCGGACTTACAGGTGCCCAATGGAAGATAATCGTGGTACTTTCATTAAAAGAGGGAATTACCCAAAAGCAGATTGCAGACATGGCGTTTGTTGAGGCCCCAACACTTGTTCCGGTAATTGACAAGATGGAAAAGGATGGGTACCTTACAAGACAGCATGATCCAAATGACAGAAGAAACAATCTTATCTTTATGACCAAAAAATCTCAAGACATTGTGGATTCGATGATTGACTCTGTTTTGGAGATAAGAAACATGGGATTGAAGAAAATCTCAAAAAAAGACATGGAGATTGCAAAAAAAGTACTTGAACAGATAAGAAACAACACAGAAGGATTCATCAAACAAAAGGGAGAGAGAGCAGATCCTGATCTCTGGACTGATCCCCAAAACAAATCACAAAAAATATTGGTAAAATTATAATTACACTGCTCTTCTGATAATCATACAAATCATGGTGATATCAGAAAGTTATTCTATGTGGATAAAAACATCACTAGTTCATTGAAAAAAATAATCAAACAAAAAACTGCCAATGCAAGATTTTAATTCTAACTAATTATTTATCAAAATATTATTTTAAAAATTTTTTATTGTCTCGGAGATATTTTGAGACAAACCATTTTACAAAGATCATCTCGTCATTTTTCACGTATGATGATTCTAGCTTGTTGATGTAAGTCTGTTTTTCCTTTGGGTCAATATTTGACATTGGATAATGATTCTTGTACAAAATAAAGATCATCAACAGTCTTCCAATTCTGCCGTTACCATCAATGAATGGATGAATCAACTCAAATCTTTTATGAAATCGTGCTGAGAGCTCAACAGGATTCATTGTTTTCTTTTCTTTGTTGTACCATTTTATTAGATTGGAAATTTCATCAGAGACATCAGACCATGAAACATATTCTGTCTTTCCAAGATAGGGTTGCACGTCTTGCCTTCTAAAACTACCTGCATTGTTAGTGTCAGTCTTTTCAAATAACTTGTTGTGCCAATGCAACATTAGTTTTTGACTAATGTCCTTGTTCGTAATCAGCATCTCATCGAACAATTCTGCAAACTGCTGAGATTCCATAATGTGTTCTAAGGATGTATCTTTTGGAGACAGCCCACTTTCCAAGAGTTTGCGGGTCTGGCCCAAGGTCATTGTACTTCCCTCAATTTTTTGTGTACTGTAAGTATGAGTTATTTTAAACCCGTGATTCTCATTTTCTATAATTTTCTTGTCTGCAGTTTTGATGTGTTTAGAATAATTTTGATGAATCTTTTGTAATGCAATTCCTTTATCTTCTCTGTAACATTTTAACTCAAAATCCACTATTTTCTGATCTAAATCTTTTGGAATTTTGATGCCAAGATATTTTTGCTGTGGGTTTTCCCTAGAGGAGTATTTCAGATTGTAACGGATTTGGCCTTTTTGCTTTCTTTTTATCAGACTTGCCATAATGTACGTATGTCACCACAAAATTATAAGATTTACAAAATATATTAATTTTGTAGTGATATACAGGTGTATTTTCTCATTTACACAGGACTATCCACACAATATTGTGCAGTATTGATTCAATCATACCAAAAACATCTCACATTCAAAGAATTGTAATTGATTTTGGGACTAGATAGATCCTAAATCAATTTAAGTCGAGCATAGATTTATGTAAAAAATAATCCTCAGGGATTTAAGAGACTTTAACGCGTACCTTAACGATTTTAGAGAGATATGTTTTATTCTTACTTTATTAAGTAAAATGGAATTTTATAGATGTCTTTCCTATTGAATAGACAGACTGTTTGATTGGATGTGAGACAGATATATTTCTAGATCAAAGTTTTTGGGAATGAAGTTGTTAAGCGTTTGAGTTCAACGTGGGCAGATGATTCAAAGTTTTAGTTGGATGTCCCGACAAGTTTAGCTCCAAGCGAAGAAATTTCCGGCTAGGTTTGGCCCTAAACGTCATGAATTTAAGATTTTGAGGCAGATTTGACAAGTGCAAGGTTTAGAATATCAGAATAATTTTAGGTAATCATCACACTATTTCAAAATGCATTTTCACATGAGGTATTCCCACCTTATCATATACATCACCAGTCTGAACAAATCCTGATTTTGCATAAAAATTCCTAACATCATAAAGAGAATCCAGAATAATTGTTGATTTTTTTGCTTTCTTTGCATACGACTTTATCTCCTCCAAGGCCAATTTGCCAAATCCTTTGGATCGATATTTTGACAAAACGCCCATTCTCTCAATTTTATACGAATTATCAACTTCTCTGAGTCTAAAAGTACCAACTAAAACATCATTGTCATTCATTATTAGAAATTGTTCTAAAATTTTATCATCATTATCAAAGATATCCCTTTTTGACAATCCCAGTTCTTTGTGGAAAATTTTGATGCGAGTGTCCTGAACTTTGGCAAGATCATTAGTTCTCTGAATTGATATCATACAGGTCATTTGATTAACTTCCTTTTTTATTTGCAAATTATCTAGATGGTTTGATTGCAGATGGATTCGACAGGATGCGCCTATAACTTGAGACAAATTTCTGGTCAGATTAGATACAAAATCACAAAATAATGATTTAACAAAGCAGATTAATTTTAGATAAAACAATTCAAATGATATTTACAGAAACTAAAATTTCTATGATAGGAATATGTTCAAAATGCTATTCTTCAAGAGTTTCTCTAGTTTTAGATGAGGAATCATTTGAGACAGTATGTGACAAGTGTAGAAAGTAGAATAACGTCCAAAAAGAATCATAACAACTCGCGATATTTAAGAGGGCAATTTTTTAGTCAAATTATTACATTTGATCTAAAGAGTTTGTTGCCATGTAAAAATCCAATTAAACAGTAAAATTGGGTCTAATCTATTACCACTGTGTTTATCCAGAGGTTATTGTAAAAAAATTAGTTCTGTGGGGTTTCTTTAATTCCCATCAGAACAGTCTCCCTGTCAAAAGATTCAGGGTCCATCACTTGCTTGTACACTAGTTTGCTCATGTCTGAACAATATTGGAACGGAGTTATTTTAGTAGTATTGATATAAAACATTGCACAACTTGTTCAAAAGAATCCAGATGCAAGCAAAATTGCTTTCATTGCAATCGGACCAAATTATTTGGATAAGAGAAGTGTTTAGAAAAAAGAAAAAAATAGTTGTAGCTGTATATTTATGGATGGCCCTCATCGAACATTCCGTTATAGTACTTCCAGTTTGAATCTCTATTGATCAATTTTTCAGCAGAATCCTCAATGACACGTATTACTGTATTTCTTTGATCATTTTCTAGTATTGCCATTTCATCTCTTGGTAAAATTTTGTCAGCAAGAACACCCCACTTATGGAGAACTCCAATTAGACTATGATGGTCTTTGACCCAACACAACTGTAACTGTCTCAGTTTTCTCAGTATCACCTGATCTGATAACTTCAAGTTCAATAACATCTCCTCCTATCAAATATTCTGTATCGTCAATGATTTTGGTTTGGTCAGACCCGTTAAGACTTGCATTATCTGCAGGACTGTCCGTGACAATAGTAATTATCATCACTCCTTTGGCATCTTACAATCCCAAAATCTCTGCCAGATCAGGATCAACGTCTCTGCTTGTAATTCCAATCCATGGGTGGTCATATTTACCTGACTCTATTAATGAAGGAATTATTTTAGAGGAGGTATCAGAAGGAACTGCAAACCCGACACCGATAAACTCACCGGTGGCTGAAAGTATTGCAGTGTTTATTCCAACTACTTCACCATGCATATTCAATAAAGGACCTCCAGAGTTTCCAGGATTTATTGCAGCATCAGTCTGTATCATGTCAGGTATTGAAAATCCGCCATTCTCAGACGGAAGCAATCTGCCAATCTGGCTAACGATTCCAGAAGTCATTGATCCTGACAATCCAAAGGGGTTTCCAATTGCAGCTATTTGCTGTCCAACTTTGATTTTAGATGATTGTCCCAATGATAATGGATTAAGAATAGTAGTTGAAGACGACGAAGATATGTCATCTGCAATTATTTTTATTACAGCCAAATCAGTTGATGGGTCTGTTCCGACAATCTCAGCATTGTATGAATGACCGTTTGTAAATGTAACTGTTATTTTTTGTGCATCTCTTACCACATGATTGTTTGTTATTATGTGACCTTGCTTGTCATATACAAAACCAGATCCTACTGCATCATTGTTAAATGGAATAGATGAGATCTCAACTCCATTGTTTTTCTGAACTGATATGCTGACAACTCCTGACTCTGTCTTTTCAAACAGTTCAATCAAGGAGAGAGAATTTCTGTTGTCTTTTATGCCATTTGTTTCAGCATGAGCTGTATTGGATTGGATGTCAATTGATTCTGATACAGACAATTGAGACGAAATGACATTCAGACTTTGATCGTATAGTGATGTCACGCCAGTTATACTGGCAATTAAGATGATGATTGCAATAGGAAAAATAATCCACGATAGATTTTGGAAAAAATTAATTCTAAAATAAAATATGAAAATTGGATTTGTGGTTATCCAAATGGATTACTAAATCCACCTTTGCCTAGTTTTCCAAGCATATCTCCAAACATATCGCCGCCTTGTTTACCAGAGTTTTGTTGTAATGCTCCCATTATTTCGGTAATTGCCTGTTTTGACTTTGCCTTGTCATTTACCCCCCATTGACTGTCAAGTGCGTTTATCATGTCATCTTCAGTCATGTCTTGCTGGTTTGTTGTGAAGTCTTTTTTCTCTGAATCTGAGAACATTCCTGTTATCTCTGTTGGTAATGCAGACAACAGTCCAGATGCTTGGTTTGGCTGAGATTTTTGCAGTATGAACTTAGATACTAGAGGTACTGCCATCTGAGCCATTTGAGGGCTGATTCCAGCCTTTTGTGCCACCATGTTAACTATCATATCTAGCATGACAGTTCTAATAGACGGTATATTATAAAATTGATCTATATCTTTGATTCCATAGTATGTCCTTAACATTTTTTCTGTTATTCCACCAAGCTATTCCATGAAAGACTCCAACAATTCCTGCAAAGATTGCAGAACTTGTATAATCCCAGAATAATGGTACGGCAAACTCTCTTGGAAACATCAAAGAGGGTAAAACAAGAACAAAGACTGCTTCAATGATTAATTGTAATGTAATAGCAACTGAACTTCTATACTTTGTGTAAAGGAATCTAAATATCCCATTTTCTTCATATCTTTTGATCAAATCTTTTAATGACAGTGTGATTCTCATATCCAAAAATAAAGTAACAATCCAAAATCCGTAAAGTGACAAAATGACATATAATGGTATTTCAGGTCTGTCAAAAAACCAGATATAAAAAAAGAGAGGTGAGAGCAAAGCAGAGTAAAACAGTACTCCAAAGATTTTTCTTTTAGAGTTTGTTTGACTCATTTTTTGCTTCTCCTGTTATTTTGTATCTACGTACTTACTATCTCGTTTGATACCAAATTCTATTGGCATCTCAAGTATTCTGTAAGTGACTCCCTTGTAGGCACCAATTCCTATGAATGCCAGTGCAATGAACACCAACAAGAATGAGTAACCATCACCGATGATGGTCTTTACTGCATCAGTTAGGAATACAGATGCGTCACCACAGTGGTTTCCTGTAATATCGCCAAGTATGGTTCCAGATTCGATACAGAGCTCTGCCACATTGACTCCAAGCACGTCAGGTACGATTGTTGCAACGATGATGACTGCCACAAGTGCGATTACCAGCTTTATGAAAAATCCACCGATAGACTCGCCTTCCTTCAGCTCACCATCCTTTCTTCTAATCATTGAGTAATGATGTGTATTTACATAAAAGGGAGAAAATAATAGATTACGTACTATTTTTTATCATCATCTGCTGTTGCAGTGATTTCATAAGTTTGTTAGAATAATCATCATTATCCAATACAAGTGAAATCATGTTATTAGATTTGATTTCATATTGTGATTTTTCTAGTTCTTTGCCATCAAGTGAAATTGTTACATGATCTGTAAGTTTTTCCTTTGATAGTTTTCCCAATAGTTTGTTTATTGGTTCGTCATTCTGTATTTTATTTTTGAATATTGAGACATTCAAGATATTTTGATCTAACTGAATTTCAGCTGAAAAGTCTTTGTCTTCTTTAGATTGTTTTTGTTTTGATATGTTGTCATTTTTCTTAGAAAACAATGATTGTATCTCTGAAATAGCTTTGTTTACTAATCCATTGTTATTTTGTTGCTGCTCATCTTCAAGTTGTTGTAATCTTGTCTTTGACTCATCAGTATTCGCATTATCAATATCCTGTTTTTTCTTTTCCATGTATTCAAGTTTAATATCCAAAGATGTTCCTCTTATCAAAAGTACAAGGTGACTCTTTATCATCTGGTCCAGTGACATGACTTTGGAGCCAATCAATCCTAATCCCAAAAAGATAGCAAAGACCAATCCAGAAATTATCAGGTTATCACTAGTCAAAAATACTAGAAATGTTGTCAAAATACCCACGAATAGTATAACTGTCTGTCTGATTGAGATCTTTCCTATTGGTAATGTAATTGACTTTTGGTTTAAGACTGAATCATTCTCAAATGTAACCAGATCAATGTTTCTGACGCTCATATTTCTGAAGTATAATACACCGTTTCTATAAAAAGGAAAATTGAAGAATTTAAAATGATATGTGTATTAATTTATTGCAGTATTTTTGGTAGGAACAGAAACAATCTGGAAAGACGCTCTATACGTATCTAAGAACATTCTTTTGACCATTATAGTTACTATGAGGGAGATAATTACAGCAGCCATGGCTATTATAGTAAATATAGAAAATTGTGATTCATACCAATCATTTTGTTGTAATTCAAGAAATGGATCTAGTTTCTCTGGTGGTTTGAAATCTATAACTAATTCTTCTTCTGGTTCTTCCAATCCAACTGCTTGGTAAATAGAAGAATATTCTGGATAACTGTCATTAAACCATTCTCTGTAATTTACATCTGTATTGTATCTGTCCACATAATTTTGAGGATCCTTTGTCTCATCCACAAATGGTGCTAATCCCAACTCTTTTGGTTCTAGATTTATTGAAGACACAACATCCGGACAACCATCTTCATCTTCAAAATCATTGATAATCTCAAAAATATTAGGACAATTATCAAGTCCATTTAGAATTCCATCATTGTCATCATCCTGAAATACCGATGGATCAATTTTACATATTCCATTCTCGCGAATGGTACCAGTACCACATTTAGAAAAATTTTCAACAACATTATTGGATTGAGTTATAGAATTATCTGTTAACGATGTTGAAGATGTCTGGTTGTTTAAAATATTCAAATTATTTTTTGGAGTGAAGGATTCTGATAATTCGATTGAAGGGTGGGAATTTTCTACAGGGTTTGATTGTAAAAATGTAGGCTCTTGTGTAGATGTTTGTTTTGGAATCTCAGAAATGGATCTGGATTCATTTAGAATGGGATCATCTTTTGGAATTAAATCAATAGATAATGAAATTGAAGCCAAAACTAGACTGATTATGGTAGCATAAGTACTCATAGTTTTAACATTTTTTTTAAATTTTGAATCTTGCAAATTACGTTCCCTTTGAAAAGGGAACTTGATCCTTAAATATTTCTATAATTAAGTTATTTTTCAGAAGCAGGTTTCTTCATAATTCACAGTATTATTTCTTTTTACAATAAGTATAACCCTATCATAAATTTCTGAAAAATCTATTTGTTTTCAATTATAGTTTTAATGTCAATGCCGAGTTTTTCATCAAATGGAATTATGATCTTCTTTTTTGTTGATTGATGTTGTTGTGGTTTTTGTTTCAGTAATGTATTTTTAAATCCTGATTCTTTAAATTTCTTAAAGACAACAAATCCTGTAATCATTACTGATAACAGTACCACAAGTCCAACAATTTTGGAATAATCTACTTTATCATCATCGACTGTTACAACATCATTTGAAGTAATTTCTACATCATCATCTTCTGGAATGATTTCTTGTTCGTCATCTGGAAGTTCTTTGCCATCTTCTTCATGAACATCATCAACCACTTCATTACCGTCTTCTTGTATGTTTTCTATTTCATCTTCTTCTAAAATTATATCATCCTCATCTTGTGGAAATGCCAATCTGATTGTACCTGTTTCAGTAATTGGTAAATCTAGATCTTCATCTTTGGATTCAGCTATAACTGATTTTTCAAAGTCAATATTTTTATTTTTTGTCTGAAATAATAGCAATTCAAATTCAAATTCTTTTTGAGGTTCTACCAGATAAACTGGATTGTATAATTCTCCTGATAACGAAAATGGGAGTTGAGATGAAATCAAAAATGATGTAGTTACATTGTTGCCATCTTCTTCACCACCATTTACCGGCACAAACTTGTTCTTGTTTTTATTAAAAATAACAGGATCTACCATATCAATCTCATAGCCTACCTCAAATGCATCAGAAATTTCTCTTGTTACTGGCTCACTCTTTTTGTCAATTATTCTGATTATTTCGTTTTGAGTGACTGAAAATTCCTGATTATTTTTCAAAACGGTCATGTATGGATTCTCTCCTCTTGACTGCAAGGCTTCAGTCACCTCACCCCAACTCTGGTCTATCTGTAATAGTTGAGGCTCTGGAGCAGTATACTTGAAGAGATAGAACAGTGTCTTTTGCAAAGAATCAGCATATTTTTTGGTATCAGGATGTATTGTATCAGCTAATACCACATCAAAGGTCTCAGTGTCAATGTGAAATACTGAATATCTCAAACTGTCATTTCTTTTTTCATCAATTGCAGCCTGTACCATCCACACATTACGGTTAATTTCATTTTCATCGGATGTTAGTAGATTAACAAAGTCAAGTTTTATCATATAGCAAACGCTGGAATTATGATCATTATTTCCTTGAGTAAAATAATGATAGTTTGCAGCCGAAGTCTGGATTGTCTTGGGATCACAGATCTTGTATGTGTATGAATCTCCAACGGACAGGTTCTTTCCAAGCTGCCACATGTGATTTTGCTGCCATGCGACCTGCTCGCTATAGTCAACCCCTGTAGGGATTTGATGATGTGGAGGGATTATGGCATATGAACTTGAAGGAGTGATTACCAAACCGGATACCGTTATCATTGCAAAAACAATTAGGGATTTCACATAAACTCATGAATCATTTGTATAAAAGCAAGAAAAAAAGAAAAATTTGAAAGTATTGTTATCTAGTTATTTCCGATTGTGAATACCACGTTTGCTGTCGTACTGACATCCTGATCAGATGAGAATACTGGTGTTGGCATATTAGCACCTCTTGTCATGCTTTCATCAAATGCCATGTCAAACATTGGCATAGGTACTGGTGAATGCATTCCAAACTCGGATAGTGACACTGCCTTTACTCCTGTAATGGAATAACCAAGTGGCGATAACGCATTTTCAGCTTTTGCCTTTGCATTTAATATTGCTTTTTCAATTAGATCATCCTTGAGCTGCATGTGTTTTTCAGGAGATATCGTAAAGGATACGTCATCTACTCTGTTGACTCCTGCAGTTACAGCGCCATCTATAATGTCAGCTGCCAAATCCAATTTCGCAGTCTCAACAGTTATGGTGTTTGTAACCTGGTATCCAGTGAGTTCCTGCTTCCATCTTTTTGTAATCGGATCCTCATATCCATCATAAACAGGATAGATGTTAAATCGGGATGTACTGATTTCATCTGCTGTTATTCCTGCTGATTGGATTGCAGTTATCGTACTGTTCATGAGTTGGGTGTTTGCATCAAGGGACTCTTTGGCAGTAATCTCTTGGGTCTCAACTCCAAATGTTACTACCAGCAAGTCAGGCTCAACTGAGGTCGCGGCCGTGCCTGTAGTTGAAATCAATCTCTCATCATTATTAGTGATTGGCGGGACCTCTTGAGCCGTAACTGAGTTATTCTCAAGATGCATGGATCCTGCAGATATCAGCATGACCGCAGCTATCAATGAAGCACCCATCACAAATGTCGTTGATTTTGTTTTCATTGTATCTTGAGGATATGATTAGAAGATAAGGTTTGATGAAATTGCAATTTCATCGTAAATGTTATAAATAAAAAAACAAAGGATGGAATAAAAAAATTATTCGTCGTTATCTTCGACGAATATCCAAGACAGCCCCTGGACTTCTTCCCAAGCTAAATTGTTAGATTGATTCATGGTATGACACAACTTTGCAAAGTTTGCATATAACATTCAAGAAGAATTTGTTCATCCAAACCACAAGTGAAACAGTATATAATTTCAAAATATGAGTTGGGCCAAAATTGCCCAACCCATTATGGGACGTAATTACTATGATTTGGTAAACTGTTAATGACTCATCGCAGAATTACAAATTATACCATAGAAAATTTGTATAAAAGATAGACTGAGGAATCATCAGTATGATGTAAATACCATCACAGCAAAGTCAATCCAATTGGGACTCTCACCGAACAACAACCATGGTTCATCTCCAAATGTCATCATCAAGCGTTGTCGGTCTTAAGTTTCAATGTTGGGATTTTTCTTTTATTTTTGGTATGATTGCGAATTTGTAAAATGGTTTGATCGTCATTTTTCCATCCAAGGTTTTGGATAAGATTATCCGGAATGTTGATTCTGTGTTGAATATATTTTGTGATACGATCTGCACCAAGGTATGTCTTGTGTTGTAGTTTAATTTTTTTCATAATGTATACTATTAGATATTTTAAAAGAGAGATAGGACATGTTTATCATGTCCTATCTCTATCCTATTTCAATTAACGAATTGGACTCCAAATAGACTAGAAAATGGAATCATTAGAATGATGTTTTTTGACTGCGGCATGGTTTCCATATCGGATAAAATTCCACACACATATACAGAACTATTCTCAAGAATTCCAGATTTGTTATGATTACGTCATATTGTGGAATTTGCAAAAAAATTCCAACAATCCAGTTATGATCAGACTATATGATGAATTATAGCATCAGTTCTCTCTTGGAAGCTTGCCATTTTCATCAAACTTCTCTTGAACACCGGATGTAGAATTTCCATATTTTACGTTCAGTTCCTTGTTGTATTCAATAATTTCACTTTGACTGATTGCAGCCTCTTGCTGGAAGATTTTTGTCGCCTCTGTTGAAGACTTTCCTTCCTCAAGTGCATATTCCTTGGACTCACGCGCGTTATTTGTCCTCTCCTCAACGAACAGGAATTGATTCCAGAAGATGTCCTTTACAGAAGGGTCAATGCCTGCCAAAAATCTCAAAAAGGCATTTCTTGGCGTGTGGGATTCATTTTCCTTCTCAAAGGATTCCAATTCATCTTTTAATTTCGAATGCGTCTGCAGTCTTTGCTCTGATATGGCCTGTTGTTCCTCAGAGAGAATCTCTTTTTCCATGTTCTCTGTCCTTTGTTTTTCCATGCCATCAAGAATTGTTCTTGAAAGGAGATCATATTTGCTGTTATCATATCTGCTTGTCGTGGTAGTTTCTTCTTCTGAATCCGCATTACTTTTTGAAATCTCAGATGATGCAATCACCTTGTACATTACTTGCGTGTTTAGGTACAATGCATCCCTTGTTGCATAGACTTCAACCGTGTTCTCTCCTAGTTCTGCGGCAATCTTTGACGTGACTGAAAATTCTCCTGCAGAATCAGTGGTTGCAATGCCCACACTAGATGGAAAGTTTACCTGAATCTCTACATTGGATAATGGATTGCCATCAGAATCAGTTACAATGCCATTGACGAAAGGATATTGTCCAAGCTCAAATATGGACAAACTGTTTATAGAAAGAGTCATGCTATTCCCATCAGCCCATACTGAAGGTGCAAAAAGTAATCCTGCAAAACCAACAGACAATAGGATTATCAAAAAAGAAATAGTTGAACTTTGAAGCATTCCCCTTTGTTTAAAAAAAATAAAATTAATCCCAACATCGAAAAATATGATCAGAGTATTTGAAAATTATTGACTTGAATAAAATGCATGTAAAACAATCTCAAAATTTTATTTACAATATTATAATTATTTAATGTTAGATTATTTTTAGGAGAACATAACATTAGATATTCTAAAAGAAGATGAACGGATGGACTAAGACTTTATTCCTATCCAAACAAAATCAATTATAATATGCATTCATTGATAAATCATTAAAGCATTGTTTTTTGTTTGCGGTGTGCTTTTATCTTAAATAATTTGTTTTGTTGGTTCTCTATATGATGCATTATTCTCAGAAAATAAAGACTAGAGGTACAATACAATGACATGTAAAGGAATTTGCATACGATACAAGGCAGTAAAAAAAGGCATAGGATCAAGATATGCCGAGGGTCAAAAAAGATGCAACTATTGTGGCACTTTATGATATGGGACGGTAGACATTGTCCTTGTTGCGGATATTCACTTAGGGCAAAACCTAGATTTAGATCATACAAAGAGAAGAAACTAAACGCACAAATCAGTTTACAAAATACTTGTGAGACTTGATAAAAAAATGGCTGAAACGATAATCAAACAATCAATATTTCATGATGGAGCGCATTTTGGTATACGAATTACAATTGGTCTGATATTTATCATGCATTCTCTAGGCAAGTTTGAGCCTGGATTCTTAGGATTTTTGGGGAAGCTGGGGTTACCACCAGAGATGCAGTTTCCAATTGCTTTAGCAGAATTTGTTCCCGGAGTATTGTTAATACTTGGCGGAATGACTAGAATTTCAGCTGCAGTACTGTGTGCTGTCATGCTTGGTGCAATATTTGTGGTAAAGGGAGCTCAAAGCCTTACAGGAGATGGAGGAGTAGAGCTTGATGTATTATTACTTGCAGGATGCCTTGTAATTATTGTGATTGGTCCTGGCAGAATCTCAGTATCTTATATTCTCAAAAAAGTCCCGAGGTTTTTACAGTGACTCTTTACTTTTTAGAATCATTCTTTTCTTGCCGTTTTTTGATTCTATAGATATGGTGAGATTTTCTTCATTACTCCATCCCATCTTTTGAACCAGTCCGTCCGGGACGTTGATCCTGTGCTGGGTGTACTGTGTCTTTTTGTCCGCACCAAAATATTTTCTATGCTGAAACCTAATCTCTTTTGATGACACAATCAACCATTAACCATTTCTATAAAAGAGCACAAAAAGGCTACTCATGTAATGTTGTATAGTATTTTCGCAGTATCCTGTATAATAGATACGTTACAAGAAGCATCACCAGCAAAATGATGACAAAGCCAAATATCGAGAGCTTGAATATCGAGTTTATAGGATTTGGGGGAACTGGATTCAACTGTTCTGGTGTAAGTACAGGCAACGTCTCTGTAGAGATGCCGCCCCAGATATTGGTTCCAACAATGTTTAATTGCTCAAGCTGCTCGTCTTTTGGTACCGACATGTAGCATGCGCCAGTTGCAGTTATCCTAAAGCATTCAGGCAGGTCTTCACCAACAAACAATTCACCATTTATTGTCAATGATTCTAGTGGACCAAAATTCTCATCATAAAAATATTTCAAGGCACGCATGTTACCAGGATCCCTTTCTATTTTCATTACATTATCATTATCCATGTTTAATTGATAGTTGTAGTCAATTGAGAAATCATACCATGTCTGCTCAAACTCTTGTGTTGTCTCAATGAAACCATTATCTGCAGTAATTGATATGGTATATGGTGACAATGCATCAAGTCCAGTAGTTAATGGAATTGGTAAAATACCATCTTCTGTATCCAGTAAATATTTTTCAGAGATGTCAATGATTTCATTTGAGTCAAATGTCTGATCTATTGTGGTGTCATATTGTGTAAATGATGACAGCACACGCCTAGTTTTTTCTAATGAAACTTTTCCTGTACCCTCTATTGTGAGATTGTCAAGTGGATAAATGTCATGATCATTTACAATTACAATGTCATTTCCATCCATGTCCAAACCAGTTATTATTTGCGCAAACCCGTCATCGTTAATATCAAATATTACTTTATCATGAACATACTGGTTTATTGGAACTGTTCCTTCTATTTCTTCTCGTGGAATCATCTCAATTGAAATATTAACTGAATTGTCTTGGGAACCATCTGAATCAACTGCCGTTACACTTACTGTATTGTGAAAAAATGATTCAGGATACATGTATTCATCAGATGTTAGAAAAGTTACATCATGTCCTGCAAATTCACTGGACTCTAAAGTATTGAATATAGTTGAGTTTTCATATCTTGGAATCTTTAACGTCGGATCTAAAACAACATCTAATATTCCGGGATAGTCAAATTTTATTTTGCCATATCCTGCCTTCAAAAAATTTGTAGTGCCATGTTTTCTAACCTCATAGGGAACTGTACCTGGAAACTCACTAGGAATCAAATCCCCTGCAATTTCTTCTGATTTTCCAACTGGTATTTCATTTGTAATTATTCCAACATCATGTGCCTCATCCTATATCAAATCAATTTCGTTAGAAAACTCTGAGAATCCAACTGTTCCGTCAAGAAAATCAAATTCCCAAGGGTCAGCACCCCATGTGGAATAAAAATAGTTGTTTATTTTGGATCTTCTATCTTCATGTATTCCAATCTCATCATCTGGATTTGCATCAGTTGACTCAACCAAAATAGTGCAACGCATAACCAATTCTGTCATCAAACGCTAATTTCTCATCGTCTGATAAAACAGGGTAAACATAACTATCATAGATTGGGAAATACTCCACTACAAGTTCATCAATTGATTGGGTAAACTCATCAATTTGTGGTACGATGTTGTACAGTCTTGCAATGTATTTTATTTTATGTTTTCCAACGTCATCTAAGGAAGTTGCATTAAACACCGTATTACCACCACCATAATCAAATGATTGAGTCCATGGTTGAAATCCAGATATCTCCATTGTGTTTACGCAAAATGACTCATCACAAAAGAACTCATCTTCCAATACTAAAGGATCGTGAATCTTTTCATATTCCACAAAGATTGTTCCAACCCTGTCATTTTTGAATAGATAAGACGGATTGTGAACTACGTTGATGGCATCCCAGACGTAATAGGACTCATCCAGATTTCTTGATGTGTACTCATCATCTTCAGTGAATTCCTCACCTACAGTCCACATGTCTACTGTAAGGTTTGGCAGTCTCATTGGAATTCCCTGGGTTGCCCTTGCAGTAACCGTCTTCCATCCGCAGTTCCAGTCATCGCCACTTTTCTTGCAGACCCATTGCTCTGCAAATGCCTGCTTTGACAGTGATACTGCACCTGCAACATATGCAGGAGATATCACTCCAGTTCCCGCGTCATTGTCTACTCCTAATGCACCGCCCTTGACACATGGCCCACCATTTGGAATCGTATTGTTTGGAGTTGATTGTATGGGACATGGCTGCCAGAAATCACCGCAACCGTCCTTCCACGTTGATACTTGATAGTCAAATGCATCACCAGGATAGAATGTCTTGTCTGGATTATTCCTGTGAAATGTCCCATGATGAGATGAGTACACATCAATCTGGACATGAACAAAACATCTCTCTTTGATCAGGTTTTCAGTGTGAACGTCACCGCTTCCTGCAACTTTATGTACAGTAAACAGCAGTATTCCATCACCAAAAGAATCATTGATGTTTAATGGAATGATAAATGTTCCAGGAATTAACAAAAATACCAGAAATAATTTAGATTTCACTCTAGGTTATGTTTAGTTTTTTTAAAAGGAGATAACATAGGGGACAGATGTCTACAAATAATGGTCATGTCTAATTGGCATATTATGCATGATTCACAAATTAAAAGAAATTTGTGAGAGGTCTGCCTCAAACTCTAACTCTTTGAGTGTTTTTGGTTTGTCGGGATTAACAGAAACATTGGCAATCGGCGTGCTGCCAGCCAGTTTAAGTAACGAGATAGAACCATGCACGGTCATAGTATTTAATCCAATGACCTTCTTCTTCTTGTTTATTGTATCTTGATCAGGAGCAGTTTCCTCTTTTACGGTCAATCCAACTTTTGAAAGTGTTACATCTGAATCAATCTGAAATACTGTTTTGAGCTGTAAAACGGATGAACGGTTTATCTTTTTTATGTATAGCACATACGGTTTTATAGAATCCATCACAAAGGATACATCAAATGTCGCTTGTTTTTCTTTGTCCCGTGTCTCGATTTTAATATTTTCTACTGTAGCTTCTGTAAAAGGAAGTACAATCTCATCGGTTAATCTTTGTGCAATAATATTTGCAATTTTTGCATAGATGGAATCAACATCTACAATAGACGTAACATTGTTAGCATGTTGAACAGATGACGAAGAGATTGCATTATGAGAAGATGCATCATCATCATATGATGATGAAATATCGGATGTTGTTTCTTTCATTAATGACAACAAAGTGTCACCTGCATTGACATTGGTATTTTTATTGGCTTCTTTAACCCAGCTTATCACCTGCTTAACTTCATCAGATTTTTTCAATACTGTATTATTTTCCAACGTTTTTTGAATAGAGTTCTGTATAACGGGTTTTATCATGGTTGATATTTCATTTACTACAGAATCCAATTTGCAGGCCTCCTATTGTTTCTCATTTTTTCTCAATTCCACTCCTGAATTCTATGTCCATGTCAATTGAGGGTAGCCGTTTAGATTTATCATCATCATTCGGATAATTGTCAACAGATGGACTTGGGGGTTTTGAAATGTTTAATCGAGGCTTCTTTAAAACTGATTTTGCCACAAATGCAATTATTACTACTACAGACACAGCAATTGCTATTAAAATCCACCAGTGGAATGGTTCTTCCTTAACTATAACAAAAAATACATGAGTATCTTGACCTTCGTCGTCATCTACTATAATCAATTTTATCTCGTGATTACCAGGATCTGTAAATGTGTGAGATAATCTAACTGACGAGGGATCGTCTTTGTTTTCAGACATGGGTAATAAATTAGAATTCAGAAACCATTTTACATCAAAAGTATCTGCAGTACCTGGATCTATAAAATTTGCCTCAAGTGAAATTGTTTCTTGTTGCATTATTTCATAAGTTGATTTTTTAATATTATTTATTTCAGGTTCTACATTGGATATGTCAACTGTGACAGATGAAGAACTTTTCTGATTGTTTTGATCAACTACAGTCAGCCTAACCTCATACTGTCCATTGTCATCGAATGTTTTTGATGCAATGGAGTTGATTGAATCTGTATTGTCATGAAATTCCCAATAGTAAGACTCTATTGGAACAGGATATTGATCTGTAACACTAAAGGTTATTTCTGAGCCTTCTAATTTGTCACCACTTGTTTTTATCAAGTCGATAGGATATACGATCTCTTCGTTAATGTTGATAGAGGCATTGTCACTATTTTGTTCTTCAAGCGCATCTGTAACAGTTAAAATTATTTCATATTTTCCTGATTCTGAAAATGTCTTAGTCATAGCAGGAGTTTTGTCAGATATTTCCTTTCCGTTAATGCTCCATACGTATTGATAAGGCTCTTTGCCACCAGAAATCTTTGAGGCAAAGTTGATCGTAGAATCTGCCGTACCAGATATTTTGTCAGGCATTATTTGGACTATCAGGGGATTATTCTGCATTACAGTTATCTCCAATGAATTGCTTATCAGATCAGAGCCATTGCAAAAACATTCTGCATAGATTTTATGAGGCCCTATATCTTCTGGTAGAATTTCCCAAATATCAGAAAAGGTTCCGTTATCATCCAGAACATAAGAAAATTTTTTTAGATCATCTACAATGATTGATACTGTTTCTCCTACAAATCTATTTTGAGTAATATGGCCAGTTAATGGAATAGTATCTCCAACGTTTGCTGTGAAAGGAATTTGATCAAATATCAAAGTAGAATCAAACACAAACATTACCTGTTGCCTCTCACTTTCTTGAAAATATTCATAATTAGAAGGACTTTGAAATTCTGTTGAATAATCATAAAACTGGCAATCATCATAGGATACAGCATAAAAGACAAAAGACGATTTTTGCAGATAAGATGCCAGCCATGGATCTGTGACATATCTGCCATTATCATCAGTGCGTGCAAAAGATATGATTTTCTTAGAATTATTATCAACTATACATATTGGAAGATTGTCAAGTGGCTCAATACGTTGATCATTAGTTTGTTCAAATGTTCCAGAAAATACAAGGGGTTCATCTTCTTTTACTTGGGGGGATAAAGGATCTAATGTCAATGACATTTTATTCACGCTAACAACGACTACATCAATAGTAAATTGAAAAGTATCACTTGGTTTACTGGTATTTCCTACATCATCTACTGCATATACACGCCAATAATATGTGCCATTATCAAAGGAAGGTTTTCTTAGCTGAGAATCAGAAGTAGAACCACGATACAGAATAGAAAGTTCATCAAATTTTTTACTAGTAGATATTTCAATTTTGTAAGAAACAACACTTGGATCTGATACGTCAGTCCAATCAAACAGAGGAGTGGAGTCAGTTATGGTGGAACCGTCTTTTGGTGACAATAGATCAGGAGGAACAGGAGGAATATTATCAACAATAATCCCTATCTTGGGAGAAGGGCCAATTTCTATCTGGGCATGTGATGATTGTAAAGAAAATCCACTTAATCCAATTCCTACAATTAATAATGGTATAAAAAATAAAATTATGATGTTTTGCATAGAATCAATTAGCATTGATCTGTGTCCAAAGCATATTTAATAAAAATTCCCATTTGCAAGACAAGGATAGGTATTATAACATATCGGATCTAACTCATCTCTTAATCGTTTTAGGAAAATAATAAAACATCCCATGATAGACCATGCCAACTAACACCAAGATATTCAAAATAATTGAATTCACAAAAGAATAATAAAAAATTTGATTTAACCTGACTTGATTTCCCTCAAGGAAATCTATCAGATACTCCTCAAGAGGATCAAGTAGAATCAAGAATCAGTGATTTTCCTCCTGTCATGATTCTATTTGAAAATTCCAAGAATTGGTCTTTGGTATGCTGACTGTCAAGATTGTCACACGTTTTTGCTTCTCCTATGTAATACAGGCCGTTTCTATTGTCAAATGCCCTGACATCAGGCTCAAAACTCTTTGTCTTTTCACAATTAACATATCCTGAACACGCGCATGTGACTATCAGACCCATATCTTCAAAATACTCCATTAGTTTTCTTACAAGCCTTTGATGTTCGTCTTTTGCCAGACTGAGAGACATATTCAATAGTCCAACATTGAAAACTCTTCAAGTTCTGGCAGCTTGTCCATATCTATATCTGATTCTAACAAGCCCGGTGCTTTTTTAAATTCTACAGGATTAAGAGAATACAACACAAGTGGTTGAAACTGAATTATCTTGACATCATGCTCTGAGATTAACTTTCGTATATACTCCTCATGGTTCTTTGGAAGATTTTTTGAAATTCTAGTGTCCGCAAAAAAATAATCGCCCTTATCCTCAACTATCTTTACGTGTCCCTTTAGCTGGTATCCAGAAAACTCTACATTATCAACTGCTGCTACGCTTACCCAATTATTTTTCATAAAATTCTCAAAAGATTTGTGTCTAAAGATCTCATACCAATAAATTGTATCGTTGTCTACATAAAACGAACTTCTAGGTGAAACATTGGGAATTCCTTGTTTGTTTGAGGTACCAACAAGGATTACATGTTGTGCATTCATCATTCTTTTTACGTCTGGTGGAATTGTTACCACGGTTTTATTATGGGGGTTTTTCTATTAAATCCAGTTTAAATTATCATTTGTGATATTAATTTTCTTAACTTGTTTTGTAGCTGCTAGTTTTGATCAAAAATTTAGTCATTGTTCCTATTGATAATTATGTCAGTTAGTTAAATTCATGACAGAATCAATTCTATTATTGAGTAAAAAGACAAGTTTAAAAAAAATTCTTGTACCTTTAGATGGCTCAAAAAATTCATTCAGAGGACTAGATGAAGCAATCACTATTGCTGGAAGCTGTCAGGCCATCATTACTGGCGTATATGTTACGCCGCTTAGTCCTCCGGCATCAGCCGAACAAAAGGCATATGTAAAAAATGTTCTTCTAAAAAATGCAAACAAATTCATGGAAAGAGCAAAGACATATTGTGCTTAAAATGGAATCTTGTTTTATGAGAAAATACTGCATGGGGATGAAGGTACCAAGATAGTAAAATTTGCACATGATAAAAATTTGGACGTGATTGTTATTGGTTCTAGAGGAATGGGATCAATGCAAGAATTCTTCCTTGGAAGCACGTCAAATTATGTGATGCATCAATCAAAAATACCGGTTTTGATTGTAAAGTGAAATTAGTATGAAATCTTTATCAAAAATTCATATACCTTGTGATTTGTCTAAACAAAAAGAAACGTGAAAACATTAGCTGCAGACATTATTGATTGGTTTATGGGTAGTAAAATGGGTTATAGTGCTTTTGATAAGTTCAAAATTTTTTCATATATTCTAAATGCTACTATTGTGTTTTTTATTTTTGTAGTTTTTTTGGGAGATGAAAAAGCCAAAAAATTCCTACTAAAAAAACCAAAATTAGTAAATTGGATTCCAATAAAAAAGATACAAATCCTTCTAGATGGTTTGATTTTGCAAATACCTGCAGGATTTGATTATCTATTGTTGGTAAAATCAGATTGGGAAAAAGAAGAGAGAAATTTTGTTTCGAATCTCCTCCAAGATGGAGATGCAGTAATAGATGTTGGTGCAAATATTGGTCACTATACAAATCTTCTTGCAAGAAAATACCCAAACAAAAAAGTCTATGCTATTGAGGCATCACCGGATATATTTCAAAATCTTCAATTCAATTGTAAATTAAACCAATTGGAAAATGTTGTTTTGTATAACAATGCAATTTCTAATGTCAATAACCAAACAATTGATTTTTTTGAGAGAGGCTGTCTTTCAACCACCAATAAACAATTTCTAAAAGATTGGTTGATTTCTGATAAATATATTAAGAAATTAAAGGTTAAAACAATGACATTAGATCATCTAATCAGAGAAGAGAATTTACATCAAATTGATCTTTTAAAAATAGACATAGAGGGTGAAGAAGAAAAAGCGTTATTTGGAGTCCAAGAATCACTGAAAAGTGGTAAAATCAAAAATCTGGTTATTGAGTATCATAGGAAGTCTGATAAAAATAAAATTAAACTGTATTTAGAAGGATTTGGATATATATGCACTATCGATGAGAGGCCAACTTTATTTGAAAATCAGGGTTATGCTAATGGTCATATTTTTGCTATACTTAAGGAAATTAATCAAGATTAGTTCCTGAATTTTTTTTCTAAAAAGTATATGTTTTTTCTGAAAATAACTTAGAGATGACGGTATAAAACTGTCATAACTTTACCATCACTCGATTCAATTATTTTTAACCAAATCTCTTTCTATATGCATCCGCAATGAATTCTTTGATTCTGATTTTCTTTCATAATCTTGTATAGGACTATGAAAGAAAAAGAGATTATTTTAGATGTTTGTAGATCTCTTTGAATTCAGCTGAAAGATTGTATGATATGTTTTGCAAATGTGTTAGTTGATTCATCGATGTCATATCCTTTCCCAACTGTCTTAGAAGAGTTAGAGCTTTTTGTGGGGAAGTTGCAGATGCCGGTTTTCGAATCTCAGAGGCTATTTCACTTGGACTCTCAATTGAATTAGCCAGTGCAATTAGAATTTCTTTTTCTAGATCAGAAAATGTTGTAAAGTGGTTTACTAAAATCAGGATCCAATTGTATTATCATCTCTGAATACGCTTTTTGAACATCTGACTCTGTCACTGTTTTTTTTGTCTTTTTCCAAACAATCAAGAAATATTTGAACCCTAATCGCTGTACATAGTCAATAAATCCATGGCTTTGTTCAAAGGAATTCAATTATTTGAGAGTTATTCTGGTCCATTTATTAAAACCAAAAAAAAATTTCAAAAATATTTTTTTTAAATTAATATCTAAATAATTTTTCATATTCCTTGTGGTCACAAATATCTAAAATAATACAAAAAGTCGTTTTTCCTTGATGGGTTACAGTATACAATAATCTCCATCCGTCGGAGAGTTCAAGTCTAAACAGATTTGAAATTC